>Ga0070714_100003256_pt1 | contig 12086 bp, 17 predicted proteins | sample LARL83metaG_FD_65450 | JGI IMG/M metagenome (GOLD analysis project Ga0070714, IMG submission 65450) | Corn, switchgrass and miscanthus rhizosphere microbial communities from Kellogg Biological Station, Michigan, USA - LAR L8-3 metaG | ecosystem: Host-associated > Plants > Roots > Rhizosphere ... | reverse complement strand
GCTCGCAGGCTCCTGTCCTCCGGGCCCATGGGAGTCCCGGCTGACATCGCCGAGCGCGTCATGGGCCGGATCGACCGGCAGCGGATCCTCTACGACGAGAGCAAGCGGTTCCAGTTCGTCATCCCCGAGGCCGTGCTCCGGTGGCCGTACGGACCGCCGGGTGATCCCGCCGTCCTCGATGAGCACCGCGAGCAGCTGGCGCGCGTGGCGCGGGCCGCGGAACGGCCCAACGTCGAAATAGGCATCTTGCCGCTTGCCCCGGTAGCCGTCTGGCGGACGGCCGGGTTCGTCATCTTCGATGAAGTAGCGGACGGCGAGGCGCAGGTCCACCTTGAGTGGCTGACCCGCCCGTACAACGTCTACGAACCCGACCAGGTTGAGATGTGCAGGCAGGCCTTCGCCAACCTGCTTGGCGCGGCAGCCAGGGGGGACGAGGCGCAGCGGCTTATCGAAGCGGCAGCGGCCGACCTGCGGGAGTCTTGAGGTCTGCGCCCGCCTCGGCCACGGCCTGGTAACGGGACCGCTACGTTTCCGTCCTGCACGTGCACCGGCCCGCCTCTCCCCGCGTCTCTTGTACCGGGAGAGCGGCCGTCCGTGGCCGCGGGGAGGAAGTCGCGATGTCCGGTCATATCACCATGCCGCCAGGCGCTCCATCAGGACCGCCGCCGGGCTGGTACAACGATCCCGGCGGGGCTCCGGCCCTGCGCTGGTGGGACGGCAGGGAATGGGCACCGCACACGCGCCCCCTTGACGCGCAGGCCCCGCCGGCCCTCAAGGACGAGCCCGCAGCGAGGACGAAGCCCGGACCGTGGACCTGGACGGTCGCCGCCGCACCCTTAACAGCTCTCGGCATCGCCGCCGTCGGCGCGCTGTTCATCAGCCCCGGCTCCGGCGTCAGCGGGCCCGTCCTCGCCGGCTGGCTCGGCGCCGCCCTGCTGTCGTGGATCGCCTCCGAGATGGACGCCAGGTCACTCAAGAGGTCCGGCGATGCCCGGCTCGCCGGCTGGGGCATGATCTGCATCATCTTCTCCGGCTGGGCCTACCTGCTGGTCCGCGCCATCAAGCTCCGCACCGGGGCCGACTGGGGCATCTTCGCCGCCTGTGCCGCCCTCCTGGTCTTCGTGCTCGCGGGCATCTACCCGCTGGCGAACGCGGTGAAGGACTCGAACGCCGTCTTCGACCAGGCCGGGCTCCAGAACGCGATCGCCGCGAAACTGGCCAAGGATGCCGGAAGCCCCGTCAATGTCAGCTGCCCGGCCAGCCCGGAGATGACGGCCGGGACGAGGTTCACGTGCCTGGCCACCGCCAGCGACGGCTCGACGGCCACGGTGAACGTGACCATGCAGGACAACCGCGGCGACGTCGTATGGCAGGTCGCGGGCAGCTAAGCTGATCGCAATCCCCCCGGGTGCTACTGGCGCCCGGGCGCAGGCCCCGCTACGGCGGGGCCTCTGCTTTCAGGCGGCGGCAGAGAGCAGCCGGCCGTATTCCGCGGCGACCTTAGGCGAGTGCGCGATCCCGTAGGCCACGCGGTCCGCGCGGCCCCATTCGCTCAGCAGCTTCATCCCCTTGCTGAAGTTGCACGACTTGCAGGCCGGGACGAGGTTCGGCTCATGCTCCCAGCCGCCGCGCATGAGCGGCCAGACGTGATCGACGGTCTCCGGCTCGCCGCCGCAGTAGACGCACGGGCCGGACGTACGGATGTCCATGTAGGTCTCACGCGACACCGGCCCGGCGACTTCAGCCCCGCGTTTCCGGGCCCGCCGCGCGTTGTTCATGCTCGCCGCCACGGCCTGGCGGACTTCCGGAGGCAGTGACTTCCATCTGCACGAAGGGCAGTGAAGCGTGTGACCCCTGAAGGTCTCACCGCAGGCCTGGCAGATTTTGTCTCCCACATAGCAGGCGTAGCACTTCAGCGTCCGGCCGCGAAAAGTCGTGCCACATTCGACGCAAGCGCGTTCATGCACCTGGCAGGCCGGGCACTGGCTGGTGTAGCCGAGGAACGTCTCGCCGCAGCCTATGCAGGCCTTCTCCCATCTGCGGCAGGTGCCGCAGCGATGAGTGTCCCCCTTGAACGACCGGCCGCATTCCAGACAGGTTCGCTCGCGGGCTCGGCAGGCCTGGCACCTGTTCTGCACGCCCTTGAACCTCTTGCCACATCCGGCGCAGGCCTTCTCGACGTAGTAGCACCTGCTGCACCGCGACCGGTCGCCGACGAATGTCTCGCCGCAGTAAACGCAGGCGCGCTCGGTTGCACGGCACCGGTGACACCTTCGCTGGTGCCCCTTGAAGGTCTTGCCGCACTCCGTGCAGGCGCGGCTGATGTTCTGGCAGGCCGGGCACTGGCGCCGTCGGCTGCTGCTCTTGAACGTCTTTCCGCAGCTAGCGCAAGACCGCTGGTCGGCGGTCGGCGCCGCCGCCGTATTCTTACCCATAGCTCTCGTTCCTGTTGTGGCAGGTTGAGGGTCAGGCCTCGTCCGGTGTTCCACCACCTGGCGGGGCCGCTTTGAGCAGCCTAACGGGCACCGCCGACATTTTCCGGCGGCAGTTCCCTCTTCACGAACGTACCCTTCGATGCGCGCGTGACCACCAGGTCGCGCTCGCGCAGCAACCCCATCGCCTTGCGCACGGTGCTGAGCGCGACCCCGTACTCCTCGCGTAGCGCCTGCTCACCGGGGAGCCGTGAGCCCAGCGGTATCTCCCCGGACCTGATCTTCGCCTCGATGTGATCGGCGACCTGCTCGTACATGTAAGCCGGCCCTTCGATTGCCTCGAACGGGGGGACTCCAGTCATGGCGGCCAAACGTAGAGCGCCCCTGAACGATGGTCTCACGCGGGACGCTTCCCGTGACTAGGCAGCGCGTCCCGTCGCGGAGGGAAGCGGCGGAACGCGGTGGCCCGCGCGCCACACTCCCCTTACTTTCCGCCGCTTCGCTTCCAGTGCGATCACGGTTCGCATTCTGCGCATCGCGCAGGTCAGTCACCATGTGTCCGGGTTCAGCGGACAATGCGTCACGTCTGGTCTGTCCCACGTGCCGGCGATCGTCTCATTGTGCGAGATTCACCCGGGGAGTAGCGTCACCTGCCGTAACTCGCCGTGCAATTGCGCGGCGGTACGGCATGGCGGCCCGAGGGAGAGCCGCCGGGGGGAAGTGGCATAGTTGACACACGCGCCGAGCCCAGACCTCGCTCACGCGCCAGGAAGACACGGCCAGCGGGAAGCCCGCGCTCAACACGGAATGAGGTGGGCCGCCGGGAGTTCCCTGTGAACGGGGCGGGAACGCCGGGGCCGGACAGCATCCGCGGCGAGCTGGAGCATCACCCGCGCGACCCGTTCAAGGGGAACGTGATGGCCGTCCTCGCCGAGATCGAGCCAGCCTGGCCTGAATGGCGCGTCGGCTACGACGGCCGCAGCTGGACAGCGGAACCGAAGGACGGCGGGGCGGTGCTCCGCGAGATGAGTCCCGATGACCTGATCGCGGCGATGAGGGACGCGCGGTGAACGGCCTGCTGTCGCTGCTGGGACTGCGCACCGCGGGCGACGACGAGTACATCCGGGCCCTGCGTCTCGCATGGCCGGAATTCGACTGCGAATGGCACAAGGGCACCTGGCGCGCTTACCGCCTCGACGGGACCGGCGAGCCGGTAAGCGGCAGGACGCCCCGCAAGCTGGCCGCAGCCATCGCCGAGGCCTGGGTGGCGGCAGGGGCCCCGCGGTGAGGGCCCGGCTCGACATCGCCGCCGGGGACCTGGATGACGAGTTCCGCGAGTTCGACGTCACGACCTGCCGGGCCAGGGGCGGCTACGCCCTCGCCGCGCAGCGCCGGGACGCGGGGGAGCCCGGCCTGTACGCCGTCGTGACACCGGACCCGGAGGAGATGCGGCGTCTCCTGAAGGAGGACTCCCCGCCGGGCGCCGGAGGGAACGCAGCGCCTGGCGGGGACTGAGGCGGCGCGGCGGTCGCGGAAGGCACCCCTCCCCCCCCGGTGCCATCGCGAGGTGGCCACCCGCCGCGCTTCAACGGGGGCCGCGCCGGCAGAGCTCCCCCGCTCCCTCGCCGGCGCGGCCCTCTCAGGACGCCGTGCCGGGCGCCCCAGGGGAGAACGGGCAGGCGCTCAGCCGTGGGCCTGCCCGCGGCCCCGGGTAAGCGCGCCCGGCACGGCCACGGGAGAGCTAGCGTCAGACACGGCACCGAGGAGGGGCGATGGCAGCGGCACCGGCCTGGGACCCGGAGGCCCCGAGCACGGCCCGGGTCTGGAACCTGTGGCTGGGCGGCACCGACTACGGGAGCGCCGATGAGCGGCTGGCCCGCCAGCTGGAAGACGCCTGCCCCGCGCTGCCCCTGATGGCCCGGCACGCCCGGCTGTTCTCCGCCCGGGTCACCGCCTGGGCCGCGGCTGAGGGCATCGCCCAGTTCATCGAGCTGGGCTGCGGGCTGCCCCGGCCGCCAGCGGTCCACGACGTGGCCCGCTCGGTCCGGGCCGGCGCCCGGGTCGCCTACGTTGACCGGGACCCGGCGGTGACCGATGAGCTGGACGGTCTGATGGGCGACGACGAGCGGGACGGGATCGCCGTCGTGCCCGGGGACCTGACACGGCCGTGCGCGCTGATGAGAGACGCGCGGCTGCGGTCGGTGATCGACCCGGCGGAACCCTGCTGCCTGCTGGCGGTGGGGGTGCTGCACCTGATGACGCCGCGGCGGGCCCGGTCGCTGATGGAGTCGTGGGCGTCGCTGCTGGCTCCGGGGTCGGTGCTCGGGATCACGGCGCCGGTGATCCCGGACGATCTCGCACGGGAGCGGCTGGCCCGGGTGTATGCGCCGGGAGCCCGGTGCGACGTGAGCCCGGAGACGTTCGCCGGGTGGCTCGGCGGCCTGGAGCCCGTTGACCCCGGCGTGTGCGCGGCGGTCCACCTGCGGCCCGGGTGGCAGGATGCGCCGGAGGTGCCGCGCGGGCAGGCGTACGTCATCGCGGCGATCGGCCGGAAGCCGTAAATGCATAACGGCGATGGCATTCTTCCGCGCTAGCCTCTGGGCCATGCGCAAGATACCCACCCTGTTCGCCCGCGACTTCGACCACGACCCGCGCTACGTCACCCGCGACGTGACCCCCGGCTGCGAGTGGGTCCTGAAGGGCGAGGGCGTGCCGACGAGGAAGTACGACGGCACCTGCATCATGTTCGACGGCGAGCAGTGGTGGGCGCGGCGCGAGGTCAAGAAGGACAAGACGCCCCCGCCCCGCTTTGTGGAGGTCGAGCACGACGAGGAAACCGGCAAGGCGGTCGGCTGGGAACCCGTCGAGCAGTCCGCGTTCTACCGCTGGTTCGCTGACGCCCGAGGTGAATGGGCCTACCCGCAGCCCGGCACCTACGAGCTGATCGGCCCGAAGATCAACGGCAACCCCGAGGGTGCTCAGCTTCACCTGCTGATCAGGCATGACCGGGCCGAGCATCTTGACGAACTTCAGCTTGACGACCTGCCCCGCGATTTCGACGGCCTCGCCGCGTGGCTGCACGCCCACCGGTACGAGGGCATCGTCTGGCATCACCCGGACGGCCGGATGGCCAAGCTCAAGAAGCGGGACTTCCCCAGTCCGAGCTGACCTCGACCGGGACCGTCGTCCCGCCGAAGCTGACGTAGACCCAGCCCTTGCCGGCCGGCGCTATCACGGTCAGGTCGAGTTCCTGCCCTGCCGTCATCACGCCGCCTGTCACCGGTGCGCCGTTCTCCAGCACCTGGATCCCGTCCGTCGCCGACAGCGTCCATGTCACGGCCTGCGGCCCGGCGGTCAGGGTGAGCGGCCCCCTCGTCATCGCGCCGAGGTCGAGGATCCGCGGGACGGCGATCGCGGGCACGGGCGCCGGGGCGGGTGGCGGCGGGGACGGCGGCGGCGCAGCTGGCGCTGAGCTAGGCGGCGGCGAGGCGCTCGGCGCCGGGCTGGCCGACTGGGCTGCCGTCCGGGCGCGAGGGGCCGCGCTGGCGGCATCCCGGGGGATGCGCACTGCGGCGTAGGGCTGGGCGGCCGGGGCACGGGCCGCTGAGGGACCCGCCGGGGCCGGGGTCTGGTAGGGGACCGTCCGGGTGACGCCCGTGCCGATCACCAGGACCGCGCTCGCCGCGATCGCGCTGGTGCCGATGACCGCCTTGGCCGCGGCGTGGTGGCCGAGCAGGCTCCCGGCGTGCCGCAGGCCCGCGGGAAGCGCGGCGACGGGGACGGCCGAGCGGACGGCCCGGGGCCACAGGGGGCGGCCGGCGGCGTGGCGGGGGCGGCGGCCCGGGCGGCGCGTCTCCTCGAGCTCGGCGCGGAGCCGGGCGTTCTCCTGCGTCAGGTAGCGGATCTCCCGCGCGGCGTCGATGGCGGCCGCGACCATCGCGGCTTCCGTCTTTGCCGCGAAGTCCCGCAGGACCACCATGGCGGCCAGCAGGACGCGGGCGTTCCCGTCGCCGCGGGCGGACCGCTCGAGCAGGGCCGCCTTCGACCGCTCGAGGTCGGCCAGCGACGCCCGTGCCCGTTCGACCAGCTCGCCCGGGTCCGGCGGCTTCTCCGGCACCTGCCGTTCCTGCGGCATCATCGCCGTGATCCCTCCCCATTGCCGTGCTGCCGTCCCGCTCTCCCCAGAGGGGGGCAGCGCGTTCCTGTCATCCCATCACTGGCTTACGTCACGGTACGCCCGCTGTGCAACGATCCTTGATCATCCAGCGCCGGGCGTGGCGCGGATGTCACGCGGCACCGCCCGCGCTGCTGCGGCCCGGGGCGGCCTCCGGCGCTAACCCGGCGGCGGAGTCGTGCTGGCCGGGAGCGCGGTCGTCCGGGACGCTGGCGGCGGCGATGATCCACAGGCGGCGCAAGGTGCTCGGGAACTGGCGGCGGAACAGGTCCCAGGACTGGGCCTCCCAGGACCCTGCCGGGAAAACCTGGTCGCCCGGCGGGTCCTCGGTGCCGGTGCGGGCGGCGGCGGCCAGGAGCCGGTCCTGGATGGCGTCGGCGTAGGGCTGCGCCGCCTGGCGGAGGTCCTCGGGTACCGGGAGGGCCGGGGAGCCGGCGGGCGCGTTGCGGGCGGCCGGGATTGCTTCCTTCATGAGGTCGGCCGCGTCGGGACGCTGGCCCTCGGTTCTCATCAGGGCCGCCGGGATCCCGGCGGCCGTCGCCATCTTCGCCAGCAGCTCGGCCGAGGCCTCGACCGGGACCGCGGGCTTGTCCGCGCTGACCGACTTGTAGCCGCGCTCGACGTTGCCCCAGTGCTCGGGTGAGATGCCGATGCGCGCCGCGGCGGCGCGGATGGACAGTTTCGGGATGGCGCGCTCGCGGCTGGTGCGCAGGAGCTTGCCTTCGGGTGGCGGGTGCGGGCCGTCGTCGGTCATGGCAAGTCTTTCTATCTGATGTCTTCTGATACCCGCAAGTGTACTTTGCATACCGTCTCGGCGGCAGGCCTAATCACCGCCAGATGGTCAGGTAAGTGCATCGTAAGACTTGAACTCTGGTGCACTCTGCTGTACCTTCGGGTCATGCCCCGATCAGCACAGCCTCGCTACCTCAACGGCAAGGCGCTCCGCCGCAAGCGGCTCGCAGCCGGCCTGGAGCAGGCGCAGCTCGCCGAGAAGTGCGGCGTCACGCAAAGCCATGTCTCCAACTGGGAGACCGAGTACAACGGCTGCCGCCTCGGCATGCTCCACAAGCTGGCCGAGGCGCTCGGCTGCCCAGCTGCCGACCTCATGCGCGATGACGCCAATCCCGCCGCCGGGAAGCCGGAAGACGAGACCGGCGACGCCGACCAGGAGCCCGAGCGGGCACAGAGGCCGGCGGCATGACCGCCGGCCGCTGGCAGGACATGCCGGACTGGCTCATCTACGCCGTCCGCCGGCAGCACGCCATCGCCATGAAGGAAGGCGGGGAGCGGGCAGGCGAGGAGGCCGTGGCGCATCTGACCGAGAGGGTGCTCAGCGACGACCCAGAGTTCGCCCGGGTCGTCGTCGGCCGCTACGTCCGCAGCTTGATCCGCGCACCGAAGCCGCGCAGGCGCGGAAAGGCCGGCGGGCGGGAGCGGCTCATGGCCGACTGTGCCCGCCTCTCGGCTGAGGGCCTGTCGCTGCGGGCGATCGGCGAGCAGAAGGGGCTTAGCCACACAGCGGTGCGCAAGATCCTCGCCGAGTGGCAGACGCGACTCCCCGAGATGCCCGCCGAGCTCATCCGCATAGCCACCCCACTGGAAACCCAGAGCGGAAACCTAGCAACTGCTGGGTTTACGGCCCCGGTTTCCAGTAACCCCAACGTGATCGCCCTGCGGAGGCCGGCGTGAAAACTCCTCAGTGGCTCGCGACGGCGGTCGCCGATTCCGGCGTGAACGTCCTCGGAGGCTCCGCGAACCGCGCCGAGGCAGAGGCTGCCGTGATCGCGGCCACGCGCGACCATCCCGAGTTCCTCGCCGAGCTCGGGGCGGCCATGGCCGTCCGGCTGCTCGGCAAGTGGATCGGGGAGCACGAGAGCGGCGGCGACCTGTTCCAGACGCAGATGTTCCCGGGACTCCCCGCCGCGATGCGGGTCGCCCCGAAGCGCTCGACCCTGGTCGCCGACATGACTGCTGAAGATCTCGACCACGCCAAGAACATGCTCTGGGCCCGGACCAAGAACCAGATGGACGGCGCGCGCGAGGCGGCCGAGCACGAGCGGGAAGTGTTCATGGCCTTCTACGGCAAGGTCCGGCCGCTGCTGTCCGGCGGCCTGACCGTGAGCGAGGCGATAGGCCGGCTGGCCGAGAGGGCCGCCTAAGACGTGTTTGGCCCGGCGAGGCAACGCCGGGCCAGCGGGACTACCGCACCAGCAAGTGTAACGAACAAGTGAAGGGACTACCCGATATGAACGACCCCGATCGCGCGGCCAGGGCCCGCGACATCATCGCGGTCTACGAGACCGCCCTCAAGTCCCCGGTCCTCCCGCTGCCGTTCACCGGCCCAGACAGGTCCGCGTTCTACCTCATCGACGGCGGCCCCGAGACCGCCCGCGAGAACATCACCGCGGCGAAGCAGGTCTTCGCCGCCGCCTTCGGCGTGACGTTCGGCTGGCATGACGAATGGGCCAGCAACGGGGCACGGCGGCTGTACACGGCGCGGCTGGCATCCGGCCTGGCCATCGTGCTCTACACGGTGGCGGCGCACATGCAGGACGAGGACGCCGCCGAGGACGCCGGAGAGCTGGTGGCGGCGTAATGGCCAGCGCCTACCAGGAAGCCCGCGCCCGCCACGAGCAAGCGGTCGACAGCCTGCGGGCCGCCCAGAAGGACAGGGACGAGGCCGAGGCGTACCTCACCAAGGCGCAGGCCGAGTGGGCCGTCGCGACCCGCGAGCTGCGCCGGTTCGAGATCGACCCGGAGTACCGGGGCCCGCAGCACCTGACAGGAGTCTCCGCATGAGCACCCGCACCACGCCCGGCGGCCACGCCAGGGCCCGCGAGCCCCGTTTCTCCTTCCTGCGCGGCAGGAAGGGCCAGACCGCGGGCGCGGCCGCGGTGGCGTCCGAGCCCCCCGTCACCGATTACGACCAGGGCTACGACGACAACGGCTGGGACGACGAGACGCCCGCGGCCCCGGCTGCCGATGACACGCTCCTGTCCCGCCGCCCCGGCCGCGTCATCCCGCCCTGGGGCCAGCCCGGAGACCTGCCCTCGCAGGGGCCCGACCTGGCCGAGCTGACCCTGGCCGACAAGCCCCTGGGCGTCCTGCGCCCGGAGACGGCCCCGGAGCGCGCTGAGCCGGACCCTGACCTCGCCGCCGCCCCGCAGGACCGGCCCTACGTCCCGCAGGACGGCGGCCTGCCGTCGGCATGGCTGCGCGCCATCCCCCAGTCCGGGCCGGGCAGCCGGGTCCTGGAGACCCTGACCGGGCTGCCGTTCTACGCCGGCACCCGGCGCGGCAGCCAGGAGCAGGGCATCTGCCTCGGCGCTGCGGACGACATCTGGCTCATCCTGGACACCTCGTCGGCCGAGGTGCTCGACGCGCTCGAGGCCGCCGTCCGCCAGGCCAGGGACAGCCGGGTGTACGGGGGGTTCCGCACCCCGGCCGCCCCCGCCGACCCGGAAGCCGCGGAGCACCGCGAAACCCTGGAGCGCGAGCTGGACGCCTGCGCCGAGTGGGCGCGCGGGGTCCTCCGGGCTGCCGGGAACCTCGGGTTCCTCTCCGCCGCGCTGAAGCAGCGGGACGGGGAAGGGGCCCTGAACGTCTTCGTCGCCCGCGCCGAGCTCGCCAGGGCCGTCGAGGCCGGCGACGAGGCCCCCGCCGTGGAGGCCGCTAACAAGCTGGTCGCGATCGTGCGCGAGCTGTGCGGCGATGAGGCCGCCGGCGCCCTGGCCACGCCCGTCCCCGCTGAGGTCGTCACGGCCTCCGGCGACGCGCAGGCGATGGCATCATGACCGCCCGGAAGGTCACCCCGACGGGGATCCTCGTCGCGACCTCAGACCTGCCCCGCGAGGACTGGCTGGCGCTGCGCCGGGCCGGCATCGGCGGCAGCGACATCGGCGCGCTGCTCGGCATGAGCAAGTACACGTCCCCGTACGAGCTGTACCTGGACAAGCGTGGCGAGCTGCCCGAGATCCCGCGCAGCGAGTTCCTGGAGCGCGCCGCGACGTGGGGGCACCTGCACGAGCCGCTGATCGCCCAGCGGTTCGCCGAGCTCCACGACCTGAGGACCCGCCGCGTCGGCCTGATCCAGCACGAATCCGAGCCGTGGATGCTCGCCAACCTGGACCGCCAGGTGGCCGGCTGCCCGGACGGGCCGTGCGCGCTGGAGATCAAGAACCGGTCCGCGTGGAAGGCGGCCGACTGGGGGCCGACCGGCGACCCGGAAGGCGTCCCGGACACCGAGGCCCTGCAGACCCACTGGTACATGGCGGTCACCGGGTACCGGCACATGCACGTCGGCGTCTTGATCAACGGCAACGACGATCGCTACTACCGGGTAGGGGCGGACGAGCAGATCGCGCAGGACGTGATCGCGATGGCCCGCGGGTTCTGGCGACGGGTCCAGGACGGCACCCCGCCGCCCGTGGACGGCTCGCAGGCCGTAACCGACTTGCTGGCCACGCTGTGGCCGGCCCAGGCCGGCACCGAGAAGATCATCAGCCCCGCCGAGGTCGCGCCGCTGCTGGCCGAGCGGGAGCGGCTGGCGACTGAGGCGAGGGCTCTCGCCGAGCGGTCCGCCGAGGTCGGCAACCGGCTCGCCGAGCTGCTCGGCGAATCCGAGGCCGCGGTGTGGGACGGCGAAGTGCTCTACACCCGCAAGCAGAACGGCGTCTTCGCGCCGAAGCGGTTCGAGGCCGCCCATCCCGACCTGGCCGCCAAGTACACCCACCTGGTCCCCGCGATCGACACCAAGGCTCTCGCGGCCGACCACCCGGACATCTACCGGGCCCACCGTGCCCGGGTCCTGCGCATCCCAGGGGGAGCAAAGTGAGCGGCAACGGCAGCAACGGCCTGCGCGAGCGGGTGGCACAGCAGCGGGAGAAGTCCGAGCAGCAGAACGGCAGCGGCGAGGTCGAGAGGCGCCAGCCAGCCACCATCGCCGGGTTCATCGAGCAGATGAAGGGCGAGATGGCCCGCGCCCTCCCGAAGCACCTGAACCCGGACCGGCTCGCCCGGATCGCGCTGACCGAGGTGCGGCGCACCCCCCGGCTAGGGCAGTGCACCCAGCCGTCGTTCGGCGGCGCGCTGATGACCTGCGCCCAGCTCGGCCTGGAGCCCGGCGTCACCGGCGAGGCGTACCTGATCCCCCGCAAGAACGGCCGGCTCAGCCGCAACGCCGGCCGTGACGTCTACGAGGTTCAGCTCACGATCGGCTACCAGGGCATGGCCAAGCTGTTCTGGCAGTCGCCGCTCGCGAAGTCGCTCGACGCGCAGGCCGTCTACGAGAACGACGACTTCGAGTACGAGTACGGCCTCAACCCGATGCTGCGGCACAGGCCGACGCTGCAGGACCGCGGGAACGCCGTCGCCTACTACTCGGTGGCGACCCTGACCAACGGCGGCTTCGCGTTCGTCGTGCTGTCCCGCTCCGACGTGGAGAAGATCCGCATCCGGTCCAAGGCGGGCACGGGAGACGC
>Ga0070714_100003255_pt1 | contig 12086 bp, 12 predicted proteins | sample LARL83metaG_FD_65450 | JGI IMG/M metagenome (GOLD analysis project Ga0070714, IMG submission 65450) | Corn, switchgrass and miscanthus rhizosphere microbial communities from Kellogg Biological Station, Michigan, USA - LAR L8-3 metaG | ecosystem: Host-associated > Plants > Roots > Rhizosphere ... | reverse complement strand
AACCTGTAGCCGTACTCCGCGTAGTCGCGCTCGAACCAGCCGGCCCCGAGGCCCAGGACGAACCTGCCGCCGGAGAGCTGGTCGACGGTGCCGGCCATGTATGCGATCAGGTCCGGGTTGCGATAGCCGATGCATGTGACCATTGGTCCGATCTGGGGCGCGTGCGTATCGAGTGCGACCGCGGACAGCAGCGACCAGCATTCGAACTGGTTGCCCTCGGGATCGCCATATAGAGGAAAGAAGTGGTCCCAGAACCAGATGCTGTCAACGCCGAGCTCGTCGGCGCGGCGCCAGGCATCGCGAAGCTCCCCGATCGTGCACTGCTGGGGATGGATCGTCACGCCAACCTTGAAGGGGCGGTCGCCGTTCATCGTTGTGAGATTATCGATTTACAGTGGCTGATCGCGAGGTGCGCCGGGTCGAGTTCAAATCGGCGGGACCGGATTTCTGGAAGCGTTACCACGAGTACCGCCGGCTCAGGCAGAAGGAGTCGCGCCCGGACGATCCGATTCGCCCGGACGAGCTCGAAGAGCAGTTGATGAAGCGCGACGACCCCTTCGAAATCCACTTCCATTACGAGATCGTCGAAAACGGCCTTCTGGTGAGCTGGATGTCGGGCACGACGAGCAAGCCGGGGACGCCGGGCTACGAGTCCAACAAGCATCTCTTCTGGGCGTACATGTGGGTCCGCCCTGACGCCCGGCGGCGAGGCCTTGCCTCGTCGTGGCTGCCGCTGCTGGTCGAGCTCATGAACGCGCACGGCTGCACGGTCATGGGCATCGGCGCCGAAGAGGATCCAGCACATGCCTTCCTCCGCTGGTTGGGAGCCGAGCCCAGGCTCACCGGCGCCGAGAACCGTCTCGAGCTGGCGTCGGTGGACTGGACGATGGTCCACCGCTGGATCCGCGAAGGATCGGAGCGCTCACCCAAAACGAAGCTCGAGACCTACGACGGGCCTTTGCCCGAAGCGATGTGGGACGACTACGCGCCGCAGCTTTCGAGCTTGCTCAACACGATCCCGTTCGAGGACCTCGACCACGGGGAGATCGTCATCACGCCCGACCACATGCGCGATTACTACGCGCGGTTAGAGATCGGCCGCGATCAGCTGCACACCATCCTGACTCGGGAACCGGACGGCGTGATCTCCGCCATCACCGACGTGAGCTGGGCGCCACACCGGCCGACCATCGTCGAGCAGCGTTTCACCGGGGTTCGACCCGAAGCTCGCGGGCGGGGCCTGGGGAAATGGACCAAGGCCGCAATGCTGGCGCACATTCACGAGCTTCACCCCGAGGCGGAATGGGTGACGACCGACAATGCCGGTTCCAACGCGCCGATGCTTGCGATCAACAAGAAGCTCGGGTTCAAGCAGTTTCGAGCCGGAACCGAGTATCAGATCAGCCGCGACGATCTTGCGGCGAGGATCAAGCGGCTGCCGGCTACAAAGCGCTGACGCTTTAGGCCGAACGGCTCCGCTGGAGGCTGCGGACCAGGAGGACGATTCCGATCACGATCAGCAGGCCGGGCAGCGCAGCCTTGCCGAAGATCCCGTAGTCCATCCCGCTGATGCCGAGGATCGATTCGAAGAAGACGAACCCGATCAGAAAGATCATCGCGGCGATGAACATCAGGGCGCGGCCCCGCCGCAGCATCGACTGGTCGCGGTCGCGCAGCGCTTGCAGATAAAGTCCGAGGCCGACGCCTCCAGGCGCGACCAGCGCCCACGCGAAAGCCCAGCTCGCCCAGTCGCCTGAGCTGCTCTGGTAGGCGAGCACCAGCCCGAGCATTGTCACGATGCCGCCTGGCACCGACGCTCCCGGGCCCCCGCCAAGGAACCCGACGACGAGCAGGGTCAGGCCGGGGATGATCACGAACAGCGGCCAGCCGTACTGGGTCAGGTCTATGCCGAAGATCACGACGCCTAGAGCGAAAAGGCCGACCACGACCAGCACGACGCCGAGCGCGGCGCTGGAGCCGCCCCCGCGGGTGGTGGCGGAGCGAGGCCTTGGCGCCACGTAGGGTGGCAGCGGCGGCGGGGTGGAGGCGGCCGCCGGCGCGAGCACAGGCTCCGACTCCGCCGATTCAGTGGTCGGAGCTTCGACGCTCTCGGCAGGCATTTCGGCGGCCGGTTCGACGGGCTCGGCGGCAGCCTCGCTCACCACTGGCTCGTCTGCGGTCTGGGAGGCAGTTGAGGATTCCTCGGTCCACTTGGGGGCAAAGATGTCGGGGCTGCCGGCCAGCACGTCGCTGCCGACGTGGGCCATGTCCGCTTTCGGCGCGTCGTCGGCAGCGGAGCCCTGGCCCTCTTCGCCGGCCGGCTGGTCGGCGCCGCTCGAGCTCTTGCTGGTCCGCTTCCGCTTGCTCATGAGCTCACAGCTTAACCGCCTCCCGGTACCTCAGCCTTCTTTAAGAAACCAGCCCCGCCGGCCAGAACTCTGTGTCAATCGACGACCCTGAACATCGGATTTACGGGACCATGACCGCGGCCTACCTCCAGCGACTGTTCGATCGCGCGGGTGATGAAGTCCTTTGCGTGGTGCACCGCCGCCAGGGAGTCGCTGCCTTTGGCCAGTCCCGCCGCGATGGCCGCTGAGAAGACGCAGCCGCTCCCATGGGTGTTCGTGGTCGCGACACGCGGCGATCGAAGCTCGATGAGCTCAGTGCCGTCGAAATAGTGGTCGATCGCATGCTCGTCGTCGCCGTGGCCGCCTTTGACCACCGCCGCGTGAGCACCGAGCGCCACGAGGTCGCGCGCGGCCTGGCGCCGCTCATCAAGAGTTCTGACCGGTCTGCCGAGCAGCACCTCGGCTTCGGGAAGGTTCGGAGTCACGACGGCGGCCAGTGGCAGCAGCCGGCGCCGGAGCGAGTCCACGGCGTCATCACGCAAGAGCCTCGCGCCGCCCTTGGCCACCATCACAGGGTCGACGACCAGGTTGCGGAGGTTGAAATGGGTGATGGCGTCGGCGACCACCTCGATGATCGCGGCGCTCGAAAGCATGCCGGTCTTTGCCGCCGCCGCGCCGATGTCGAGCATTACGGCCTCGATCTGAGCGCGGACCAGAGCCGGCGGCAGCTCCATGATGTCGGTCACCCCGACAGTGTTTTGTGCGGTGATGGCCGTCAGCGCCGACGTGCCATGCACCCCGAATGCCGCGAACGTCTTGAGGTCCGCCTGGATGCCGGCCCCACCGCCGGAGTCCGAGCCCGCAATGGTGAGTGCGACGGGCAGCTTCACGCAGCCCTCATTCTCCGCGCGGTCCAGTAAACCGCTGCGGCCACGGCGACGCTGACCAAACCGCTCACATCGGCGCCGTGAAGCGCGTTCACGAGACCTTCGTTGAAGAAGGTCGGTGCTCCAGACAGGTTGCTGAAGAGATTGGCGTAGTTGACGAATGCAAGGCTCGTCGCAGTCCCGGCGAGCCAGGCGACCAGCGCGAGGCGCGGGCTTGGCCTGGCATCGAACAAGAAGAACGTGAGGAGAACGACGGCCGCCCAGGCGGGCGCCCACAAATACGTGAGGATCAGGAAGTCTTCGTACGCGAGGTGAAAGTCGCTGACCAGGACGGCGTACGAGGCGAGCGCCGTCCCCAGGACGCCGCAGGCCAGCGCGGTCTGCCAGCGGCGCAGCTTGAACCCCATCGCGAGCGTGACCAGCCCCGCCGTGTACACGTCGAAGTAGTTGGCCCAGATCTCGCCGAGCACGACGAAGGCGAAGAACGGAACCGCGACCCAGGTGGGGGCGTGCCGGCTGATCACCGCCAGCACGCCCTGACTGGCGGCGAGGCGTGCATCGATCGTCGGAAGGAGGAGCCCGAACAGGCCGAGCAGAATCATCGGAAGCACGACGCCCGCCGCCGCCCAGAGCGTGATCGCGTTCGTGGAGCTGGATTTAGGAAGGTAGCGCGAGTAGTCGCTTGCGAACGGATACCACGACGCGACCAGCGCGAAGCACGTCATGAAGCCGAGCACGAACGCGCCGGGGTAGTCGGAGCTCGAGACGGTGGGGCCCTGTGTCCAGTGGAACTGGGGGGCAAGGAATGCAAAGAGGGCGAGCGAGAGGACTGCGAAGGCGATCGCTCCGTACGTCGCGAGGACCTTGATCGTCTCGTGACCGAAGATGGCGACGGCCACGCTGATGGCGGCGATCACGAGGACGAGACCGACAGTCACCCACCGATTGCCGCCGCCCAGGAGCTGAGCTCCGGCCTGTGCCGCGATCACGCAGTCGACAGCGAACCAGCCGATGGCGAGAAAGAGGGTCAGCCCCGCCCCCAGGTACGAACCCCGCAGACCGAATATCCGTCGTGTGTAGACGATCTGCGGCTCACCCGACCGCGGGCCGGTGTTGCTCAGCAGGCCGAGAATCACGGCTGCGGCCGCGGTTCCGAGGACTGTCGCGAGCAGGCCGTCCCACACCCCGAGCCCGTAGTAGGTGGTGAGGAGGCTCGCCGTGAAAAGGCTTGCGTAGTTGACGAACGCGCCCGCCCAAAGGAACGCGAGCTCGCGTGGCGCGCCATGCCGCTCGGCGGCCGGGATCGCGTCGATGCCGTGGCTCTCCACCCTACCGAACGAATCCGAATCGACCGCCTGGACCGCGAGGTCGCTCATGTCTCTCCCTCCGCTGGCATTACCCAGTTCAGGTTCATGCGGTCGGCGTCAGCGCGCCCTCTCAGCCCGCCTCATCCGCTGAGGCTGAGCTCCCGCTGGAATCGATCTTACCCGGTCAACTCTCGCGCCACGGCGCTGGAAGAAGGCACGCGAGGATGCGGTACACCTCCGGGTTCAGCGCGAGGCCGATGTGGCTGCCCGGCACCTCTATGGCGTTCACGTCGTGCCGGAGGCATGCGCGCCAGTTGACGACGCCGTCGGAACGCGAATAGATGGAGGTCGTCGGGACGCGCGGCGCGGCGGCCAGGTCGCGCAGGAAACGCTCTTCGACGGAGGCCGGATGCCCGAATCGAAACACGTTGTAAAGGTGCGCCGCCCGCACGCCGGCCATCGTCAGCGGATGGATGTCGAACGGGTCGTTGAGCGGCGATCCGAGCGTGATCACCTGCTCGACGAGGTCGGGCTTTCTGTGCGACAGCACCTTGGCCAGCACTCCACCACGGCTGTGACCGACCAGCGAGACCCGCGCGCCCGTGCGCCGTCGCAGCTCGCGGAGCGTATCGATCAGCGGCCTCAGCATCACCTCCGAGTACATGACGTTGAAGGTGACCCCCGCGACCTGCGGCCGGTAACCGACGCGCCTCAGCCACTGAAAGGGTGTGTGGAGCGTCCAGTCGCCGGCCAGAAAGCCCGGTATCAACAGCACGGGCTTGCCCAGGCCGGGTGGGATCTCCAGGCCGCGGAAGACGGGGTCGCGGATCAGCCGGAGGTACTCCAGGTAGACGCGGCCTTCGAGCCACATCGGCGGGATCGGATCCCAGCGGCCGAGGTGGCGAAGGTCGGGCAGGACTGACATTGCGATGCCGAGCCGGCCGCGGCGCTTGCTGCGATGAAGTTCTCGGACTGTTGCCAAGTTTGTGCTCGAGCGCTTACTCCGCTGTGAAAACCGGGATTGCCTCTAGCCTGCCGCCTCGGCGGCGATTCTATACGGGCTCCATGCATTCAGCGCCGCGATGAACATGTCCGGCGCCTCCATCATCGGCACGTGCCCAACACCATCGAGCACGTCCAGCGTCCAGTCAGGTCTCCGGCGCGCCAGCTCTCTGGCCGCGGCGAGCGGGATGAGCCGGTCGAGGCTCCCGTGGATGATCAAGGTGGGGGCGCGCACCCTCGCGACCTGCAGCCAGAAGCGCGGGTCGGCCATGCGAAGGCCGATCGATCGGCTCGCCTGCAGGAAAGCGCGGCCGTTCTGGGGGCCGAGCCTGGCTCTCTCGCTCGTGAGTCGTATGTGCGCCTCGACCACATCAGGCGGCACGCGTGACGGATCCGCGCAGACGAGGCCGAGGGTTTCATGGACCAGCCCTTCGGGGCCGAGCACGCGAACTCGCCTGTCGAGCAGGATCTCGGCGAGGCCCGGAACCGTCAGCGCCGCCATCACCCCGAGCCGGGCCGGTTCCGGGCGTGTGACGTGATCGCCGGGGATGGCGGGATCCACCAGGATCATCTCGCTCACCCAGGCGGGGTGGGCGGCCGCTTCGAGGATCGCGATGTGACCGCCCATCGAGTTGCCCATGATCGCGACAGGCTCTCCGATCACCTTCTCGATGAATTCGTGCACCAGCTCGGCATTGCGGCCCACTGCCGCGGAGCGCTGGAAAAGGGGGGTCTGGCCGAAGCCCGCGAGGTCGATGGCGATGGCGTGATGGCTGTTGGCGATCTCAGGTCCGACGGCCATCCAGTTCATCGAGCTGCCGCCCAACCCGTGCACCATGACCAGCGGTCTGCCGGCGCCTCCGAAGTCCAGGTAGTGAACCGGTCCGTCCAGGTCCGCTGTTCTATGGCGCAACGCGTCAATCCTAGACCCGCGGGGGCGGCGTCATGACGATTGCAGCCATTCTCAACAGGATTTCGGCGACACTCGACGCTGATCGCCTGCCCCCTTGGTGAAGGCGATCGAAGACCGGGAACGAGGTGAGGATCCCGATCACGTCCTCGGCTTCTTTGATCGAGCACCCAGGCCTCAGGAGGTCGTGCGCCGCAAGCCTCGCCGCGAGCTCGCGGTCGGGGGCGGCGTGGCTGTCGTGACGGCCGGCACCGGCGAGCTGCCTGTAGAGGTCGGGGTTCTCCGCCCAGGCGGCGCATGCATGCTCGATGCGCCGCGTGAGGTCGCCGGCCGGGTCGCCGGGCTCGCCCGCGGACGGGTTCTGGGGGAGGATGCCTGCCCGGGCGGTCAAAGCGTCCAGCAGGCGAGCCTTGGAGCCGAACTGGTTGTAAACCGTGACTCGTGACACCCCAGCGCGCGCTGCAACCTTGCCCAGGCCTGACGAAGGACCGAGCTCCGCGACCAGCTCGCCGGCGGCGGCGAGGATCCGGGCCCGGGTTCGGTCGACCTCGGCCTGGCGCCGGCCGAGCCGATAGCTGCGACTGATCACGCCAATTACCTTAACAGACAGTCTGTTCAATCAATAATTCCAATTCTTGGACAACTCACAGCCTGGCCACAGGAAGCCCGCAGCGGTTTCCAGGTAATGTCCGGTCGTCGTGGCCAGGAAGACGCAGCGCACTCAGCCGCAGCCCCGCCAGCAGCCTGCGGACCGCTGGATCGCCTATGGAACCGTGCCCCTCCGGCTTTTCCTTGGAGCGACTTTCGTCTATGCCGCGCTGCAGAAGATTTCCGACCCGGGATTCCTTCTGCCCGGTGCATCGACCTACATCGGCACGCAGCTGCAGGGATTTGCCGGCCGCTCGCCGATCGGTTTTCTGATCCAGGTCTTTGCGCTCCCGGTGCCTCAGCTGACCGGTATCGGCGTGATCGCAGTCGAGCTGGCGATCGGCCTGCTGATCCTGCTCGGTCTCGGAACACGCTGGGCGGCGGCGGCGGGCGCGCTGGTGAGCCTCACCTTCTTCCTCACGGCAAGCTGGTCCGTTCAGCCTTACTTTCTCGGCTCCGACAGCATCTATGCCGTCGCCTGGATCACCCTCGTGCTTGTCGGCGACCAGGGCGTGCTGGTCGTGACGCCCTGGATCTTCGGACCCTCACAGAGCGATGTGCGGGGGCGGCCGCCCACCACCGACCTGAGCCGGCGCCGTTTGCTCCTTCAGCTGGGTGGCGCATCTGTTGCCCTGATCTGGGTGCTCGCCCTTCTGCCCCGCACTCGCCCGTCACTCGTGCAGAGCGCGTCGAGCGGCGCGACGCCGGCGGCCAGCCCGACGCCGGTCGCCTCTCCGACCGGAACGAGGATCGGAGCTCTGGCTGATCTTCAATCGCAGGGCTCGCTCGTCTTTCAGGACCCCGCCACCGGGGACCCGGCGATCGCCGTGTCGCTCAGCGGCGGCGTGGTCGCATTCGACGCCGTGTGTACACACGCCGGCTGCACGGTCTCGTACGACTCGAACCAGAAGGTGCTCACGTGCCCGTGCCATGGGGCTGCGTTCGATCCGGCTCACGGCGCGGCGGTGATAGCCGGTCCGGCCCCCACTCCTCTGGCTTCGATTGCCGTCCAGGTCGGTACCGACGGGGGCGTTTACGCAGTCTGAGAGTGCGCCTGGGCGCGCGCTGTCAATGCGCCCTGCGCGCGCGCTGTCAATGCGCCCTGCGCGCGCCCGGCTGCGACCAGATCCGTGTCGCGGGTGGCGTACAACCTACGATCGCTGCCGTGAATCTGTGGGACCCCCTTGCGTTTCGCGAAATATCGGCGTTGCTGCGCGACCCGGTGTTTCGCGGGCGCGGCGTGCCTCGAGGCGATGGGCGGCCGGTCCTTTTGATTCCAGGCTTTCTCTCCGGCGACTGGTCGTTGACCGCGCTGTCCAACTGGCTCGGACGGATCGGCTACAAGTCATACCTGTCGGGCATCCTCTTCAACGTCCACGACTCGGAGCGCCTGCTGGCGTTGCTTCGTCGCCGCATCATCGCCATCGAGGCTGAAGCAGGTTCGCGGGTCAGTCTCGTCGGCCACAGCCGTGGCGGCCTGCTCGCCAAGGTGGCGTCTCAGCGAAGTCCCGATGCCGTCGAGCAGGTGATCGCGCTCGGGGCCCCGCTTGCCGACACCACCGACCTTGCCTCGGTGACGCGCCACGCAGTGGGGGTGGTCAGGACGGCGAACGAGCTCGCCTATGGGCGCCGGTGGAATGCCGAAGGGCGGTTTGCCCACGACTTGGGCCTGCCTCCCGCGGTGCCGACCACGTCGATCTACACGCGTTCGGACGACGTCGTGAACTTCCGCTCCTGCCTCCGGCCTGACATCCCCGCGATTCACGTGTGGGGCAGCCACAACGGACTCCTGGTCAATCCCGAGGTGTACAGGCTCCTGGGCCGGCTGCTCGCAAGGCCGCGCAGGCGTCCCGATGGGTTGACCGGCTGATCGCGGCCGCCATCGCCCTGGCACTCGCCGCGGCCGTGCTGCACGGCACCTGGAACATCCTCGCGAAGGTCAGCGGCGACCCCATGCAGACCTTCCAGCGCGGCACGCTCGCCGCCGTCCTGCTGTCGACTCCGGCGGTGGCGGTGGCATGGGTCTGGACCGGTCGACCCGGCCTCACGCCGGCCGCCGCCGGGTGGTGCGCGCTGTCAGGCATCCTGGAGGTGACCTATCTGTGGCTGCTGGCGGCCGCCTACAGGCGTGGCGAGCTGTCCGCGGTCTATCCGATCGCCCGTGGTTCGGCACCGTTGCTCGCCGTCATCGCCGGCCTCGCCTTGCTGAACGAGCGGCTGTCCTCGATTCAGCTTGCGGGAGTCGGCATGCTGCTGCTCGGCATCCTCGCCGTCACGCTGTCTCAGGCCACGGGTCGGGCCACCGTGCCGGCCCTGCTGACCGGCGTGGCGATCGCTTCCTACACCGCGGTCGACCGCGTCGGGGTGCGGCTCACGACGCCCTGGCTTTACGGCTGGCTGCTGATCGTCCTGATGTCGGTTGGCATCGCCGTTTCAAAAGCGGTGGCGGCCCGCTTCACGGCAGGACGGCGCCAGGCTCAGCAGCAGGAGCCCATGGCGCCGGCACAGGGTGGTCGAGCCCAGGCGGTGCTGATCGGGATCTTCATGTGGACCGGCTACCTGTTGGTGCTGTGGGCGCTCAGCCTCGCCCCCTTGTCGGTGGTCGCTCCGGTGCGGGAAACGTCGGTCGTCGGGGTGGCCGTATGGGGCGTCTGGAGGCTGCGCGAGAGGACTGCTGTGCCGATGAAACTCGCGGGGGCGGTGGCCACTCTGGCGGGGGTGCTGATGGTGGCGTTTTGATGTTCTTGCGGCCCCGAGCGCCGGTGGTAAGGTAGATCGGTCGCCCCGATGGCAGGCGATGTGCGCCGCGGTCGTGGAAGTTCTCGAACGGGCCCGTGCGTTCGCGACATTGCATTCGAGAAGGGAGTAGGGAGATGCCGACAGGCACCATCAAGAAGTTGGTCTCCGACCGCGGGTTCGGATTCATCGCTGCAGAGGACGGGCGGGAGTATTTCTTCCACCGCACCGGACTGGATTCGGCAGTCAACTTCGACTCGCTGGCAGGCGGCGAGCGGGTCAGCTTCGAAATCGAGCCGAGCCAGAAGGGCCCGCGCGCGAACCGGATCAAGCTCGCCTAGCTGAACATTCAACAAGCCGGCCCGACGCGAGTGCGGGCCGGCTTTTTCATTTGATGAACACCTTTGAGATCGTTCCGCAGGGCGATTACTCCCTCGAGCAGGGCGCGAACTTCATCGGCGCCTGGCATCGAGCGCCGTCTGAGACCGGGGATCCTCAGGGTCATCTTCACCTCGCATTCCTGACCGACGACGAGCTGGCGCCGGTCGGCGTCTGCCTGAAGCAGGACTCACGCGGACACGTGCTCGGGACGGTGCACGGCGAGACGGTTCGCACAACGCCGGTCGTCAAGCAGGTGAAACGCATCCTGAGCCTGGACGTCGATGGGCGCGCGTGGCCCGACGTTGGAAAGCGCGACCCCGTGGTCGCGAGGCTCCAGCGGATGTTCCCGGGATTCAGGCCGGTCAACTGGTCGAACGCGTATGAGGCCGCGGCATGGTGCGTGATCTCGTCGCGTATCTCGATGCGGCAGGGCCAGGGCGTCAAGGAGCGAATGTCGAAAGAGCTCGGTCATTCGATCGACATCCACGGACACGTGCTGTGGACGTTCCCGGGGCCGGAACGGCTGGCGCAGCTGGAAAAGTTCCAGGGGCTTTTCGGCCGCAAGGTCGAGTATCTGAACGCGCTCGGCCGGGCGGCGCTGACCGGTGAGCTGGATACGGAGACGCTGCGCGCGATGCCGCGCGACGAGGCCCTGAAGAGCTTGCAGAAGCTGCCGGGCATCGGGGTGTGGGGCTCGGAGCTCGTGCGGCTGCGCGCCCTGAGCGCGGCGGATGAGCTGCCGTCGCAGGAGCGGCGGCTGATGGGCGCCGTCCGCACGGAGTACGGGCTGCCGAACGAGCCCGACCAGGTGACGCTGGAACGCCTCGCGGAAAAGTGGTCGCCTTACCGGATGTGGGTGTGCGTATGCCTCAGGCGGACGCTGGAAGGCGGGGCGGGCATGATGCACTCGCGAGCCTCCCAGGACGAAATTAACAACCTGGGTTGACTCGGTTTTTCGCGCTTCGTAGGCTCGCGGTGGCGTGCCGGTGGGGGGTGGAGCTGGCAAGCAGGTAGGGTGGGCCCCACCAGGGGTCTGCCTGTCAGCGCGAGGCGCTTCGCACCACGACCATCGCGCCGGCCCAGGACAGCGATCCCACGATGAGCAGCGCCCACAGGACCCACGTGATCAACCACATCTCCACGAGCGCGCCGAAGATGCACATCGCCGCCGCTCCCGCCAGGAGGAAGGCGCCCGGGAAGAGGATCCAGGCCGAATACCAGGGCGGCTGCACCAGGTCGCCGCGATCGAGCAGCCGCCCGGCCCCAAAGACCAGCGAGGCCGCGATCACCGCAGGCACCGTGAGCCCCAGCGCCCAGCCCAGCTTCACCGTCCCGGTGGCCGCGCTCAGGAGAGGTTGAATCCCCGCCGCCGCAAGCGCCGACGGCACGGCGAACGCGAGCAGCCGGAGGATCGCGCTCGCCGGCGGCACGTCAGCGATTCATGAGGCCGGCACTGCAGGCGGCTGAGCCGGCATCGTGAACACCGGCTGCGTGTGGATCCGACCCAGCTGCACGTCGCTGTAGTAAGCGGGTTCCGAGAGCTGCGTCATGAACCAGTCGTTGAGCAGCTCCGCGCGCCGGACCAGGCCCGCCTCGGCAAACGTCGACCCGCTGTACGGCTGTCTGGGGAGCGACGAGGAGAGGTCTGCCGAATTGTAGAAGTCCGAGTTGCCGTAGACGGAGGTCGACGCATATGAATAGATCGCGACCCCGAGCACGCGGTTGCCGCTGGCCGACGGCGCCAGCACCCGGCGAATCTGGGCCAGGGCGTCCTCCGGATAGTTCAGAAAGGCGCCGATCCCGGTGACCACTCGATTGGCGAACCCCGAATCCTTCTCGAAAGCCAGCCACTGGTTGAACCACGTTG
>Ga0070714_100003254_pt1 | contig 12087 bp, 11 predicted proteins | sample LARL83metaG_FD_65450 | JGI IMG/M metagenome (GOLD analysis project Ga0070714, IMG submission 65450) | Corn, switchgrass and miscanthus rhizosphere microbial communities from Kellogg Biological Station, Michigan, USA - LAR L8-3 metaG | ecosystem: Host-associated > Plants > Roots > Rhizosphere ... | reverse complement strand
GGGCGCATAGCGGAGCTCTATCGCGCCATTGCTCGCCGCCTTGCGGTCAAGGTCGACGAGTTGTCGCTGGATCACTCTGCATTATTCGCAAAAATAGTGATTCAGGATACTTAGCTTAATGCGCCAGAAATATCATTATTTGAAGATGACTGAATTTCTTCCCCCGCGACATTGCTCGTCGTTACGCATGAATGAGTACTCATTCAATCATTTTTGTATTCCGGCCCGCTTTTGAACCTGTCATGTAAATATATCTGGCGCACGCTGGATCCATCCGGGAAGCCCCGCAAGCAAAACGGTTGTAGTAGTGGCGGGTGCCCGGACTATTTACGCTTGGCATTCATCCGGCATTCCCGAGTTCAAAAATGACCATAAAATCTGACAAATGGATTCGTCGCATGGCGATGGAATACCATATGATCGAACCCTTCGAGCCCAATCAGATCAAGCATGCGAATGGCCATAAGATTGTTTCATATGGAACATCCAGTTATGGCTACGATATTCGCTGTTCGGACGAATTCAAGTTATTTACCAATATTAACTCCACTATCGTCGATCCCAAGAATTTCGATTCAAACTCTTTTGTTGACGTGAAAAACGATATTTGTATCATTCCGCCCAATTCCTTTGCGCTGGCACGCACGGTCGAGTATTTTCGCATCCCGCGCAATGTGCTTACCATTTGTCTGGGAAAATCTACCTATGCTCGCTGTGGCATTATTGTCAATGTCACTCCATTTGAACCGGAGTGGGAGGGCTACGTCACCCTGGAGTTTTCCAATACCACACCGCTGCCCGCAAAGATTTATGCGAACGAAGGCGTTGCTCAAGTGATTTTTTTTGAGTCAGACGAAGTATGCGAAATTTCCTACAAAGATCGCGACGGAAAATATCAAGGGCAGCGCGGAGTGACGTTGCCGAAAATTTGATTCCACTTCAGGTTCGAGACGTGCCTGCCAGTCACGGAATGGTTCGGAATGAGCAGTGCTGCATGTTAAGCATACCTGAAAAAGAATCGGGATCGAAGTTGCTATACATTTTAGTATCTCCCCATATCTTCTTCAGCGCCCGAAATAACGAGGTGATGCCGAATGGGTTTTTTGACGGAATTTCCTGCGTGCAGGATTATTTTTTTTAACTCGAAAAAAACGCTTGATTCCAGCGAAATGAAGTCTATAATCCGCTTTTTTTCCGACGCATTAATTAAAGAACAGGAGGTCATCATGAAAAGCAAAGCAAACTATTTCGATACGGCCGATTTGGTAAACATCCATATTCCCGTAACGTAGCGCCTCCCCGAGGAGATTCTCATGCAAATGCGTAATGCCGCTCTACGGCAAAAAGTGGAGCCCGAAGCAGTATTCGATACCCATCCCGAAGTCAGCCTGGATTTTCAATATGTCCGGGATGCCCTGAAAAAGGGCTACAGCAAGCCATTCTTGCTGGTCGACAGCAACATTATCCGTAATAAAGCCCGCCGTTTCAAAGTTGCCATGCCACGTGTGCAGCCACACTATGCAGTCAAGGCAAATCCAGATCCACGCGTGCTGAGAACCATGATCGAGGAAGGCGTAGGTTTTGAAATAGCCTCAATCTTCGAACTGGATCTGCTGCTAAGCCTGGGTGTGTCCGCTGCGGAGATATATTATAGCAACCCCATGAAATCAAGGGCATATCTGGAATATGCGGCCTCCAAGGGCGTTGAGTGGTATGTGCTGGATAGTATTGAAGAGCTGCGTAAAATTGTCAGTGTCAAGCCGAACGCAAAGATGTATTTGCGCATCGATACACCCAACATTGGCAGCGATTGGCCGCTGGCAGGCAAATTTGGTACGCATGCCGCTGAGATCAAGGGCATCATTAATGAAGCGGCAGCACTTAAGGCTGATCTCGCGGGGGTGACTTTTCATGTGGGCTCTCAGTGTCGCAATCCGCAGAACTGGCGGGTGGGTATCGAGCGGGCCAAAAAGGTTTTCTCCGATATGCGCCGTGCCGGATTGACTCCGCGCTTGCTCAATATTGGCGGCGGTTACCCCGTGCGTCATATCAAGCCCATTCCTTCGATTGAAATAATAGCGGAAGTCGTGAATGCAGCTATCGCGGATTTGCCGGCAAGTATTCGCGTCATGGCCGAGCCGGGGCGTTACCTTGTATCCGATGCGGCGTATTTTGTCTGCCGCGTGGTGGGAACAGCTACCCGCAATGGCAAGCGCTGGATGTATTGGGACGCGGGCATGTTTGGTGGCGTGATCGAAGTTACCGAGGGTCTGCGCTATGAAATTCTTTCTGATCGCAAGGGGCCGGACATTCCCTGGTCTGTTGCCGGACCGACCTGCGATTCGGTAGATATCCTCATGCGTGACGAAATGTTGCCTGAAGATGTTCAGGAAGGCGACTTCATTTATATCCCCAATGCCGGCGCCTATACCACTGCCTATGCCAGTAATTTTAATGGTTTTCCGTTACCGGATGTAATGGTATTGTAATTGCATATCGAATATTAATAAAAAATAAACTAGCGCACCATTGCAGGAATAAAGACGGCGGACACGTGATGAATGCGCGTGCCGCCTTTTTTTAAGTCAGCGGCGTTGGAGTACGGGCCAAGGACATTCATGAGTCATTAATTCCATTTACGATCAAGGATCACAAAATGATATTCCAACCCATTGTCCTCATCCAGGCAGTATTGCTCACGCGAGGTTTCGCGCCATTCACCGCGATTGAATCTGGGAAATAGTACATCGCCTTCGAAATCTCTCTGTATCTCGGTAATATATAACCGGTCACATACCGTCAGAGCCTGCTGGAATATTTCTGCGCCGCCGATAACGAAGCTTTCGGCCGTGTCGGGGTTGTTATAGCAGGTTCTCAGCGCCGTCGCTACCGAACCCACTATCGTAGCACCCTCGACTTCGTAACCTGATTGACGTGTGACGATAATACTGGTGCGTCCGGGTAGCAGCCTCCCAATTGATTCGTAGGTCTTGCGTCCCATGATGATGGGATGCCCCATGGTTAACGCCTTGAAGCGCTTCAAATCCGATGGCAAGCGCCAGGGCAGCGTGTTGTCTTTGCCGATCACGCGATTTTTAGCCATCGCCACCAGAATGGAGAGACGACGGGGAATCATATTGCGATCGGCGCACTGATTGCCGGAAGAGGGTTATAACCTTGAAGAGTAAAATCTTGGTATCTGAAGTCAAAAACGTTATTGACTGCCGGGTTCAGTTTCATTATGGGTAATTTTCCTGGTTTTCGGCTTAATTGTTCTGTGGCCTGCGCCAAGTGATTAAGGTAGAGGTGCGCGTCGCCGAGAGTATGCACGAAATCACCGGGTTTCAGATTGCAGCTTTGTGCTACCATCAATGTGAGTAGCGCATAGGAGGCGATGTTGAAGGGTACTCCGAGAAAGATATCCGCGCTGCGCTGATAAAGCTGACAGGAAAGTTTACCTTCGGCAACATAGAACTGAAATAAAGCATGACATGGCGGCAAACTCATCTCGCACAATTCGCCCACGTTCCAGGATGAAACCACCATGCGCCGGGAATCGGGATTATTTTTGATCTGCTCGATTACCTGTGTGATCTGGTCGATCTGCTCGCCATTCGCACTCGACCATGATCGCCACTGATGACCATATATCGGACCCAGATCACCCCTCTCGTCGGCCCATTCATTCCAGATGGAAACACCGTTATCATTGAGATATTTGATATTAGTGTCGCCACGCAGAAACCATAGCAATTCGTGGATGATGGATTTCAGGTGGCATTTTTTGGTAGTGACCAGCGGAAAACCTTCCGATAAATCGAAACGCATCTGATGGCCGAATACTGAAAGCGTACCCGTTCCAGTGCGATCCGATTTCTTGTGTCCGTGCTTGAGCACGTGCTGCATGAGTTCGAGATACTGGCGCATGGGAAATCAGATAATGGGAAAAGGCTAAGACTTAAGCTACGACGCGGTAGAACAGGCACATGGCGTATATAATGATGTTGGTTATATTTTACAGGATAGGCAGTCAATATGTTTGCAACGTTGATACAGAATGCATCACCCCTGAGCGAATCCAGCAATGCTATGCACATTCTAGTTGTGCTGCCAAAGCCAGATAAATCGTTGGATAAGCTTCAGAACATGCCTGATTTTTTGGGTAAATCCGTACTGGAAACCCAATTGTCGCGACGCAAAATGAAGCTCGGGGAAATTGGTAATACACCAGCGGCCGCCAATCTCGGTAATGGCGCCCTATGCGTTTGGGTCCTGGTGGATCCAGGCAAGTCCATATTCGAACAGCAAACCTCCGTTCGCAAAGCGGTAAAAGTGCTGCTGGATGAGAATCCTGCGGAAATACATCTTGCGGTTTACGGGGATCCAGATGAGAAGCGAGTATTTGCGGAACTGGCAGTATATACCATATGGGTAAATGGTCCGGTGCTGCCATCGCGAAAAACCGGAAAGAAAAAATCTGACAGGAAGCCGTTGGTAAAAATCGTATTGCATGGACACCGGGAAGCCGATAATTTTGCATTGCTGCATGCCAAAGCGGAAGGCAATCTGCTCACACGTAAACTCACGGTACTTCCGCCCAATGAATTGACGCCGGGACTATATCGCAAGCACCTCAAGAAACTCTCAATCACCGAGGACTGGAAGTATCAGGAATTTGATGTCAAAACACTGCGTAAAATGGGTGCGGGCGCGTTTGTCGCCGTGGCTCAGGGCAGTGACCCGGAAGATGCCGCCATTGTGCATTTGCAACGGCGCATCAAGCGTGCGGCCAAAACCGTGGCGCTGGTGGGTAAAGGCATCTGCTTCGATACCGGCGGCCACAATTTGAAGCCGGCTCGCCACATGCAAGGCATGCATGAGGACATGAACGGTTCGGCTGTAGCCTTGGGTATTTTATTGGCTGCAACTCGCGCCGATCTGCCGGTGAATATTGATTGCTGGCTCGCCATCGCCCAGAATCACATCAGTCCCCGTGCTTACAAACAGAACGATGTCATAACAGCATTAAATGGTTCCACTGTGGAGATTATCCATACCGACGCCGAGGGCCGGATGGTGTTGGCGGATACGCTGACTCTGGCAGCGAAACAGAAGCCCGATGTGATGATGGATTTCGCAACTTTGACCGGTAGCATGCACACAGCGCTCGGATCGCATTACAGCGGCATTTTCAGTAACCGGGAGGATCTGCTGCAAAAGGCGCAGATTGCCGCGAAGTCAAGTGGTGAGCGAACCTGGGCTTTCCCGATGGAGGCGGATTACGACACCGAGCTGGAAAGCAAGATCGCCGACATCAAGCAGTGTACCCTTGAGGGCGAGGTGGATCACATTCTTGCTGCCCGATTCCTTAACCGGTTTGTGGGCGATATACCCTGGTTGCATATGGATCTCTCCGCCAGTAGTAACAAAGGGGGATTGGGTGCGGTAGGTAGCGACGTTACTGGCTTTGGGGTGGCGTGGGGGGTTGAGATGTTGGGGAATTTATGAATAAGTCCTTACGTCCTGTGGTGGCCACACGAAACTATTGAGATATTTTCCGAAAAAAAATGCCATGCATGGCTCAGAGCGTCAACTCTGCGATTCAAACAATTTTCAGCGCTATTTTGCCTGTGGTATGTCCTGCTTCGATCAGTCGATGAGCTTCGGCGGCATCCTCCAGGGGTAGCGACCGGCCGACGTGAATCTTGAGTATGCCCTGCTCGAATAGTTTTGTACCCCGCTCAAGTATGCGAGTCTGCGCGATACGCGCAAGGTGCAGGCCGAAATAGAGCGGGGCGGTCATTTGCACGTAGCCGATGCTCAGATTGCGCAGTCGCGCGATATTGGTGTGTGAGATTCGCATGCGGTCGAGAGCAGCGTTACCACGCGACCATACAGCCGGGTCGCAGCAAAGGATTTGCAGAAAGTCTCACCTCCTACCGTATCCACGACCAGTCTCACGCCCAGGCCATCCGTCCAGTTCATCGCTGCTTCAACAAAATCCTGCTGGCGATAGTCGATTGCCAGTTCGGCGCCTAGTGATTACACAAACTCCGCCTTCTCCGTACCTGAAATGGTGGTGGCGACGAGCACGTCAAAATAATGAGCAAGCTGAATCGCAATATGGCCAACGCCGCCCGCGCCGGCATGGATAAGCATGGATTGACCTTCCTTCAGATCGCCGCGGATCACCAGTGCTTCCCACGCTGTAATCAGTGCCAGCGGTATAGCGGCAGCTTCAACCATGGAGAGATTCTTTGGTTTCAGTGCCAGATAATCTTCCTGTACTACCGTGTATTCGGCATAGCTACCGGGTGGATAGCCCAGGCCATTGTTGAAAAAAAAATACCTCGTCACCCAGGCGTACACGAGTGACCGAACTGCCAATCGCTTCTACCACTCCCGCACCATCACAGCCAAGAATTGAAGGCAGCTTGTCAGGATGGTATATATTGAGCTTGCGTACCTTGGTATCTATCGGGTTCACGCCTGCCGCATGCAGTTTTGCCAGCACGCTGCATGGACTGGTCAGGGCTGGTAGGGGAATGTCGGCGAGACTGTCAGCACCTCCGGTTCGCCCGGAGCGTTCATTAGGATGGTTCTCATGGTGATTCTATGGTTTTCCTTTATTTTTATCCCAAACATAACGGACAAACCGTTGCCACCGATTGCATTTTTGCGCAGGTTTATTCTGTGCATGCGCCTGCCGATCATGGGCTACGCTCTGTTTCACCTGCACGTGAATCTGGCGCAAGGTCAATCCGCTTGGGCCTTTGAGCTTATCGGGATCGGGTTCGGTCATGAGCAGATCTTTTGGCGGATGGGGTGGCGAGATGGTGGGGCAGAAGCGATATGTTAAACTTGAGGCCTTGATTTAGCGAGCAAAATAAAATGTCCGGCAATACCCTTGGTAAGCTTTTCTGTGTCACTTCCTTCGGTGAATCTCACGGTCCGGCTATAGGTTGCGTGGTCGATGGCTGTCCACCGGGAATGGAATTATCCGCCGAAGATATCCAGCAGGATTTGGACCGGCGTAAGCCAGGTACTTCCCGTCACGTAACCCAGCGCCGAGAATCCGATACGGTGGAAATCCTTTCCGGCGTGTTTGAAGGCAGGACCACCGGTACACCTATTGCACTCCTGATACGTAACGAAGATCAGCGCAGCAAGGATTACAGTAAAATCATGGATACCTTTCGTCCGGGACACGCAGATTATGTTTACTGGCAGAAATATGGGATACGTGATTACCGGGGAGGAGGACGCTCTTCCGCACGCGAAACCGCAGTGCGGGTTGCGGCGGCGGCTATCGCCAGAAAATGGCTACTCGCAAAATACGGAGTGGTAATTCGTGGCTTTATGGCGCAGTTGGGATCAATAGAAGTCCCATTCAAACAGTGGGAAGCCGTTAACCAGAATCCATTTTTTGCCGCTGATGCCGATCTCGTGCCCAGCCTTGAAGAATTCATGGATAAGCTGCGTAAATCCGGAGACTCGGTTGGTGCGAAAATCAGTGTGGTGGCGGAAAATGTGCCGGTAGGCTGGGGCGAGCCTGTTTATGATCGGCTGGATGCAGAAATCGCTTACGCCATGATGAGTATCAATGCGGTAAAAGGGGTGGAAATTGGCGCAGGATTTACTGCGGTTGCACAGAAAGGCACTGAGCACTCGGATGAAATCACCGTGGAAGGATTTCTGAGCAACAATGCGGGTGGCATAGTGGGGGGGATTTCTACCGGTCAGGATATTGTCGTTAATATTGCCATCAAACCTACATCAAGTATCCGTCTGGAGCGACACTCGGTAGACAAGACCGGTAAACCGGTGATAGTGGCCACACACGGCAGGCACGACCCCTGTGTAGGTATCCGCGCTACCCCCATTGCTGAAGCAATGCTGGCGTTGGTGCTGATGGACCATGCCCTGCGTCACCGTGCGCAAAACGCGGATGTAGCATGTGCAATGCCAAGAATTCCTGGCAAGGCGAGCAGCAGCAAGAAAAACGCTGCACCCGCTCCCGAGTCAAAACCGGAGCTTACGGAGAATCCGGAGCCGGACGAAGCGTGAATTCTAGCAGTTGCCCCGAAGAGGGAGCTGACAAGAATCTTTGCGGTGTCTGTAATGATATTAGCCGTTTCTTATGTCGGCACCTGCATGGATTTCTGCTGAGAAGAGACCTCCTTGTGAGGCTATGGAAGCAACCGCCGCAAACGACCTCTGATAAGGACGCCGTCAGGCGATCATACCAATCCATCCACAATTTCATCGTACGAGCTTCGGCTGCAGTGTTCCGGATCGTGGTTTTGACCCGCAGTTACTGCGATTCTTTCTGCCGACGTGAACGCCAGCGCCAATCCAGCCACGCATCCACTCGAGTGCGGTGGTAGTGAAGCCAATCACTCTGATGCCGCTCTACCTCATATTTTTTTCCGCGTTCGATGATTAATATACAATCATCATATCCACTCAGACCGAGCCGGTCATAATGCTCCTGCATGGGTCGGGTCATAGGATAATTGTTAGTAAACAAGGGAATGAGTACTATCTTTAATGGGAGATGCCCGAGTTCGCGGGTGACTCGAGTAATCAGCTGCCGTTTTCCGTGGACGATCGGATCACTCGTATAAACTACTGAAATTCCGTCTTCTGACAGTTTATTGGGCAATTCATGCAAGAGCCGGATGGTAAACTCGATACCGATATCGCCACCGCCAATTGGCAATTGCGCTCCGACAGGATGAGGGACATAGGGTGTGTTGGCGGTAATGCAATCGAAGCGTCCCGGAATGTTCGAAAAGAGATCGCTATGTACCGTATGAACGATCGTTAGTTGGTTAAGACGGGCATTCGCCTGAACCATTGCAAGCGCTCTTGGATTAATGTCGGCGCAAAAAGTCTCCCTTGTCTGCCGGGCTAGGGAAAGACCCTGCACGCCACTTCCTGTACAGAGATCAAGAGATCGGGAAAAATGACGGCCTTTGCAGTATTTTGCGGCTATATTAACCATCAGATCTGAATCCCACCCGATGTACACGAAATCGGATTGCTCCCTCGATGGGTCACAGAGAAAATACATGCCCCCCACAGGGTAGCAACGAACCATCGATCTGACTTTGCCGTTCGAGAACGACAAAACTCCGGCATCCATAAGGATGCTAAGACTGTCGGCATCGATAACAGCATTAACCCGATTTGGTGAAATATCCTGGTGAAGGAAAAATAAATCGAATAATACTCCCGGTGAAGGCCCTTTTTCCCACCTGAGCAGCGTTGCATAAAGGCTCGGCCAAGGAGATTCCTTCCAGCAATTGACGCCGCCGGCAGCAAACTTTGCAAGCCGGACAGGTTCTGAATACCAGCGATTTCCACCCTGTTGCGGTAGCCTGACTGCACACTCGTACTGGGCGTTTCGCAAAATTGACGAAAGAATAGTAGCGGCTTCCTGTGTAAAGCCGGCTGGATCGAAACGAATCCCCTTTTGCTTTTGATCTATTGATTCGTATGCGGGTAATGTATCAATCGCTTCCATATATTTCCCCAGGCTCGCCGTTTAATTAATATGAAATCCCGTATGCTTGAGTACGTGTTCATGGATCAAACCTGTCATTCGAATCTATCATACAATCAGAAGTGACACAATTTGATGCCGGATCACATTCGTTTTGCGCCTATCGGTATCTTGCACATAGAGAAATCCGGATCGGGGAAGGTAATAGATATTAACCGGTATTATGAAAGTCTCTGTATTGCCCAAGCTGTTCGCCAAGATTCACACGCGCTATAGACGGCTGGCTTCGGCGTCCAAAAAATCCTTGAATGGAGATTCCTCGGCTGGGGTAGGTCTTCCTACCCAATATCCCTGTGCATAGTCGACCTGTAATTTTTCGAGCAGTGAAAAGGTCGCTGCATTCTCTACAAACTCGGCCGTTGTTTTCTTTCCAAATCCCCTCGCTACATCACATAAAGCCTTTACCAAGATCTGATCGTCCGGATTATCGGCCAAATTTCGTATAAACGAACCATCGATCTTGACGACGTCGATGGGAAGCTGCCTTATATAATAAAACGATGAGAAGCCAACACCGAAATCATCCAATGTAAAACTACATCCAAGCATCTTGATCATTTCCATGAGTTTCCGTGCCGCGGGTAGGTCCTCTAAAGCCGCTGTCTCGGTTATTTCAAACATGAAGGATGATGGATCCGCGCCATAATGAGCGAAAGCTTCCGTCAAGATCGGCAGCAGTTCGGGATCGTGAAAAGCGTGAGCGGACAAATTTATCGAGAAACGGATGCCGGGCCCGCGGCGCTGGATTTCGGCCGATAAGGCGATGGATTTTCGTAATACCATATGATCAATCGCATGAATAAGACCGGTTTGTTCCGCTGCGGGTATAAAAAGGTGGGGAGTGAGTATTGCTCCGTCATTGTCCAGCATACGCAACAGTACTTCATAATGATCGATGGTATTGGTTGGAATATGCATGATAGGCTGAAAGTAAAAGAAGAATTTGTCATGCAAAAAAGAATACTCGATCTTCTCTTTCCAATATACAAGGGTGTGCATGCGTTCGCGGGTTTTCTCTTCGTTGGAGAATAGGTGCCAGCCGCCACGACCCGCTTCCTTGGCCTGGTACATGGCAAGATCCGCCGCCGCCAGCAGGTCATGAACGTTATTTCCATGTTCCGGAAAGAGGGCGATACCAATGCTGGCTAGCGCTTTATGAGTTCGACCATTTATAGTCAACTTCCCCTGGCTCAGGGATGCCAGGGCGTTCTTGGCGACTTCTATGGCTCCTTCCGCGGTGGTTTGCGGCAATATCACCGCGAATTCATCTCCGCCTAGACGCCCGAGTATATCGACGCTGCGTATGCTACTCAGCAACATACGTGCAACCATCTTCAGTAAGGCGTCCCCTGCCTGATGTCCGCTTGTATCGTTGATGTATTTGAACTGATCGAGGTCGAAAAAGAGCAGCGCGCCTGAATAATTGTAGCGTGCGGCCAAATTGAGCATTTGCTCCAGTTCCTCCTGAAAGCGCCGGCGATTGAATAAATCCGTGAGAGGATCATGATCGGCCAGCCATGCCAACCGGCCCTCGACACGTTTGTGTTCTGTCATATCGAGACCTACGGACAGTATTGCCGGATCATCTGCGGTGTGCCGTGTCAAGCGGGAATGCAGCCAGAGTATGTGACGCACTGATCGATCTTTGCATAAAATATTGGCTTCATGACGAAGCTGGTCTCTTTGTTCGGAGCGTACCTCCTCAAGATGGGTGGGCAGGTCTTGCAGGTCGCCTTCGAGAGCTAGAAGCTCGATAAAAGGCTTTCCTTGCAGCTCTTTTTCCGTATATTGAATAAGTGTTTCGCCATGAGCGTTAAGCGTGATAATTTCGCCGTTGGCATTTTGTGTAAGCACAATCACCTGCGCGATGTCAAGGAGGTTTGTAATAAAGTCCCTCTCCTTGCTCAACTCATCCATTTTTCTTGCCAGTATCCGCGTCCGATCAGCAACTTGGCTTTCAAGTTTTTCAAGTTGATAGGACAAAGCGACCGCAGTTTCGTCAAGCATGTCAATTTCATCCTTTAACCATTGTTTCTGGCTGGTAGAATGAAGCGAAGAGCGGAAATTCCTGAAATTGCTGTGGGCCAGGAGCGGAAGGGTAAAAACGATGTGTTTAAGTCGTGACAGAGGTTTCGTGAGAATTATAAATAATAGTATTTCGGAAAGCAGGAGTCCCACCAGACCTATCAGCAGATTTTGCCTTGTCGAATTTCGAATAGAGTCAATGGTAGAGGTAATATCCGTGATTACTATCAACTGTGCTTTGTCGGATGCATTTGCTCTTCCCAGAGAAAGTAGTCTTATTTGCTGATATCGTTTGCCCCAGAAACCCTGAACGCCATTTTCCAGGCTTTCAAGATTCGGATATTTCTGGGCAACTTCGTTAAGAATGGAATGATTTCTTTCGCGATTGGTGAGCGCGGTAATACGCACATCCCAGTTTGAAATCCTGATGTCATTACTCTTCGGCGTATTGTTGTGGCCTTTGATGAGCAGCCCAATATCGGCACCTGAAATAT
>Ga0070714_100003252_pt1 | contig 12091 bp, 13 predicted proteins | sample LARL83metaG_FD_65450 | JGI IMG/M metagenome (GOLD analysis project Ga0070714, IMG submission 65450) | Corn, switchgrass and miscanthus rhizosphere microbial communities from Kellogg Biological Station, Michigan, USA - LAR L8-3 metaG | ecosystem: Host-associated > Plants > Roots > Rhizosphere ... | reverse complement strand
GGTGCCGACGGCGCGCGACGGATCGGATTCTGTGGTGCGCTGGGCAGCGCGGCGCACGCTCAGGGTTCCGCGCCAGTCGCGCCGGACAGCGAGGCGAAGCTCGAGCTGTGGAAGCGGTACTGAAGTGTCGGGCAGGTGACGGCGCCGTCCCCGGCGAGATAGTAACGCTTGCCGTTATGAACGGATCGCGTTATTATCGAATGTGATCCGGAGCTTCGCCGATCGGGAAGCCGAGCGCCTGTTCCAGCGCGAGCCGGTCCGCCGCTTCCCGGCGGAGCTCCAGCGCGTGATGCTGCGGAAGCTCGGGCTGGTGGATGCCGCCGAGCACCTGGACGATCTGCGCGTTCCGCCGGGTAACCGTCTCGAGAAGTTACGGGGCGATCGCGCCGGACAGCACAGCATTCGCATCAACGACCAGTGGCGGATCTGCTTCCGGTGGAAGGATGGAAACGCGTACGACGTCGAGATCGTGGACTACCACTGAAGTCGTGAAGCACGGATACCAAAGGACGGAAACCATGGCCGCGCATCGCAAGCTCGCACCGATCCATCCCGGCGAAGTGCTGGCGCTCGATTTCCTCGAGCCGCTGGGCGTGTCGCAATACCGACTGGCGAAGGACATCAGCGTCCCGGCACGGCGAATCAACGAGATCGTCCACGGCACGCGAGGAATCTCGGCGGACACGGCGCTCCGCCTGGCGCGCTACTTCGGAACGACTGACCGGTTCTGGCTCAACCTGCAGGCGCGATACGATCTCGAGGTCGAGCGCGACCACCTCGGCGCAAAGCTGGAGCGCGAAGTGCGCGTTCTCGATCGGGCGAGTTGATCGGCATGACCTGGGAAACGACGCTCATTCACCCGACGGCGAAGGCGCCCGAAGGCTTCCGCTCGCTCGTCCCGCCCGTCCATCGTGCCTCGACGACCGTCTTCGACAGCACCGAGTCGCTCAGCGACGACTGGGCGATCGATCGCTCCGGCTACACGTACGGGCTGTACGGTACGCCGACGGTGCAGGAGCTCGCGGCGCGTATCGCGGAGCTGGAGCACGGGACGTACACGTTCATCACGCCGGGCGGGCAGGCGGCGATCTCGCTCATCGATCTCGCGTTCGTGCGCGCGGGCGATCACATCCTCGTCCCCGACCACATCTACGGCCCCAACCGCGCGCTCGTCTCGCGCGTGCTGCACGGGCTCGGCGTCGAGGCGACGTTCTATCCGCCGACGATCGGCGCTGGGGTCGAGTCGCTCATCAAGCCGAACACGGTGCTGGTGTGGTGCGAGAGTCCGGGCTCGGTGACGATGGAGGTGCAGGACGTTCCGGCAATCGCCGAGGTCGCGCACCGGCACGGTGCGATCGTCGCGCTCGACAACACGTACGCGGCGGGCGTGTTCTTCGACGCGTTCGCGCACGGTGTGGACGTCACGATGCAGGCGCTCACCAAGTACGTGGGCGGGCACAGCGACCTGCTGCTGGGGAGCGTGACGGTGCGGAGCGAGGAGCTGTATCGCAAGCTCGGAATGACGCGACAGCTGCTGGGGATGGGCGTCTCGCCCGACGAGTGCTCGCTCGCGCTGCGCGGACTCCTCACGCTCGGCGTTCGACTCAAGGCGCTCGAAGCGTCCACGCTGGAAGTCGCTCGCTGGCTCGCGGCGCGGCCCGAGATCGAGACGGTGCTGCATCCGGCGCTGCCGTCGTGTCCGGGACACGAGATCTGGCAGCGCGACTTCACGGGATCGACGAGCGTCTTCTCGGTCGTGTTCGACGCGAAGTATTCGATGGACGCGATCCGCGCGTTCGTGGACTCGCTCGAGCTCTTCGAGATCGGGTGGAGCTGGGGCGGCGTGACGAGTCTCGCGGTGCCGCAGTTCACCATCCCGCGATCACATCCGCAGTTCCGGCGCGAGTCGCTGGTGCGCTTCAACATCGGGCTGGAATCGCCGAGCGATCTGATCGCGGATCTGGAGCGGGGGCTGGGAGTGCTGGGAGCGTAGCTGCGGTGATGCGAGATCTCGGCTCGTGTCATCTTCACCTCATTCGGAGACTCTCATGCCACACGGCAAGATCTGCTATCTCGAGATTCCAGCGAACAAGGCGGAAGACGCCGCGGACTTCTACTCGAGCATCTTCGGGTGGAAGGTGCGCCAGCGTGGCGACGGCAGCATCGCGTTCGACGACAGCGGCTGCGTGAGCGGGACGTGGGTGAAGGAAGCCGATCGCACGCCGGACGAGCGCACACGCGTGTACGTCATGGTGGACGACATCACGACGGCGCTGCAGCAGATCGTGGCTGCTGGCGGCAGGGTGCTGACGCCGCGCACGGTGATCGGTCCCGACATGGGTGCGTTCGCGGCATTCGCCGACCCGGTCGGTAACGAGTTCGGCCTGTACGAGGAGCGGCCGAGCTGAAGTGCAAACAATTGCACTCGAAAAAAACCATTGTCGCGCGCGCACGCGCGTGTAGAATTGGGGCCGTCTCGCTCCGCGGTCGCACTGCGTCGCCGGAGCAGCGATTCAGCCACCTGACCTCGACCGTCGGGGCCGGCGACAGCAGCAGCAGGCGTGAGTGAGCAACACGGCGCGGTGAAGCAGAGTCCGCCGCGCACGCGTCGGTCACCCTCAACTCCTCATGCCCATGTCCAACCTCACCGACACCGGCGGCACGAGCCGCCGGGGATTCCTCACCTCACTCGCGGTCGGCGCGAGTGCAATCGGCGTCGCATCGCTTCCGTTCGGCTTCGCTCGCGAGGCGAGCGCGGAGCCGACCGCGAACACGCCGCTCGCCGCACCCGATGATCCGGATGCGCTGTTCGCCAACCTCAACGGAACGCATCGCGCGGTCTTCGACGTCTTCGAGCCGCACGGCGCCTTCCCGCTCATCGGGCCCCGGGTGTTCCTGCTCACGAACGCGGCGACGGGAACGCCTGCGAAGGACGTCAACGTCGTCGTCGTGCTGCGGCACGATGCGGTGCCGTTCGCGCTCAACAGCGATCTGTGGGCGAAGTACAAGCTCGGCGAGATGATGAAGTTCGACGATCCGGCGACGAACGCTCCGGCGACGCGGAACATCTTCTCGAAGCCCGGCCCGACCGACTTCGTCGTCCCGCCGTTCGGTCACCTGCCGATCGGGATCGAGGAGCTGCAGGCGGACGGCGTGATGTTCGTCGCGTGCGACGCGGCGCTGAGCGTGCACAGCGCGATGCTCGCGCAGCACACGAACCAGGACCAGAAGGCGGTGAAGCAGGAGTTCCTCGCGTCGCTCGTTCCCGGCGTGCATCCGGTCCCCTCGGGCGTCTGGGCGCTGGGCCGCGCACAGAAGCGCGGATGCGCGTACTGCTTCGGGTACTGAGCGGTCGCGCACGGTAGCGCGCGCTGGGGTCGGGTCTTGCGCGATGCACATCCGAGCGGAAGTTGCATCGTGCGCCACCTGACCCCTCCCGCTCGCCGGGATGCGGGTTGGTCGAGGTCACGCATCCCACACACCGCGAGCGACCACGATGCTGGAATCCGCGAAGCTGACGGCGTTCTGCGCGACGACCGACGCCGCGCGCGCGAAGGCGTTCTACGGCGACACGCTCGGTCTCGAGCTGCGCTACGAGGACGACTTCGCGCTGTCGTTCGACGCGAACGGCGTCGAGCTGCGGCTGCAGAAGGTCCCGGACTTCACGCCGCAGGGCTTCACGGTGCTCGGGTGGCAGGTGAGCGACGTCGAAGCGACCGTGGAGGCGCTCACCCAGCGCCGCGTGACGGTGGAGCACTTCGACGGGCTGTCGCAGGACGATCGCGGCATCTGGGAGGCGCCGGGCGGCGCGCGCATCGCGTGGCTCAGGGATCCCGACGGGAACCTGCTCTCGGTGGCCGAGTACCCACGCAGCTGACTCACCGCCGCTCGCGGGTGTCATGACGCATTCGCCGCGATTTCCGCGCATCGTATCGCGCTGGTGATGTTCACCTCCTGCAGGCAGAGCTGACGTGTCTCGTTTCCAATCCCGATCCTCCACCGCCGAGCTACTCGGAGCGGTGCGGCTGACTCCGATGCCGCATCGCGACGACCAGCTCGGAGGCCAGGGTGGCCACATGGATCGTTCGGCCGGGGGGACGGATCGTCCGTTTCCGGAATCGGCAGGCGCGGCATCGGTGTAGCCGGCGGAAGAAGGGGCGTCCCGCGGTTGGGAACGGGCTCTGTTACGGTGTGAACGCCGCCCGCGCCGCCAGGCATGACATGAACGCGCAACTACGGCGCCAGTTGCGCGACAGCACGGAGATGGACGACGTAGTCCTCGTGGTGCCGCGCGGCAGCTACTGAGCGTGAGGGTCCGGTGGTGTCTCTGGACGCCCGCTCCCCGATCGGTTAATCTGGTACGGCCTGTTCCAGCACCGGGACGGACACATACCATGGGGAGGACCCATCGCCAAGGAAGATCTGATCGAGCTCGAAGGAACCGTCACCGAGGTTCTGCCGAGCACGTCGTTCCGCGTGACGCTGGACAACGGCGCCGAGGTGCTCGCGACGATCGCGGGCAAGCTGCGCCGCTTCCGCATTCGCATTCTCGAAGGTGACCGCGTGACGGTGGAAGTGTCGCCGTACGATCTCACGCGCGGCCGCATCACCTACCGCCACAAGGCCTGACGCTCCGCGCGATGCGCTCGCGTCGCGCCGGCGCTTTTCGCGCCCACTCGCGTCTCTCAACGCGTCCCTCAACGCGCCCGTCCGGGCGCCCGTTCACGCGTCCATGACCGCGCACTCCGCCGGCGCGTTCTTCCGCACCACCTTCGACGGCGAGCCCGACCTGATCGCCTCGGCGGCTGGCCGCGTCAATCTCATCGGCGAGCATCTCGATTACAACGGGGGGCAGGTGCTCCCCATGGCGATCGAGCGTCGCACCCAGATCGCCATCCGGCACGCCAGAAATGGCAGCAGTGTCGCGGCATCATCGAGCCATCGTGCCGTCGGTCGCTTCGATGCGGAGCGTCCCGAGCGGGCGGGGCACTGGTGGGATTACGTCGCGGGCGTGGCCGATTCGCTTCGCCGCGAGCACGTCCACGTCCCGCAGTTCGAGGCGGCGGTGTGGAGCGACGTCCCGTCCGGGGCCGGACTCTCGTCGTCGGCCGCGCTCGAGGTGGCGACCGGGACGGCACTCAACGCGCTGGCGGGGGCATCGCTCTCGCTCAAATCGATCGCCCGGGCGGGGTGGCGAGCCGAGAACGAGTTCGTCGGCGTGCCGTGCGGGATCATGGATCAGTTCGCCTCGGCGCTCGGTGCGGCGGAGCGGGCGCTGCACATCTGGTGTGATACGGAAGCGACGGAGCAGGTCCCGTTCACCGCACACGTCCTCATCTTCGACACCGCGGTGAAGCGGTCGCTCCGGACGTCGGACTTCCAGCGTCGACGGGAGGAGTGCGAGGAGGCGTTCCGGCGGCTCAGGAAGATCCATCCCGAGCTCAAGAACCTCGCGTCGGCGACGCCGGAGATGGTGCGCGACGCGCATCTCCCCGAGCCGCTGGACCGGCGCGCGCTGCACGTGACCGAGGAGAACGTGCGCGTACAGGAGGCGGTGGCCGCGCTCAAGGAGAGCGGGACGATTCCGGGCGAGCTGCTGTACGCGTCGCACCGATCGCTGCGCGACCTGTATCAGTGCTCGACGCCGGAGCTGGACTGGTTCGTGGAGGAGGCGTCGCACATCCCCGGGATCGACGGGGCGCGGCTCACCGGGGCCGGGTGGGGCGGGTGTGCGATCGCGATCGGAACGCGCGAGGCGCTGGACCGCGCGGCGGCGGAGCTGCCGGAGAAGTACGAGCGGGCCTTCGGTCGCGAGCCGCGGACGTGGATCACCCGCGCGGCGGCCGGGGCGCGGGTGGAGCAACCAGCGTAAACAGACGGAGCACCGGAACGGATCGGGGGTAGGACAGGGCGTCAACAACCTGCGACGCTCCTTGTCGTCACCGTGAGTATCCTTTCCACGAGTTCATCGTCCTTGGCCGTCATTCGACAGGACAAGCAGGACACGATGGACACAACGTTCATGTTCGCGACGGGGATAGAGAACAGCTATCCCACGCTCCCTACGGGTCGTCGCGTCGATCAGATGGCGAAGTGCGGCCACTACGAGCGCTGGGCGGAGGACTTCGCCCTCGTGCGCGAGATGGGAATCGGCGCGCTTCGATATGGTCCCCCCTACTACCGTGTGCACACCGGTCCGGGCCAGTTCGACTGGTCGCTCGCCGACGAGCCGATGCAGCGGCTGCGCGAGATGGGGATCGAGGTCATCGCCGATCTCTGTCACTTCGGCGTGCCGGACTGGCTGAACGGCTTCCAGGATCCGGCGTTCCCGGTGCTGTTCGCGCAGTATGCGGGCGCCTTCGCGCGGCGCTATCCGTGGGTGCGCTACTACACCCCGGTGAACGAGATCTTCGTCGGCGCGAGCTTCTCTGCGCTGCGCGGCTGGTGGAACGAGTGCCTCGAGGGTGATGCGTCGTTCGTGCGCGCGATGCGCAACATGTGCATGGCGCACGAGCTCGCGGTCGAGGCGATCCTCGTCGAGCGCCCGGACGCGATCTTCGTGCAGAGCGAGTCGATCGAGCACTTCGCGCCGGCGGGGAAGGGCGCGACGAAGCTGGCCGAGCACTGGAACGCGATCAAGCATCTGTCGCTCGATCTCACGCTCGGGCACGAGCTCGCGCCGGGGATGGCGTCGTTCCTCAACGGGCACGGCGTCACGTCGAACGACCTGAGCTTCTTCCGCGAGCGGCGTGCGGTGGGGCAGCGCTGGATCGGGCTGGACTACTATCCCACGTGCGAGCATCTCGTCTACGCATCGGGGCGCCAGACGACGAATCATCGTCGTCCGTTGGGATTCCGCGCGCTGGCCGCGCAGTACTACGATCGCTACCGCGTCCCGCTCTTCCACTGTGAGACGAACCGTCCGACGCGCTTCGCGGCGGAGTGGCTCAAGTCGCAGTGGGAAGACGTCCTCGCGCTGCGCGAGTCGGGAATTCCGGTGCTCGGCTTCACGTGGTACTCGCTCACCGATCAGATCGACTGGCAGCACGCGCTGCGCATCGAGCGCAACGACGTGCACTCGGTGGGGCTGTATGATCTCGATCGCAAGCTCCGTCCGGTGGGCGAGGCGTACCGCGCGATCATCGCGGCGGGCGTGGCCGAAGTCGGCGCGGATGTCGAGATCGAGGAGCGCGCACTCGCGCTGGCCTGACGTAGGGCACTGCACGTCGAACGAGCCTCGCACGCGTCATGCGTGCGAGGCTTCTTCATGTCCGAGATGAACGTCACGCGCGCGATCGTCCCGTGCGGTGGGCGCGGCACGCGCATGCTGCATCTCACGCACGGCGCGCCGAAGGAGCTGCTGCCGGTGGGCGGCGTGCCGGTGCTGCGGCGCGTGCTCGAGGAGTGCGCGGCGTCGGGGATCGGCGACGTGCTCGTCGTGACGGCGCCGGGGAAGGAGGCGATCGAAGCGTATGCGCGCCCACTCGCGGGAGCGCCGGGGCTGCCCGCGCGCATCGACTTCGTCGTGCAGCGCGAGCCGCGCGGGCTCGCGGACGCGATCCGGATGGGGCGCGACTTCGCCGCGAGCGAGGCGGTCGCCGTGGCGCTGCCGGACAATCTGTTCCTCGGCGGCGCGCCGGCGGTCGCGCAGACGATCGACGCATTCGCGCGCGAGCGAGTGAACGTGGTGGGTGTGAGCGAGGTGTTTGCCGCCGACGCGGCGCGGCGCGGACCGACCGCGGTGTATCCCGGCGTGCGCGATGGCGATCTGCTGCGCATCGCGCGCATCCCGGACAAGGGTGAGCACGAGGCGACGTTCGACACCGGTGGCGCGGCGTCGGCGCTCACGGGAGTGGGGCGCTACGTGTTCACGCCCGAGGTGTTCGGCGTGATCGACGAGGTGGAGCGGTCGCTCGAGCCCGGTGCGGAACTGGACGACATTCCAGTGATGCAGCGGCTGCTCGCGCGCGGGCGGCTCGTCGGGCGCATCCTCGACGGGCGTTTCCTCGACGTCGGGCTTCCCGCGGGGTATGAAGAGGCGGAGGCGTTCTTCGCGAGCGCCGCCTCGGCGTGAACCCCGACGCCGCGGGCAAAACCCTTATCTTTCATGGAGCGGATGGTCCGCTCCGGTTCTCACGTCACTCGATTCATGCGTCGTACGCTCTGCAAGTCGAAGATTCACCGCGCGATCCTCACGGGTGCGGATCTGCACTACGAGGGGAGCATCACGGTCGACCGTGACCTGATGGAGGCAGCGGACATCGTGGAGTTCGAGCGTGTGCAGGTGGTGAACGTGAACAACGGCGAGCGGCTCGAGACGTACGTCATCGCCGGGCCGCGTGGGACGGGGACGATCCAGCTGAACGGCGCGGCGGCGCGGCGTGGCGCGGTGGGCGACCACGTGATCATCATCAGCTACGCCGAGTACGAGGAGTCCGAGCTCGCGGAAGGGTTCACGCCCCGGCTCGTCTTCGTGGACGAGCGGAATCGTCAGGTGGCGTCGGCGATCAAGCGCGCCGTCTGACCGCTTTTCGCGCTCTCGGAGCGCGACGCCGCTGTGCGCGGCAACGTACAAAGCTGTTGTGAGCTAGTCGACGCCGGCCTAAACAGCCGTAGGGGCTCGGCATAGCCTTTGCTTTGTTCGAAAGGGACTCCAAACTGACAGACGATGGCCCTTTCGAATCAGCATCGTCGTGCCCGCAGCGGGCACGGCAATCCTCTCATTGTCCACAGCCACCTGCGCTGGGACTTCGTGTGGCAGCGCCCGCAGCACATCCTCACGCGGCTCGCGGCGGATGCACCGGTCTTCTTCCTGGAAGAGCCGATCTTCCTCGACGACGTCGCCGAGGGGCATCTCGACATCAGCGAGCCGTCGCCGAACGTGTATCGCGCGGTGCCGCGGCTCTCGAGCGCGCTGCGTGACAGCTACGACGCGTCGATCGCCGAAGTGCGCTCGCTCGCGCTGGCGGCGCTCGGGCGTGGCGAGCTCGCGGCGCGCTTCGCGTCGCCGGTGCAGTGGTTCTACACGCCGATGCCCGCGGCCGCGATGCTCGGCGCGTTCAACGAGATCGGCGTCGTGTACGACTGCATGGACGAGCTGTCCAAGTTCCGCTTCGCGCCGCCCGACCTCGTACGTCGCGAGCGGATGCTGATGGAAGCGGCGGACATCGTCTTCACCGGCGGGCGTCGGCTGTGGGAGGCGAAGTCGCAGCACCACCGCAACGTGCATTTCTTCGGTTGCGGCGTGGACAACGATCACTTCGCGAACGCGCGCGACGCGCGCACGCCGATTCCCGACGACATGCAGTGGGCACTCGAGATCGAGGGAAAGGTCGCGGGCTACTACGGCGTCATCGACGAGCGGCTGGACTACGATCTCATCGCGCAGCTCGCGGCGAGCGATCCCGCGCTGCACGTCGTGATGGTGGGGCCGACGGCGAAGGTCGATCCGGCGCAGCTCCCGCAGGCGTCGAACATCCACTGGATGGGGCAGCGCAGCTACGGCGAGCTTCCCAACTACGTGCGCACGTTCGACGTGTGCCTCATGCCGTTCGCGCTGAACGAGGCGACGGAGTACATCAATCCGACCAAGACGCTCGAGTACATGGCCGCGGGACGGCCGATCGTCTCGACCGCGGTCGCGGACGTCGTGCGCAACTTCACGCCGGTGGTGCGCGTGGCACGCGACACGGAGGACTTCGTTCGCGGCGTGATGCTGGACGCGCGGCACCCGAACGCGTCGCGCATCGCGGACGGGATCAACATGGCCCGCGCGCACTCGTGGGACGAGACGGTGCGCGCGATGCGCGACCTGATGCTCGATGCGGTCGCGGCGCGCGACGAGCGCGCGGCGCAGGTCGAGCGTGTTCTCGGACGGCAGCATGACCGGCAGCATGACCGGCAGCACGAGCGTGTTCCGGAGCGCACCAAGGGACTGGCGTCTGCACCCACGCGCGCGACCGCGTGAGGCCACCCCCGCTGCCGGGTGCGGCGGGGGAGCCCTCGAGGTGTGGGGCGGGGTCGAGTGCACGGTCAGCCGCGTCAGGGATTCGTACGTCGACCAGCTCGAGCTCACCGGGCATGCGCATCGTGACGACGACGTCGACCTGATCGCGCAGCTCGGCGTGCGCGCGGTGCGCTACCCCGTCCTGTGGGAGCGCACCGCGCCGCACGGGCTCGATTCCGCGTCGTGGACGTGGAGCGACCGACGGCTCGCGCGGCTCCGCGCGCACGGCATCACGCCCATCATCGGCCTGGTGCACCACGGCAGCGGGCCGCGCGACACGTCGCTGCTCGATCCCGAGTTCCCCGGCAAGCTCGCGGCGTACGCGCGCGCGGTCGCGGAGCGGTATCCGTGGATGGAGTGGGTGACCCCGGTGAACGAGCCGCTCACGACGGCGCGCTTCAGCGGGTTGTACGGCGTGTGGTATCCGCATGCGCGGAGCGACCGTGCCTTCGTGCGGGCGCTCCTGAACGAATGCCTCGGCACGCGCGCCGCGATGCAGGCGGTGCGCGAGATCGCGCCCGCCGCGCGGCTGGTGCAGACCGAGGACCTCGCGCACATCCATGCGGCTCCGGCGCTCGGCTACCAGGCGCGCTTCGAGAACGAGCGGCGCTGGCTGACGTGGGACCTGTTGTGCGGGCGCGTGGACCGGACGCACCCGCTGTACGCGTACCTGCGCCACGCCGGCGCGACGGAGCGGGAGCTCGGGAGCCTGTGCGAGGACCCGTGCCCACCGGACCTCATCGGCGTGGACTATTACGTCACGAGCGAGCGCTTCCTGGACGACGCGCTCGACGCGTATCCACCGTGCCTGCACGGCGGGAATGGGCGGCATCGATACGTGGACACCGAGGTCGCCCGCGCGCGACCGGAGGAGCGGCGCGGCGCGACGGCGCTCATGCTCGAGACGTGGGAGCGATATCGCATTCCCATCGCGATCACCGAGGCGTTTCTCTCGTGCGACGAGTGCGAGGAGCGCGTGCGGTGGTTCGCGGAGCTGTGGAGCGCGGCGCTCGCGGCGCGCGATCAGGGGTGCGACGTGCGCGCGGTCACGGCGTGGGCGCTGTTCGGCGTGCACGGCTGGGACGAGCTCTCCACGCACACGCGCGGCCGCTACGATGCGAGCGCGTTCGACGTGAGCGACGGCACCGCGCGTGAGACGCCGCACGCCGCGGCGATCCGCGCCTTCGCGCGGCATGCGTGGTGCGATGATCCTGCGCTCGCCACCGTCGGGTGGTGGCATCCCGAGCGGGCATGCGAGAGCGAACGCTCTTCCGAGCTCGCTGCATTCGACATCTCCAATTCAGACTGACCTTCACGACGTGACCAACGCCGCGACCGATACAACGACCACCGACCAGCCACGCATCGTCATCATCGGCGCGGGGCCGACCGGGCTCGGTGCGGGCTACCGCCTGCAGGAGCTCGGCTACCGCAACTTCCTGATGCTCGAAGCCGCCGACAAGGTCGGTGGGCTCGCGTCGAGCGAGACGAGCCCGAACGGCTTCACGTACGACATCGGCGGGCACGTCCTCTTCTCGCACTACCCGTACTTCGACGCCCTCTTCGACAAGCTGATGGGCGACGACTATCAGGAGCTGGTGCGCGAGGCGTGGGTGTGGATGGAGGACCGCTTCCTCCCCTATCCGTTCCAGAACAACATCCGGCATCTCTCCCGCGAGACGGTGCTGGAGTGCGTGCTCGGGCTCATCGACGCGCAGAAGACGCCGCTCGACCTCACGAAGTTCCAGAACTTCGAGGAGCTGATCTACGGCGTCTTCGGCGCCGGGATCGCGAAGCACTTCATGCTCCCGTACAACTTCAAGGTGTGGGCGCACCCGCCGAAGATGATGAACCGGGAGTGGATCGGCGAGCGCGTGTCGGTGGTGGACGTGAAGCGCGTCCTCACGAACGTCCTGCTCGACAAGGACGACGCGGGGTGGGGGCCGAACTCGACGTTCAAGTATCCGCGCTACGGCGGCACGGGCGGGCTGTTCGAGCGCATCGTCCCGTACGTCAAGGATCACCTGCGGCTCGATTCGCCGGTCGCGAGCATCGACGCGGCGAACAAGGAAGTCGTCCTTACCG
>Ga0070714_100003250_pt1 | contig 12096 bp, 7 predicted proteins | sample LARL83metaG_FD_65450 | JGI IMG/M metagenome (GOLD analysis project Ga0070714, IMG submission 65450) | Corn, switchgrass and miscanthus rhizosphere microbial communities from Kellogg Biological Station, Michigan, USA - LAR L8-3 metaG | ecosystem: Host-associated > Plants > Roots > Rhizosphere ... | reverse complement strand
CAGCGTCCCGATACGCCGTCGCGCGCGGTGTTTGTACGCATGGTGGACAACCGCTATCGCGCGCTCATTTCGTGCCGCTACGCTGTGCGGCCATGGCGTCGATAAAGCTGTTCGGACGGGGTAGGAGCGCGGCCGCGCCGGTCGGCGGCGCGAAGGTGAGCGCGGCGCAGATCGCCGACGCGTTCACGGGTCTGAGCACGGCGGCGGTGTCCACGACGTGGCGCTGCCGGCACGGGGCGGGGGCGAGCATCGGCGAGGGCGCGGTGGACTTCGAGGCACGCCGCTCGCGGGCGACCGTGATCCGGGGCAAGTCGACGTACGAGTACGTGCGTCAGGGGGCGAGCGTCTTCCGGGCCGCGGTGCCTGAGGAGAGCTTGGATGCGGACGCCGACGCGGACACAGCAGACGTGGACCTCGACGGCGACGGTGACGAAGCCGCGGATGTGGATAAGGACGCGCAGGGCGCTGCGGGCGAGGACCTGCGGTGGGAGACGTTCAGCGAGCACGACGCGTGCGGGGTGCACGCGTACGCCGAGCCGACGGTGTTGGCTGCGGGGGTGCGCGCGGCGGGGGCGGTGCAGGTGCGCGACATGGCGGAGTACGACGGGAAGCTGCTGGCGGCGTACTCGGTCACGGTCAAGCCGAAGCCCTCCGACCCGGACCGGCTGCTGGCGCGCCTGGCCCGGCATCTGCGCGACCACGGGGCGAACACGATCGTGGTGACGGCTTTCGCGGACGAGTCCGAGTGGGACGACGGGGGCGATGAGCTGATCGTGCTGGGGGACGCAGACGAGGACGTGGTCGAACTCGACAGCGGCGGACGCGTGAATGGCGCGGGTGCGGGCGGCAGTGGGGGCGCCGGCGCGCAGGGCGGCGAGGGCGGGCCACGGATCGTGAGGCTGCGCATCGAGCTGCCGCACTGGACTCCGGCCGACGATCCGACCGCGGACCACGCGGTGAGCGTGGAGCTGTTCGAGCTCGGCGATCCGGTGGAGATCGAGGTCCCGGACGGCGAGGGCGCGGCGCGGCGTTCGTCGCGTTCGTGCGCTGATCTGGCGCTGTTTTAGTCGCTGTTCCAGCTTCGGGCGCGTTCAGTTCGAGGCGCGGTCGGTCTCCGGCGCGTCGAGCCGTGCGGCGGCGCGGGCTGTCGCGGTTTGTCGCGCACACACGCGATCTTGGCGGACGGTAGGCTGTGGCGCACGGCGGGGTCGGACCCGCCGGGCGGCTAGCGGAAGGGCACCGGGTGACGACGACGGTGGCGGCGGACGGCGACGAGAAGGCGGCGCGGACCGGCGCCGGCGGCCTTCCGGCGCGGGCGAAGGTGGCGGTCGCGGCCGGGAAGGTGACCGGCGCGGTCTCGCGGGCGGCGGGGCGCGGCTCCGGCGCGGTCATCGGCGGGCGGGTGGCGCTGCGCCTGGACCCGGAGCTGCTGGGGCGGCTGACCACGGGGCGCGCGTGCGTGCTGGTGTCCGCGACCAACGGCAAGACCACCACGACCCGGCTGGCGGCCGAGGCGCTGCGGGCGATCGGGCCGGTGGCCTCCAACGCGCTGGGCGCGAACATGCCGGCCGGGATCACCGCGGCGATGGCGCAGGACCGCGACGCGCGCTTCGCGGTCATCGAGGTCGACGAGAAGTACCTGCCGACGGTCGCCGAGCAGACCCGGCCGAAGGCGATCGCGCTGCTGAACCTCTCGCGCGACCAGCTCGACCGGGCGGCCGAGACCCGGATGCTGGCGCAGCGCTGGCGCGACGGGCTGGCCGGGACCGCGGCGACGCTGGTGGCCAACGCCGACGACCCGCTGGTGGTGTGGGCCGCCGGTCTCGCGCAGCACGTGGTCTGGGTCGCGGCCGGGCAGTCGTGGCAGGAGGACGCCTGGTCCTGCCCGCAGTGCGGCGGAGTGCTGCACCGCCCGGACGAGGACTGGGGCTGCGCGTCCTGCGACTTCCGCCGCCCCGAGCCGGCATGGGCGCTGGAGGGCGACGCGCTGCGCGACCCGCAGGGCGGGCGCGTGGAGCTGACGGGCCTTCGGCTGCCGGGCCGGGCGAACCGGGCCAACGCGACCACGGCGGCGGCGGTCGCCTCGCTGTTCGGCGTCGACGCGCAGGTCGCCGTGAAGCGGATGGAGCAGGTCACGGCCGTCGCAGGGCGCTACGACACGGTGCGCTACCGGGGCCGGGCGCTGCGGCTGCTGCTGGCGAAGAACCCGGCGGGCTGGCTGGAGACCTTCGACCTGGTCTCGGGCACGGACCATCCGGTGCTGCTGTCGGTCAACGCGCTGAGCGCGGACGGCACGGACACCTCGTGGCTGTGGGACGTGGACTACACGCGGCTGCGCGGGCGCCCGGTGCTGGTGATCGGGCAGCGGCGGCTGGACCTGGCCGTGCGGCTCCAGGTCGCCGGGGTGGACTTCACCGTGTACGACGACGTGGACGCCGCCGTGGACGCGGCCCCGCCCGCGCAGATCGTCGAGGTGATCGCGAACTACACCGCGTTCCAGCAGCTGCGGCAGAGGGTGGGTGCGTGACGGTGGTGGCGTCGGTGCCGGGAGCGGGAGCGGTGTCGGGCGTGGGCGGCGAGAGCGCGCTGCGGATCGTGTGGATCTACCCGGATCTGCTCTCCACGTACGGCGACCAGGGCAACGCGCTGATCCTGGCGTACCGGGCGGCGGCGCGGGGCCACCGGGTCGAGCGCATCGACGTGCGCAGCGACCAGGCCGTGCCCGCGGACGCGGACGTCTACCTGATCGGCGGCGGCGAGGACCGGCCGCAGCGGCTGGCGGCCGAGCGGCTGCGGCGCGACGCGGGCCTCAAGCACGCGGTGGAGCGCGGCGCGGCGGTCCTGGCGGTGTGCGCGGGCTTTCAGTTGATGGGCCACACCTTCTACGACGAGCAGGAGGGCATCCTGCCGGCTCTCGGGCTGCTGGACGTGACCTCGCACCGCGGCAGCGTGCGCTGCGTGGGCGAGGTGGTGGCCGACGCCGACCCGCAGCTGAGGGTGGGTCAGACGCCGCTGCCCGCGCTGACCGGCTTCGAGAACCACATGGGCACGACGCTGCTGGGCGAGGGCGTGCGGCCGCTGGGCACGGTGCGCATCGGCAACGGCAACGGCGCGGGGTCCGGGACGGACGGCGCGCACGCGGGCAAGATCGTGGGCACATACCTGCACGGCCCGGTGCTCGCGCGCAATCCGGCGCTGGCGGACCTGGTGCTCGGCTGGGCGGACGGGAACCCGGGACCGTCGCCGGTGGACGACGGATGGCACCTGCGGCTGCGCGGCGAGCGGCTGGTGGCCGTCGGCGGGTGACGGCAGCTGACGGCGCGGGGATTGACGCGGTGTCAGGCGATTAACACTGCGTCAGGCGGTTGACGCCGCGTCAGCCGGCGAGTGCGTAACAGGCGACGGCGGCCGCGGCGGCGACGTTGAGCGAGTCGACTCCGGCGGCCATCGGGATGCGCACGCGCAGGTCGCAGGCCGCCAGGGCGCGCGCCGACAGGCCGTCGCCCTCGGAGCCGAGCAGCAGCGCGACCTTCTCCCCCGGCTCCAGGCGCAGCGCGCGCAGGTCCACCGCGTCGGCGGCCGGGGTCAGGGCCATGCGACGGTAGCCTTGCTCGGCCAGCAGGTCCAGGGCGCGGGGCCACGGTTCGAGCTTGGCGTACGGGACGGCGAAGACCGTGCCCATCGAGACGCGCACGGAGCGGCGGTAGAGCGGGTCGGCGCAGTCGGGGGCGAGCAGCACGGCGTCCATGCCGAGGGCGGCGGCACTGCGGAAGATCGCGCCGATGTTGGTGTGGTTGTTGACCTTCTCCAGCACCACGACGCGCCGGGCGGCGGCGAGCAGGGCGGCCGGGTCGGGCAGCGGCAGCCGGCCCATCGCGGCCAGGGCGCCGCGGTGCACGTGGAAGCCGGTGACCTCCTCGAGCAGCGCGGGCGAGCCGAGGTAGACGGGGGCCTCGGCGCGCGCGATCAGCGGGGCCATCGGCTCCAGCCACTTGTCGGACAGCAGCATCGAGCGCACGGGGTACCCCGCGTCGACGGCGCGCGCGATGACCTTCTCGCCCTCGGCGATGAACAGGCCCTGTTCGGGCTCGGTCCGCTTGCGCAGCTCCATGTCCGTGAGGCCGACGTAGTCGTGCAGGCGCGGGTCGTCGGCCTGCTCGATGCGGACGGGCGTCGCGCCAGGCAGGGGCACGGGGGCGGGCAGGGGCACGGGCACGGGCACGGGCACGGGCACCGATCCTACTGGCCCGGCGGTGCGTGGCCGGAGCGACCGACGGGACCGGCGGCGCTCAGTGCGCGATGTCGATCAGGACCTTGCCGACGGCGTGCTTCTCGACGGCGGCGTGGGCGTCAGCGGTGCGCTCGAGCGGGAAGCGGTGCAGCGGCAGGCCGGCGTCCTCGCCGACGCGCAGGGCTCCGGCGGCGACGGCCGCGGAGACGTCGGCGACCGCGTTGTCCTTCTGCGCGGGGGTGACGGTGTAGACCAGGATGCCGTGCCACGCGGTGTTCGGGTACATCAGCTCCCGCACGCCGAGATCGATCCGGTCGCCGCCCTGGTTGGCGTAGAAGGCGACGGTACCGCCGGGGGCCAGGACCGCGACGTCGAGGGCCGCGTTGGCGGCGGGGGCGACCTCGACGACCAGGTGCGCGCCGTCGGGGAAGATCTTGCTCAGCACGTCCGTGGCGTCCTCGGCGCGGTAGTCGACGATGTGGCGGGCTCCGGCCGCCGCGGCCAGGGCGGCCTTCTCGGGGCTGCTGACGGTCGTGGCGATCTCGGCTCCGGCCCAGCGGGCGAGCTGGATCGCGGCGTTGCCGACCGCTCCGGCGCCGCCCGCGACCAGGATGCGCCGCCCGGCGAGCGTGCCGGGGGCGAGGCGGCGCGGCCCGTCGGCGGCGAGCGTCAGGGCGCGGTGGGCGGTCAGCGCGGGGATGCCGAGGCTGGCGCCGAGGTCGAAGGAGGCGGTGTCGGGCAGGGGGACTGCCTGGCGCTCGGGCAGGGTGACGTACTGCTGCGCGGTGCCGTTCTCGCGTCCCCAGGACGCTTCCCACACCCAGACCCGCTGTCCGACGCGCGCAGGGCTCACGTCCTGCCCGACGGCGTCGATCACGCCCGCGCCGTCCTCGTTGGGGACCCGTTCGCGGCCGGCGGGCGGCGTGACCGTGGAGCGGGTGCGCCAGTCGGTGGGGTTGACCCCGGAGACGTGGATGCGCACCCTGACCTCCCCCGGGCCGGGCACGGGCATGGGCCGCCAGGTGAGGGCGAGGACTTCAGGGCCGCCGCTCGCGGTGTGCGCGATCGCCGCGTTGCCGCCGGAGGGGGCGCTGTCGGGGTACGTGTCGGCTTCAGTTCCCATACACGGCACTCTAGAACGGCCGGGAACGGTCGCGGACAGTGCGCGGCCCCGCACCATCCCTCCCCCTTGGTGGGGCGGTGCGGGGCTCGCGGTACGCGGCGGGCGGGTGGGCGCCGCCCGGGCGCGCAGGTGCGGCGGGTCAGCTTCATCTCTGCCGGCGCGGGACTTACGGTAGGCAACGCGGCCGGTGCGCATGAGCGGGGAATCCCTCGCCCTGACCCTCGATCTGTTTGCGGGCCGGAACCTTTCAGCCCCCTTGTCACACGGTGCGTCCGTCGTCCGCCGCGTCGGAGGGCTGGCGTCCGTGCGCGGGCAGCAGATTGGCCAGTTCGGTGCGTGAACGCACGCCGAGCTTGCGGTAGACGCGCGAGAGGGTGGCCTCGACGGTCTTGACGCTCAGGTAGCAGGCCGCTGCGATCTCGCGGTTGGTCGCGCCGGCGCCGGCGAGTTCGGCGACGCGGCGCTCGGCGGGGGTCAGCGGGTCCTGCGAGCGCTGGTCGCCCGCTGCGGCGGCCTGCTCGTCCGCGCCCTCGCCCAGGCCCGCGGCGCCCGCTCCCCCGCCGGTTCCCGGGGCCGCGCCGACGCCGCCGAGGGGCGCGGCGGGCGGCGGCGCGCCGATGCGGGCGAGGCGCTCGTCGACGCGGGGCAGGTAGGCGACGGCGCCGGTGGTGGCGCACACGGCGCGGGCCTCGGTCAGGGCCGCGCGCTCGGCGGCGCGGCGGCGCCTGCGGCGTTCGAGGTCTGCGATGGCCAGCAGGGTGCGCACCAGTTCCAGGGGCGCGGTCACGCCGCGCAGGTCCTCGGCGGCGCCGTGCAGGAGGGAGTCCGCCACGGCGGTGTCGCCGAGGGCGAGAGCGCGCAGGGCCGCGGCGCGCTGCATCGCGGCCAGCACGCTGGTGCGGCCCAGCCGCCGGGCAGTGTCGCAGACCTCGGCGATCAGCTGCCGGGCCTCCTCGTGCGCGCCCAGGGCGATCAGGGCCTCGGCCAGGTCGGCGTGCCAGCGGCCGATCGCGGGGTCGCCCACGCCCATCTCCCGCTCGATGCGGCGCACCTCGCGCAGCACCTCGACGGCGCGGGCGGGCTCGCCGAGCAGCAGGCGGGCGCGGCCGAGCACGGTCAGGTTCCACAGCAGCCAGAACCGGTCGCCGTCGCGCTCGGCGGCGCGCGCCCCGGCCTCGGCCAGGTCCGCGGCGCGGCGCAGGCTGCCGCCGACGGCCTCGGCGGCGGCCTGGGCGTACAGCACGGTGCCGCGCGAGTCGTCGATGTCCTCGAATATCTCGGCGGCGCGGCGGGCGGCGGCCAGCGCGCCGGGCCCGTCGCCGCCGCGGGCGCGCACCTCGATCAGGGCCAGCTGGGCGGAGAACTGCTCCTCGACGCCGACCACGTCGCCGAACCGGGCCAGCATCGCGCCGATCGCCGCCTCGGCCTCGGCCAGCCGGTTGGCGTGCTGGTCGAGGATGGCGTGGGTGATCAGCGAGTCCCACAGGCGGGTGTCCTCGATGCCGTGCTCGCGCGCGACGTCGAAGGCCTCGCGCAGCGTCGGCTCGGCGGCCGGGTCGCCGGTCAGCTGCAGGATGTACGCCAGGTCCGTGAGCGCGACGACGCGGGTGGCGGCCTCGTCCGGGCCGGCCTGCTCGGCCAGGCGCGCGGCGCGGCGCACTTCGACGGTCGCGGATTCGACGCGCCCGGCCAACAGGTCGCGGGCGGAGCACCACAGCCGCAGCCGGGCCTCCAGCGCGGGATCGCCGGCGGCCTCGGCGATGCCGGCGTCGAGGGTGGCCTTCTCGCCCTCCAGGGCCTGCCCGGAGCTTTTGAGCAGCACGATGCGGGCGCGCACGCACTGGCTCGGGTCCAGTCCGCCGCCGCCGGCGGTCTGGGCGGCGAGCAGCTCGGCGGCCTCGTGGCGGGCGCGCTCGTGCTGCCCGGCGTCGTAGGCGTACTCGGCGGCGGACAGGGTGCGCTCGGCGCGGTCGCGGAACGCGGGGGCGGGGGTGCGGGCGGCGGCGAGGGCGGCCAGGTCGGCGGCGGTGGCCGGGGCGCCGCGGCGGCGGGCGGCGGTCGCGGCGTCGATCAGGTCGCGGGCGACGTCCTCGTCCTGGGACGGGTCGGCCAGGGCGCGGTGGCGGGCGCGCTCGACCGGTTCGGCGCTGGCGGCGGCCAGGGCGGCGTGGGCGGCGCGGCGCTCGTGCCCGGCGGCCTCGGAGTAGATGACGTCGCGCACCAGGGGGTGTTCGAACTCGAGGTGCCCGTCCTGGGCGATGCGCACGACGCCGTGGCTCTCGGCGGCCTCCAGGTTCGCGGGCGCGGCGGGGCCGCCGGCGGTGGCCAGCAGGGTCAGGTCGGGGCGGGTGGCGGCGCTGGCGAGCACGAGGGTGGCGCGCACCGGTTCGGGCAGCGCGCGCAGCCGGGCGAGCAGCAGGGAGCGCAGGCGCGGCGGCACGGGCTGGGGCTCGCCGTGGGCGGGGCGGGCGCGCAGCAGTTCCAGGGCGTAGAGCGGGTTGCCGCGGGCGGCGTGGTGGATGTCGCGGGCCTGCGCGGCGGTGACCGGCGCGCCGGTGCGGATCTCGAGCATGGAACGCAGGTCGGCGACGGTGAGCGGGGGCACGGTCAGCAGGGCGGTGCCGGGCGGGCACAGGCCCGCGCGGGTCGGGGCGCGGCCGGGCGCGACGCGTTCGGTGGCCAGGACGCGCAGCCGCATCCCGGTGGTGCGGCGGCAGACGAAGGCGAGCACCTCGGCGGTGGGTTCGTCCATCCACTGCAGGTCGTCGGCGACGATCCAGACCGGGCGTTCGGCGGCCAGGGCGCGCAGCAGGGTGAGCACGGCCAAGCGCACCTGCACGCCGCGCGGCGCGGGCTCGGAGCCCTCGCCGCGCAGCAGGGCGGCGCGCAGCACGGCGCGCTGGCCGAGCGGGAGCCGGTCGAGGGCGTCGTCGCCGACGGGGGCGAGCAGGTCGATGAGGCTGACGAAGGGCAGTTGCAGCTCGGCCTCGGCCGGAGTGCAGGCCAGCACCAGGATCCCGTCGGCGCGGGCGCGCGCGGTCAGGGCCGCGACCAGGTGGGACTTGCCGATGCCGGCCGGGCCGGTCAGCAGCGCCCCGGGTCCGGCCGCCAGGGCGCGGGCGGCGGCCTGGGCGGCCTCGCGCTGGGAGGCGGGCACGGCGGCCGGGTGCGCCGGGTGCGGTGCCTCGCCGGTCACGGCCCGGGGCTCGGCGGCGGGGCCTCCCCGTCCCGCTCGGCGAGCGCGACGACCGGCCCGAGCACGACGATCGCCGGGGGGCGCACGCCTGCGGCGGCGACGTCCTCGGCCGCGCGCGCCAGGGTGGAGTGCACCGTGCGCTGGCCCGGCGTCGAGCCGTCCTGCACGACGGCGACGGGGGTGGCCGGGTCCTTGCCGTGCGCGAGCAGCGCGGCGGCGATGGGGCCGAGGCGTTCGACGGCCATCAGCAGCACGAGAGTGCCGCGCATGCGGGCCAGCGCCGCCCAGTCCACCAGGGAGTCGGGGTGGTCGGGGGGGATGTGGCCGGACACGACGGTGAACTCGTGGGCCACGCCGCGGTGGGTGACCGGGATGCCGGCGAGTTCGGGCACTGCGATGGCGCTGGTGACGCCGGGCACGACGGTGACCGGGATGCCGGCCTCGGCGCAGGCGAGCAGTTCCTCGTAGCCGCGGCCGAAGACGTACGGGTCGCCGCCCTTGAGCCGCACCACGAACTTGCCGGCCTTGGCGCGCTCGACCAGGATGCGGTGGATCTCGGCCTGGGCCATGGCCCGCCCGTAGGGGATCTTGGAGGCGTCGACGAGTTCGACGTCGGCGGCCAGCTCGTCGAGCAGGGACTGCGGGGCGAGGTGGTCGGCGACGACCACGTCGGCCTCGGCCAGCAGGCGGCGGCCGCGCACGGTGACCAGGTCGGCGTCGCCGGGGCCGCCGCCGACCAGGGCGACTCCGGCGGGGCGGTCGCGGTAGCGGGGGGCGTTGAGGGTGCCTTGGCGCAGGCCCTCGACGACGGCGTCGCGCACGCGCTGGGAGCGGCGCGGGTCGCCGCCCTGCATGACCCCGGGGCTCAGGATCGCGACCTCGACTCCGGCGTGGCGGCCGACGGCGGGGGTCCACACGGTGGAGGTCGCGGCGTCGTCGGCGCGCGAGCAGAACACGCGGGTGGCTTCGGCCTCCTCGGCGACGGCGCCGTTGACGGCCGGATCGTTCGTGGCGGCGACGGCGTACCAGGCGCCGTCCAGGTCTCCGGCCCGATAAGCGCGGGCGTGCCAGGTGATACGCCCGGCGGCGGCGAGGGCGTCGAGCGCGGGGGTGGTGTGCGGGGAGACCAGTTCGACCGCGGCGCCGGCGTCGAGCAGCCCGGCGACGCGGCGGGCGGCGACCGCGCCGCCGCCGACCACGACGACGCGCCGCCCCGCGAGACGCAGTCCCACTATATACGGACCATGATTTGCCGGGCCGGGGCCGGTCATGCCCGGTCCCGTTCGTGCGGGGGCGCGACCACGGCGTCGGAGGCGTCGGCGACCCCGGCGTCGTCGAAGGTGGCGACCTCGCGCAGGGCCCGCACCGAGGCGCCGACCAGCGGCAGGGCCAGAGCGGCGCCGGAGCCCTCGCCCAGGCGCAGCTCCAGATCGATCAGGGGGGTGATGCCCAGGGCCTCCAGGGCCAGGGCGTGCCCGGGTTCGGCGGAGCGGTGCCCGGCGACGCAGGCGCAGACGGACTCGGGGCTCAGGGCCTGGGCCACCAGGGCGGCGGCGCCGGCGATGACGCCGTCGAGCAGGACCGGGATGCGCAGGGCGGCCGCGCCGAGGATGAACCCGGCCAGCGCCGCGTGCTCGAGGCCGCCGAAGGCGGTCAGCACGCCGACCGGGTCCTGCGGGTCGGGCTGGTGCAGGGCGAGGGCGCGGCCGACGACCTCGACCTTGTGCGCGTAGGTCTGCTCGTCGATGCCGGTGCCGTAGCCGGTGACCTGCGCCGGGGAGGCGCCGGTGAAGGCGGCGATCAGGGCGGCGGAGGCGGTGGTGTTGGCGATGCCCATGTCGCCGGTCAGCAGGCAGCGGTTGCCGGCGGCGACCAGGTCGCGGGCGGTCTCGATGCCGGCTTCGAGGGCGAGGACCGCCTCGTCGCGGATCAGGGCCGGGCCCTGGGTCATGTCGCCGGTACCGTAGCGGATCTTGCGCGGGATCAGCCCGGTCTGCGCGGTCAGGTCGGCGGCGACGCCGATGTCCACGACGCACACCTCGGCGCCGACCTGCTTGGCGAAGGCGTTGACGACCGCGCCGCCGGCCAGGAAGTTGGCGACCATCTGGGCGGTGACTTCCTGCGGCCAGGGGGTGACACCTTGGGCGTGGACGCCGTGGTCGCCGGCGAAGACGGCGAGCGCGGCGGGCTCGGGCAGCGGCGGGGGGCAGACTCCGGCCAGCCCGGCCAGCTGTTCGGAGACGGCTTCCAGGACGCCGAGGGAGCCGGGCGGCTTGGTCATCCGGGCCTGTCGGCCGCGGGCGGCGGACACGGCGTCGGGGTCGAGGCCGCGGATGGCGTCGAGGGTCTCGTTGAGCAGCGAGACCGGCTCGGCGCCGGGCAGCGCGCGGTGCCCGAAGCGCTCCTCGTGCACGGCCCAGGCCAGCGGGCGGCGCTTGGCCCAGCCGGCTCCGGCCAGTTCCGGTTCGGCGGGGAAGGACTTGACGTACCCGACGCACAGGTAGGCGACGATCTGCAGGTGGTCGGGCAGGTCGAGGACGGCGGCCAGTTCGCGCTCGTCGAAGAAGGAGACCCAGCCGACGCCCAGGCCCTCGGCGCGGGCGGCCAGCCACAGGTTCTCCACCGCCAGGCAGGAGGAGAAGGGGGCCATCAGCGGCTGGGTGTAGCGGCCGAGGGTGTGCCGGCCGCCGCGGGTGGGATCGCAGGTCACGACGATGTTGATCGGCGTGTCCAGGATGGCCTCGACCTTGAGCGCGGCGAACGCGCGGGCGCGGGCCTTGGGCAGCGAGGAGGCGTACGCGCGGCGCTGGCGCACGGCGAGGTCGTGCACGCGCTGGCGCATGGCCTCGTCGCGGATGACCAGGAAGTCCCAGGGCTGGGAGAAGCCGACGGAGGGGGCGGTGTGCGCGGCCTCGAGGATGCGGGTGAGGGTCTCGGTGGGGATCTCGTCCGGCAGGAAGTCGTTGCGCACGTCGCGGCGCTCGTGGATGACGCGGTACACGGCGGCGAGGGCGTCCTCGTCATAGGCGGGCGCGCGGTCGAGGCCGTCGAGGTAGGCGGGGTTGGCGGCCCCGGCGGGGATGTGGGCGGCGCGAATGGGGACGGCGGCGGGGACGGCTGCGGCGGGAGCGACCGAGGCGGATGCAACCGGCGCGGAGGCGGCGGGCGCAGGAGCAGGCGGGGCGGAGGCAATCGGGACAGGGCCCGCCGGTGCGGGAGCAGCAGCGACCGGCGCGGAGGCTTGCGCAGGCGCGACCGGCGTGGAGGCGGTCGGTGCGGGGGCGGAAGCGGCGACCGGTGCAGGAACAACCGAGGCAGAAGCCACCGGCGCGGAGGCTGCACGTGCGGAAGCGGTCGGCGCGGGCGCGGCGACTCGTGCGCGGGCTGTGGGAGCGGCGGTTGGCGCGACAGCAGCCGGTTCCACAGCGGCCGGTTCTAAAGCGACTGGTTCAGCGGCCGTTTCGACGGCAGCGGGCTGCGGTTGCGATTGCTGCGGCTGCGGCTGCGGCTGCGGCTGCGGCTGCGGCTGCGGCTGCGGCTGCGGCT
>Ga0070714_100003246_pt1 | contig 12100 bp, 6 predicted proteins | sample LARL83metaG_FD_65450 | JGI IMG/M metagenome (GOLD analysis project Ga0070714, IMG submission 65450) | Corn, switchgrass and miscanthus rhizosphere microbial communities from Kellogg Biological Station, Michigan, USA - LAR L8-3 metaG | ecosystem: Host-associated > Plants > Roots > Rhizosphere ... | reverse complement strand
AGATTGTTGATGCGTTCGATCTGGCCCTGGACGCTCTGGTAATATTCCTTCCAGAAATCCGGGTTGCGCAGGCCCTCCATATTCATTTTTTCCTCGGCCATCTTGCTGGGGGCGAGGTCGAGGAAGGTTTTGACCGCCACGAGCGAATTGCGGATGTGATGGCTGAGGCCGGCCGCGAGCAAGCCGAGGCTCACGATGCGGTCGGCGATCATCATGTTGTGGAGCACGGACATTTTTTCGCGCAGCAACTGGTCGCGTTCGTTCTGGACCATGAAAAATTCCAGCGCGCGCCGGAGGACTTCGTCCAATTGCTCGGGGTCCCAGGGTTTGGTGACGTATTTGTAAATGGCGCCGGAATTCACGGCGGCAATGGCGGCCTCCATGTCCGAATAGGCGGTGGCGAGAATGCGGATGGTGCGGGGATGGAGCTGGCGTGATTTTTCGAGCAGCCAGACGCCTTTTTCGCCCGGCATGCGCTGGTCGGTCATGAGCACGCCGATGTCTTCGCCGTGTTGTTCGATGAGTTTCAGCCCCTCCTGCGCGCTGGCCGCGGTCAACACCCGGAAATTTTCCTCGAAAGCGCGGGCAAAGTATTTAAGCGACTTCTCTTCGTCGTCCACGTAAAGAATCGCGTATTTTTTGTAGTCGTACAAATTTTCCATATCAGCCTAACTTCTTGTTATTCTCATCCTTTGGCGGGAAACTCCAGCGTAAACTCGCAATATTTCCCCGTTTCGGTCTTGACGGAAATCCGGCCGTCGCATTCCTGCACGATGCGGTAGCAGATGCTCAGCCCTAAACCCATGCCTTCGCCGACGTCCTTGGTGGTGAAGAACGGGTCGTAAATTTTGTCGAGGTGCCGTTGGTCGATGCCCGGCCCGTTGTCGCGCACGCGGACGGTGCTGCGTCCGTCGGCCACGGTTCCTTCAATGGTGATGGTGGGTTTTTCACCGTCGCTGAAATTCTTGCTGCGCAAGGCGTCCAGGGAATTTTGCAGGAGATTGGTGAAGACGTGGATCATCTTGTTTTTGTTGGCCCAGACGGTTTGCCGGGGGTCCAATTTCTGTTCGATGACGACGCGGTCCTTCCATTCGTTGGCGAGGAAGCGCAGGGCGGAGCCGACGACTTCGGCGACTTCCACCTGGTCGCGGCTTTCGGTTTCCGGATGGGTGAACATGCGCAAATCGGACACGATGGTTTTGACGCGTTTGATGCCTTCCTCGACGTCCTTCAACACCTCGGCGTATTCGGCCTGCTGTTCGGGCGCGAGATATTTGCCTTTGTTGCGCAGGGTGTAGAGGCCGGTGGTGGCGAAATTGAGGGGATTGTTGATCTCGTGGATGATGCCGGCACTCATGCGGCCCAGCGAGGCGAGCTTCTCGGTTTGCACCAGTTGCGACTCGGTTTCCTTGAGCTGCTCGATGGTCGATTCCAGCGCCATGTTTTGCTTGGAAAGCTTGGACTGGTACTGGTGCGATTCGACGAGGTTCTTGATGCGCACGTGGAGTTCCGTCGTGGAAAAGGGTTTCGGCAAAAAGTCGCTCGCGCCGGCGCCCAGGGCGGTGAGCTTGGTTTCCTCATCCGCGCGCGCGGTGAGCATGATGATCGGGATGCTCTGGGTGGAAGTGCGCTCGCGCAATTCGCGGCAGGCCTGCATGCCGTCTTTTTCGGGCATCATCATATCCAGCAGGATAATGTCCGGCAAAAACTGGGTGGCTTTCTCGATCGCCTGCTGTCCGTCGACGGCTTCGAGCACTTCGAATTGCTGGGCCAGTTGCGATTTGAGGAAGCGCAACATGTCGGGCTCGTCATCGGCGATGAGCGCCTTCGGCAGATGGCCGTTACGGGAGGTTTCCACCTGCTTGAGCGTGTCCTGCAAGGGGGTCATGGCGGGGAAGAGTTCGGCGCGGCGGTAGAGATTCGCCAGCCATTCCTCGGAGGAAACGGTTTGGGCTTGGGGCGCTTCGCCGGTTTCGTCTTCGGTTGGCTGGGGTGCGGACGGCGCAGGCGCCGTCGATTCCGCTTTTTGGTAGGGCAACTGCACGGTGAAGACGGTGCCTTTGCCTTCGGTGCTTTGGGCGTCGACTTTGCCGCCCTGGACCTCGGTCAACTCCTTGACCAGCGCCAGGCCGATGCCGACGCCCTGATATTTGCGCTTGGAGGTGCCATCCGCCTGCCAGAAGCGATCGAAGACGAAGGGCAGGTTTTTTGCGGAAATGCCCATGCCGGTGTCGGACACGGTAATCACAAACGCGTCGTCCTTCTTATCGGCGCGCAGTTCGACGCGGCCGCCCGCGGGGGTGAATTTCAGCGCGTTGAAGACGAGGTTCAGGACGATTTTTTCCAGCTTGTCGCGGTCGGCGACCAGGTTGCCGAGTTCGGGATCCACCTGGGTCTCCAGCCGCAGCCGTTTGTCGTCGGCCACCTGCCGGGCCGCGCTGGCCAGGCCGCGGACGAAATCGCCGACGTTGAGGGATTCGTGTTTTACTTCCAGGCGGCCGGATTCGAGCCGGACGAGGTCCAGCAGGTCGTTGATGAGTTTGAGGAGCCGCATGCCGTTGGAATGCATGGTGGCGAGCACCTCGCGGGTTTCGCCGTCGAAAGAGCGGTTGTATTTCTGGATCAGCGTTTCGAGCGGCGCGAGCAGGAGGGTCAGCGGCGTGCGCAGTTCATGGCTGATGTTGGCAAAAAAGCGGTTTTTGATCTGGCCGAGTTCCACCAGCTTGCGGTTGCTGTCCTCGAGCGCTTTCTGGTTTTGATCCAATTCATAGCGCAAGGCGAATTCGCGCAAGCGCAGCCGGTTGTAAAAGTAGCTGCCGATGACGACGAACACCCCGGTGACGAAGAGGAAGTAGAAGTTATTGAAAAAGATGCTTTTGCTGGAAGCTCCGCCGTGAAGGAGACAGGCGGCGAGGTAGAGCCCCAGCACTTCGGAAAAGACCACGACGCTGTCCAGCAGGGTCCAGCGCAGGATGATGGCGGCGCCGAGCAGCACCAGGTTCAACCCGGCGTAATAAGGCGAGTTGGAACCTTCCGTGTCATAAATCATCAACGAGATGAAAAACGTGGGGAGCGCGGGAAGAATCCAGCCCAGCACGCGGTAATGGCGCCGGCCGAACGGCGTGGTGACAAACCACCAGATAAAGAGCAGCAAAGCCGAGCAGTACAGCCGCAAGGCGAAGAACTCCCAGAAATACTTCGGATAAACGAACGCATCCAAACTGCTGCCCGCCGGGATGAAGATGAAGGCAATGATGGAAGCCACGCGGAAATTGTGGATCCACACATCGCGTTCATGCTGGAGGTAGGCCTCGCGAATTTCGCCGCGAAATTGTAGGGGGCGGTCAGGCATTTTCGGGTTTTCGCACTTCGAGAATCGTGTTCAAGCCCGTCGGCTCGGCCAGAATGCGGACGGAGTCCGGGGGGGCGAGTTTGGGCGCGAGGCTCAGCATTTCGTCGGCGTTGCGATAAAACAAGTGCCAGTCCACGACGTATTCCATCCATCCCACCGACGGGTTGTTGGCATCCACGTTGGTGACGAGGAGCAGTCCTCCGGGGGCGAGCCATTCATACATGATGGAGGTCAATTGGCGGCAGACGTTGTGCGACAAATAATCAAACAATCCGGCGCAATAAACCAGGTCGAACTTTTCCTTCGTTCCCTCGGTGGCCCGGACGGAAGTTTTCAGGAGATGATGGACCGACCGTTTGATGAAGTTGAGCGAGGTTTCGGGCGCGTAGCGGTTTTTTATGGCGCTCAGGACGCTTTGCACGTGCTGCAGGGTTTCTTCGTTGAAGTCGAGCAGGGTGAATTCCGGCCGCGCCGGGAAGGGCAGATGGCTCAGGAAACGTTGGATTTCCTGCGCCGGGCCGCAGCCCACGTTAAAAATCCGTCCGTGGCCGCCCTTTCGTTTGACGCGGAGGAGTTCACGATTGAGCATGTCGACCATGTAATCGACGCGGTTGCGGTGGGCGACGACCGGCGGTGTGCTCAGGAAAAATGTGTTCAGAATCTTGGCGAATGTCGAAGCGCCCTGGAAAGAGTCCTTCAGCATCATGTTCACCATTTCGTAATCGCCGGCGTAGCCCAGGGGTTTCTGGAAGGTGCGATACATGAAGGGCGAGCACAGGACGAGCGGGTGAAGCTGGCGTTTGGCGTAGGTGTTGTGGGCCGCGCGCAGTTCCGGTTCAATGTTGGCGGCGACTTCCTCGAATCGTTCGAAATGCGTGGCCAGGGTGGAGAGCACCGGTTCTTTGATTTCCTCGAGGGCCTCGTGCTCAAAGCGCTCCGGTTCGCCGGAGTGCTGGCGGGAGCGGACGCTCAATTCAATTTGATCGCACCACAGCTGCAGGTCCGCCAGAAAAGTCTGCATATCGGCGACCGCCAGTTTGAAGGCGGGCCGGATCTTGTAGATCTTCTGCTGCTCCTCCATGAACTCGGAAAATCGCTCGCGCAATCCGCCGTGGCCGTTGCCTTCTTCGGCCACGCCGACCGTGCGCCAGCCGGTTTCGGCGAGGGTGGCTTCGCACACCACGATGGTCCCGGCGTTCACCAGGCTCCGCACCACGGCGCGCCCGGCGTAGACGGTGCGGCCCTGGACGACGACTTTAAAATCATTGATGACTTCCGAGGCGCGCAGGACGAGCATCGGGCTGTAAATTTCAAAGACGGCGGCGTAGCGGGTCAAGCGCACGAGGGTGGCGTGAATTTCCGCGCCCTGGCTGGTCTGTCCGAGCACGAGAGTGTCTTTCGCTCCGCTGTCGGAACTGTGAGTCCCATTTGAACTGCTGGTTTGTGTCGACATTTCTTAGTAAATCCGGGTTCCGCCGATGTGTTGCGGTCGCCAAGACCTCTGCGACCGTTAGCACCTGTATAACATTTTCCGAGCCAAGCAACAATGCCTAATCGGGACCGGCGGGGTGGTGAACAGGGCCTTCAAGTGCCCTCCAGATGCCCTTTGGCACCTGCTTTGCTCGAAAACAAACAGACCTGTAGATTCACGCGGGACAGGCACTTTCGTCCTGGTAAACGCTTTAAAATGCGACGAAGCAGTGGGTATGTTGTCTGGAGATGAGACAACCAGGGCAGCCGAATGAAGCATCGCAACTCTCAGCATCGGAACACGTACTGTAAAACTATGACAGCCACCAAATTAAAATTGAACTCTGGCGCAACGGCCAACCCGGCAAATTCTGCGGGCGGCAAATTACTCCTGCGCTTTGCTTGCCTGCTGGGCGTGCTCGGATCGTTGCCGGCAGGTGCGGAAGGATTTCGCAATCCGCCGCCCGGCACGTTTGACCTCGGCCGCGCCGGCGGACGCATTGCGCAAGTGGACGATGCCTCGGCGGTGCAGCAAAACCCCGCCAATATCACCGACCTGCTCAACCCGGAATTTCAATTCACCCCCAGCATCGTTTATATTCACATCAATTACCGGTCGCCCAGCGGCGATGAAACCGCGACCACAAAACATCCCTGGAAGCTCCTCCCGAATTTGTTCGCCACCATGCCGCTCTGCGACGGAAAACTCGCGCTCGGCGTCGGCGTCACGGTGCCGTACGGCCTGGCCAATGAGTGGAGCAAGCAAACCAGCGCGTTTGACCGGCCTGCGGGAGCCTGGCGTTACCAGTCTCCGTTCCTGGCGGATTTGAAGACGATCAATTTTAATCCCACCATCGGCCTGAAGGTGAACGACCATCTCAGTCTCGGCGCGGGATTGGATGTGATGTGGTCGGAGCTTGCGTTGGAACAGTTCTATCCCTGGTTCGCCAGCACGGGAAATTTGGCGAGCCCGGACGGGCGCGTGGACGTGGAGGCGGACGGCATCGGCGCCGGCGCCAATTTCGGCGCGACGGTGCATGTGACCGAGCACCAGCGGCTCGCGTTTACGCTGCGCACGCCGATCCGGGTGGATTACACCGGCCATTTCCGGGTGAATAATGTCCCGGGCGGCGGAAAAATGCGGGACGAGTTTGACACCAGCATCAAGTTTCCCACGATCATCGCGGCCGGTTACGGCATCGATTTGACCGATAAAATCCGGCTGGAAAGCGACTTTGAATGGCTCGAGTTCTCGAATTTCAAATCGCTCGCGCTCAAAAGCCAGACGGCGAGTTCGCTGGGATATCCTTCGAGCATCCCGGAGAATTGGCACGACACATTCACGGCGGGAATTGCCGGCGATTGGAAGTTTACCGACAACTGGGTGGCGCGACTGGGGTATCAATATTACGAAAGCCCGGTGCCGAATTCCACTTTCTCACCGACCATTCCGGACGCCAACCAGAATGTCGTGACCTTCGGGCTGGGTTATCATCATGGGCATTATGCGCTCGAAGCGGCTTACGGCCTGGACTTCTACGATCATCGGAACATCACCAACGACCAGAATCCCGCCTTCAACGGAAAGTACACGATCCACGTGCATCTCTTTTCACTGTCGTATCGCTATTCTTTTTAAAGCGGCGGGACTGGCCGGAGTATTTTCCGAGTGCGCGAACTCTTTGCGTGTTGCGCTCGCGGCGGGCGTCGGGTTAACTACGGGCAATGCACAATGGCTCGACAGTAACGTATTCGGATTGATCCATGGCAAGTCTCAGCCCAAACATGGGACGTCCCGGGTTGAACTTCGAAGATTTGTTGCAAACCTCCTGCGCGTGCGGCGTGTTGTCGATTGATGCCGGGGGAGTGGTTACCTTCCTCAGTCCCGAGGCGGAAAAAATCCTTCGTTTGTCAGGAGATAAATCGCACCCGGTAAAGCTTCCGGCCACGCTGCAGGCGCTGGTGGCGGAAGCGCAGGCGGCCGGCCACGGAGTGACGGATCGGAAAATTGTCCTGGACCCGGACCGGGGCCGTTCCCCTTCGATTTCCGTGACGGTCATGCCCGCCGGTTCGCAGGAAAAAAAAGTCATCGTGCTGCTGAAGGATTTTTCCTCGACGAAAAAACTGGAGCACAGCTTGCGGCGGCTCGACCGGCTGGCGAGCGCCGGGACGCTCTCCGCCGGCATGGCGCACGAAATCCGAAACGCGCTGGTGGCGGTGAAGACTTTCATTGACCTCTTGCTGGAAAAAAACAAGGACGACGACCTGGCGGAAATCGTGGGGCACGAAATGGGGCGCATGGTTTCGATGGTGAGCCAGATTTTAAAATTTGCGGTGCCGGCGCAGCCGGTTTTTAGCGCCGTATCCGTGCATCGAATCATCGAGCGCACGCTGCTGCTGGCGGAGCATCGGGTGGAGGGCCGGCAGATTGCGTTCGAGCGGCAGTTCCTGGCGGAAAAGGACGTGCTCGAAGGAGACAGTCATCAGCTGGAGCAGGCCTTCGTGAATCTGCTGCTGAACGCGGTGGAAGCCATCAATGGGAACGGCGCGTTGACGGTCGCCACGGAATTGATTGCCGATGGCGAAGGGCAGATGCGCGAGGGGGAACCGCGGCGCTGGATGCGCATCCGCATTTCGGATACGGGCGCGGGCATTACGGCGGAGAACATGGAGCGGTTGTTCGAGCCGTTTTTCACCACGAAACAAAACGGCACCGGCCTCGGCCTGGCGGTGACGCGCCGGATCATCGAGGAGCACAACGGCAGCATCCAGGTGGAGAGCCAGCCGGGCAAAGGCACGACGTTCACGCTGTTGCTGCCGACGAAGCCGTAGGCGACCCCGGAGCGGGAGCAAATAAAACTGTCGCCTGGGATTATCCTTTAACCAACAATGTGCAGGGCGCATTCAGTATTTCCGTAATAGCCTCGACGACCGGCGGACCGGCAGGTCCGCCCTACCGTTTGATTGGGAACGGCGCGCACGGAGTGACGCGCCCTACCCGCACAATTTGTTGAACCAGCGTAGGGGAACTCCCCATTCGCAGCCGCCCGTTCGTGCGCGAGACTGGGGCGAAAGGATTTGTGCCATGAACAACATTGTAGGCCTCGCAATTCTCGCGCTCGGTATCGTGCTCCTGATTTTCGGTTTCAACGAATCGCACTCGTTCAGTTCCGATGTGTCGCGCACCTTCACCGGCAATCCGACGGATCGATCCATGTGGCTGATTGTCGGCGGAGCGGTGGCGGTGATTGCCGGGATTGCGGTCGCCCTGACCGGCCGCCGTCGCGGCTGAGCACGGCGCTCCGTAATTTTTTGGTTCGATTCGTCTTCTTTCCGCAAAAAGGCGAACATTCAACAGCCAACATTCAACGCTCAATGAACGCGCTCGGGGATTGAGCGTTCGGCGTTGAATGTTCGTTTTGCCGTTTGTGCCTTCGTTGACACTCCCCAACCCCGCTGGTATTTTGCCCGCTCTTTTGTGATGGATTATAAAGACACATTGAATCTGCCCCGCACCGATTTCCCCATGAAGGCCGACCTCGTCGCGCGGGAACCGGAACGGCTCAAGAAATGGCAGTCGGCGAAGCTCTACGAAAAGATCCAGGACCAGCGCGCGGGTGAACCGAAGTTTGTGCTGCATGATGGGCCGCCGTTTGCCAACGGCGATGTCCACATCGGCACCGCGTTGAACAAAATCCTCAAGGACATCATTGTCAAATACAAAACCCTGCGCGGCTTCAGCGCGCCGTATATTCCCGGGTGGGATTGCCACGGGTTGCCGATCGAATTCAAAGTCACGCAGGACATGCGCAAACAACGTGCGGCCGGCGTCCCGGCGGCGGGGCAAAGTGAGATGGGAACTCCCGGCAAGATGCCGGAAGCACCTTTGGAAAGCGCCGCCACCATCCGCAAAGCCTGTGAGGCTTACGCGCGCAAATACATCGATATCCAGCGCGAACAATTCAAGCGCCTCGGCGTGCTGGGCGATTGGGAAAATCCGTACCTGACGCTCAACAAGGAATACGAGGCGGACGAACTGCGTTTGTTCGCGGACATCGTGGAGCAGGGATTTGTTTATCGCGGCAAGAAACCTGTCTATTGGTGCATCCCCTGCCGCACGGCGCTGGCGGATGCCGAGGTGGAATATCACGATCACGTCAGCCCGAGTGTTTTCGTGAAGTTCCCCGTGCTCGGGCAGCCCGGCACGTTCGTGCTGATCTGGACGACCACGCCGTGGACGCTCCCGGCCAATCTCGCGGTTGCTTACAACAAAGCGCTGCAGTACGTGCGGGTGGAAGTCGGCGGCGAGAAATACATTGTGTTTCGCGGGCTGCTGGCGGGCATTGCGGAAAAATGCGGGTGGACCGGCCACACGGAATCGCCGCTCGAAACCGAAACGCTCGCGAAACTGCAATACCAGCATCCGTTCTGCAATCGAACGGGTAAATTATTCGCGGCGGAATTCGTGACGAGCGACACCGGAACGGGTTTTGTGCACATCGCGCCCGGACACGGCCTCGAGGATTACGGCCTTGGTTCGCAAAATGGTTTGCCGATTTATTCGCCGATCGATGACAACGGCAAGTTTGCCTACACGAATGATCTGCCGGTGGAGCAACAGATGCCGGCCGAGCTGATCGGCAAATCGATCCTGGAGAAGCACGGCAAGAGCGACGCGAATGAGGCGGTGCTGCATGAGTTGCGATTGCGCCACGCGCTGTTGCACCAGGAGAATTATCATCACAGCTACCCGCACTGCTGGCGGAGCAAGAACCCGGTCATCTTTCGCGCGATGGACCAGTGGTTTATCGAGATCGATCATGTCGCGGGACAGGCGACCCAGGCGTTTCGCCGGCGCGCGCTCGCGGAAATCGATCGCGTCGCCTGGATTCCGGATTGGGGCGTGAACCGCATCAAAGGCGCGGTGGAATCGCGGCCGGATTGGTGCATCTCGCGCCAGCGCACCTGGGGCGTGCCGATTCCCGCGTTTTATGACGCGAGCGGCGAGCCGATGCTCGATGCGCAAATCGTCCGCAACGCGGCTGATTTAATTGAGCAACACGGTTCGAATGTTTGGTTCGAAAAATCCGCGGCAGAATTATGGACGTTGTTGAAACCGAAGGATTGGAAAGGCGCGGAAGCGGTTGCCAAGTCCAACGACACGCTGGATGTATGGATTGATTCGGGTTCGTCGTCGCGCTCGGTGCTGATGCGGCGGGCGGAGCTGCAACATGGTGCCGGTGTCTCGCCGGCAGAATCAGGACCTTCCGGCAAGATGCCGGAAGCACGCTGGCAGGCGGACATGTATCTGGAAGGCTCGGACCAGCATCGCGGCTGGTTTCAATCCTCGCTGCTGCTGTCGCTCGCGGGCAATGGCGCCGCGCCGTACAAGACCGTTTTGACCCACGGTTTCATGGTGGATGCGGACAAGGAGAAAATTTCCAAGAGCAAACAGGGCCAGGGCGGTTACGAGAAACCGCAGACGGCCGAAGCGTATGTGAAGCGGCACGGCGCAGACATCGTGCGGTTGTGGGTGTCATCGCAGGATTTTCGCAGCGACATCGTGGTGAGCGAGGAGCGCATCAACAAGGTTGCCGAGACGTATCGCGGCATTCGCAACGCGCTGCGGTACCAGCTTTCGAATATTTTTGATTTCGACCCGGCGAAACACAGCGTGCCCGACGAAAAACTCACCGGTCTCGACCGCTGGGTTTTGGGCGAGTTCGCCAAGCTGGAAAAAGAAGTCGCGGAAGCGTACGACAAATACGAATTTCACGTGGTTTACCAGAAGCTGAGCCAGTTCATCGCGGTCGAACTGTCTTCGATTTACCACGATGTCATCAAGGGCCGGCTTTACACCGACCCGGCCAATTCGCATCGCCGCCGTTCGACGCAGACGGCGTTGCACCGGCTGGTGACGGGGCTTTGCAAAATGCTGGCGCCGGTTTTGGCGTTCACGGCGGATGAGGCGTGGGATTTTGTGCCGGGGAAAACCGTGGACTCGATTCATCGGACGGGGTGGCAGCCTTCGGAAATCAAACTTTCCCTGGAAGAGGGCGAGGATTGGAAATGGCTTTCCGAGTGGCGCGATCGCATTTTGCCGGAATTGGAAAAACTGCGGCAGGCCAAGACCATCGGCAAATCGCTCGACGCGAAAATTGAAATCAAAGTCCCGGCGGCGCAGGGCCATCTCGCGGAGAGAAATCGCGAGGCGTTGCGGGAATTAGTAAACGTTTCGGCGCTGGTTGCCTCCGCCAGCGAAGCCGCGGCGGTGGTGGTTTCCAAGGCCGACGGCCAGAAGTGCGAGCGTTGCTGGCATTGGGAAACCGACGTGGGCTCGACGCCGGAGCATCCGACGATTTGCGCCCGTTGCGTGGAAGCGGTGAAGCAGGCGAAGGGTTGACCGTTCCGGTTCTTCAATACACCGGCAGGAGGTAACTCTCTTTGAAATCCGGACCGGGCAGGCTGAGGCTCACCTCAAATTCCCAAAAGATGGTTTTGGGCCCGCTCAAGCACGTGACGGGAAGGCCCGCCGGCGGCTGAAATTCCAGGTCGATATTTTTGCCGGGCGGGAAATCTTCCGGCTGTTCGAGCGACCACGTGCCGTGCCATTGCTCCTCGTGCGCGATGTTCCGCGTGCGATTGTTGCCGGTGCCGCTGGCTTCATACCATTCCTTGACGCAACGCAGCGTGAAGGTGCCCTTGTTGGCGCGGGCAATTCCGGGCGGCGTCAGCCAGCGCACGGTAATCGATTCGTTCGCGCGGTAAGGAAAATGCACGAATTCAATCCGCGAATCTCCAAATTTGAACGCACGGCTGAGGGTCATCACGGCCTGCCAGGCGACGAAAAGGAAAATCAAGTCGAACAAGCTTACGATGATTTTCACCATCAGCGGGCCGGGTGCGAACCAGGCCCACCAATTGAAAATCGAGAGAAACAGCGCGAAGAAGCCGGCGCCCCCGATTGCCTTGGCGGTTCTCGCCCAGCAATGGGAACGAAAGCCGCGCGGATCCCAATGGTAGTCCTCCAGCGCCGGTTCATTGATGTGGTGTTCCCGCGCGAGGCGGCGCTGGCGATTGGATTGAAATTGTTTCCACCCCATGCACCACGCCATCACGCCGCCCAGCGCGAAGACCAGGCCGGCGGCGGTCACCAACCAGTAAGGCCCGTGGACGGAGGACGGATTGACGGGGACGCGCTTCAGGCCGACGAGGCTGAAAAAAGTGCCAAAGCCAACGAAAGGCAAACCGAAGGCGAACATGCCGGGGGTCGAAAGT
>Ga0070714_100003245_pt1 | contig 12101 bp, 11 predicted proteins | sample LARL83metaG_FD_65450 | JGI IMG/M metagenome (GOLD analysis project Ga0070714, IMG submission 65450) | Corn, switchgrass and miscanthus rhizosphere microbial communities from Kellogg Biological Station, Michigan, USA - LAR L8-3 metaG | ecosystem: Host-associated > Plants > Roots > Rhizosphere ... | reverse complement strand
GCCAGGAGACCGGATGAAATCACGGTCCCCAGGTAGACGCGGCCCGACAGGGCCAATGACCCTGCGGGTTCCGGTCGACTAGTCATAGCTAGTTAGATATCGGCTGATTCAGCCCCAGACAATAATGCGCGATTCCACATAGCCCCCTTTGCGCGCCACGCGCCAAAATCGTCGGACTTAGTTCGTCAGGTCGTCGTTACCCCAAACGAGCGTATTTCCCCAGACCAGAGTGCTGCCTGAGACGGACTGGCCCGAGCTGCCCCAGACCAAGGTGTTGCCCCAGACCAGGGTGTTGCCCCAGACCAGGGTGTTGCCCCAGACCAGGGTGTTGCCCCAGACCAGGGTGTTGCCCCAAACCAAGGTGTTGCCCCAAACGAGCGTGTTGCCCCAAACGAGCGTGTTGCCCCAAACGAGCGTGTTGCCGCTGACCAGCGAATTCGGGTCAGAGTCCACGTTCGTACTCAAAGTAAGTACGCCTCCCGATGAGACTTCCTCACCGGCGATAACAGTAACCGGCAACGTTGAACTTGAATCCGTCAGAACGAGCGTGGCAGCCGCGAGCACATTCATGCTTCCGGATCCCGCACCAAGTAACCCGACCTCCGGTACAAATGAACTGCTCAACTCAAGCGCCGCTTTTGCAGTCAAAGGCTGCAAGCTGCCACGTTCCTCCAGCAGCAGTGCGGCTGCACCGCTCACCACCGCCGCCGACATGCTGGTGCCAGACAACTGGATGTACGCGTTTGGCCCGCTGCCGGTGACATGCCTCGCCGGATAGGTCCTCGACAGATACGAGTCCGCCGCCTCGGCGGAAACGATGTGGCTCCCCGGCGCGACGATGTCGGGCTTGATGATCACGTCGTACTGCGTCGGGCCGCGCGAACTGTAGGTCGCCAGCGTGTCGTCGGACCGCTGCGCCGTCCCGTGCGTGTCGATCGCGCCAACCGTCAGCGCGTACGGGCTGTTCCCCGGCGACGTGATCGCGCCATAGACGGTCTGGCCGTCCTTCGTCACACCCAGGTTGCCCGCCGCCGTCACGACGAGGATGCCGGCCGCCGCCGCGCGCTGCACCGCCTCACACAACGGATCGTCGCGGTACGGCTGCAGGACCGGTCCCCCGAGCGACAGATTGATGATGCGGATGTTGAACTGATCGCGGTGATCGATCGCCCAGTCGACGGCGTCGACAACGTCGCTCACCACGCCAGAGCCGTCGTTGCCGAGCACGCGCAGGTTGATCAAATAGGCGCCGGGCGCCATGCCCTGATATCCACGCGAATCGGCCGTCCGGCCGCGCTGTCCGGCGATGATGCCGGCGACGTGCGTGCCGTGGCCGTACCCATCGCTCCCGTCGGCACCCGTGAAGTCGACGCTGACGAGCACCCGCTTCTTCAACGCGTTGTGCCGCTGATCGATCCCCGAGTCGATCACCGCCACGGTGATGCCGCTTCCCGAAAGCGCCGGCAGGTCCGCCACGCCGTCCCACACTTGATCGGCGCCGATCGTCTCCGCCGTCACCTGGTCCATGGCCGAGCGAATCTTGGTATCGCCCGAAAGATGGTCGACCGAGTCGTCCTGGCGCAGCGCGTCGAGCTGCCCTGCCGACACGGTGAGCACCGCGCCGCTTCGGAGCCGCCGCTTCATCTTCACGCCGTAGCGGGTCGCCAGCGCGTCCACTTCCGCGGCCGTGCCATGGACGATCACGTCAATCGACGCCGAGCCGGCTGCAAGCTGGTCCACCAGGTCCGCGCTCAAACGGGCGCCGTGCGCGGCCAGCGCCGGCGTCCCAAAGCCGAGAGCGAGGACGAGGAGCGCGCTACCAGTGAGGAGCTGTGTGCGTGAGGCGCGAACGGGTGTGGTCGCCATTGAATTGCTCCACCAGCAAACGTCGAATTAGCACTTCTCCGTCAGGTCCCGTGGATCGCCCGCGGTCTGCGGCGCGGCCGCGGTCACCGACTCCAGCAGCACTCGTTGCGAGCCGCCGAGCGTCCGGATGGTCTGGAGACGTCCCTCGCGAATCCGGTTGTAGATGGTCCGGCGCGAGACGCCGAGCAGCTCGGCCGCGTGGTCCAGCGAGATACTTCTGCCGATACGGGGTTCGGAGCCGGCTGAGTGCGCGCTGTCGGGCATCAAGAGAATCCTTGGATGCCCACCTATAAGCGCACGCCAAATGCCAGAGGTAGACAAACCCCGGTCGACAGCCGTAACCTCTACCCTACGTGTGAGTTAATGGCGTTTGCGGCGGGGATCGGGTCGCAATGGCCGCGCTCGTTTTCGGCCAAGAATTTGGCCAGTTATGGGGTTCGCTGCGAAGAAGTGCGATTTTGCACGCAAAATCGTTGTGCAGACTCTACGCGGATGCACGGATGACCGGCCAAGTTTTTGGCCGATTGGCTAAGTTTTGACCAGACACGCGCGCTCCATTCCCGCCACATGCGCCCTGCTCGTTCTTGGACCCCTTCTGGCGGCCTGCGCAGGGCCATCGACCGCGACGCCGCCGCCCGCAAAGAGTCCGACAACCGAGAGCGCGGGCGCTATCCCGCGCGGCGGAAACCTGGTGATCTCCACTCGAAGTGAACCGGCGACCTTCAATGGACTCCGAAAGCGCGATACCAGCACCGAGCTTCTCGGCTTCCTCAGCGGCGCCAAGCTCGTTCGCATCAATCGGGCAACCCAGGAGCTCGAGCCCTCTCTGGCAGAGAGCTGGGCGCGGTCGCCCGACGGCCTGACCTACACGATCAAGCTGCGGTCGGGCATCACGTTTTCGGACGGCCACCCGTTCACCGCCGACGATGTAGTGTTCACATTCGCGGCGCTGTACGACCCCAAGGCAGGATGCGAGCTGGCGGATGCCGTCCGCCTCGATGGCAAGAACCTGAGGGTGAGCGCGCCCGATCCGCTGACCGTGGTGGTCACCTTTCCAGTGCCGTTCGCGCCGGGCGTGCGCATTCTCGACAACGTGCCGATTCTTCCGAAGCACAAGCTCCAGGCCGCGCTCCAGGCCGGCACGTTCGATTCGGCGTGGAATCTCAAAACGCCGGTCGCGGACATCGTCGGCCTCGGGCCGTTCGTGCCAACCGAATACGTCCCTGGTCAGCGGCTGATCTTCTCGCGCAATCCCCGCTACTTCCGCAAGGCGCCGGATGGCGGCCCGCTGCCGTATCTGGATCGCGTCACGATGGAGGTCGTGCCGGATCAGGATGCGCAAATGCTGCAGCTCGACGCGGGGCAGATCGATGCCGTCGACAGCAACATGCGCCCGGAGGATTACGCGCCGCTCAAGCGGTCCGCAGACGCTGGCCGCGTCAAGCTGCTCGATCTGGGCGTCTCTTACGATGCCGACAGTCTCTGGTTCAACCTGAAGCCGGGCGCATATGCGCACGATTCGCGCGCCGCGTGGCTGCAGCGCGACGAGCTCCGGCATGCGATCTCGCTTGCCGTCGATCGCAAAGCCTTCGCAGACACGGTGTTTCTCGGCGCGGGCGCCGCGGCGTATGGTCCCGAGACGACGGCGAACAAGCGGTGGTTCTCTGCTGACGTGCCGCAGACCCCCTATGATCCGACGCGCGCGAAGGCGCTGCTCGCGTCAATCGGACTCGTCGATCGCGACGGCGACGGGACGCTCGACGATCCGCAGCACCACCCGGTGAGGTTCACGCTGCTGACGCAAAAAGGCAAGACGCAGCTCGAGCGCGGCGCGTCGGTCATTCGCGAAGACCTGAAGCGGGTGGGCGTCGTCGTCGACGTCGTGCCGCTCGATTTCAAGTCGCTCGTCGAGCGGTTCCTCTCTGGCGCGAATTACGACGCGATCTATTTTTCCGTCGCCCGGACGGACACCGACCCCGCCATCAATCCTGATTTCTGGTTCAGCTCCGGCTCGGCGCATTTCTGGAACATCGGCCAGAAAACACCCGCGACGCCTTGGGAGAAGGAGATCGACGATCTGATGTCGAAGCAGATCGCGTCGACCGACGAGGCGCGGCGCAAGGCCCTGTTCGACGAAGTGCTGAAGGTGTTTGCGGCGCACGAGCCGGTCGTGTACTTTGCCGCGCCTCGCGTGTTCGTCGCCACGTCTTCGCGGGTGCTGAACGCGACGCCCGCGCTTCTGCGTCCGCAGCTCCTCTGGTCTGCCGACACGCTGGCGCTCGCACCAAAACGGTGACTTTCTACCTCGCTCGGCGCCTGCTCTTCGCGCTGTTCCTGGTATTTGCGGTCTCCTCGTCGGCGATGATCCTCGCGCGCCTCGCGCCGGGCGACTACGTTACGGAAGCGCTCGGCCCGGGCGCGCGGGCCGAGGCAGTGGCGGAAGCGCGGGCGCGCTACGGTCTGGACCGCCCCGTGCTCGCGCAGTACGCGGACTGGCTGTCGCACGCGATCCGCTTCGACTTCGGCCGATCGATGGCGAACGATCGTCCGGTCGGCGAATTGATTCCCGAACGCGCGGCCAATACGGCGCTGCTGGCAGGCGCGGCGCTCCTCTTCGCGACCGTCGTCGGGCTGCCGCTCGGCGTTGTCAGCGGATCGCGGCCGAGCGGCGCGCTGTCCGCGGCGATTCGAACGTTTTCTGTCGTGTTTCTCTCGCTGCCGCCGCTGCTCACGTCGCTTTTTCTTGTCTTTCTCGCCGCGCGGACGGGATGGCTGCCGATCGGCGGTATGCGATCGGCCGACGCGGCGAGCGGGCCGGCGCTGGATCTCCTGCGTCACCTGATTGTCCCGGCGGCGGCGCTCGGCCTGCCGCTCGCCGCGATGTTCGAGCGGCTCCAGTCGCAGGCGCTCGCCGAAACGATCGGCCAGCCGTTCGTTCTCGCGACGATCGCGCGCGGCGTTCCGCGCTCGCGGGTGATCTGGCGCGACGCCTTGAGAGCGGCCCTTCGGCCGGTCGCGTCGGTGTATGGGCTCGTCGTCGGCACGCTTCTCAGCGGATCGTTCGCCGTCGAAATCATGACGTCGTGGCCCGGCCTCGGCCGGTTGATGCTCGACGCGCTCGTCGCCCGCGACGTCTATCTGGTGGCCGGCTGCGCCGCCGCCGGTTCGGTTTTTCTGGCGGCCGGCACGCTCATCTCGGATGCGTTGCTTGCGGCGGTCGATCCGCGGGCTATCGAAGCGTAACCTTAACTTATATGCGACTGGTGGGCTGGGCTCTGGTGGCTGCGGCGTGCATCGGCGGGCTGCTCGCGCCGGTCGTGGCGCCGCACGCCGTCGACGACCGACGGCCGGGGCTGCTGAACGCACCGCCCACGCGTCCCCATCTTGTCGATTCGGACGGCTCGCTCCACGCGCCCTTCATCTATTCCTGGACGCTCGTTGACCAACTCGAGCAGCGCTACGTAGAGAACCGCGGCACGCGCATTCCACTCGTGTGGATGAGCGAGGGTCGCCTCGTGCGCTCGTCGAACGAATCGTCCGCGCCGCTCCTGCTTCTCGGCGCCGACAGCTACGGGCGCGACGTCTTCAGCCGTCTGCTGTTCGGCGCGCGCACGTCGCTCGCGCTCTCGATCGTGGCCGCACTCGGAACGGTGCTCCTCGGCGCCGCCGTCGGTGGGATTGCAGGGTATCTAGGGGGCGCCTTCGACGATCTCCTGATGCGCGCGTCCGATTTCGTTCTCGTTCTTCCTGCAATGTATGTCGCGCTCGGTCTTCGCTCGGTCCTTCCGATCGTCTTGTCGGCGCAAGTCGTCTTCGCGCTCCTCGCCTCGATCTTCGCAATCGTTGGCGCGCCGTTCGTCGCGCGCGGCGTGCGCGCGATTGTGCGATCCGAGCTGCAGCTCGACTACGCCGTCGCCGCCCAATCGCTCGGCGCCAGTCATCTCCGCATGCTCGGCCGGCACCTGCTGCCTGCGGCGGCCGGTTTCGTCGGCGTTCAGGTGACGATGCTCGTGCCAGGGTTCATCGTCGCCGAAGCGACGCTCTCGTACGTCGGCCTCGGGTTCCCGGAGCCGGTGGCCAGCTGGGGGACGATGCTGCACGATGCGTCGAACGTGCGGGCCTTCGCGGATTTTCCGTGGCTCCTGAGTCCGGCCGCGGCGATTTTCCTGGTTGTGCTTGGCGTGAACCTCTTGCTTCAGAGCAACCCCGAAGCCGCACGCCGGCGTAGCATACAATCGATGGGATGAACCTCCAGGGCGTCTTCGCTCCGCTGCCCACGCCGTTCGACGACGAGGATCGAGTCGACACGCGCAGGCTGGAGCAGGCGCTTGCGCGCTGGCTGGCGCGGCCGATCACCGGCTTCGTCGTCCTCGGCTCGAACGGCGAAGCCGCGTTCCTGAGCGAAGAGGAATCGGATCGCGTGATCGCCGCCGCGCGCGCTGTAGTACCGCGCGGCCGGACGCTCATCGCGGGCACCGGCCGCGAATCGACACAGGCGGCGATCCGCGCGGCCGAACGCGCTGCCCGCCTGGGAGTCGACGCCGTGCTCGTGCGCACGCCGAGCTTCTTCAAATCTCAAATGACGCACGAGGCGTTCGTCCGCCACTACACGGCCGTGGCCGATGCCTCGCCGGTGCCGGTTCTGCTGTACAACTTCACGGCGCTCACCGGCGTCAATCTGCTGCCGGCGGCGGTTGCCGAGCTCGCGACGCATCCGAACATCGTCGGCATGAAGGAATCGGGCGGAGATGTCGCGCAGATTGCCGATCTCGTGTCGTCGACGCCGGCGGCCTTTGCCGTGCTCGCCGGCACGACCAGCACGTTCTACGCGGCGCTCTGCGTCGGCGTCGTCGGTGGGATTCTGGCGCCGGCCTCCGTCGTGCCGGAAGCGTGCATGCGTTTGTACGAACTGGTGAAGGCCGGCCGCCACGGCGAGGCCCGTGCGCTGCAGCAGAGGCTGATTCCGCTGGCGCGGCTGCTCGGACCCACCTACGGTGTGCCCGGACTCAAGGCCGCGCTCCAAATCGCCGGCTACGACGTCGGCATCCCGCGGCCGCCGCTTGCGCCGGCGCCGCCAGCGGCCGCCGCCGCGCTCGCCGCCGCGCTTGCGCAACTCGAGGAGATTCCGGTGTGAGCCTGCTTCCAGCCAACGATCGCATTCTGCTCGGTCCCGGTCCCAGCCTGACGTCGCCGCGCGTGATGCGCGCCATGGCGGCGCCGACAATCAGCCATCTCGATCCGCTGATGATTCGGCTCCTCGACGACGTACGCGAACGATTGACGCAGCAGTTCGGCGCGCCGTCCGGATCGTTCGCGTTCGCGGTTTCCGGCACGGGCACGTCCGGCATGGAAACGGTCGTCGCCAACCTGGTGAAGCCGGGAACGCGCGCGCTCGTCGTCGTGAACGGATACTTCGGCGATCGCCTCGCTCAGATGTGCGAGCGGTACGGCGCCACGGTCGAGCGGCTCGACGTCGAGTGGGGCAGGGCCTGCGATCCCGATGCGCTCAGGAAGAAGCTCCGAGCCTCGCCCGCCGACGTCGTCGCCATCGTGCACGCCGAAACGTCCACCGGCGTCCTGAACGACATCGAAAAACTTGCGACGATCGCCCGCGAGAGCGATGCGATCACGATCGTCGACGCCGTGACGTCGTTCGGAGGGCATCCGCTCGATGTCGGCGCGTGGAACATCGACGCGTGCTACAGCTGCACGCAGAAATGCCTGGGCGGGCCGTCCGGCCTCGCGCCGGTCGTGTTCACTCCGCGCGCGCTCGGGCGGCGCGTCGCCTGTCGAAGCTTCTATTTCGATCTCGGCCTGCTCGAGGACTACTGGCTGCGCCGCAAGTACCACCACACGATGTCGTCGGCCCTCGTCTACGCGTTGTACGAGGCGCTGACCATCATCGACGAGGAAGGGCTCGAGGCGCGCTGGGCGCGGCACGAACGGAATCACACGACGCTCATCGAGGGCCTGGCCGAGATGAATCTCACGGTGCTGCCGCGCGAACACGAGCGGCTGTGGACGTTGAACGCGGTCCGCGTGCCCGACGGCGTCGACGAACGAGCGGTGCGGATGCATCTGCTCGACGCGTTCAATATCGAGATTGGCGCCGGCCTCGGTCCGCTTGCGGGCAAGATCTGGCGCGTCGGCCTGATGGGCGCGAGCTCCGCGCCTCGCTACATCGTCCTCCTCCTCGGCGCTCTCGAACGCGCGCTCGCCAGTCAGCGTGTGGGGCAGGCCACCTAGCGCGTCGCATGATCATGAAGCGGTGTCTCGCCGCGATTGCGATCGCGATGCTCGCCGCGGGCTGCGCCACGAACCCCGCCACCGGCAAGCGCCAGTTCTCGCTGATGAGCGAGGAGCAGGAACTGCAGATCGGCCAGGAGCAGGATGTCCAGACTCGGCGCGAAATGGGCGTCTACGCCGACGACTCGCTGCAGCAATACGTCACGTCGGTCGGCCAGCGCCTCGCGCAGGTGTCCGAGCGGCCGAACCTGCCATGGCATTTCACCGTCGTCGACGTTCCGGCCGTCAACGCCTTTGCGCTTCCGGGCGGCTACATCTACATCACCCGCGGCATCCTGCCGTTTCTTCAGGACGAGTCTCAGCTCGCCTGCGTCCTCGGGCACGAAATCGGACACGTCACCGCGCGCCACGCCGCTGAGCAGTATTCACGGGCGACCGGCGCGCAGCTCGGGCTGATCCTCGGCAGCGTCTTCGTCCCGGGCGGCGCGGAGCTCGCGCAGGCCGGAGGAAGCGGCCTTGGCCTGCTGTTCCTGAAATACGGGCGCGACGACGAGGCGCAGGCCGATCAACTGGGCGTCCGCTATGCCGCGCGGGCCGGCTGGGATCCGGACGGCATGCCGCAGATGCTGACGACACTCGGGCGCATCGAGGAAGCGTCCGATAACAAGGGTGTGCCGAACTGGCTGTCGACGCACCCGGTCGCCTCCGACCGCGTCGAGCGCGTGCAAGCGGCCGTGCAGTCGGCCGAGGCCGGGGCTGCCCGATTTACGACGGACCGCGAAGGCTACCTGCGCCACGTGGACGGCGTGGTGTACGGCGACAACCCGAACCAGGGCGTCGTCCGCGGCAATCGCTTCGTTCACACCGGGCTGCGATTCTCGTTCGAATTTCCCGAGGGTTGGGACATCGACAACGGGCAGACTCAGGTCGTCGCGAAAGAGCCGGGCACGTCGAACGTGATGGTGCTTCAAGTCCTGCAGCATCCAGTCGGACGGACGATCGACGACGTCGCCGTCGGATCCATGCAGCGCGCCGGCTTCCGCGCCGAGAGCGGCAGCGAGCGATCCATCAACGGCCTCACCGCCTTCGTCGGCACGTATGCGGGCACGATGCAGGGGACGGGCCGCGTCCGCATCCGCGCCGCGCACATCGAGCACGATCGCGACGTGCTGATGGTGGCCGGAATCGCGCCGGTCGACGTGTACGATCGCGTCGATCCGATTCTGAACAAGGCGATCGACTCGTTCCGGCCGCTGTCTCGCGGAGAGGCCGCGGAGATCCGCCCGAACCACGTCGCGCTTTACACCGCCCGCCAGGGCGACACCTGGCAGTCGATCGCCCAGCGCGAAGGCGACGGCCTCGTCAAATCGACGACGCTCGCGATCATGAACGGCCACGCGGCCGACGATCCTCCACGAGCGGGCGAGAGGCTGAAGATCGTCCGATGAAGCGGACCATCGGCCGGCTCCTCGCCGCTTCAGGCGCCCTCGTTTTCGCCCTGGTCGCCTACGCGTACCTGACGCTGCCCGACGTCCGGCCGCTCGCGACGACGAATCCGACGACCACGGCCTTCATGGATCTGCGCGAGCGCGACGCGCGCGCACGCGGCGTCGTGCCGCATCGGCTGCAGCGATGGGTCGCCTACTCCCGCGTTTCTCCGGACTTGAAACGGGCGGTGCTCATCGCCGAGGACGACGCATTCTGGCAGCACGAAGGGGTGGACCTGACGCAGCTCGAGGAATCGATCGAGGCCGACTGGGCGCGCGGCCGGTTCTTCCGCGGCGGCAGCACGATTACCCAGCAGCTTGCGAAGAATCTCTACCTCTCGCCGTCGAAGAATCCGCTTCGGAAAGTGCGAGAGCTCATCATCGCCCGCCGCCTCGAGGCCGAGCTGACGAAGCCGCGGATCCTCGAGCTTTATCTGAACGTGATCGAGTGGGGCGACGGCGTCTACGGCGCCGAAGCGGCCGCGCGGGCGTATTTCCACACCTCCGCGGCGGCGCTCGGTCCGAGCGAGGCGGCGCTGCTCGCCGGGTCGATCGTGAACCCGCGCGTGCTCAACGTGGCGCGGCCGGGCGCGCGTCTCGTCGCTCGCCAACAACTCATCTTGAGGCGGATGGGTGCCGGATTTCCGGCGCAGGAAGCGGTCGGCGCTATCCGTGAAAAATCGTAAAGAAATCGACTCCGTTCAGCTTGACACCCCCACGAAGCGCTCGCTATAGTCAAGTCGCTTTCGACTCTCGATCTCAAAAAAATCCGACCGCGTCCTTGTCCACTCCGGCCTCAGCTCCCCCGGCGGACGATTCGACGTGTGCGCGTCGCGGACGATCGTGTAGTGGCGTATCCGTACGATGATCAACTACACCGAACGCCTGACGCTGTTGATGCAGGATATCGTCGCGCGCGTGCCGACGTTGTCGTTCATCGACATCGGCAGCCTGCTCGTCTTCGCGCGGTCCGGACGTTCGAGCGCGGAAGGCGCCTTCGCGACCTGCCACTGTCTGAGCCTGCCGCCGAGTGATCCTGGTTATTACTTCTGGCGCGACCGCGCGAGCGGCAGCATCACGCGGCGCTCGGAGTGGTTCGTCACCAAGTCGCCGCTCGTCACGCTCGGCGCGCGGCGCGTGAACTACATGGTCTCGTTCGCGCTCCCGCGCTTCTGCGATCAGTCGCTCGACAAATCGAAGAAGGAACGTTTCTATCCGGGCGGCGAGCCGTGGATGGCGAAGCTCGATACGGTGATCCACGAGCTCTATCACATCGATCCCGAGCAGTGCGGCATCCGCCGGATCGAGCGGGAAGACGGCACGTACTCCGCACACTGCCACGGCCATCGGTTCTTCGAAGAGGTCGCCGCCATGGTCGCGACCTACCTCGAGACGAAACCGGACCCGGCAACCTACGAGTTCCTGCGCCACGATTTCGACACGCTCGACGCCAAGTTCGGCGGCGTCGTCGGCACCAGCTTCCGTACGTTCCCGTCCTACCCGCAGCGGTATATCGAGCGTCTGGCCGAGCAGCTGCCGTGCGAGGCGGATGCGGTGGGGGTGAACGTGGAACCGCTGCGCGCGCCGCAAGCGCCGACGCGATATACCGAGGACGACCTTCACGTCCGTCAGTTCTTGAGGGAAACGTCGCGCCGCCTGGTGCGCAAGGGCGCCTTCCGCGCCGCGTAGATCAATCGATCCGGCGGGCGCCGAGGTACCGCCGCGACCAATACGTCTGACTCAGGCGTTCGACGCGCACGACACCGGTCGAGCTCGGCGCGTGCACGAATTCGTCCCCGCCCACGGCGATGCCGACGTGCGTCGCGTGCCGGCCGGTCGTGGCGAAGAACAGCAGGTCGCCGGCCATCACATCCGCCGGCTTCACCGGTTTTCCCATCTCGAACTGATCCTTCACTTCGCGCGGCAGCCTGATGCCGTACTGTGCGAACACGAACTGCGTGAAGCCGCTGCAGTCGAAGCCGGCCGCGGGAGTGTCGCCGCCGCTTCGGTACGGCGTGCCTCGCAGCGACAAGGCCGTGCTGGTCAGCGCGTAATTGTCGACCGTCCCTGTTTCGCTGGGTCCCTCGGGCCGGCTCCGCGCCGAGGTCGGCCCTTTCGGGAACGGTTTTGGCACAGCCCCGGACGAAGCGCATCCGCTGGCCAGGGTGGCAACCGCGAGCAGCGCCAACGCACTCCGGAACATCGCTAACCGCCAGTTTCCATGGTGTTTACGGCGTCGGTCCCTTGACACCTCGTCAGGGGTCGGGCAAAATTCGAACACGTCTCTGGCTCGTACATGGAACAGACGCTACTCCTGAACGCGTCGTATGAACCTCTCAAGATCGTCAACTGGCAGAAAGCCGTCACGCTTTGGTGCCAGGGGAAGGTCGAGGTCATCTCCGTGTACGACCGCGAGATCCGGGCGGTCTCGATCAGCTTCAAGCTGCCATCCGTCATCCGGCTCTTGCGTTACATCAAGATCAAGCGCCGGTTCGATTACGT
>Ga0070714_100003242_pt1 | contig 12104 bp, 10 predicted proteins | sample LARL83metaG_FD_65450 | JGI IMG/M metagenome (GOLD analysis project Ga0070714, IMG submission 65450) | Corn, switchgrass and miscanthus rhizosphere microbial communities from Kellogg Biological Station, Michigan, USA - LAR L8-3 metaG | ecosystem: Host-associated > Plants > Roots > Rhizosphere ... | reverse complement strand
GCACAGTTTGCGGGAGACGTGTATCGCCGAAGCCTGCAGGATCGCGAGCTTGCCGAGCTCTTTGCTCGCGGCGCCGCATTGGTTCCCGTTCCTGGCAGCGCTCGTACCGGGGAGGGACCTTGGATAGCGTTACGGTTAGCCGTCGCACTAAGTGAGGTGGGTTTTGCGCTCCCCACGTGGTCTGGACTATGCCGTCGTTACGCGGTGATCAAGTCGGCCACCGCTGCTGCTGCTGCACGGCCAACCGTACAGAAGCATTACGATTCGTTCGCAGCGACGCTGCCGCTAACGCCGATGCCCAAAATTGTGCTGATCGACGATGTCGTGACCAAGGGCCGCACGCTTCTTGCGGCAGCTGCCCGGCTGCGCAGCGTATCGGTAGACGCGGATATCCGGGCGTTTGCACTCATCCGTACACTGGGATTTGCGCAGCATCTGCTGCACCTGGCCGACCCATGCCACGGCGTGATTCGCTGGGCGGGCGGCGATGCGCGGAGGGAACCATAACCGGGCCCATGAACCCCTTCCTCAGCGCGCCCATCCTCCAGCTGCACATTCGTTAGTGACGAGGTAAAGCTGTCGAGAGGCCACCATTTCTCAAGGCAGCTCCATCCGGTACGTGAGCATAGCTCCCCCCTGCACCGGCACGAGCGCGAAGCCGGAAGTCTGATTGCGGTAGGCATGGTTGAGAGTGAACTGCGCGCTGGCAATGCCAAGGCCGGCGCCGGCCACGGTGTCCGACAGCCAGTGCGCGTTGTGTTTGAGCCGCAGGTAGCTCGTGCCGATACCGAGTCCGTATCCGAGTACGCGCCGCAACCAGCGGTACTCATCTCCACCAGCCTCGGCGAGCACCGTGCCGATGGCGAATGCGGCCGTTGCATGCTCGGACGGAAATGAGCGGCCGCCACTCTTTTCCCATGCGTTCGGATCGCTCGTCTGGTCAGGCCCCTCGCGCCGGATGAGGTACTTGAGCGCGTAGGCATCGATGGTGCTGAGTGTAGCGGCCTCGACCATGGTCCAGGCTTCTCGATGGCCTCTTGAATCGTCGATCAGCACCGCGTAGCCCCATGTTCCGACCAACACGGCGACAGCCGGCAGCGCATCCTGAAGATCCTTGCTATTGGTGTTCGAGATTTCGGTGGGTGTGAGCCCCTTGGTGAAATGGGTGCGCACCTGGGTGTCGTAATGATGCGAGGCGCCGATCGCCAGCAGTGCACCGCCGAACCATGCCCACTCGCCCGCGTTCCAGCGTAGTGGGGCGGTGAAGTAGAGCCCGGCATCGTGCGCGAACCCGCCGGCGAGTGAAACTTCGGCCTCGGGTGCCGTCGCAGGCGAGGATTCCGGACCCGTGGTGCTGCTGGAATCCGTGCTCGCTGTCGGCGTCGTCTGTGCCAGCGCGCTCCCGCCGGCCAACGTCATCAATGTTGCAACGACGAGCGTCGGTAAGGTGTGATTCAGCAAAGTCCTAACCCCGCGCCGCGTCGGGAGTGGCCAGCAGCTCATCGACGCGCAAGACGGGATAGAGGTTCAGTTGAGCATCCCACGACGGGTGCCGCCGTAGAAAGAACTCCAGGCGGGCGCGCGGTGCGGCAGCGAATGCAGGATCTTCCTTCAGTCTGCGAGCGAATTCCTCCTTGAGTCCCGGAGTCTGCACCAGCAGCGTGCGCGCGATCTGATCGGCCACGTACGGCTCCATATATTCCTTCTGTTCGAAACAGGCATTGAAAAAGCCCCAGGCCACGAACGAGTCCGGCGCGAGTGGCTCGAGCAGGTGCATCAGCAGACGCGCACCGGGTTGGGCGAGGGGTACGAACAGCGCCCCGGCTGCGATGTCGTGCGACTCGCGCTGCCAGCTGCCTGCCAGCTGCATGCGCAGGCGCCCTTCGAAAGGGCCGCTGGCGAACTTCGTGTGCGTGGCGCGGAAAACCTCGGCCCGCACCGCGGTGATGGATGCGGGCACCGTTTCAAAGCAGATGCCATGCACGGCCAGGCGCGCCCCGATCTCTCCCGCCCAGGCGCGGGGCACGACGTATCCCCCAAGCGGCGCCTTGACGATGAGTGCAGGAGATACTTCATCGCGCAGCGGCACATGCCAGATCTGCGGCTTCTTCGGATCGTACACCGTCACCGGCTCGCCGGAGATGGGTGAGACCTCGCGCGTGTAGGCGTAGCCGGGAAAGTCGATCATCTTCGTGCCACTCCCACGGCCCGTTTCGCCCTCTTCGCCGCTCGCCGGCTCGCGCCAGCCCGAGCTGTAGTCGAGCACGATCTCTGTGCCCCCGAGCCGCGCGGCGCGCACGTCTGCCTGCTGCACGAGCTGCCGCCAGGCCGCGCCATGCTCTGCCAGCAACTGCGCCAGCGCAATGATGGTGTTGCGCGTCACGCGTACGCGCGTCGCATAGTCCTTCCACGAATGCGTCTCGACCAGCACCGTGAAGCGATTGCGCTGCGGAAAATAGCCGGTCGAAAAGCGTGGCGAATAGACCGTGAGCAGAAATCCGGAGTTGGGATCGTCGGTGACGGCAAGATCCGGGTAGAAGGGCAGGGGCATCGAACCCTGCTCAGTGAGCTTGTCAATCAACGCCCCGCGTAGCTCACCCGCGGCTGCGTAGAGGTGCGGATCGCCCTGGTTTATGGGTTCGACCTGCAGTGAGATGTCGGGCTGGAAGTCCGCACCGTCGGTAACGTGCAGGTCGGCGCACACCAGTGGATCCCAGGTGCGGAGCAATCCGAGCATGGCGCGCATCTCAGGCGCATCGGCTTTAGCGTAATCGCGGTTGAGATTGAGGTTGTGTGCGGTCGCGCGCCAGCCGGTCTCCTCAGGCCCGTTCTGATTCGGTCGGTTCCAGCGGCCGCAGCGCTCGTGTCCGTCGATGTTGAATGCTGGCACGAAGAGGATTGCGACGCGCTCGAGGACACCTGAAGCGACGCTTCCCGACAGAAGCTCCCGCAGGGCAATGAAGCCGGCGTCCTTGCCGTCGCTCTCCCCGGGATGGATGCCGCCCTGGAGCATGAGGAGCGGTAGCGTGCGCGCATTGCCGCGTGCGATAAGGAGAGCGCGCATCGTCCGGCCCTCCGCCGAACGCCCGAACTCGAGCTGGCGCACCGCGTCTGGCCAGTTAGCCGCGAACGCCGTGCACAGTCGCGCCACCTCGTCGCTCCGCCCGGTATGGCGAAAGCCCGACTGCTCGGCGAGGGTGGTGAGCTGCTGAACTGTCATGTGCGTGAAGTTTACGGGACTCCGTGCCAGTTGAGTCAGCGCGGAAGTCAGGCGCGGCGGTACCACGCGACTCCCCCGGAATCGAGCTCACGCACCACAAGCTGCCGGGCGATCAGGCAGTTGAGATGGGCCACACTTTCCCCGGTGGCCATGATCAACATGTCCGCACCCACGCGGCGGCGAAACAGCACGGCGAACAGGTCGATGGCGCGCTTCGGGGTCGCGAGCTGCTCGCGCATGAGCGTGAGCCGCTGCTCGTGTCCGCTGATGAGTGTCTTGAGACGGGCATGGAGCCCACGGAAGGGTTCGTTGTGTGAGGGCAGCACCAGTACATCGTCCGGGACGTGCTCGGCGATCGAGGCGAGGGACTCGAGCCACTCCTGCAGCGGATTGGCGTCGGGCTCCGTCGGAAACACCGACACATTGGAGGTGATGCGCGGCAGCACCTGGTCGCCCGAGATGAGCACGCGTAGCTCCGGGCAGTGCAGGCACAGATGTTCCGGGGAGTGACCTCGGCCGATTACCGCGCGCCATAGCCGCCCGCCGATGTGGATCTCCTCGCCATCCACGATGCGACGATAGCTGTCCGGCAAGGCGTGCACCGCCTTGCCGAAGCCGCCGAAGCGCGCTTTGTAGGAGGCGAGTGCGCCTTCATCCCAGCCGGCCGCATGGTAGAAGTACAGCCCATCGGGCGGTGCCTCGCGACCCGTATCGGCGACGAGCACGCGGCAGGTGAGGTATTCGAGCCGTGTGGTCCAGAGACGGCAGTCGTGCTGGCGGGTGAGCCAGCCAGCCATTCCGATATGGTCCGGATGCATATGCGTGCAGATGACCCGCAGGACCGGCCGTCGCGCGAGCGCACCAGCGAACAGCTGCTGCCAGTGCGCTGCCGTGTCTGCCGTCTGCATACCGGTATCTATGAGGGTACAGCCGGCGTCGTCCTCCAGCGCCCAGAGATTGATATGGTTCAGCCCTGTGAAAGGCAGGGGCATACGAACCCACATGACCCCTGGGGCGACACTGACGGCGTGCCCCGGCTCGGGCGCGGAGGCGAAGGGGTAGGTCAACCCAGAGGTGGCGGCAGCCGTTTCATCGTTCGTTTCGTGCATCGCGCTCAATGTAGGGAATTGGCTGGCTTACGCATAGGGGCCAGGATCGTACGGGCATGCGCGAGCGCAGCAGCATCAACACTGGCGCGCACCACGGACGTATTCCACGTACCATCGGCGGCCGATGCATCCCGCACGACGACCCTACGTATCGCGAGCAGCATGCGCGCCCCCCAAGCGTCGACAACGTGCGAGTAGAGCAGCCACCGCGCTGAAGATCAACGCCGCGCTGCTCCATGGTTCATTCACTCCATGCCCGGGTCGGCCAGTGCGCAGCAGCCGTATCGACGCGAGATGTGGCCTGCCGCGCTAGAATCGCTGTGGCACTGCGCTAAGAGCAGGTAATGAGAATGACACAGGGGACGCATCACGCCACCGACGATCCGCGGAACGCTGACATACTTATATATGTCAACGGCGAGCTGCGCCCGCGCGCGCAGGCGCTGGTGTCGGTGTTCGATTCGGGATTCATCCTGGGGGATGGTGCGTGGGAAGGGTTGCGCGTCCACCACGGGCGCATTGCATTCCTCGGGCCTCATATGGATCGACTGTACGAGGCCGCCAAGGCGATCGATCTCGACATCGGGCTCGAGCGCACCGCACTCACGCGTGCGCTGTATCAGACCCTGGCCGCAAACGGCATGAGCGATGGCGTCCACATACGACTCATGGTGACGCGGGGACTGAAGAGCACCCCTTACCAGGATCCGCGTGCCTGCGTCGGTCCGCCGACCATAGTCATCATTCCCGAGTACAAGCTGCCGAGACCTGAGCTGCTGACGCGCGGCGTGCGATTGTTCACCGTGCACGTACGGCGTGGCGCGCCCGATGTGCAGGATCCCAAGCTCAACTCGCATTCCAAGCTCAATTGCATTACCGCCTGTATCCAGGCGGCGAAGGCGGGGGCAGACGAGGCGCTCATGCTCGACCCGCATGGCTTCGTCGCGACCTGCAATTCGACTCACTTCTTCATTGTGAGGCGCGGCGAGGTATGGACTTCGAGCGGCGACTACTGCATTGCCGGCATCACTCGTGGCAATGTGCTGCGGCTGTGCCGCGAGAGCGGTATCCCCGCTTTCGAGAAGAACTTCAGTCTCACCGAAGTCTACGCCGCGGAAGAAGCCTTCATCACCGGCACCTATGCCGGCATCGCGCCGGTTACCGAGATCGATGGGCGCCGCATCAGTGCCGGCCGCGGACCGACTGTCGAGAGATTGCAGCAGCTTTACCTGCGCCTGATCGAGCGCGATGTCGCGGCACAGTTGCTGCCATGAAGCCGCTGCGGCTCGCAATGTGGTCCGGTCCGCGCAACATCTCCACCGCGATGATGCGCGCGTGGGAAAATCGTGGGGACTGCGCGGTGGTGGATGAGCCGTTGTATGCGCATTATCTGGCTCACACCGGGCTCGACCATCCCGGGCGCGAGGAGATCATCGCTGCCGGAGAGCCGGACTGGCGCAAGGTCGCTGCACGCTTGGTCGGACCGGTGCCGCAGAGCAAGGCGATCTGGTACCAGAAGCACATGACGCACCACTTGTTGCCGCATATCGGGCGCGATTGGCTGCGGGGCCTCACGCACGTATTCCTCATTCGTGATCCGCGCGAGGTGCTCAATTCCTATGTCCGTAGCCGCCCGCACGTGACGGCCGAGGACATCGGCGTGCTGCAGCAGCTGGACATCTTCGAGTACGTGAGTGAACTTTGCGCGTGCAAGCCGCCCGTGATCGATGCCGCGGAGTTTCTCAAGGCTCCGGAGGCGCAACTGCGTGCGCTGTGCGCGCAACTCGACATTGACTTTACACCGCGCATGCTGAGCTGGCCGCCCGGACCGCGCGCCAGTGATGGCCTGTGGGCGCCGTATTGGTACGAGGCGGTGCTGCGTTCGACGGGCTTCGAGCCATACCGCCCGCGCGATCATCAAGTGCCGGCCGAGCACCAGGGTATCGTCGATGCAGTGATGCCGGCATTCGAGCTGCTGTGGAAGCGGCGCCTGCACTGATGGCGTCGGCGATGGCAGGCCTCGTCCGAGCCGCGCACCTTTAAACCCGGGGTATCTTCGCAGCGCGCGCGGCGAGTCGCGGCTGGCCCAGTTGTGCCGCGGTGTCCGCGAAGTCGGCGCGCGTGCCGCGCCACCTGAGCTCGTCAACATCGGCAAAAAGAGCCGCATCTGTGCGCAAGATCGCGAGGTTCTTGAACAGCAGCGCCGACTCCCGATTGTGCCCGAGCACTGTTGGCGGAAAGTTCTCGAGCGCGCCGTATTTCCCGATGAGCTGTGCGGCGGTTACTCGCCCGATGCCGGCAATACCGGGATAACCATCGGCCGCATCTCCAACCAGGGCGAGGAAGTCGGGTATGAGCTGCGGCTCGACCCCGAAGGTTCGCCGCACAGCCGCAGCGTCCCGAATCTGCTTGGTGCGGCGATCGACCTGCACCACACGCTCCCCGCGTACACATTGCGCGAGGTCCTTATCCGGCGTCCAGATACATACCTTCTCGACCCGCGCATCGTCGGCCGCGAGGTTGGCAGCGGAGGCGAGTGCGTCATCCGCCTCGAGCTCGACCATCGGCCACACCGCGACACCCATCGAGGCCAGAGTCGCCTCGAGCGGCTCGAACTGTGCGAGCAGTGCGGGCTCCACGCCCTCTCCGGTCTTGTATCCGGACCAGAGATCGTTGCGAAAGGATTCGATGACGTGATCGGTCGCGACGCCAAGGTGTGTAGCGCCTTCTTCCATCATCTGCAGCACTGTGTTCAACACCCCGACCACTGCGCCGGAGGGCCGATCAACGCCCTTGGTGAAGCGGCGCAAGCCGTAGAAGTGGCGAAACAGCTCGTAGGTGCCGTCGATCAGATGAACGAGCACGGCGGTGGAACGCCTCGATGCGACTCAGGCGGTGACATGGCTTACGACTGCGGGTGCCTCGCACGATAGGTGCGGATCTGTGTGTTGAACTGATCTGCGACTGACTGCTCTTGATCTATCGCCGTATCGTGCGCCCCGCGGCCGAATGCCTTCAGGGATTTCAGCTCCGATGGCGACGCTACGGTCGCATACTGGTTGGCGATGTGCTCGATGGCTGTATCGACGCAATGGGTATAGGTGTTTGTCGCGGTGTCGTAGGCTTGAAACGCCGAGCGCGCCGCCGTCATCTCCGCACGCGTGGCGCGCGTCCCATCGGGTATGGAGGGTGGAACGGCACGGGCGCAATCCTGCAGCGCGATGCTCGCGGCATCCACCAGATCCACGGGAGCCGAGGTAGGCGTGTATGCGCCAGTCGACACGGATTTTGGAGAGGACCGCGAGTGTAGAGAGAAGACTAATGCCAGAGCAATCAGTGCGACTCCTGCGCAAGCAGCCACAACGTATACCCACCGCAGGCGTCGGTTCAATTGCCCCTCCTTGGCCGGGGAGCAAGTGCCGATGTCAGCAGGAAATCGGTCAATGGCAGTGCAGCCCTAAAGACGGCCAACAGGTCGAGATCGCTTCTGCAAACGACGCGCGATGACCGGTGGCAACAGGTCATGCGCAATTCTGCGAAAACGCTGGGCAGCGGTGAGCTTGAATTCGCCTTCGTGCCGTGCGCGGAAAATAGTCGAGTGATCGCCGCTGATTTCTTCGGCGGGCCGGCCGTTACTGAAATAGTACAGCGCCAGCGACTTGCGAGTCGTGTCTTCCGGACACTGCAGGGGATCAGGATGGCCGTGGTAGGTGAAGTCCGTGGTACCGAAAATCATCACTCGATTAAAAATTGGCAGAACCCTGGCGTCACAGCGCGTCATGTCCCGGTTCCACAACTGCAAGTGTCCACCGTATTCCTCCCGCCAGTCCTTATTCAGGTAAAGCAGAAGATTGAGGCGTCGGTCGAGGTTGTAGGCGGGGTGCCGGTTGAAGTCGGCATGCACACCCAGCTTGCCCCCACGCACGATCTGATGGAGTCCACCTCCGTCAAATCTTGGATCAGAGATCAAATTCGGAATGCCGGTAACTGTGCTCAGGAAGTCCAGAAAGGTGATCGAATTCAGGTGGTAAAGGAACAAGCGCGTGATCGGTCCAAAAGAAAATTCTGCTGCTGAGGCGAGTTTGATCTCACGCTCGTTGTCGAACTGCTGCCAGCGTATGGCGTTCGGTGGTGGGAATTCCGCCAGCACATGATTCAACAAATTTGGATCGAAGAAATCGTCCAGCACGACGTGGGGAAACGGAACGGCGTTGCTGTATTGCAAGTGCGCAGGGCGCGCGATTTCCTTCATGCGTTCGAGCGGTAGGAATCGATCGATCGTGAGGTTTTTGAGCCCACTGGAGGACTCCCAGAAATCCGCGTCTTTGGTGAGCATGGCAGCAGGTTGCATTCTTGCGTCTCCCACACATATTACTCTCCGGGCTTAACCCAGTCGGAGGTGGGGCGCACAGATCTTTATCGATACAATAGCTTAACTCCTCCGATGTCGCAGCCCTGAGACCAGGAGGCAACGACCATCACCCACTGCTAGCCGCAAGGAGTCCCAGCGCGCGGGGCACGGAGGATATTGAGACGGATTCCGCAGTGCGCCTTTACCGGGGCGAAGCCCATCGGTGGAAACCAGATCCCACAACGGTCGGATGCACGGGCCGCCCATCCGCCAAAGGGATAGTCGTGTGGGTAACGCCGCACCGCACTGCGGCTTCGTGAAGTTTACCTATCAGAGCGGAGGCCCCGACGACGGCTGCCGCCGGGGGCGCTCTTTACGTGTGGGGGTTCTCAGCGTCTCGGGTCCGGCGGGCTCCGAGTCCGCCTCGGAAACCGTCGCGCCGCCGAGGGCGACCGCCAGCGCCTCGCTCACACCGTCCACCCAGACGAACTGCAGCGCGTCACGGGTGCTCTGCGGAATATCCTCCAGGTCTCGCCGGTTGCGGGCCGGAAGAATCACGCGCTTGATGCCTGCTCGTGCCGCGGCAATGGTCTTCTCCTTGATACCGCCGACAGGCAACACGAGACCCCGCAAGCTGATTTCACCGGTCATCGCCACATCCGGACGAACCGGCTCGCGCTTCAGCAGCGAGGCTAGCGAGACGAACATAGCCACTCCGGCGCTTGGACCGTCCTTCGGAATAGCGCCTGCGGGAACGTGCACGTGGAGGTCGCTGTGCTCGAACACGCTCGGGTCGATGCCCAGTTCATCCGCCTGCGATTTCACGAGACTCAGCGCGGCCTGTGCGCTCTCTTTCATCACATCGCCGAGCTGTCCAGTAAGGATCAGCTTGCCGGTGCCAGGTAACCTGGCCGACTCGATGAACAGTATGTCCCCGCCCACCGGCGTCCAGGCAAGTCCAGTCGCGACTCCGGGCACGCTCGTGCGGCTGGCGATCTCACTCTCGAAGCGCGAAGCGCCCAGCACCGCATCGATATCGGACGCGTCGAATGTGACATTAGCCGACTTGCCGGAGGCGATCTGCACGGCGGCGCTGCGCAGCAGTGCGCCGATCTGACGCTCGAGACTGCGGACACCGGACTCGCGCGTATACTCGCTGATCATCCGCGCCAGCGCCGCATCGGTGATGGTCACCTGCGAGTCGTTGAGGCCGTTGGCCTTCAATTGACGCTGCACGAGATAACGCCTGGCAATCTGCAGCTTCTCTTCGGCGGTGTAGCCGCTGAGCTCGATGATCTCCATGCGATCCCGTAACGGGCCGGCGATGGTATCGAGGACGTTGGCTGTGGCGATGAACAACACGCGGCTCAGGTCGAACGGCTGGGCAATGTAATTGTCGCGGAAGGTGGCGTTTTGCTCCGGATCGAGTACCTCGAGCAGCGCCGAGCTCGGATCGCCGTGAAAGCTGGCGGAGAGCTTGTCGATCTCATCGAGCATGAATACCGGATTGCGTGTGCCGGCCTTGCGCAGTCCCTGGATCACGTTGCCCGGCAGCGCACCGATGTAGGTGCGCCGATGACCGCGGATCTCGGCCTCATCATGCACGCCACCGAGACTCACCCGCACGAACTTCAAGCCGAGCGCGCGGGCGATGCTCTGACCGAGGGAAGTCTTGCCCACTCCGGGCGGACCGACGAAGCATAGGATCGCGCTGCGTCCCTGCGGATTGAGCTTGCGCACGGCGAGGTATTCGAGGATGCGGCGCTTTACTTTCTCGAGGCCGTAGTGGTCCTCATCGAGCACCTGCCGAGCGCGCTCGATGTCGATATCCTCAGGGTCGACCTTGCTCCAAGGCAGCGCCACCAGCCAATCGAGATAGTTGCGCACCATCCCATATTCGGGACTGGCCTCCTGCATGCGTCGCAGCCGCTGCAGCTCCTTGCGCGCGTGCTCGTCCACCGCAGTCGGCATGCCCGCCTGCGCAATCTGCGTTTCCAGCTCGGCGAGCTCGTCCGCTCCCGAGTCAGTTTCACCGAGCTCTTTCTGCAGCTGTCGCAACTGCTCGCGCAGTACGACTTCGCGCTGGCGTTCGCCGAGCGCTGCCTGCGTCTGCTCGCTGATGTCCTTGGTGATCTTCAGCACCTCGACCCGGTGGGCGAGCAGCTTTATGACTTTGTCGAGCCGCTCCTGGAGATCGAGCGTCTCGAGAATTTCCTGTTTCTCCGAGGATTTCACATCCATGAAACTGACGATGAGATCGGCCAGATGGGCCGGTGAATCGATGCCGGTGATCATGCGGCCGAGCTCCGCCGGCGCCTGCGGCAGCAGCGACAGCGCCTCCGTCGCCCGCTCCTTCAGGAATGCAGCACGTGCTTCGATCTCGGGACTCGTGTTAGTTGGTTCGGCGATCTGCTCGATGCGCGCCGCGAGAAAAGGCGTCTCGCGCACCATTTCCACCACCCGGAAGCGGTTTTCTCCCTGACACACGAGGTGGTGTGCCCCCTCGGGGGTGGTCACGTAACGAATGACGGTCGCTAGCACCCCTATCTGATAGAGGTCCGCGGGACCAGGCTTCTCGATGCTGGCATCGCGCTGCGCGAGCAGTGCGACTTTGTGCCCCGTGCGCACCGCTTCCTGCGCCGCCGAGATGCTCAGTTCGCGCCCCAGGGTAATGGGCATCACCACGCCCGGGAAAAGCGCCACATTGCGAATGGGCACTATCGCTACGGCGTCCGCGGGCAAAGGCGGCACCTCGATGCGTGACTTGGAACTTTGTTCCGTGCCTTGGGCCATGGCTACTCCGATCTCTGCGCCCCTACGAGGCGCACTTCCAGACAGCCATTGGTGTAGCGCGATTCGGCAATTCTCAATGCCGCGCCGGAGAGAGCGATCTCTCGCACGAAACGACCGTGAGGAATTTCCAGCCGCCGAATGACCGCTCCAGCCTCGGGCAGCTTCAGGCGGCGCAGTGCGCTCACGGTGAGCGTGCCGTGCGCGAGTCCGACCTCAATGTCCTCGGGTGTCACACCGGGCAGGGCAAACAGCAGGATCAGTCCATCGTCGGTCTCATAGATATCCGCCGGCGGTTCCCACCGCACGGCGTCGGTACCCGGTCCGATGTAGTCGAGGAAACGCCGGTGCAACCGCTCGGCTTCATCGGCCAGCTCGAGCGCTCGCAACCACATCCAGCCATAGCGTCGCTCAGTGTTCATCACGCACCGTGGTCGGCTCCTGCAGGGGAAAACATGCACGCGGTCACCATCGCGCGCGGGCAAGTATGAATGGTGGCGATGGGGCCGCGCATCAAGGGAGGGGACGTTGCTGACTGGCTGACGCAGGGGCGCTGGGCAAAGTTAGTTGCCGTTCAATGGCTTACACACGGAAGCCTCGACTCAGCCGTGGTGGACGGCGAAGGACGATTCGC
>Ga0070714_100003241_pt1 | contig 12106 bp, 6 predicted proteins | sample LARL83metaG_FD_65450 | JGI IMG/M metagenome (GOLD analysis project Ga0070714, IMG submission 65450) | Corn, switchgrass and miscanthus rhizosphere microbial communities from Kellogg Biological Station, Michigan, USA - LAR L8-3 metaG | ecosystem: Host-associated > Plants > Roots > Rhizosphere ... | reverse complement strand
ACGCTCCGGGGAAGAGCTCGCCGATCGGGAACATGGACAGCGCCGCCGCGGATACGCCGACGGTGCCGGCGACCGTGATCATGTTCGGGGTGACCGGCGTGCGCGCGAGGGCCTGAACGACAGGATTGAACAGGCGCGCGAAGAAGGGACGAAGAAAGTTCAGCATGGCCGAAAGGAATCTTAGTGGGATGTTACCCGCGGCTTGACGACGCCCCTTGGAGCGCAGGTCGCTGTCACTTGGACGCCATCTCATGGATTCCCGCCGTGGGGGTTGTGGTAAGGCGGTAGTCGGGTTCACGCTGTGCTTTACGAAAGCTCATCGAGCGCGAGGAGGCGGCGAGAGTGACGGACGCAGGCAGCTCAGGAGGGGCCGGACAGGCAGGCGCGGGCAGGGAATCGGGGGCCGGCGGCATACGCAACGTAGTGCTGGTCGGCCATTCAGGAAGCGGGAAGACGACGCTGGCCGAGGCGCTGCTCCTGCATACCGGGACGATAGCCCGACCGGGACGCGTCGAAGAAGGAACCACGGTCAGTGACTTCGACGAGGTGGAGGTCAGGCAGAAGCGCTCGGTCAACCTGGCGCTCACGCCGTTCGTGTCCGACGGGGTAACCGTTAACCTGCTGGACACGCCGGGGTACGCCGACTTCACCGGGGACCTGCGGGCGGGGCTGCGCGCGGCCGACTCCGCGCTGTTCGTCGTCTCGGCCTCCGAGGGGATCGACGGGGTGACGCGGCTGCTGTGGGACGAGTGCGCCGCGGTGGGGATGCCGCGGGCGGTCGTCATCACCAAGATCGATCACCAGCGGGCCGACTTCGCCACGGTGCTCAGCGAGTGCCAGGGGGCGTTCGGCGAGGGCGTCCTGCCGCTTTACCTGCCGGTCGCCGCCGCGGGCGGCACCGGGGCGAGCGGGCTCATCGGGCTGCTGTCCGAGACGCACTACGACTACTCGGCGGGAAAGCGGTCCTCGTCACCAGACATCCCGGACGCCTACCAGGATCAAATGGCATCCGCGCGGGACTCGCTCATCGAGGGGATCATCACCGAGAGCGAAGACGAGACGCTGATGGACCGGTACCTGTCCGGTGAGACGGTGCCGACGGACGTGCTGATCTCCGACCTGGAGACCGCCGTGGCCCGCGGGTCGTTCTACCCGGTGCTCGCCGTCTCCTCCCCGCACGGGATCGGCATGACCGAGCTGCTCGAGATCGTCACCCAGGCGTTCCCCTCGCCGCTTGAGCACCCGCTGCCGCCGGTGACCTCCGCCGTTACCGGCGACGAGGTCAAGGGGCTGGCCTGCGACCCGGACGGGCCGCTGCTCGCCGAGGTAGTGAAGACCACGTCCGACCCGTACGTCGGGCGGATCTCGCTGGTGCGGGTGTTCTCCGGGACGCTGCGCGCGGACATGTCGCTGCACGTGTCCGGGCACGGCCGCGCGGAGCGCGGTCACCCCGACCACGACGACGACGAGCGGGTCGGCGCCCTGACCTACCCCCTGGGCAAGCAGCAGCGGCCGCTGACGGAATGCCAGGCGGGATCGATCTGTGCCGTGGCGAAGCTGTCCACCGCCGAGACCGGGGACACGCTGTCGTCCAAGGAGCAGCCGCTGCTGATGGAGCCGTGGACGATGCCCGACCCGCTGCTGCCCGCGGCGATCGTGGCCCGCTCGAAGGCGGACGAGGACAAGCTGTCCGCCGCGCTCCAGCGGCTGGTCGCCGAGGATCCCACCATGCGGCTTGAGATCAACCCGGAGACCCACCAGGTCGTGCTGTGGTGCCTGGGCGAGGCGCACGCCGACGTGCTGCTCGACCGGCTGTCGGCGCGGTACGGGGTAGCGGTCGACACGGTGGAGCTGCGGGTGCCGTTGCGTGAGACGGTGGCCACGTCCGCCCGCGGGCTGGGCCGGAACGTCAAGCAGACCGGCGGTCACGGCGAGTTCGGCATCTGCCACATCGAGGTGGAGCCGCTGCCGTCCGGCGCGGCGGGGTTCGAGTTCGTCGACAAGATCGTCGGCGGGGTGGTGCCCAGGCAGTTCATCCCGTCGGTCGAGAAGGGCGTCCGCTCCCAGATGGAGGCCGGGGTGCTCGCCGGGTACCCGATGACCGGGGTGCGGGTGACGCTGTTCGACGGCAAGGCGCACCCGGTGGACTCCTCGGACATGGCGTTCCAGAAGGCCGGGCGAGCGGCGCTCAAGGATGCCTGCGAGAAGGCGTCGCCGATGCTGCTCGAGCCGGTGGACGAGGTGTCCATCCTGGTGCCCGACGAGTACGTCGGCGCGGTCATGTCGGACCTGTCAGGCCGGCGGGGCCGGGTGATCGGGACGATTCCCGTGGGCATCGGGCGGACGCAGATCCGGGCCGAGGTGCCGGAGCTCGAGATCACCAGGTACTCGATCGACCTGAGGTCGGTGTCGCACGGCACCGGGTCGTTCACCCGCGGGTACCTGCGGCATGAGCCGCTGCCGTCGCACCTGGCGGCGAAGGTGGCGGGCGACTCGCGGCCGACGTAGGCGCTTAGCGGCCCTTGGGGGCCGCTTGGCGGCAACCGTGAACGGCTGGGGCTCGGTGACGAGCTCCAGCCGTTCGCTGTTGGCGGCCTGGTACTCGCGGACGATTTCTATGACGCTTTAGCCGGCCGGGTGCCTTGAGTGCGTAACCGGAACTGACCGTGTGGCGTCTCTGAGGCCGAGGGCTTCGTCTTCGGCAACGGGCTGTGGGTGACCACTGACGGCGGTGAGCGCTGGACGGCGACGGCCGGGCCGGGCGGCTCGATCGTCGACCTTGAGGTCATCGACGGCCAGTTGCTCGCGCTCACCGACGACTGCGCGACGCAGTCCGGCTGCGCGGCAGCGGAGACGCTTGAGCGGCGGACGCTGGCGGGCGGCGCGTGGTCCGTCGTCACCCAGGTGACCAACACACGAGTGATCGCTACCCAGGCCCGCGTCGCCGCGGTGCTTGATAACGGCAGCGTGGTCGTCTCCGCGGACGGCGGGCTCACCTCCGCCACCGGACGGCGGGGCCCGGTGGCTCGTCGTCTTCAAGGCGGGCGACGGCGGCGCGGCGTTCAACGACCTGGGCTTCACCACCACCGCCGACGGCGTCGCCGTCTACGGGCCGGTCTACCAGAACGACAACACGTACGGGCTGCCCGGCAAGCTGCTGCTGAGCAGCGACGGCGGGGCGTCGTGGCAGGCGACGGTGTTCTTAGCGGGCCCGGCCGGGCCGTCCTGGGGGTTACCCCAGGCGAAGATGGGGCCCCGCCATCGTCAGGTTCAAACTGAGAGCGACCTGGAGTGGTGGCGCTTTCGCGGTCACCGGGTGATCAGGACTACGCCGGCCAGGCGTCGGCGAGCAGCTTGCGGGTGTCGGCGAGCAGCTGGGGCAGCACGCGGGTGCGGCCGGTCACCGGCATGAAGTTGGTGTCGCCGCCCCAGCGCGGCACCACGTGCTGGTGCAAGTGAGCGGCGATGCCCGCGCCGGCCACCGTGCCCAGGTTCATCCCGATGTTGAAGCCGTGCGGCCCGGACACGAGGCGCAGCGCGGTGATGACGCGGGTCGTGTAGTCGCTGAACTCCGCGGTCTCGGCCGTGGTCAGCTCTGTGTAGTCGGCCAGGTGGCGGTACGGGCAGATCAGCACGTGGCCGCTGTTGTACGGGTAGAGGTTCATGATCGCGTAGACCAGCTCACCGCGGGCCACGATCAGGCCGTCCTCGTCGCTGAGGGTCGGCGCGATGCAGAACGGGCAGCCCTCGTGCGCGCCCGGGCCGGTCGGCCTGCCCTCGCCCTTGATGTAGGCCATCCGGTGCGGCGTCCACAGCCGCTCGAACCCGTCGTGGTCCGCGGCCGCGCGGAGCTCGCCCTCCGAGGCGTCCCCGGGAGGCTCTGCGGCCGCGCCGTCCGGGCCGGCCACGCCGTCCGCGGGCGGCAAGCCCGGGCCAGGGGAAGCGGGTTCGTGCGACGAAGGAACGCTCACGGTACCGATGCTAGCGGCCGGCCAGGTCGAGCAGGTCGTCGAGGATCCGGTCGATGGCGGTGACGGTCATGGTGAGGTGGCCGGCTCCCGGCTCCAGGTGCGCGCGGGCACCGGGGATGTGCGCGGCGAGCCACTGGCCGTGCGCGAACGGGACCATGTTGTCCTGGTCGCCCTGCCAGATCGCCACCCGGCCGGCGGCGGCCTCGACCGGGAATCCCCAGCCGGCGACGAACGCCAGGTCGTCGTCGCGCCAGCCCGCGATGCCGTTGCGCACCGCGCCGCGCAGGCCCTTGGCCAGGTCGGCGGCGAACTCGCCGGTCAGCACCGCGGCGTCGGCGCCGGAGATGAGCCCGCCGAGCGCGGCGACGATCTGCTCGCCGGTGATCGCGCCGAGTGCCTGCGCCTCCTTGTCGAGGAACGGGGTGAGCGCGTCCGCGCCGCGCGCCGCGAGGCCGAACTCCTCGATGTTCTCCGGCCCCATGCCGGCCAGGAAGTCCAGGCCTTCCGCGGCGTACGGCGCCGCGCCGGCCACCGAGGCGGCGGCGAGGCAGCGGCCGCCCGCCAGCGCGGCGCAGGCGAGGGTGTGCGGGCCGCCGCCGGAGAAGCCGATCGACACGTACTCGCCGGCGCCGAGCGCGTCGAGCACGGCGGCGATGTCCGGTACGACGTCGGCGACCGTGCGGCCCGGCCTGGGTGTGGACGCCTCGTAGCCGGGCCGCGCCGCGAGCACGGCGCGCAGGTTCCGCTCGGCGGCCGCGTTCGCCAGCCTGGCGTTGAGCGACAGGCCCACGGGGGTTCCCTCGTGGATGACCAGGGGAAGCCCGTCCTCGGGTCCCGCCGTCAGGTACTCGATGTCCCGGCCGTCCGCGGTGCGGGCCATGTGCCGCTGTGTCTCCATAGGGCGAGGCTAGCGCGTGCGAGCGCGGCGCCGGCGGGGCGCTCGGTTACTGGCCCGGATTGGCGTAAACGCGGTCGGGGTGGACGAAGACCGCGGTGCGCCGCTCCTCGCGCATCACCGCGTCGTAGGTGCCGAAGTCATCGTGCGTGCCGCCGGCCGCGGTGAAGATCTCGCGCAGCAGCAGGCGCAGCCGCTCGGCGTCGACGCCGGGTGCGGGGTCGTCGGGCCCGATGAGCCCGACGCGGCCCTCCGCCGCCGCCCACTGCCACCCGGACCTGATGACGACGTTCGCGTACGGGCGCTCCCGCCAGTAGGCGAGCTTCTTCGTCCCGCCGCGCGCCACCAGGCCGACCACGGTCTCGCCGGTGAGCGGGTGCGCCAGCACGCCCGCGTTCACCACCGAGGACGAGATCGTCCCGTTGTCCCGGGTCGCGGAGACCACGACGAGCCCGTGGTCACCCGCTACCAGCCGCCTGAAGTCCTCGATGTCAGCCACGAGACCTATTCAACCGCGTCCGGAGGGCTCACGCCGCAGCGATGGTTGCGGAGTTGGGCCGCCCAGGACCGGCTCGTTCTCACAACCATCGGACGCGGGCGGGCGGCGGCGCCGTTAGGGGCGGTTGCTGCGGCGGTCCTGGGGGGTGGCGGGGGTGCCCTTGTCGCTGACCAGGCCGGCCCGGCGCAGGGCCTCGGCCATCGCGCTGTTGGCCGGGGCCGCCGGGGCGCTGCGGCGGTCGGCGCCCTGCCCGGCGCCGCCCCTGCGGTCACCGGAGTTGCCTGAGCCGCCGCGCTGACCGGCGCCGGAACCGGAACCGGGTGCACCCCTGCGGTCGCCGCCGGAACCGGGGCCGTCACCGCGCTGACCGCCCTGGCCGCCGCGGGCGCCACCGGGTCCGCCGCGGCGGTCGCCGCCGTGCTGGCCGCTGCCGCCCCTGCCATTGCCGCGCTGAGCGTCACCGCCCCCGCTGCCGTGGCCGGCGTCGCCGCCTCGGCCGGGACGCTGGGCGTCGCCTTCCTGGCCTGGGCGCCCGAGGCGGGCCGGGCCGGGGGATCCCGTGGTCCTGCGGTCGCGGCGCCCGGGTGCGGCGCCGGCGCCACGGGGCTGGCCCGCGCGATCGGCCGCCGCGGAGGGCTGGCCCGCGCGGTCACCCGCTGCTGGGGGCTCGCTTGCGCGGTCTGTTGCTGCGGAGGCCTGGTCCTTGCGGTCCCCGCCAGAACCGGGCTGGCCTGCGCGGTCACCGCCGGGGCGGGGCTGGCCCGGCCGGTCGCGCCTGGTGCCCGGCTGCCTGGGTCCCGGCCGAGCGGAAGAGCGAGCGGTGTCGGGCGCGCCGGCTCCCGCGCCCCCTGGCCGGGGGCCGCGGCCGGAGCGGCCGCCCGGCCTGCCCTCGGCCGCCCTCCCCTGGCCAGCGCCGGCCGCGGCCTCCTCGCGCAGCCGCATGGTCAGCGAGATGCGGTTGCGCGGGATGTCGACGGACAGCACCTTGACCTTGACCACGTCGCCCGGCTTGGCGACATCCCGCGGGTCGGCGACGAAGTTCTCTGACATCGCGGAGACGTGCACGAGGCCGTCCTGGTGGACGCCGATGTCGACGAACGCGCCGAACGCGGCGACGTTGGTCACCACGCCCTCGAGGGTCATGCCCGGCTCCAGGTCGCCCAGGGTGTGCACGCCCTCGGCGAAGGTCGCGGTCTGGAATTCCGGGCGCGGGTCGCGGCCTGGCTTCTCCAGTTCCTTCAGGATGTCGGTGACGGTGGGCAGGCCGAACGCCTCGTCGGTGAAGTCACGCGGGTCGAGGCCGCGCAGCGCGCGGGAGTTGCCGATCAGGGTCGCCACGTCGGTCTGCGTCCGCTCCAGGATCCGGCGGACCACCGGGTACGCCTCGGGGTGGACGCCCGAGGAGTCGAGCGGGTTGCCGCCGCCGCTGATCCGCAGGAAGCCCGCGCACTGCTCGAACGCCTTGGGGCCGAGCCGCGGCACGTCCTTGAGCTGGTCGCGGGTGCCGAACGCGCCGCGCGCGTCGCGGTGCGCGACGATCGCGCCGGCCAGGGAGTCGGTGATGCCGGAGACCCGGGCGAGGAGCGGCCGGCTCGCGGTGTTGACGTCCACCCCGACCGCGTTCACCGCGTCCTCGACCACCGCGTCGAGCGAGCGCTCCAGCTTGGTGCCGGTGACGTCGTGCTGGTACTGGCCGACGCCGATGGACTTCGGGTCGATCTTGACCAGCTCGGCCAGCGGGTCCTGTAGCCGGCGGGCGATGGACACGGCGCCGCGCAGCGACACGTCGAGGTCGGGCAGTTCACCGCTCGCGTAGGCGCTCGCGGAGTAGACGGACGCGCCCGCCTCGGAGACCACCACCTTGGTGAGGGTGAGCTCCGGGCTGGCCTTGATCAGGTCGACGGCCAGCTTGTCCGTCTCGCGGCTCGCGGTGCCGTTGCCGATGGCGATCAGCTCGACGTCGTGCTGCGTCGCCAGGTTCTTCAAGATGAACAGCGACTCGTCCCACCGGTTCTGCGGCACGTGCGGGTAGATCGTGTGCGTCGCGACGACCTTGCCGGTCTGGTCCACCACGGCGACCTTGACGCCGGTGCGGAAGCCGGGGTCGAGGCCCATGGTGGCGCGCTGCCCGGCCGGGGCGGCGAGCAGCAGGTCACGCAGGTTGGCGGCGAAGACGTCGACGGCCTCGGCCTCGGCGGCCTGCCACAGCCGCATCCGCAGGTCGATGCCCAGGTGGACGAGGATGCGCGTGCGCCACGCCCAGCGGACGGTGTCGGCCAGCCACTTGTCGGCGGGCCGGCCGAGGTCGGCGATGCCGAACCGGTCCGCGATCGGCTGCTCGTAGGACTGCGACAGGCCGCTCGCGCCGAGTTCGAACCCCTCGTCGGCGGGGTCGAGGGTGAGGTCGAGCACCTCTTCCTTCTCCGCGCGGAACATCGCGAGCACGCGGTGCGCCTTCAGCCGGCCGAACGGCTCGGCGAAGTCGAAGTAGTCGCTGTACTTCTTGCCGTCCTCCGCCTTGCCCTCGCGGACCTTGGCGAGCAGGTTGCCGCGACCCCACATCCGCTCGCGGAGCTGGCCGATCAGGTCGGCGTCCTCGGCGAAGCGCTCGACCAGGATGGACCGGGCGCCGTCGAGCGCGGCGGCGGCATCGGCGACGTTCTCATTCAGGAAGCCCTCCGCCGCCGCGCGCGGGTCGGTCCCCGGGTCGGTGAGCAGCAGCTCGGCGAGCGGCTCGAGGCCGTTCTCGCGGGCGATCTGCGCCTTGGTGCGGCGCTTGGGCTTGTACGGCAGGTAGAGGTCCTCCAGGCGCGCCTTGGTTTCCGCGGCGGCGATCGCGGCGCTCAGCTCGTCGGTGAGCTTGCCCTGCTCCGCGATGGAGGCCAGGATCGCGGCGCGGCGCTCCTCCAGCTCGCGCAGGTAGCGCAGCCGCTCGTCGAGCGTCCGCAGCTGCGCGTCGTCCAGCGTGCCGGTGGCCTCCTTGCGGTACCTGGCGATGAACGGGACGGTCGCCCCGCCGTCGAGCAGGTCGACCGCGGCGGCGACCTGGTGGTCGCGCACCGCGAGCTCGGCGGCGATCCGCTTGATGATCGACGCGGTCTGGTCGGCACTGTTCTCAGTGATTTGACTGGTCACGTGTCACCCCTGAGCGTTGGTCCGGGCTTGCGCGTCCGATACGATGGCGGCTTTTGCCATCGGGCGCGCGGGCCCGGACAGCGGGGGGTCGAGCACTCCAATCTTGGCCTGCCAACACGGATCAAACTGTCCGTCAACGGCAAGATTGGGGTACTCGTCCAGGGGGTCGTCCCCCCGGGGGATGACTGCGTGGTCACGATCTGGTGCGGCCTTCCTGCCATGGACTGTCGCAGTGAGCCTATCGGGCGCGCTGGCCGCGTTTTATCGGAAGGCGGGGGGTGACACGACGCACTAGGGTTGTCACATGACAGATGCCTACCAGCAGCCGCTCGCTGCCGCCGTCCCTGACAAGCCCGCGCTCGACGGACTTGAGGCGGTATGGAGCGTACGCTGGGAGGCCGGCCAGGTATACCGGTTCGACCGGTCCCGGCCGCGCGAGCAGGTGTACGCGATCGACACGCCGCCGCTCACCGTGTCCGGGTCGCTGCACGTGGGACACGCGTTCTCGTTCACGCACACCGACATCACGGCCAGGTACCGGCGGATGACCGGCAAGGCCGTTTTCTACCCCATGGGCTGGGACGACAACGGGCTGCCCACCGAGCGCCGGGTGCAGAACGTCTACGGGGTGCGCTGCGACCCGTCGCTGCCCTACGACCCAGGCTTCGAGCCGCCGGATCGGCGGGGCGGGTCGGGCGGGGGAAAAGAGACAGAGATACTCGTCTCCCGGCGGAACTTCATCGAGCTGTGCGAGCGGCTCACCGCGATCGACGAGCGCGCCTTCGAGGAGACCTGGCGCCGGATCGGTCTCTCGGTGGACTGGTCGACGCTCTACACCACGATCAACGCCGACAGCCGGCGCGTGTCGCAGCGGGCGTTCCTGCGCAACCTGGCCCGCGGCGAGGCGTACCGGGCCGAGGCGCCGACGTTGTGGGACGTGACGTTCCAGACCGCGGTGGCGCAGGCGGAGCTCGAGGACAGGGAGGCTCCCGGCGCGTTCCACCGGATCTCCTTCCGCGCGCTTGACGGTTCCCCGGTCTGGATCGAGACGACCCGGCCGGAGCTGCTGCCCGCCTGCGTGGCGCTGGTGGCGCACCCGGATGACGCGCGCTACCAGCCGCTGTTCGGCGCGACGGTGCGGACGCCGGTGTTCGGGGTGGAGGTGCCGGTGCTCGCGCACCCGCTCGCCGAGCCGGACAAGGGGTCGGGCATCGCGATGGTGTGCACCTTCGGCGACCTGACCGACGTGACCTGGTGGCGCGAGCTCAACCTGCCGACCAGGGCGATCGTCGGCCGGAACGGGCGCTTGCTGGCCGCGGCACCGGACGGGGTTCCGCCGTCGCCGTATGACGAGCTGGCGGGCAAGACCCTGTTCTCCGCCCGGGTACGGACCGTGGAGCTGCTGCGCGAGCGCGGCGAGATGGACGGCGAGCCGCGGCCGGTCACCCGGCCGGTGAAGTTCTACGAGAAGGGCGACAAGCCGCTCGAGATCGTCACCTCCGGCCAGTGGTACATACGCAACGGAGGGCGGGACGCACGCCTCCGTTCGGAACTAATCGACCGAGGCCGGGAGCTGAACTGGCACCCACCGCACATGCGGGTGCGGTACGAGAACTGGGTGGCCGGGCTCGCCGGCGACTGGCTGATCTCGCGGCAGCGGTTCTTCGGCGTGCCGTTCCCCGTGTGGTACCCGGTCGGCGCGGACGGCGAGCCGGACTATGACGCGCCGATCGTGCCGCCGTCGGAGGACCGGCTGCCCGTCGACCCGGTTGCCGAGCCCGCGCCCGGGTACACGGAATCGCAGCGCGGCGTGCCCGGCGGGTTCATCGGCGACCCGGACGTGATGGACACCTGGGCGACCTCGTCGCTCACGCCGCTGATCGCGGCGCGCTGGGGCACCGACGACGACCTGTTCACCCGGGTGTTCCCGATGGACCTGCGGCCGCAGTCGCACGAGATCATCAGGACCTGGCTGTTCTCCACCGTGACCCGGTCGCATTTCGAGTTCGGGACGCTGCCCTGGTCGGACGCCGCGATATCCGGGTGGATCCTGGACCCGGACCGGAAGAAGATGTCGAAGTCCAAGGGGAACGTGGTGGTCCCGACCGACCTGCTCGACCAGTACGGCTCAGACGCGGTCCGGTACTGGGCGGCGAACGGGCGGTACGGGGTGGACACCGCGTTCGACCCCGGGCAGCTCAAGGTGGGGCGGCGGCTGGCCATCAAGGTGCTGAACGCGTCGAAGTTCGTGCTGTCGCTGCCCGGGCCGGCCGGGCCGGTGACGTCGCCGGTGGACCGGTCCCTGCTCGCCGCGCTGGACGACACGGTGCGCGCGGCGTCCGCCTGCCTGGAGGGCTACGACCACACCGGGGCGATCGAGGCGGTCGAGCGGTTCTTCTGGATGTTCTGCGACGACTACCTGGAGCTGGTGAAGGCGCGCGCGTACGGGCCCACCGGCGGCGGCGATTCGGCCCGCGGCGCGCTGCGGCAGGCGCTCGACGTGCTGCTGCGGCTGTTCGCGCCGTTCCTGCCGTTCGTCGCGGAGGAGGCGTGGTCCTGGTGGCACGACGGCTCCGTGCACGCCGCGGCCTGGCCGGCCGGCGGGGCGGGCGGCGAGCTGACGGGCGGTGAGGCGGTTGCGGCGGGTGGGCGCGACCCGGCGGTGCTCGCGACGGCGGCGGCCGTGCTCGGCCAGATACGAAAGGCCAAGACGGCGGCGAAGCTGTCCATCCGCGCGGAGGCGGCGCGCGTGGTGGTGCGCGGGCCGGATGAGGCCGTGGTGCTGGCCAGCGAGGCCGACCTGCGGGCGGCGGGGAACATCACCGACTTCGCGTTCGCGCTCACGCCGGGCGGCGAGCTCACCGCGGAGGTGACGCTGGCCGACGCGGTAGCGTCCTGACGCGGGCCCGCGCGGCCGATGGCTCCGCCATCGGCCGCGCACCGGGGGTACGGGGGGCGTCCCCCCGGGAGCTACTAGCCGCGCAGCCGGGGCGCCCGGGGCAGCGGCCCGGTCGGCAGCCTGGGCATCGGCCCGGTCCGGTGCACCCGTGGCATGCTGCCGGTCGCCGGGCTGAAGCGGAGCACCGCCCGCTCGCTGACCAGCTGGTAGCCGAGCCGGGTGGCCCACAGGTTCGGGCGGTTCCTGTCGGTGATCATGACGATCTCGTGAGCACCGCCGTCGCCCGACGCTGTTTCTGGCAACACGGGGCCGGAGAGCACGGCGTGGCTGACCGCCAGGGTCAGCGCCGTGGCGTAACCGCCGTGGCGGCGTTCCGGCGGCGTGTAGAGCATGCTGATCCGGACGGTGCCCGCGACCGGGCGGGTCAGCGTCGCGAGCGCGGCCGGCAGGGCGGCCGGCTCCCCGGCCTGGGCGGCGTCCCACGGGCGCCCCGGCCGCTGCGGCGTCTCCCAGAAGGCGGCGCCACCGTAGCTGATCAGCTCGGCGGCGAGGTCGAGCGGCGGGCCGATCCGCTCGGCCGTCTCGTTCGCGAACGCAGCGAGCCACTCGGCCAGCAACGGCCGGTCGCCGACCGTCGCGACGCGGAGCCTGCCGGGCGGGGCGGGCAACGGCGGCGGGGGCCAGGCGCCTGCTCCCGGCAGCCCGCG
>Ga0070714_100003240_pt1 | contig 12107 bp, 10 predicted proteins | sample LARL83metaG_FD_65450 | JGI IMG/M metagenome (GOLD analysis project Ga0070714, IMG submission 65450) | Corn, switchgrass and miscanthus rhizosphere microbial communities from Kellogg Biological Station, Michigan, USA - LAR L8-3 metaG | ecosystem: Host-associated > Plants > Roots > Rhizosphere ... | reverse complement strand
AACGTGACCATGGCCAGGAACGTGCCGAGGCAGCCGAGGCCGATCGCGGTGAACGCCACCTGCGGCCAGAACTGCCGCACGGCCTGCTTCAGCATCCGGACACTGCTCAGCATGTCGAACGGCCGAATCAACGTGGTCGGGTCCTGGCCGAGCACGATCAGCTCGTACCAGCGGCGGATCTGGCCGTGCATCGCCTCCTGCGCCGCCATTGCCGACTTCACCTGTTCCGGATCTTTCGCGTCGAACGCGGCGCCCCGGGCGAATTCCTTCCAGATCTCGATCGAACCGACGACCGCGGACCCGGTGTAGATGTTCAGATACGCCGAAATCCGGCCGATGAGACGGCCCAGTTCCGCACATCGGCGTTCGCCGAGCAGGAATGTCCAGCCGTGCGCCTGCCCGGATTCGAATGGATCGAGCGCCCAGTACGTCTCGGCCAGCCCGCGCCCCAACTGATAGGCGCACGCCTGGATTTCCGACCGGGCCGTGAGCTCGTCCTGGATGTGGGCGTCGAAGTCCCACAACACCTCGGCCAGGTCCTTCCACTGCTGGTCCAGCACGGATTGTTGCTGGTTGGGCGCGTGCCGTGACTTGTCCAGGTGGCAGGCGTCCTGATCGACCCGTTTGCCGTAACTGCCGCCGTGGCCGTCCTCGTCGACGTAGAGCCGGATCGCGAGTTCGGTCAGCACGCCCTGCGCCTCGATCCGGCGTTCGGTCGCGGTGCGTTCCACGCGCAACGGCAGCGGCCGATAGTCGCCGCCCGGCAGATAACGCTCGTCCCGCTGCGGCGAATTCGGCCGGTTACGCCCCCGTACCTCGGCCATGTACCAGCCGAGGCGAAACGCTTTCAGTACGACGATCGTGTCGCGCGGTTGATGCATCATTTCCCCCAATAAGCGATCAACTACAGCACACGCACCTCGACGCCGGGCATGCCGTCCCACCAGCGGTCGTAACGACGGTAGACCAATGGTTCACGATCCGCGAGCAATTCCAGCAAGGACCGCGCTTCCGTGCGGAGAGCGGCCCAGGTTTCGTCCGGAAGGCGATGGAATGCGGTGGCCTCGATACCCTGCTCCACCGGGCGCCACACGCCGGCCACGTATCCGTCGACGAGCAGTGTCGGCAGCACGTCACCATTGCTGCGGGCGACGTACGGCCGGTATTCGGGCGGCGCGAGTCGGTCGCGGTCGGCGGCGCACAGCAGGACGCTGTCCCACATCGGCAGCAGTCGTGGCGGGGCCGGTGTGTCGTCGTCCGGTCGCGGCGCGTCCGGGAGGTCGTACAGCTGCGTGCCGTCCGGCCCGGTCAGCGTGTCGAGTTCGTCGGAGATCGCACGCACGGCGTCCTTCGCGCGAGCCCGCTGTACGAGGCAGAAGTGCGCCATGTCCGCGATCGACGCCGGCCCGAAACCGGCCAGGTAGCGCCGGATCAGCGTCCGCAGTGCGATGTCGGCGGTGTCCCGGTCCAGCGTCGGCCGCACGCTGGCGGCGACGTACGACGGCCGGTTCGGGAACGACCACGGCGGACCGCTCGGCGCGTGCAGGACCGGCGCGTACGCGCGCAGCGCCCACCAGGCGCGGGACGGTTCGGCCTCGGCGCCGCGTTCGGCCAGCCACGCCGTCATCTCGTCGGCGGTCCGCGTCCGCTTGAGGTATTTCAGCATGTCGGGCAGGAGCGCGTCGGCGTCGGCGCGGGTCAGGCCGGACATCAGGAACCGGCCGTCCAACCGGGCGGCCCGCAGCGTCGGTTCCATGGCTTCCCGGAACGCGCGGTAGTCGTCCGTGTGCACGGCGTGCAGGGTGATCCGCAGCAGCGTCGCCTTGACGAGCTGCCGGTCGGCGAACGCGGCGTCGAGCTCGGCCGGGTCGAAGTCGATGAGCCGGTTCCAGAGCGCCACGTAGGGCGACGGCGCGGCCTGCGCCTGCAGCGCGACCAGCCGGCGCATCGCGTCGACGACACCGACCGATTCCCGGCGCAGCAGCATCTGCCGGCCGAGCGTGCTGCGATTCAGGCCCCGTGCGGTGATCTTCATGTCAGGCCGGACTCTAGCCGCCGGGCCGGACGGTGACACGACGACCGAACCGGCCAGGCGGCGCGAGCACTGGCTAGGTGATCTGGGTGAAATGACCCTGACCGTCGTTCAGATAGTATTTCACGACCGTTGTGCCGGTTCCGCTCGTCTCGATGACGCCGGCGTCGGGAATGCCGTCGTGATTCAGGTCGATCGAGAACACCGTCCAGACGGCCCGGAAGTCCGTTGTGGAGTCCAGGATCTGCGACGCCTGACCGTTGCCGAAGAACACCGCGGCGGAGATCGGCTGCGTCTGGCTCAGCTGGAAGTTGACCGAGATCAATATGTCCTGGCCGCCGTCGCCGTTGAAATCGGCGAGTACGTACTGCGGGCCGAACGAACCCGGGGCCGCGCCGCTGCGCATCGTCGGCACGTTGATCGGGCCTTGCACGAGCGTGCCCTGCGCCGTGTTGATGAGCGTGTTCAGGTCGGTTCCCTGGTCGGACCACTCGATCAGGTCCTGCCGCCCGTCACCGTTCAGATCGGCCGTGCGCAACCAGTTCGGCTGCTCGACTCCGGTGAACTTGGCCACCGGCTGGAACTTGTGCAGCACGATCAGGTCGCGGAAACCGAAACTGGCCGCCGTGACCAGATCGGGGCGTTTCTCGTTGCCCAGCTTCATGGCCACGCCGAGATCCGGGCACATTCCGGTGCTGTCGATCGTGGTGTACGTGTGCACCTGCGGCGGGCCGAAACCGCCGCCCTTCAGGCCGAACCGCACGGTCACCGTGCACGTGGTGGACGGCACGGGTCCGACACGGCCGAGTTGTACCTGGTCGGGAATGCCGTCGTTGTTCATGTCCGCGACGATCACGCCACCGAGATCGTCCGCCGCCGCCACTCCTGGGACGGCCACCACCAGCCCGCAGCCGGCCAGAACCGCGGCCGCGAGTACACCGAGAGTGCTACGTCTTCGCATGGATCGTCCGTTCGTCGGATGCCCCCCGAACTGACGTGCTGTGCATCGGAACGTGCCGTCGGGCCGTTAGCATTCACCCACGTGGTGTAGGTAATCCGGTGGCCGCGACAAATATCAACAGAAACGGCGGCGAGCCGGCGCGGTGTGGGATTCTGCGAGTGTCCGCTCAACGAGGAGCGTCACGATGAAACTGCTGGATCGCGATCGCACCCCAGTCCGGTTCACGGTCATCACCTCCGTGGCCAGCGGCTTGGTGCTGGCCGGAATTCTCACCGTGGTCCGCACCGACCTACTCGCCCGGGAATGGCCGGCGTGGGCGGTGTTGGCCGTCGGCGGCCTGGCCGCGACACCGTTGTTGCGAATGTCGAAACGACATCGGCAGGCGTTCCTGGTGACATCGGCGTTCAGCCAGAAATACTGGGTCGCCGGCTTCGTGCAGCAGATGCACGGCGTGCTCGACCGCGCCGGCATCGATCTCGTGCTGAAGGTGCCCGGCCGGGACTACGACGCGTCCGCGCAGGCGCACCACCTGCGCCGGATCCTGGCCACGCGGCACAGCTACATCGGCGGCGCCATCGACGCGGCCGAGGTGCACCGGCTGCGGCCGGACCTGGCCGAGTTCTGCCGCGAACTGGCGCTGCCGGTGGTGTTCGCCGACGTCGAGCCGTTCGACGACGAGACCGAGTACCCGGACAACGCCGCGTTCGTCGGGTATCTCGGCTCGGACCTGGGCAAGTTGGCCGGCCAGTGGCTGGTGGATCACCTGCGCCGGCGCAACCGGCGCCGGCCGCACGTGCTGATCGTGGCCAGCCAGGAACACTCGGCCCGCCAGCTGATGTGCACGGAGGCGTTGCGCGCGGGACTGCCGGACGTGTCGATCACGCTGAACGACGGCTGCGCCTTCCAACGGTCCCGCGCCTACGACGCCGTCCACGCGCACATCCGCCAACTCGTCGCGCGACACGCCCGGCTGGACGCGGTGTTCTGCACCAGCGACGAAATGGCCCTGGGCGCGGTGGACGCGCTGCGCTCGGCGAACGCCGGCCCGGTCACGGCGGACACCGTGGTCGTCGGCGTGGACGGGATCGTCGAGGCGCGCACGCTGATCGACAGTGGCACCAGCCCGCTGCGCGCCACGGTCGTGCAGGATTCGCAACGGTTGGCCGAGAACGTGGTGCACGTGCTGGAGAAGATGCACCACCATCGGCGCACGGTCCGGCGCACCATCCTGTACCCGGAGATCCACCAGGCCGACCGATGATGAACGTCATCGGAAGGTCGGGACATCCGCGTCTGCCGAGCGCGTTCCGAATGGTGGCACCGTACGTGCCATGCGAAAAATCATCGCCACGGCGTGGATCAGTCTCGACGGCCGCATCGCCGGCCCCAACGGTGAAATCCAGGACTGGGTCCGGCCCAACCCGGACATGCGCGACTACACGCTCAAGCTGATCGGCGGCATCGACGTGCTGTTACTCGGGCGCGTCACCTACAACGACTTCGCCAGCTATTGGCCGCACGTACCCGACGACGCCGACGAGTTCGACCACGCCTTCGCCGCATGGGCCAATCCGATCCGCAAGATCGTCGTCTCCGGCTCGGGCGCGTATACGCCGTGGCAGAACACCGAGCACCATCCAGGTCTCGACCGGCAGCGGATCGAGGCGCTGCGGGCCGAGGAGGGTCAGGACGTGCTGCTCTACGGCAGCGCCTCGGTCGTGTCCGGGCTGGCCAACCTGGGCCTGCTCGACGAGTGCCACCTGATCGTGCACCCGGTCGTGCTCGGCGCCGGAAAGCCGCTGTTCCACGGCATCGACGCACGTCTGGACTGGCAACCGGTGTCGGCGACCACGTGGGAAACCGGCGTGACGCTGCTCAAATACCGGCGGTAGGGCTTTCCCCAGGGACGCCGGTCGCGCGAACTGGCCACAATAGGTGGCATGACGGCGTCCGAGGAGGCCCGGCCGGGGCGAATCGCGCTCGTGGCCTGGTCCGCACTGCTGAGCGTGTCCGCGGTGCTGGCGCTGGCGTTCGGCCCGGCCCTGGTGGTGTCCCTGCTGCTCGTGCCGCTGCGGATCGGCGTGCCGCTGACGAACGCGGTGTTCGGCGGGTTACGTGGCCTCGCCGACCTGCACCGGCTGTGGGCGGTCCGGGTGCTCGGCCAGCCCATTCCACGCCCGTACCGGCAACTGGACGGCGTGCCGCCGATCGCGGATCCGGCCACGTGGCGGGACGTCCGCTGGCTGCCGGTCAACGCGACGGTCGGCCTGGCGCTGGTGGGCATCCCGGCCGGCGGCGTGCTGCTCGGCACGTTCGGCCTCGGGACGATCCTCGTCTGGGCGCTGGCCCACGACGGCGGGCACGGCAGGGCCGCGCTGGTGCTGATGGTGACGATCGCGGTGCTGGGCGGGACGTGGGCCCTGATCCGGCCGGCGATGCGGGCGTACGGCGCGCTGCTGCACTGGTTCCTGGCACCGGCCGAGACGACCCGGCTGGCCGACCGCATCGCCGAGCTCACCGAGACGCGGACCGAGGCGCTGGACACCCAGGCCGCCGAGATCCGCCGGATCGAACGGGACCTGCACGACGGCGCGCAGGCCAAGCTCGTCGCGCTGGGCATGAACCTCGGCATGGCGGAGAAACTGCTGGTCCAGGACCCGGCAGCGGCACTGCGGCTGCTGTCGGAGGCCAAGCAGTCCACCGGTCACGCGCTGGCCGAATTGCGCGAGCTCGTCCGTGGCATCCAGCCGCCGATCCTGGCCGACCGCGGCCTGGACGGCGCGGCGCGGGCACTCGTCATGGCCAGCCCGCTCCCGATCGAGCTGCTGGTCGAACTACCCGGCCGGCCGCCGGCGCCGGTCGAGTCGGCGGTGTACTTCGCGCTCACCGAGATCCTCACCAATGTCACCAAGCACAGCGCCGCGACCAGCGCGTGGATCCGCATCGGATACCGAGGTGGACGCCTGGACCTGATGGTGGCGGACAACGGCATGGGCGGCGCCCACCCGTACCCCGGCGGCGGTCTGCACGGCATCCAGCGACGGCTCGCCGCGTTCGACGGCATCCTCACGGTGGCCAGCCCGACCGGCGGCCCGACCATCATCACGATGGAGGTGCCGTGCGAGCTGGCCGCCGTGTCGTCCTAGCCGAGGACCTCACGCTGCTGCGCGACGGCCTGCGCCGGCTGTTGACGGCGAGCGGTTTCGACGTCGTCGAGGACGTCGACAACGGCCCCGAGCTGGTCAATGCCCTCGTGACGCACCGCCCGGACGTGGCCGTCGTCGACGTTCGACTGCCGCCGACGTTCACCGACGAGGGCCTGCGGGCGGCCATCGAGGCGCGCACGCAGGTCCCCGGCCTGCCGGTGCTGGTGCTGTCGCAGTACGTGGAACAGGTCTACGCCAAGGAACTCCTGGCCGGCGGCCGCACCGGCGTCGGCTATCTGCTGAAGGACAGGGTCTTCGACGTGGACCAGTTCGTCGACGCGGTGCACCGCGTGGCCGACGGTGGCACGGTGCTCGATCCGGAGGTCGTCGGGCGCCTGCTGTCGCGTAGCGCCGAGAACAACCCGATCGCCCGGCTCACCGCGCGGGAACGGCAGGTGCTCGCGCTGGTCGCCGAGGGCCGGTCCAACGCCGGCATCGCGGCGGCGCTCAACGTATCGCTGAAGGCGGTGGACTTCCACATCAGCAACATCTTCACGAAGATGGACCTACCGGCATCGGCCGACGACAACCGCCGCGTGCTGGCCGTGCTGAGCTATCTGGACATCTGAACCGGCAGCGACACCAGCCGCCAGGTCGTCGGATCGGGCACCCGGGCCGCGTCGCCCACGGTCAGATCCGGGAAACGCCGTAGCAGCAAGGAAAGCGCGATCTCCGTCTGCACGCGGGCCAGCGCGGCGCCGAGGCAGAAGTGCGGCCCGTGCGCGAACCCGATGTGCCGCGCCGTATCGGCCCGCGTGACGTCGAAGCTCTCCGGCTCGGCGAACACCCGAGGATCGCGGTTCGCCGCAGCAATAATGGCCGCGACCGGCTCGCCGGCACCGATCCGAACACCACCGATCTCGACGTCCACCCGCGGATACCGTGGCAACGACAGGAACTGCGGCCCACACCACCGAATGAGCTCCTCGACGGCACCCGACAGCAACGACGGATCGGCCCGCAGTTTCGCGGCCTGCTCGGGATGCGCCGACAGCACCGGAATCGCGGCCGCGATCAGGTTCGCCGGCACCTGACCGGCGAGCACGAGATGCCACACCAACGTGACGATCTCGTCGTCGGACAACCGATCCCCGCCATCGGCCTGCCGAATCAGATCGGACAACAGATCATCCCCCGGCTCCGCACGCCGTCGCGCGACGGCGGCCACAGCATCATCCATGATGGACGGTATGGCCGCGGCGAACGCCTTGCCATCACCCGAAGCCATGTCAGCACCATACGAACGCCAACGCGACCGGTCAGCCCCCGGAATGCCGACGACAGCAGCGATGACGTCTACGGGCAACGGCCGCGCGAAGTGCGGTAACAGGTCGACCGGGTCGTCGGGCAGCGCGTCCAGCAAACCCGTAGCCACACGCTCGATGTGTGGTCGGAAGTCGGCGGCACGGCGCGCGGTGAACGCGGGCGCCACGAGCCGGCGCTGACGTGTGTGTTCCGGCCCGTCCATCTCCTGCATGGTGCGGAGGTACCGGGCGTACCGCTCAGGGATGCCGGTCGGCCGCATCAGGTAGGTGTCCGACGTGAGCTCGATCCGTGGGTCGGTGAGCATCGCCCTGGCCTCGGCGTGGCGTGTGACGCCCCAGATCGGCGGGATGCCCGGCGCGACCAGCCGCACCACCGGTGAACGTTCACGAGCGGCGCCGTACGCGGCGATCGGATCGCCCAGTACGGCGGGATCGGACAGGTGGACCTCGGGAACCATGCGCCCTCCACTTCACATGATGACATCAGATGTTCTCATCATCTGAATGGTGACGGTATCTTAGGTGCGGGCCGAGGGCAAGGAGCACGATGGCGCGGCTGAACAGGGCGCAGGCACAGGAACTCAACCGGGCCAAGGTGCTGGCAGCAGCCCAGGACGAGTTCACCGAGCGCGGCTTCCGAGACGCCAAGATCGACGCCATAGCCGACCGCGCCGACCTGACCCGAGGCGCCGTCTACTCCAACTTCCCCGGCAAGAGAGCCCTCTACCTGGCGGTCCTGGCGGACCAAGCCGCACACGCCCCGACACCACCACACGCACAACCCGGCACAACAAGAAGAGAGGCGCTGGGCACATTCGCCAGAGCATGGGTAACCAGACGCGCAGACCAAGAGGCGCTGTACAGGGACCTGATCCCCGAAATCGCAGCAGACGAACGAATCCGCCGCCCATACACACAACTGATGCAACTCAACGCACTACTACTAGCACTGTGCCTGGAACAACTCGAACAGCAACAGAAAATAGGAAAACCACAGCCACGACAAGTCCGACAGGCCGAAACAATACTGACGATGCTGCACGGCGCCGACCAGACAACAGCAGCAGCCCCTGGCTTCATAGAACCATTCGACATAGTTAGCGCATGCGAACAGTTGGCCGGCCTAACCCTCAACGACTGGTGGGCACCCCCACACCACACGGCGATGCCAAGAACAACGAACCAGCCATGGACACCCCCAGCCGCGCAAGACGCGGTACGAGACCGCCCCACCAACATCACCGGCGATGGCGTAGTAGCCGTCCTAGGCCTACACAGATTGGCCGCAATAGAGGACGTAGCCCGCGCCACGCAGAACGCGACGCTGGTGATCGTCACCCACGAACCGGACGAACTCGGCCCACTGGCCCGACTGACACTGGCCGAACTAGGCGGCTGCCTACGCCAGGCGTTCCCGGAAGAGGCATTGCCCCCACTACACGTGGTGTGCGACGAGACAGGCACGCTGGCAGCGGCGGCCGGCGTGCCAGCGGTCAGCAATGAAACCGAAGCCGCAGCCCGTATCGAAGCAGGCAGACTCGTCGCCTACGCAGACGGCCACGGCGCCGGGAGCGCGGTCACAGGTGAGCGAGGATCTTCCCGGCCAGCAACGTCGAGGCCTTCTGATACGACACCTTGAGGTCAGACGCGGCATCGACCGGAATCACATCCGAGACTTGCAGAACGTCCGAACCCTTACGCACCACAACACGATTCGAGCCGTCGTCCCAATAAGCGCCGTCACCGAGCCCGGTGATCGGCGACCCGCTACGCGGCGAGTAGTCGTAGTCGGCGCCACCCTGGATGTAGGTCAAACTCGCGCCCGCGCCGCTCAGCAGGGCGGAGTGGCTACCGTCGGACTCCGTGAAGTAGCCCTTCTGGAGGTAAAAGCAGCTGTTGACGCCCTGCTCCGGGCCAGGTTGCCCCTGATCAGCCACGGTGATCGTGCTACTGCTGTTCATGAACACCTGCGCCACCGTGAGAACGTCCGACCGCAAGAGCAACGAACAAGCAGGAGCAGCAGGCCGACTAGCCGTAGTCACACGCGGCGCCACCGAGAAGACCGAACCGCCCGCCGACGCGAACGACGGCTGCGGTGAGTGACCACACCCAGCGGTCACCACCACCAATAACCCCGCAAAGATCCACAGAACCTGTCGCATGACAAAGACGCTAGCCAGCGACGACCCACCAAATTTGACGTTTCTTGTCAGTCCCGCCGAGCAACGACCCCCCAAACCCGATGCGGCACCACCAGGGGCTCGACGGAGAACCGCGACCGCAGTATCGAAGCAAGCTCAGCATCGAACGCGGCCACAGCGTCCTCGGACAGACTGGCCCCAACGCCGTTGGAGCTACGCATCCGCCCACGCCACTCTTCGTGCGTGAACAGGACATCAACCACAAAATCGAGCAGTTCGACACGAGAGAACCCGGCAAGCCCCAGCTCGTCCATCCACAACGGATAGTCGTACCCCGTAGCCATGGGCCAGCCCGGATTGTAGGCAAGTACAAGGTCCTCGCTGACAGCACAGACATTATCCGGCTCGACCACGTAGTCCCGGTAACAAATGACAAGCGCACCCGAGGGATCAAGGAGTCGCTGAACCTCAGCCAACACCCGAGACCGATCGAACCAGTGCCAACACTGCCCAGCCGACACAACGTCCCACGATCCAGCGGCCAACCCGGTGTCCTCAGCGCCGGCGACGCGATAGTCGACGACAACCCCAGCAGCCGAGTCCAACCGCCGAGCCTCAACCAACATCTCCGGCGCGACATCCACACCAGCAACAACACACCCGGAGGCGGCGAACCCCCGCGCCAACGTCCCGGTACCAGTACCGACATCGGCAACCCGCTGCCCCGCCAGCCCAATGCCCAACGCAGCAAGCCGAGAGAACAACTCCGGCGGAAACAAGGTGCGATAACGCGCGTAGTCACGAGCAGTCTTGCCGAAGTCAACGCCCACAAGACGAGTATGGGGCAACGGAGACCACCATCCAGCCGGATGGCCAGATGAACCCAGCGGACCAGTTCGCGATGGCCGAGGACAGCGATCACGGGGTCGCCGACTAGGCAGCCCAGTCCAAGGGACAGCTCAACAAGACCCACCGCCCCAAACCGCCGACCAGCAACGCAAGCGGCTCAGAGCAAAGAAACCCGCCACCAAACTGGGCCGGAAGAAGCCACGCGGGACCGACCCCAAGGATCGGCGGAGACGGGGTCGTTCAGTCTGTCCTGCTCCGCTCCGATCCGAAGCCAACGTGGCTAGCTGTCATTTGTTGACCTAATCTGGGTCTCATGGGTACGAAACGTGAGGTTACCGCAGGTCAGAAGGCCAAGGCGCGGCGTGAGCGGCCGGTGTACGACTCGTACGCGCGGCTGTCCTGGAACCCGACCACGCGGGAGCTGGAGAAGATCGACGACCAGTGGTCGGACAACCAAACCGTGATCGACCGGTTGGGTGGGGTGCTGGGCGAGCAACTGTCCGACGGTCTCTCGGCGTGGAAGCGCGGCGTGCGCCGCCCCGGGTGGGAGCGGTTGTTGGAGCGGGTGTCGGCGGGTGAGTCGGATGGCATCGTGATCTGGCACACCGACCGGTTGTTCCGCCAACCCCGGGATCTGGAACGGCTGATCGACCTGGGCGACAAGGGATGTCTGGTCGCCTCCGCGCACGGCACCCGCGACCTGGCCGACCCGGATGACCGGTTCATCCTGCGGATCGAGGTGGCCCACGCCGCCCGCTCCTCGGATGACACATCGCGGCGGATCAAACGCCGGTTTCAAACGCTGCGCGAGCACGGGCAAAGCACCGGCGGGGCACGCCGGTTCGGATTCCCCGGCCTGGTCCCGATGTCACCGCAAGAGGTCGAACGGCTGGCCAACGAGGGCAAAGATCGGCCGGAGGTCTCGGCGGAACAGGTCGCGGCCGAACGAGAGGCGTTGCGAACCGGGGTGGCGGATCATCTGGCCGGGGTGACCTATCAACAGTTGGCCGACCGGTGGAATACGGCGGGGATCTTCACGGTGCAGGGCAACCGGTGGACAGCGGTCGCGGTGCGCAATGTGTTGGCCCGCCCCGTGAACGCCGGTTTGTTGGAGCATGAGGGTGTGGTGGTGGGTCGGTTGGCGGGTGAGCCGATCCTGGATGAGGACACCTACAACAAGGTGCGGGCGCAGCGGGCCGGACGCCGCAAGGGCCGGTCCCCCGACGAAAGCTATGTCGCGAGCGGATTGTTGCGGTGCGGGGTGTGTGGACGGCCGTTGGCCGGGCGCAAGCAGAACCGCGTGGACGCGATGGGCGAGCATCGCACGATGTACTTCTGTGTCAAGCAGCGCGGCGGATGCGGCAAGGTCTACATCTCGATGACGGCGACGGATAAGCAGATCGAGTTGTTGGTGGTCAAACGGTTGTCCGACCGGGAGCACGCCGCGCAGGTCAAGGCGTACACCACCCACCGCGCCGAACGTTTGGCGGCAGTGCGGGCCGAAATCGCCGACGTCGAGGAGTTGGCGGAGGCGTTGTCCGAACGGCTGGGCCGCCGTGAGATGACGCTGGCGGCGTTCGACAAGGCGAACAGGCCGTTGGCCGCTCAACTGGCCGCGTTGGACGCGGAACGGCTCTCGTTGGAGTCCGGGGC
>Ga0070714_100003238_pt1 | contig 12108 bp, 6 predicted proteins | sample LARL83metaG_FD_65450 | JGI IMG/M metagenome (GOLD analysis project Ga0070714, IMG submission 65450) | Corn, switchgrass and miscanthus rhizosphere microbial communities from Kellogg Biological Station, Michigan, USA - LAR L8-3 metaG | ecosystem: Host-associated > Plants > Roots > Rhizosphere ... | reverse complement strand
GATGCGGAGGGATGGCTGGGCGCGACCGATCCGATGCTCGAGCTGCTGGATGCGGGGCGCGCGGTCGCGATCCCGTTCGAATCGGAGCTGGCGAGCGAGTGGCGCATCGTGCTCACCGAGTCGATCGGGCGGTATGCGGCGGCACGCGCGCCGGAAGCGCTGACCCGCGTGCGGGCGACATCATCGCTGGTCGAGCGCGATGCGGCGGAGGTCGTTCCGGCCGCGATGCTGGGTGTGGTGCTCGAGCCGAAGGTCGCGCGGCGCGAGATTCTCGCGCGGTGGCTCGCGCTCGCCGGGCCGGTGACGGTGCGCGAGATCCACGCGAGATACGGATGGCCCGAGCCGTGGATCGAGAAGCGGCTTCGCGAGTGGGAGGAGAACGGGAAGCTGGTGCGCGGCCGCTTTCGTCGCGAGGTCGAGGCGCCGGAGTGGACGACGCGCCGCATCGTCGAGCTGGCTCGTCATCGCGCGCTCGCCGCGCTCAGAAAGCAGATCCAGGCGGTGGACCTCGCGAGCTTCACCGCGTTTCTCCAGCGCTGGCAGCATCTCGATCCCCGCGAGCATCTCGACGGTGCGAGTGGCGTGAGCGCGATTCTGCAGCAGATGAGCGGACTGCCGCGGGCGCCGGCCGCGTGGGAGCGCGACATCCTGCCGGGGCGGCTCGAGCGCTACGATCCCGCGTGGCTCGCGCAGCTCGCCTCGAACGGAACGGTCGTGTGGGCCGGCGGGAGCCGTCCGGATCCCCGCGACGCGCCCGCGCTCGCGAGCGTGCGCTTCTTTCCTCGTGGAGAAGGAGCGATCTGGCTCGACGATGAGAACGATCCGCCGCTGAGCGCGAACGCGGAGGCCGTGCGCGAGGCGCTCGAACGGATCGGCGCGTCGTTCGTCGCGGACATTCAGGCGGCGACCGGCCTGACGTCGCTCTCCGTGCGCGACGCCCTGCGCGAGCTCTCGGCGCTCACGCTGGTGACGAACGACAGCATCGAGGCGCTGCGCGAGGTCGTGCGCACGCGCTCGATTCCGGGGCGGTCTCGCACTGCGCGCGGACAGGCGCTCCAGGATCCGACGCGATGGCTTCCCGAGAGCTTCGAGGCGACGCCCGGACGTCCGGTGTACCAGCGGGTGCCGAGCCAGCGGCGGCTGCCGAAGTGGAGACGTCCCGATCTGCCCGGGCCGGTGTCCGGGTGGGTGGGCCGCTGGTCGCTGCTACGCACGCCCGGCACGTGGGGCACGCGTCCCGATGAGGAGGAGCATGCGGAGCAGATCGCGCGCCAGTGGCTGGAACGCTACGCGATCGTCACGCGCGACTGGTGGCGGCGCGAGCGGCCGCCGGTGGGTTGGCGCGCGATCTACCGGGAGCTCAAGCGTCTCGAGTATCGCGGCGAGGTGCGCCGCGGCTATTTCGTGGAGGGGATGGGTGGCGCGCAGTTCGCGCTGCCGGAGGCGGTCGAGCGGCTTCGCGCGCAGCCCGAGCTCGATGCGGACGCGCCGATCATCGTGATGTCCGCGGCGGATCCGGCGAATCCGTACACGCTGGCACTCGAGTCGATCGCGCGCGGCTCACTCGTGCGCCCGCGCGGTGCGGGCGCACTGCTGCTCACGCGGAGAGGACTCGTGATCATGAACGCCGAGGGGCGCGGCAGGCGCATATCGATCGCGACCGATGCGTCCGATGCGGATGTGACGGCGGCCGCGCGCCAGCTGGGGGAGTATCTCTCGCGCGGCACACCCGCTGGCGCGCGCGCCGCGCGCGATCCGCGCATCGAGAGCATCGACGGCGAGCCCGCGGGGGGGAGCGCGCACGCCGAGTCGATCATGGACGCAGGCTGGCGCCGCGCGACGGATGGGTTGGTGTTCTACCGGTTGTGAGCTATGTAGCTGGTCGGGCAGGGCGAACCGAACGTGCCGACGACGTGCACGAATCCGATGAGTGATGACGAATCGAATCAGCACAATCCGGCGGTTCTCTTGCGAGCGATCGAGCACTTCAGCTGCTTCAGTTGCCAACCAAAGAAATACCTCTTCTCACGCGCCCCGACCCACCGCCGCACACTGATTCGATCCGTTCAATCCGTATCGCAGTTGTTAACGCCTTGAATCGCGCGACTCTCAACCCTGGCGGCAACCGCCGCTCTGGCTGGCTCTGATCAATTGGAACTGCAGAACAAACGGATCGAACGGATCAAACGGAAAAGGCAAACCACAGAGCAAGCTTTTCGGATTCTACCGAATGTCCGCCCGCCCGAGCGCCGCGCGCACGGCCTCGCGCATCGCCACGACGGCCTCCTCGCTCGATGCCGGCGAGTCGTCGCGCACGTGGAGCTCGATTCCATCCGCCACCTGAACGCGATGCCACACCGCATCGTGGGAGCCGTTGTCCGCGACGACGCCATCGGCTCGGGCGCCGAGTGCCGGCGCGAGCGAGGAGGCGACGCGGCGCTCGAGCGCATCGCCCGTGAGGCCGGTGACCTCGACCTTGATCTTTTCCAGCGTGAGACCTTCGCGCTGGCGGATCTTGATGAAGAGCAGCTGCAGCAGATGACGATAACCGTACGTCGCCGCCGTGCCCGTGCCGTCCGGATGGTCGAGGAGGCCAGTGGAGACGTAGAAGCGGACGGCGCGCGCGCTGGGCTCTGCGCGAGCGGCGCCATTCGTGGGGCGCATTCCGGCGGCGTCGACGAGCGCCGTCGCGTGCGCCGCGAGGCCGCGCGAGTTCCACGGCGCGTGCCGCGAGTGCGCGCGGAGGAGTGGGACAGGCGATTCGGCCATGGGTGCACAATATAGGGTGAACGAACACGGCGGGAAGCGCGATCGCGCTCCCCGCCGTGTTCACCGCGAAACGGACGAGAGAACTACTTCCGGCGAGTCGCCTTTTTCGCGCTCTTCTTCGCGCCACTCTTGCTGGCGCCCTTGCGCGCCGGCGCCTTCTTGGCCGATGCCCGGGTGGCGCCGCTCTTCCTGGCGCCGCTCTTCCGGGACGCGGTCTTTCCAGCCGGCGCCTTCCTGGCCGACGATTTCTTCGCGGGAGCCTTGGCCGCACTCTTCTTTGCAGCGGGCGCGCTCCTGGAGGGCGGGGACGCCGACTTGGACGCGTTCCTGGCCGGAGCGGCCGACTTGGATGCGTTCTTTCCCGCCGGCGCTCCCGACGAGGCGCTCGCGTTGCCATTCCCCGCCGCCGCGGCCGCCGCGCTCTTCGCATCCTGGCGCTCCGCCTTGCTCGCTGCACGCGATGCCCGGGCAGACGTGAGCGGAGCGACGTCGTCCTCTTCCTCCTCCTCGACGATCACCGTCGGCGTCTCGCCGTCCTCGTCCTCTTCGTCGTCGGTGCTGTCCCAGAGGTCCTCGCCGGTGGTCTTGGTCATCCCCCAGCCCGCGCCTTCCTCGTCATCGTCGTCGTCGTAGGAAGCACCGCCGCCGCCGCCGTATCCCAGATCCTCCTCGTCTTCGTCGTGCTCCGACAGATAGAGCTTCCCGTTGAACTCATCACCACGCGGCATGCTTGCCTCCTTTCATGTTATTGATCACGAAGCTCTGGACCGCAGGAGCGGCTTCACTCAATCGACACGATGCAAGGCTGCACTTCGTATGCCTCGCACACCTCGATGTGAACCGCGGAATCATAGCGACTGTTCCGCAGGAAACACCCCAATACCACCGATCGAAACAAACGTCAAGCGGTGATCCTTTCCATGCCATGTGGCCGCCAGGCGACCCGCGGCCGGGAACGGCTAGTCACCACTGGCCGGCAGTGGCGCATGCCCAGCCAGCGACCCGTGCGTACGCTCCTCGTTGCGATGCTCGGCCCGCTCGAACCGCTTCTGGAGGGAGTCCAGATAGGTGTAGAAGACCGGCGTCACGTACAGGGTGATGATCTGCGAAAAGGCGAGCCCGCCCACAACGGCGACGCCCAGCGGACGCCTGGACTCCGCACCGGCACCGGCCCCGAGCGCGATCGGAAGCGTGCCCATCAGAGCCGCCATGGTGGTCATCATGATGGGACGGAATCGTACGCTGCATGCCTCCAGGATCGCGTCGCGCGCCGATTTCCCCTCGTTGCGCTCCGCCTCGATCGCGAAGTCGATCATCATGATGGCGTTCTTCTTCACCAGGCCGATCAGCATGATGATGCCGACGAAGGCGTAGACGCTCAGCTCCATGTGGAAGATCCACAGCGTGAGGAGCGCGCCGAAGCCGGCGAAGGGGAGTCCCGTGAGAATCGTGAGCGGATGGACGAAGCTCTCGTAGAGGATGCCGAGCACGATGTAGATGATGAGGATCGCGAGCACGAGCAGCACGAGCAGCCCCTGCTGCGCCGCCTGGAACGCCTGCGCGGTTCCCGAGAACGCCGTCGTGATGCTCGACGGCAGCGTCTCGGCCGCGAGCTTGTTCACTTCGTTGACGGCGGTGCCGATGGCGACGCCCGGCTCCAGGTTGAACGACAGCGTCACCGACGGCAGCTGCCCGGAGTGATTGACCGTCGCCGGCCCGGTGCCGGGGGACACGTGCGCGAGAGAGCTGAACGGCACGAGATCGCCGTTCGCGGAATGCACGTACAACATCCCGAGCGCGTCGAGACTCTTCTGGTACTGCGGCTCGAGCTCCATCACCACCCAGTACTGATTGTTCGGCGTGTAGATGGTCGAGACCTGCCGCGAGCCGTACGCGTTGTAGAGCGCGTCTTCGAGCGAGTTGGCGGTGATGCCGAGCGAGGAGGCGCGATCACGATCGATGTCGACCTGCACCTGCGGATTCTTGATCTGCAGATCGCTGTTGACGTCGATGAGACCCGGGAGCGCGCGCATCTTCTGCTCCATGATCTGCGCGTAGTGGTACAGCGTGCCGATATCGGTGGCCTGCAGCGTGAACTGATAGAGGCTCCGGCTCGAGCGGCCGCCGATGTTGATGGGCGGCGGGTTGGTGATGAAGACGCGCGTACCCGGAATCACCGACAGCTTGTTCGTGAGCTCGCGCGCGACGGCATCGGCGTCGAGCGAGCGCTCCGACGGATCCTTGAGGTGAATGAACAGGCGCCCCTGGTTGATCGTCGGATTGCGCCCGCTCGCGCCGATCGACGACATGAAGCCCCTCACGTTCGAATCCGCCTGCACGATGTCGGCGAGCTGCTTCTGGTGCTGCATCATGGCGTCGAACGACGTGCCCTGCTCGGTCTCGGTCGATGCGCTCAGCTGCGACGTGTCCTCGCTCGGGATGAACCCCTTCGGCACGATGATACCCAGCCCGAGCGTGCCCAGGAGAATGAATGCGGAGAATCCGAGCGCCCACGGGCGGTGGTCCATCACCCGTCGCAGCGTGCGCTCGTAGAACGCCAGCGTCCGGTTGTACGCGCCCTCCGTGACGGCGAAGAAGCGGTTGGGCTTCTCGTTCGTGTGCGCCCTGAGGAAGCGGCTGCAGAGCATCGGCGTGAGCGTCAGCGACACGAAGCCCGAGACCATGATCGCGGCACCGATCGTCACCGCGAACTCGTGGAAGAGCCGGCCGACGAGGCCGCCCAGGAAGAGAATCGGAACGAATACCGCGACGAGCGAAATCGTCATCGAGAGAATCGTGAAGCCGATCTCGCGCGATCCCACGAGCGCGGATTCGTACACCGGCTCGCCCTTCTCGATGTGGCGCACGATGTTCTCGAGCATCACGATCGCATCGTCGACGACGAATCCCACCGACAGCGTCAACGCCATCAGCGAGAGATTGTCGAGACTGTAATTGAGCAGGTACATGACCCCGAACGTTCCGACGAGGGACATCGGAAGGGCGAGGCTCGGGATGATCGTGGCGGAGAGGTTCCGGAGGAAGATGAAAATGACGAGCACGACGAGGAACAGCGTGAGCATCAGGGTGAACTTCACGTCCGATACCGACTGCTGAATCGCGACGGACCTGTCGTAGAGCGTCTGCACGCGGACGGATGCCGGGAACTGGCTCTCCATCTGCGCCATGGCTTCCTTCACGAGCTTCGCGACTTCGACGGTGTTCGTGCCCGGCTGCCGCTGAATGGCGAGCACGATGGCTCGTTGGCCGTTGTACCAGCTCGCGACCTTGCTGTCCTGCACGCCGTCGATGACCTTGCCGATGTCCTGCAGGCGAACGGGCGCGCCGTTTCTGTAGGTCACGATCAGCGGGCGGAAGTCCTTCGCGTTGGCGAGCTGTCCGTTCGCCTGGACGGTGTACGCCTTGTCCGTTCCCCACAGCACGCCGGTGGGCAGATTCACGTTGCCGGTGTTGACCGCATCGGCGACCTCGTCGATGCCGATCTTGCGCGTCGCCATCGCCTGGGGGTCGAGCTGGATGCGCACCGCGTACTTCTGCGAGCCGTACACCTGGACCGCCGCCACGCCCGAGACCATCGAGATGCGCTGCGCCAGGAAGGTCTCCGCGTACTCGTCGAGCTGCGACAGCGGCATCGTCGTCGAGGTCAGCGCGAAGTAGAGGATCGGCGAAGCGGATGGATCGACCTTCTGGTACGACGGCGGCACGATGTTCTGCGGCAGCTGGCGGAGCGTCTGCGAGATGGCCGCCTGCACGTCTGCGGCGGCCGCGTCGATGTTGCGGTCGAGAGCGAACTGCAGCGTGATGCTCGTGGTGCCGAGCGCGCTCTGCGACGTCATCGCATCGATGCCCGCGATGGTCGAGAACTGCTTCTCGAGCGGGGTCGCGACGGAGGACGCCATCGTCTCGGGACTCGCGCCAGGAAGCGACGCGTTCACCGAGACGGTCGGGTAATCGACTGTCGGCAGATCGCTCACCGCGAGATTGCGGTAGGATACGATGCCGAAGAGAAGAATGCCCGCCATGACGAGTGTCGTCATGACGGGACGTTTGATGAACAGCGCCGATATACTCATCCTGCCCTCTGCTGATCTCCGCCGCTGGGCGGCTTGATCTGGACTTTGGTTCCCGTATTCAATCGCAGCTGGCCATCGATCACCACCTGCTCGCCCGGCTTCACGCCCTGCGAGATGATGCTGACGTCGCCCGCGGCACGGTCGACGGTGATCTCACGCTGAGTCGCCGTGCTGTCGGCGTTGATCACGAAGAGGAACGTTCCGTTCTGCCCCTCGACCACGGCCTGGGTGGGCACCGTGATCGCGTTCGGCTGCTGAAAGAGCTGCAGCGTGGCAGTGACGAACTCGCCGGGCCAGAGCGCGCCGTCCTTGTTCTCGAAGGTGCCCTTGAGGAGAATCGTTCCCGTGGTCGTGTCGATCGCGTTGTCGACGAACGACAGCGTGCCCGTGCTCGTGACACCGGGCGCGCTCGCCGGACGCGCAGTGACGGGAAGGATGCTCGACGCGTACTGACGAATGCGCTGCAGGCTCGCGGCCGGCACCGAGAAGCGCACCAGAATCGGATGGATCTGATTGATGGTGACGAGCGGCGAGGTCGCGGGCACGCGCGCGAGATAGCCGACGCGCACCTGCAGACTTCCGGCGCGTCCGGAGATCGGGGCGCGAATGGTCGCGTACTGCAGGTTGAGCTTCGCCTGCTGCGCCAGGGCCTCGTCCGCCGCGAGCGTCGCCTGGAGCGCGGCGGCGGTGGTCTTCACCTGTTCCATCTGCTGCGACGTGACGTAGTTCTTGCTCACGAGCGCGCTGTAGCGGGCCACATCCGAGGTTGCGCTCGCGAGCTGCGCGCTGTCGCGGGCCACCACCGCCTGCGCCTGGTTGTACGCGGCCTGGTACGCGCGCGGATCGATCTCGAAGAGGGGCTGGCCCTCCTTCACGTCGTCCCCTTCCTTGAAGAAGATCTTCGTGATGATCCCGCTCACCTGCGGCTCGATCGCGACGGTTTGCATGGGCTCGACAGTGCCGTTCGCCTGCAGGGTGTAGGGCACCGTCCGCTGCTCCGCCTTGGCGACGGTCACCGGCACCGCGGCGGCAGGCGGAGGCGCCTTCTTCGCGCATGCGAGAAGCGCAGTCGCCATGGCTGTGGCGGTGATGATGCGGAACGAACGACGATCGATCATTTCGGTGGTGCCTCTCGTGTGGTGTCCGGTGTGACTGGAATGTTCGCACCGCCGCTGGTGTCGAGCACGCCCGTGTCATGTGCAAGCTGGGCGAGCGAGGTCTGCCAGACCCAACGCGCCTGAACCTGCTGCGCACGCGCGGTTGCGAGGGCGCTCTGAGCGGTGAGTAAGTCGACGAACAGCCCCACGCCGGCGCGATAGCGGCCGAGCGCGGCTTCCTCGGAGGCCTGAGCGCTCGCGAGCAGATCGTCTGCCGTATTTACCCGTCTCGCTGCAGTTTGTAACGCGTAATACGAGCTGAAAACCTGAAACTCCACCTGCTGTTTCACCGACGCCGCACGCCCGAGTGCCGCATCCGCTTCCGCACGCGCCTGCGTCACCGCGTACTGGCGCGAGAATCCCGAAAAGATCGGAATCTGGAGACCGAGGCGCACGTTGTAATTCGTCGCGCCTCCCGGCAGTGTCTCTACGTACGTGCGACCGCCCGTTCCCGTTACCTGGAGCGAGGGAAAGAGATTGCCGCGAGCTGCCCGAACGTTCCCGACGGCCTGCCGGTACGCCGCCTGTGCCGACGCGAGATCGGGGCGGCTCTTCACCGCCTGAGCGATGAGTGCTTCCACGCTGTCCGTGGCGGGACCAACCGCCGTGGCCGGCGTCGCCTCGATGTCGTAGGGCACGTTGGCGGGCAGCCCCATCGCCAGTGCGAGCGCGCCGCGCGTCGTCTGCAGATCGCCTTCGGTGGTCTCGAGTGTGAGGCTGGCCTGTGAGAGCGCGGTCTTCGCCTGCAACACCTCGGCGATCGTCGCCAGTCCCACGCGCTGCCGTTCCTGCGTCGACTCGAGATTCGTCTGCGCCTCCTTGACGCTCAGCCGCTCCGATATCACCAGCGCCTTGTTCGCCATGTAGTTGAAGTACGCGCTCTCCACCTGGAGCACGACGTTCTGGATCGTCGCGTTGTGCGTCCAGTTCGCAGCGATGAGCGCCTGCCGCGCGGATTCGATCGTTCCGGCCCGCCCGCCGAGGTCCGCGATCAGCCAGCTCACCGACACGGTGGGGCCGTAGTTCGTCTGCGTGAGCGGCGGCCTGAGCACGCTGTCGTTGGTGAAGGTGGGCGACGACTTCAGCCGGGTGACGCCGACTTCCGCATCGATGGTCGGATAGTAGAGCGCCTTCGACCCTCCGTACGCCGCCGCCGCTGCTCGCGCGTTCGCCCAGGAGATCTGCGTCTCGGGATTGTTGCGCAGTGCGACATCGACGACATCGCCGAGCGTGAGCGTATTCACGCGCGAGATCAGATCAGGAGGTACCGAGGCGGGGGTGGACGGGAGCGTGTCGCGAGGCGGGGGCGGGGGTGCCCATTCCTTGTTCGGCGACGGAGCGGTGCCGGCGACCCCCGAGACAGACGGCGTTCCCACGCATCCGGCGCTCAGCAGGACACTTACGACGAATCGAACTCTCTTCACGAAGCGGACACGGGTGAAAGGACGGGCGCTGCCACCATACGCGCGGCCCGGTCAGCCTGTTGTGTAAAGTCGACCGATACGGCGTGCTCAGGCGGACAGGTTCTCTTCTCGCTTCGCGATTACCGAGCCGAGGGCCACGACAACGCTCGGATCGAGCAGATTGCCGGCGCGGGTGTGGATCGTGGCAATGGCCGCGCTCGGTGAGATGGCATCGCGATAGGGGCGCGGCGAGGTCAGCGCGTCGAACGCATCGGCAGCTGCTATGATGCGTCCTCCCAACGAGATGGCTTCACCGGCCACACCCCGGGGATAGCCGTGGCCATCGAAGTGCTCGTGGTGATCGCACACGTAGTCGAGCACCCGCCCGAGGTAGCGGAGAGGAGAAAGGATCTGCATGCCGATCCGGACGTGCTCGCGCACGTGGGCCATCTCCTCCATCGTGAGCTCGCCGGCCTTGGCGAGCACCATCTCGCTCACGCCCGCCGTGCCGACGTCGTGAAGCAGCCCCGCGATGCGAACCGCCTCGATCGTCGCGTCGTCGAGTCCCATGTGGGCGGCGATCGCGGCAGCCAGCACCGCGACGCGCTCGGAATGGCCGGCCATGAACGGCGTCTTGGTTTCCATCGCCGAGATGACCGAATGCGCGACATCGACCGTGAGCAGCTCGAGCGAGCTTCGATCGCGCTCCATTTCCCCCATCCGGCGCGCGATCTCCGCCGTCGCCGCCTGCTCCGCGCGCCGATGCTCGATGGCGCGCGCCCGTTTCGCGAGCGCCTCGACCACCGCCCCATGCAGGTCGGAGAGCTCGATGGGCTTGACCAGATAGTTCGAGGCGCCGCGCGCCAGCGCCGTGCTCGCCGTGACGGCGTCGTTCACCGCCGAGAGCATCACGATCGCGAGGTCGGGCTCCTGGGCGAGCGCCGGCAGAATGAGCTCGAGCCCCGTCATGCCGGGCATGCGAACGTCGCACACCATCGCTTCGAAGTGCTGCTGCTGCATGGTCTCGAGGGCGGCCGCACCGGAGGCCGCAGGCACCGCGTGAAAGCCGCGCATTCTCAGAAAGCGCGACAGTGCGGTTCGGATCGCGGCCTCGTCGTCCACCACGAGCACGCGGCCGAGCACCGAGCTGTCGTCCGGTGGCGGCGGAAGCGTGCTGCTTTCGTTGGACATCAGCTTGAGTGTCATGCGGAGGATTCGTCGAGGGGCAGCGTGAGGCGGAAGGTCGCGCCGGCGCCCGGCGCGCTGTGCACCGTGAGCATTCCGCCGTGCGTCTGCACGATGCCGAAGCTCACGCTCAATCCGAGCCCGGTGCCCGAGCCTTCCGGCTTCGTGGTGAAGAAGGGCTCGAATATACGTTTCTGAATGTCGACCGACATCCCGTGCCCGGTGTCCGACACCTCGACCACGACGCGTCCGGCCGCGGCGCTCGTGCGGAGCGTGACGATTCGTCGCGGGCAGTTCGCTACTGCATGCTCGGCGTTCACCACGAGATTGAGCAACACCTGCTGCAGCTGCCGGTCGTCGCCGCGCACGCGCGGCAGCGAAGGCGAGAGATCCTGCCGCATCTCGATGCCGGCCGTGCGGAGCCCATAGGTGCGCAGGCGCATCGTCTGCTCGATGAGGGCATTCATATCGATAGGAACGCTGCGGGGACCGGTTTTTCTCGCGAACGTGAGCAGGTCGCGGATGACGGAGACGGCGCGATCGGCTTCGCGCTTGATCATCTGGGCCGCCTCGAGCTGATCGGGAGTGAGCTTCTCCTCCTGGAGCAGCTGTGCGAAGGCCGAGATGCCGGTGAGGGGATTGTTCACTTCGTGCGCCACACCGGCCACCAGCTCACCCAGCGCGACGAGCTTTTCCGATTGCCTGAGCTGCTCGGCCACGCGCCGCTCCTCGGTCATGTCGCGGGCGCTCACGACGCTGGCCGTGATCTCCCCTTCGTCGTTCACGATGTTGTTGATGCTCAACCACGCGGGGAACTCCGATCCGTTCTTGCGCTGCAGCAGCAGCTCGCCCGACCACGAGCCCGATGTCGCGAGATCCTCGCGATGCACCTCGCGCGAGTGGTCGTGCGCGCGCACGGTGGGGAGCACGGTGAGCACGTGCGAAGGAAGCCCGATGAGCTCCTCCCGTGTGTAGCCGTATTCACGGAGCGCTGCTCCGTTCGCGTAGAGGACGATCTCATCGCGCGAGCGGATGAGCACGGGCTGATCCATCGCCTCGAGCGCGACGGCCAGCGCGCGGGCGCGCTCGTTCGCGGCGCGCTCCGCGGCCGAGGCGTGCGCGCGCGCGATGGCGGTGCCCGCCTGGCGCGCGATCAGCATCACGATCTCGATCACTTCCCGGTCATAGGCGTCCGGATCGTTCGACTGGGCCTGGAGCACGCCGAGGACCTGCTCGCCGGTGACGATCGGCGCGCTCAGGACGACGGACATTCCCGGACGCTTCGTGTTCCCGGTGCGCTCGGCCTCGGGAATCGTGGCGACGTTCGGCTCGGCGGTGCGGAAGGCGGTGATGAGACTCTCGTCGGCAACGGTGCCCCGCACGATCGGCAGGCACGTCGTGCTGTCCGCGTTGCCTTCCACGCCGTTTCTCACGACATATTCGGGGATCAGCGTATCGCGAAGTCCGTCGTGCCGCATGAGCACGAAACAGGGGGCATCG
>Ga0070714_100003237_pt1 | contig 12110 bp, 13 predicted proteins | sample LARL83metaG_FD_65450 | JGI IMG/M metagenome (GOLD analysis project Ga0070714, IMG submission 65450) | Corn, switchgrass and miscanthus rhizosphere microbial communities from Kellogg Biological Station, Michigan, USA - LAR L8-3 metaG | ecosystem: Host-associated > Plants > Roots > Rhizosphere ... | reverse complement strand
CTGCTGGATCGGCGCCATGAACGTCCCGTCGCGATCGGCCAGGCTCGCATCGGCGACGGCTGCAAGCTCTCGTAGCACGAGCGCAGGCGCGCGGAGGCGCGTTCCCATCGCATGCGATAACGCGCCGACATACGCGTCCGCGAAGGCGGGATCGTCGATCGAATGGCCCGCTTCGAACATCCAGTCGATGAGCGGCAGCAGCGCTTTCGCCGCTGCGTCCACGTCGTCGTCGTTATAGAGGCCGCGGCGCCTGGCGCTGCGCCACGCGAAGTCGTCGGGCGTGATCGATCGTGCGACGCGACCGTTGCCGATCGCCGTCGCCAACGCCTCGTTGAACAGGTTCCATGCGGCGACCCGCTCCAGCGATCTGTGCGCACCGTCGGTGCCGAGCATACGCGCGTGCAGCGCCGCGAAGCGTTTCGCCGGCATGCTCCGGAACAGATAGTGCACGTACTCGTGGACCACGACCGGCATATGCAGCGTGGCCGCCTCGTCTCCGATCTCGACGATCGCGTAGCGACCGATCGATTCGGCCGACGTCGTGAGCGACGGTGCGACGCGTCGGACGAGCTCGATGGACAGCGCCGTGTCGTCGGTCGGCGCAAGGCCGAAGAAGCGGTGCATGACGGTAAGCTCGTCCTCGATGTCGCCGGAGCGAAACGCCTTCTGCAGCGTGGCGACCTGTGCGGCGAGCGGGCCCTCTGCGCGATCGTTCCACCAGTCGTCGAATGCCGGTCGCACGCGCTGGATGACTTCGCGTGCGGTCGAAACATCGGCCGGATCGAGAAATTCAGGAAGGCGTGCGACGAACCGATCGATCGAGTCGATCCCGAAGCTCGCCGTTCGCAGCAACACGGGATCGGTGCGCGACGCCACGAGCTCATGGTTCGCGTCGCGAGGATGGGGTTGCAGCCGCGCCCATGCGGCGACGCCTTCGTCGTGCGCGACGTCGATGTGAAAGCGGATCTGCCACAGCGCGGCGTAGCCGTCGCGGTTGCCGCACGACTTGATCCGATGACTGACGCAATCGAGCTGATACACGAGGTTCGCCGCGGGCGATGCATGCACGAGGGTCGCCGCGGATGCGGGCGCCGATGCCCACGACAACGCGATCGCGACCAGCGTCCATGCATGCGTCAGCGAGCGGTTCATCCAAGGTTTCCAGGTAGCGCAACGCCGAATTTCGCCGCCCACGGCGCGAGCCCCGGCATGACCTCCCGATACAGCGCCACGCCGTTCGCCGCCTGTTCCCGGTAGAGGCGCAGCGCCCGCTCACCGGGCAAGCGTACCGGGGGCCCATCGGGGCGCGGCGTCGCCTCGTGGCACGCGCGCACGAGCCAGTCCATTTGCCGAGTGAACGGCTCGATGCCGCCGAATGCGGCCGGGTCGAGCACCTGCACGAACACCGTCGCACCCCAGCCCTCGGCGGGGTCGGCCCGGCCATGCCCGGAGAGCCCCGCCGTCATTGCCTCGATCAAAAGCGCCAGCGCGAAGCCCTTGTGGCCCGCGTCGAGACCACCGAGCGGAAGCAGCGTCCCGCGCGGCTCGTTGAAAAGCACGGCCGGATCGCGTGTCGGATTGCCCTGCGCGTCCTGCACCCAGGGATGCGGCAGCGCCTGCCCGTTCCTGTGCAAGCGCATCGTCATCCCGTTGGTCGTGTAGCTCGCCGAGATGTCGAGCAGGATCGGATCGCCCGACGTCGGGATGCCGGCAGCGAGCGGATTGGGTGTGAACACCGACGTGATCGCGCCGAACGGCGCGACGCTGTGCGTCGCGGGATCGATGCAGCAGACGATCGCCATCACACCGCGCTCGGCAGCGCGCTTCGCGTACGACGCGAGGCAGCCGATGTGATGCGAGCGCCGGATCACGACGGTGCCGCTCCCATGCGCAGATGCCAGGCGCCGCGCCTCGTCGAGCGCGCGCAGCGTGAGCCACGGCCCCGGCAGCCGCTGCCCATCCCATGCGGCCGTCGCGCCCGACGACCCCACGATTATCGGCTCGCCGGTCTTGCGCATTCCCCCGCCCTCGAGGGCATCGAGATAGCCGGGGAGCAGCTGCAGGCCGTGCGTCGTATGGCCCATCAGGTCCCCGTCGAGCAGCACCGAGGCGACATCCTGCGCGACATCGTCGCGAACGCCGGCTGCGGCGAGCAGCGCCGTCGCAAATGCCTGCAGCGCCTCCGCCGCGTAGCGAATTTCGCCATCCCCGGCGCACCGTGTTGCAGTGGCGGCAGCGGGTGCGGGTTCGGGAGTGGGCATCGGGGCGCTCCATCACGGGTTCGGATGGCGTGCAATGTATGCTGTGCCGGTCGCAAAATCCACCTCGCGGACGCCGTGCTGCCGTCGTCGCTGCAGATCAGCATCGTCACGTACCTTCCCGACCTGCCGCTTTTCACGCGCACGCTCGATACGCTCGCCATCGCGATCGACGTCGCCCAGCAGGCGCAGGCGCTGCGCACCGTCCATCTCGCGCTGATCGACAACAGCAACGATCGCGGCATCGCCGAGCGCCTGATCGAGCTCGGGCGGGCGCGTTTTGCCGAATCGCGCGTGCATCTCGTGTTCCTGCACGGTCACGCCAACATCGGCTTCGGCGCCGCGCACAACCTGGTGCTGCACGGCACCGGGGCCGACTACCACCTCGTGCTCAATCCCGATGCCGAACTCGCCGCGGACGCACTCGTCAACGCGATTCTGTGGCTCGACGCGCATCCCGACGTCGGTGCGCTGGCGCCAACGGTGACCGACGGCAGCGGCAAGCGCCAGTACCTGTGCAAGCGCTATCCCGCCGTGTTCGACCTGATGCTGCGCGGCTTGGCACCCGAATTCGTGCAGCGGCTCTTCGCCCGGCGGCTCGCGCGTTATGAAATGCGCGACATCGTCGACGCGGTACCTCCGCGCGACGCTGTCGGCGTGCCTGTGATGTCGGGCGCATTCCTGCTCGCGCGCCGCGATGCGATCGATCGGACCGGTGGCTTCGATCCGCGGTTCTTCCTGTATTTCGAGGATTACGACTGGACCGTGCGGCTGCGGGACGTGACGCAGACGGCGTTCGTGCCGAGCGTCAATATCGTCCATCACGGCGGCGGGGCCGCGCGGAAGGGTCTGCGGCATGTGCGCTGGTTCCTCGCGAGCGGCGTCCGCTTTTACGCGAAGCACGGCTGGAAATGGTTCTGACCGGGAAGCCGGTCGTCGTGACCGGTGCGGACGGATTCATCGGCACGGCGTGCTGCCGCCGCATGCAGGCAAGCGGGCGGACGGTGCAGCGGATCGTGCACGCGCGAGCGGCGTCCGGTGCCACGGAAGACGTCGTTGCCATCGACCTCGCGCGTGCGCCGCCCGATCAACTCGCGCGGGCGCTTCGCGGTGCGTTCGCCGTCGTTCATCTCGCCGGCCGCGCGCACGTCATGAAGGAAGTTGCGCCCGACGCCGATGCCGCGTACAAGGCCGCGAACGTCGACACCACCGAACGGCTCGCCCTCGCCGCGGTGGCCGCGGGCGTGCACCGATTCGTGTTCGCGAGCACCGTCAAGGTGAACGGCGAGTCGACGCTGCCGGGCCGGCCATTGAAGCCAGGCGATCCGGCGGCGCCACGCGACGCTTATGCGCGGAGCAAGCTCGCGGCCGAACGCATGCTCGCGCAGGTCGCAAGCGGCACGTCGATGACGGTGACGAATCTGCGCCTGCCGCTCGTTTACGGGCGCGGCGCACGCGGCAACTTCCGCCGGCTGGTCGACGCCGTCGCGGCGCGGCGCGTGCTGCCGCTCGGTGCGATCGACAATCGGCGCTCGCTCGTCGCCCTCGACAACCTGCTGCATGCGATCGACGCGGTGCTCGATGCGCCGTCGCCGGTGGCCGGCACGCATTTCGTCGCCGACGCGAACGCCATCTCGACACCGGCGCTCGTGCGCGCGATCGCCGCGGCACTGGGCGTCGCGCCACGGCTCGTTCCGGTGCCGGTGCCCGCGCTGCGCCTCGCCGGCGCATTGTGCCGACGCGCTGATGCGGTTGCGCGCCTCACCGAATCGCTCGAAGTCGACACCGGGTCGCTGTCGCGTGCAACGAGCTGGCGGCCGCGGCCGGTGTCGATCGATGCGGCGAGCGTCGGGGCAGCCGGGTCGGAAGCATGAGCGCATATGCGGGCGCCTTATAATTGGCGCCTATCGCAAACGGACCTGGCGACCATCGAAACCTCCCCACAGAAGCAGGCGCGCGCAGGCGGCCGGCGCGCCGACGAACTGCGCGCCGTGCGCATCACGCGGCATTTCACAAAACACGCCGAAGGCTCGGTGCTCATCGAAGCTGGACAGACGCGCGTGCTGTGCACGGCGAGCGTCGAGGAAGGCGTGCCGCTGTTCCTGAAGGGCAAGGGGCAGGGCTGGCTCACCGCCGAGTACGGGATGCTTCCGCGCGCGACGAATACGCGCACGCGGCGCGAGGCGGCCGAGGGCCGGCAGTCGGGACGGACGCAGGAAATCCAGCGCCTGATCGGCCGGTCGCTGCGCGCCGTCGTCGACCTCGCGGCGCTCGGCGAGCGCACGATACGCGTCGACTGCGACGTGCTGCAGGCGGACGGCGGAACGCGCTGCGCGTCGATCACCGGCGCGTATGTCGCGCTGGCCGATGCGATCGCCTGGTGCCGTACGCGCCGCGCACTTGCGGGCGAACCGCTGCGCGACCGCGTTGCCGCGGTTTCGGTCGGCGTCGTCGCCGGCACGCCGCTGCTCGATCTCGATTACGCCGAGGATTCGGGCTGCGACACCGACATGAACGTCGTGATGACCGGTGCCGGCGGCTTCGTCGAGGTGCAGGGCACCGCCGAGCGCGAGCCGTTCTCGCGCGAGCAGTTCGACGCGTTGCTGACGCTTGCGCAGCGGGGCATCGCGCGCCTGCACGCTGCGCAGCGCGAGGCGCTTTCCGCATGATCGAGCGGCTGGTGCTGGCATCGGGCAACGAGGGCAAGCTGCGCGAATTCCGCCGCCTGCTCGAGCCGCTCGGAGTCGCGTTGATCGCGCAGGCGGAACTCGGCATCGTGCCCGCCGACGAACCGCACGTGACGTTCATCGAGAATGCGCTTGCGAAGGCGCGCCATGCGAGCGCCCAAAGCGGGCTGCCGGCGCTGGCCGATGATTCTGGCGTATGCGTCGAAGCGCTCGGCGGCGCGCCCGGCGTGCGCAGCGCGCGCTACGCGGGCGAGCCCGTTTCCGACGCGCGCAACAACGCCGCGCTGGTTGCCGCACTGCGGGGCATCGCCGATCGCCGTGCGCATTACTACTGCGTGCTGGTGCTCGTCCGCCATGCCGACGATCCGCAGCCGATCCTCGCCGAGGGAATATGGCACGGCACCATCGTCGATACGCCGCGCGGCAGCGGCGGATTCGGCTACGACCCGCATTTCCAGGACGCGATCACCGGCAGGACGGGCGCCGAACTGCCGCTTCAGCGCAAGAACGCGCTGTCGCATCGCGGCAAGGCGATGCGCCGGCTGATCGCGCGGCTCGAGATGCTGCAACGCGATGGGGGCTGACGCAGCGACGCTCGGAACCATCCCCGCGGATTCACTGCGCGGTCCGCGGTTCGCGGCGCTGCCGCCGCTCGCGCTCTACGTGCATATGCCGTGGTGCGTGCGCAAATGCCCGTACTGCGATTTCAATTCGCACGAGTGGCGGCCGGATGAGAAGGTGCCCGGCGCACGCGACGCCTTGCCCGAGGACGCGTATGTCGACGCGCTGATCGCCGACCTCGAATCGGCGCTGCCGTCGGTCTGGGGACGCACGATCGGCAGCATTTTCATCGGCGGCGGAACACCGAGCCTGTTTTCTGCCGCATCGATCGAGCGGCTGCTGTCGGCGCTGCGCGCGCGGCTGCCGTTGCTGCCCGACGCCGAGATCACGCTGGAAGCCAATCCCGGGACGTTCGAGCGCGAGAAATTCGCCGGCTACTTCGCGGCCGGCATCAACCGCCTGTCGCTCGGCGTGCAGAGCTTCGACGATCGTTTCCTGCGCGCGCTCGGACGAGTTCATGGTGCCGACGAAGCACGGCGCGCCGCCGAATCGGCGCTGATGATCTTCGGCAACGTCAATCTGGACCTGATGTTCGCGCTGCCGAACCAGACGCCGGACGATGCTCGACGCGATGTCGCGGCGGCGCTGTCGTTCGCCCCGTCGCACCTGTCGTTCTATCATCTGACGCTCGAGCCGAACACGCTTTTCCACCGGCATCCGCCGCCGCTGCCCGACGACGACGCAGCGGCCGATATCGAGGACGCCGTGCTCGATATGCTGGCCCACGCCGGCTACGCGCACTACGAGACGTCGGCGCATGCCAGGCCGGGATTCGTTTGCCGGCACAACGTCAACTACTGGCGCTTCGGCGATTACCTCGGCATCGGCGCAGGTGCGCATTCGAAGCTTTCGTTTCCCGATCGCGTCGTGCGGCAACTGCGCTGGAAGCAGCCGAGGCAGTATCTCGAGGCGGTTGCGCGCGGCACGCCGATCCAGGAAGCGCACGACGTTTCGCGGCGCGACCTGCCGTTCGAATTCATGCTGAACGCGCTGCGGCTCACCGACGGCGTGCCGACGCCGATGTTCGCGGAACGCACCGGGCTGCCGTTGTCTGCCGCGGCGCAACCGATCGCCGAGGCGACGCGACGTGGATTGCTCGAGCCCGATCCCGCCGTGCTGAAGCCGACGCCGCGCGGGCGGCGCTTCCTGAACGACCTGCAGCAGTTGTTTCTGCCGTGAAGCGCGCCCACCGCGCCGCGACCGCACGATGACGCTGTCCCGCCGCGACCTCGAGGAAGGCCGCATGCGCGAGGTGTATGTCGAGGCGCTCGCCGAAGGTCACGCGCTGACCGACGAGCAGCTGTCGGCGTCGCTCACCGCAACGTTGCATGCGAAGCCCAAGGGCGCCGGCTGGTGGGTGTTCGCCTACGGGTCGCTCTTGTGGAATCCGATTTTCCCGTTCGCCGAGGCGCGCCGCGCATCGGTGCACGGGCTGCATCGCCGCTTCTGCCTGTGGTCGCTCGCGTCGCGCGGCCGGCCGAGTGCGCCGGGCCTCGTGCTCGGGCTCGACCACGGCGGCTCGTGCCGCGGCGTCGTGTATCGGCTGCCGTCGCCGTGCGCGATCGACGAGCTGCATCTGCTGTGGCGCCGCGAGATGGTCACGGGCGCCTACGCGCCGCGCTGGCTGCACGCCGATTGCGAGGGGCGCCCGATCGTGGCGCTCGGCTTCGTCGTCAAGCGCGACCATGCGCAGTACGCGGGTCATCTGACGATCGAGGCGCAGGCGGACGTGATCGCGCACGCGTGCGGCGCATTCGGGACGTCGGCCGATTATCTCGAGCGCACGCGCGTGTCGCTCGCGACGCACGGTGTCGTCGATCTGTACCTGGAGCGGCTCGCGGGGCGCGTCGCCGCGAAGACGTGCGCCTAGAGCGCGATGTGCCTTCCGCCGTCGACGTTGATCGTTTCGCCGGTGACGTACGGCGCTTCGGCAAGCAGGTAATGCACGGCCTTGGCGACGTCGTCGGGCGAGCCTTCGCGGCGCAGCGGCGTATGCGAAATGATGCGCTGGCGCGCGAGCTCGTCGAACACTTCCTCGTCGGGCCACAGGATGGGTCCGGGCGCGACCGCATTCACGCGCACCTCGGGCGCGAGCTCGCGCGCCAGCGATCGCGTGAGCCCGACCAGCCCTGCCTTCGCCACCGAGTAGACGACGTAGCTCTTGAGCGGCCGCTCGGCGTGGATGTCGGTGATATTGACGATCGCGCCCTGCGCCTTCTTCAGCGCCGGCGCCGCGGCCTGCGCGAGGAACAGCGGCGCCTGCAGATTGGTCCCGACGAGATTGTTCCAGTCGTCGACGCCGATGTCGCCGATCGCCGTCTGATAGAACGTCGATGCGTTGTTGACGAGCGCATCGAGCCGGCCGAACGTCTGCACCGTCTGCTCGACGAGCGACGGCAGCTTGGCGACGTCGAGAAGGTCGGCCTGGATCAGCGCGACCGAATGCGGCCGCACATGGTTGAGCTCGGCCTGCAGCAGGCGCGCCTCGCCCGCCGACGCGCGAAAATGCAGCATGATCGACGCGCCCGCCCGGTGCAGCCGCCTGCAGATGGTGGCACCGACCCGCTTCGCGCCTCCGGTGATCAGTACGATCCTGCCTTCCACGCAAAGCCTTGCGGGTCGATGAGACGGGGCAATCTAGCACAGTTTTCAAAGGCTCAGCGCCGTTGAAACCCTCGCTGCCGATCCCCGGCGCCGACGCACGCGCGCACAGCGCGCGCGTTCTCGCCTGCGTGCGCGACGAGATCGGCCGCGCCGGTGGATTCATCCCGTTCTCGCGCTACATGGAGCTCGTGCTCTATGCGCCCGGGCTCGGCTATTACGTCGCCGGTGCGCGCAAGTTCGGCGAGGCGGGCGATTTCGTCACCGGTCCCGAGCTGACCCCGCTTTACGGCGCGGCGATCGCACGCCAGCTGGCGCCGGTCCTCGCGACGACGGGCGCGCGCGACATCGTGGAATTGGGCGCCGGCAGCGGCGCACTCGCCGCGTCGTTGCTGGATGCGCTCGCGCTGCACGATGCCGCGCCGTCGCGCTACCTGATTCTCGAAGTGAGCCCGCAGCTTCGCGCGACGCAACGCTCGACGATTGCGAAGCGCACGGGCACCGCGCTTGCGCGCGTCGAATGGATCGACCGCCTTCCCGCGGTGATCGACGGGGTCGTCGTGATGAACGAGGTACTCGACGCAATTGCGCCGCGGCTCGTCGCGCGCCGAGGCGGCGCGTGGTTCGAGCGCGGCGTGACGGTTGCCGACGGCGCGCTCGCGTGGGACGAACGCCCGCTCGACGACGCGCGGCTCGAAGCCGTCGCGTCGGCGCGCTTTCCTGCGAACGGCGACTACACGAGCGAAGTGAATCCCGCCGCCGAGGCGCTCGTGACGACGATCGGTCGGCGCATCGCATCGGGCGCACTTCTGATCGTCGACTACGGATTTCCGCGGCACGAGTACTACCACCCGCAGCGGAGCAGCGGAACGCTCGTCGGGCACTACCGGCATCGGGTGCACGACGATCCGTTCCTGTGGCCGGGGCTGTCGGATCTCACGAGCCACGTCGATTTCACCGCCATTGCGGAGGCGGGCGAGCGTGCAGCGTTGCACGTCGCCGGATTCGCGACGCAGGCGTCGTTCCTGCTGGGATGCGGCACCCTCGATCTGCTGCGCGACGTCGGTGCGCCGGAAACGCCCGCTTACCTGCGTGCGGCGAGCGCGGTCCAGAAGTTGTTGTCGCCCGCCGAAATGGGCGAGCTCTTCAAGGTGCTGCTGCTGGCACGCGGCGACGCCGCCTGGCGCTCGCTTGCACTTGCCGACATGACGCATCGGCTGTGACGACGGTTACCGGCTGGATGGCCCGCGTCCGCCGCGACGCATCGGCCGTCACGATGGCTACCGGCTGCGATGGCCTGCCGCTCGCCACCCAGCGAAGCGGGATGGCATCACGACGGCGTGCGCTTCAGCAGCAGCTTGAACATCGTCGTCCAGCCGTCCTTCCCCTGCATTTCGCTGAACGCTTCGTACGCGTCGTCGCCCTGGCGCGTCCAGCGCACGCGGTAGGTCATCGCCTCGTTGCCGGCGACGTAGCGGGTGGGTGGAAACACGAGGCCGTTCGCGACGGGCTCCATCGTGCCGCGGCTGACGCCGCCGAGGTTCTCGATGTAGAGAAACGCGACGTGCTTCTGTTCGGCATCCCAGTAGTAGGTCGTTTCGCCGACGTAGTCGGGGCGGCCCGCGGCGCGCACCGTGTGCGTGTCGCGCAACGCCTGGCCATCGTAGAGCCAGGTAAAGCAGTGCTCGTCGGTCTGCTTGCCGTCCGGGAACTGCCCCTTCCAGCAGTGGCCCGCGAGAAACGACATCGGCTGCAGCGGTGCAATCGGCTCAGCATGGGCGGCGGCGGCAAGCAACAGCGATGCGGCAATCACGTAGCGCATGGTCGACCTCACGGAGGAGACTCCTTGCGGAGTCGTTGGGCGGAGCGCGATCGAGGCTTTTTCGGCAGCGTGCGTCGACTGCGGTCCCGAAGGCATTCGAAATAGCGGCGGAGCTGCCCGATCGACGCGTCGAAGCAGGCGACGTCGCGGTGCGTCCGGGCCTGCATGACCGCACCTTCCATCGTCGTCAGCACGAATTGCGCGAGCGCGCGCCGATCGAGGTCGGCCGGGAGGCGGCTGCCCGCGGCGTCGAGGCAGCCGAGCACCGCGGCGGTCCACGCATCGAAATTCGCGGCCAGCGCGGCGCGCACGGCGGGGTCCGGCTCGTGCAGCTCGAGGGCGAGGCTGCCGATCGGGCAGCCGTACGCGCAATCGGTCATCACGATGGCCTGCCGATAGCGTTCGAGCAGCGCGAACACCCGGTCGATCGGGTCGTCGACACCGACCCAGGCGGGTGCCAGCAGCTGCGTACCGATGCCTTCGCGGTACCGCTCGAGCACTGCCAGCAGCAGGTCCTGCTTGCCCGGAAAGAAGTGATAGAGGCTGCCGCTGTTCGCGCCAGCCTCCTTCAGCACATCGGCGACGCTCGTGCTGCCGTAACCCTTCTCCATGAAGAGGCGCATGGCGGTGTCGACGAGGCGCGCCCGGGTATCGGACGGTTCGGAAACCATCGGTTTGGTTGAATGATCAACCAAGAGCGTAGCATGGTCAAACCGAACATGCAAACGACCGTGCTACTCGACGATCAGCTCACCCTTCATGATCGTGTGCAGTGTGCAGAGGTACGCGAAGCGGCCCTTCTTCTTCGCGGTGAAGCGGTACGTGGCGTTGGGCGCGATGTCGCCGGAATCGAGCCCCGCATCCTTCGCGGTGGCCGTGTGCGGCACGGGGTCGGTGTTGTGCCACTCGACCGTGTCGCCCTGCTTGATGGTGAGCGACGGCGGATGAAAGGCGAAGCCGTCGATGGTCACCTTGTGCACGGTGCCGGCGGCTTCGCTTCCGGTCGCGACGAGCGCCAGCGCGATGACGCAGAGCGTCGCCAGCGCGCGGGCACCGTGTCGCGCCACGTTACTTCCCAAGCTCGGACTGCACCTGCTTCGCGTGATCGAGGTGGGCGACGAACGCCGGCCGCACCTTCACGAGCAGCGCCTTCAACTCGGCATTCTGCGCACTCGGGATCAGCGTCTTGTCCATCGCGTCGAGCACTTGCTGGTGATAGACGATCTCGTGCTCGATGTACGCCTTGTCGAACGCGTCGCCCTTCAGCGTCTTCAGGTGCGCGACGTTCTCCTGCCCGCCCTTCTTGAGGCTCTCGGCCGTCGGGTTGTCCTCGGGCTTCACGTGCAGCTTCGTCACGAGGTCCTTTGCCGACTTGTTGACGCCGGTATGGTCGGTGACCATCATCTTTCCGAACGCCTTGACGTCCTTGTTCTTTGCCTTCGACTCGGCGAGCTTGCCGGCGTCGATGTCGACCTGGTTGGCGGTGACGACGATCGCGGCGATCTGCGCGTCGTTCGGACCGCCCTGTGCGTACGCGACGAACGTGGCGGAAAGCAGCGCCGCGGCGACCATGGTGGGAATGCGTTTCATCGTTGCTCCTTCTTGAAAGGTGGGAACTGCAGGGTAAGGTACGGACGAATCAGTCCGCCGGATGCGCAGGGTCACAAATGCGGACCAGCACCGCACGGACGATACGGTCGCAGCGCTCGCCGTCGAAGCCGAAGACTTCCTGGACCGCCGTATCGAGCTCTTCGGCGAGCGACTCGCGCAGGCGCGCCTTCGCCCGGAACAGGCGGCTGCGTACCGTCGCGGCGGGAATGCCAAGCGCGGTGGCCGTTTCCTCGACGGTCATGTCCTCGACTTCGCGCAGCATGAAGACGGTGCGGTAGGCCTCGGGCAGGTCGTCGATCTTGCTTTCGATCAGTCGGCGCATCTCGGCACGCAGCATCGTGGTCTCCGGCGCTCGTGGCGAGAGGGACTCGGCGATCTCCTCGTCGGGGCTGCGCTCGTCGGGCGGCTCCTCGAACAGCACCACGACCTGCTCGCGGCGCGTCCTGCGCAGCGCCTGCAGCGCCTGGTTCACGACGATCCGCGTGAGCCAGGTGCCGATCTGCGCGTCGC
>Ga0070714_100003235_pt1 | contig 12114 bp, 13 predicted proteins | sample LARL83metaG_FD_65450 | JGI IMG/M metagenome (GOLD analysis project Ga0070714, IMG submission 65450) | Corn, switchgrass and miscanthus rhizosphere microbial communities from Kellogg Biological Station, Michigan, USA - LAR L8-3 metaG | ecosystem: Host-associated > Plants > Roots > Rhizosphere ... | reverse complement strand
CTTTCGGAGTATCTTGGAGGCAGCTTGCCGTATTAGATCTTGGTCTTCCACAACTAGGATGGTTGCCTCCCGAGACCCGGGTGTTTTCTCGAAGGCACTGGAGATCGTGATGCGGCTAACATGAGTTGTTTCTTCGGCACAAGGCAGCAGAATCTGAAAGATCGTACCTTTGCCAGGTGCGCTCACCAGACGTATTGTCCCGCTGAGACTCCGAACGATCCCTTGGACGACTGCAAGCCCCAGCCCGTGGCCCGCGAGCTTGGTCGAGAAGAACGGGTCGAAAACCTTAGCCTGCATTTCGCGTGTCATGCCGCGGCCGGTGTCGGAGACCTCCAGTTGTGGTAGTCACCGTCGGCCAGGCGCTCTGACACACCAAAGGGCAAGTCGCGGCTTACTGCCACCCCCGGGTTGCGGCGTCTGTGCATAGGCGCGGCCGGACTCATCAAACGTGGTTATCTCCTTGCCATCGAAAAGGACCAGACTACGCGCACCGTCGCTTCGCTCGGAATCTATGCGCAGCCGGTCGGGACGGCTCAAGGTCACGTTGCGGACTTCGTTCCACTCGACTTTGTCACCTTCCTGCTGTACCGCGTCATAGGCACCGTGGACGGCGACGCTCACGCGCTGGGCGCTCGACAGGAATTCTGCCAGGCGCATCATAATCGCCCGCGATCAGGCTAAGGTTCGACGGCCGCTCGTGCCGGAGCGAGGCTCGACACCGCTATCACCGACAGACCGCAGAAGAATGCACTTTTGAATCGCCGTCTCAATGGTTTGCACTCAATTTGATCGCGCATCGTTCCGCTCTCCTTTCCGCTCTTCTTTATCCACCTGCCATTTAGACCGGGCCCCTGTTGAGATGGCTCTTTTTCTTGTGGAACTTACTGCCTGGCCGCGCGAGCTGCTAGGAATTCAAAATACCTCTTTCTTTGAGCCACACAAGCTGGCCGCATGTTTAAAAGCCCGTGCTAGCCTTTCAGCTATTTCTTTGCTTCCTACCTCAAGACTGGTATCGTTCCAAGTGGCTGTCCCTTTTTGGTCGCTAGTCGTTTCCTCTCCAGTTCCGGATCCAGACGCTTTCAGTCTAAAACTCACATTCACGGCCTTAGTGAACGTGAGATGAACGGAGTACGGCAGGTCTGCTTGATCGAAAGACTGTAGGTCCGATTTTATGAAAACGCAGTGTGGGTTCTCTGGCGTAGGCCGCTCTAGGGTAATGCCGTCACGAGCGATGCTGCCAAGGTCGAGCCGGAAGCGATACTCACGTTGATACGTGACGCGGTTCCAGCGTCTGCCACCGATAACATCGCCCGTCCAAATGCAAATCGCATTTTGTGTCTTTGTGACATCGACAGTTTGGATGACTTCAATCGAACAGGACGAAAGCGACGGCGCAATCCGACTTTGCCAAGCAGTGTTGATAGTGCCCCCGCAGCCTCGAACCTTGTCGCATTCGACACGTGATGACACGGAAACACCCGACAGCTTTAGGATAATGAAGTCGATCGTTCCCTCAAAGGATGGACCTTTTGCGCATAACACGACCGACCGCAGCGAGAGACCGAACAATACGGTGATGCTCAACCAAAGAGAGGCAGAACGAGGCTTTCGCATTCAGTAACTCTCATTCCGGAGCCGAGTAGTTTGATGCAGATGAGCGCGCACCGCATACTTGCCTTATGTTTCGATACGGCCGCCTAGTCTTTGGCTCTGGCGATGGCTTTCGCGGCGGCCTCTTTGTCGGGTTCCGACAACTGCTCCGGCCCGAGCTTGTAGTTCAGCCTGTTGATCGTCCCGGTGAAGCGGAACGGGAGTTTATAAGCTAAGTCGTCTACCGAAGTGCGAGTATCAACGCCTACGTCGAAGGTTTCGTCAATGGCCATAATCATCGGGATCGTGTGCGGAATCGTTTTGCGCGCTACTTCCTTGCCGTCTACCGAGAGCACGCCGGTGCCACCCTTGCCTGGGCCGGGTCCATCGTACTTGAAGTCAAAGACGATGGTGTGCTGGCCGGTCCTGAGCGGACTGAGGCTCTCCCACCTGAACCGCTCCAGATCCAGAAGGTTGTAAACGAACACCGGCCTGCCTTGGCCTATGCCGAATAGGCCGGTGACAAACATGGCGGCCACCCAGAGTGCGGCTAAGGTCAACATGGAATAGCCAACCCGCATCTTCCAGGCCGGCCAACTTCTGTTGGTTCCGAGCCAGGTGAGAAGCAAACCCGACACGAACAACGCCACCCCTGCCACTGTAAACAACCGGCCCTTGAACCACCCATTGAAGCTCTGACTCAGGAATAGCCCGTAACCGCCGAATCGGCCGCCTAGTGTCGCGATCATGCCCTCCGCACCGCCCGATGGAATCGTAACATCAGCGGTGATGGTGTAGTCCTTATTCAGAATACTGGGAGCATTTCCGACGGGAATGCCGGGATTCTCACCCGAGTAGGTGAATTCAGTGCGTCCGGCGATCGCGCTCGGCCGCGCCGTGAGGAAACGCGTGAGAATCGAGTTATCCAACGGTAAGACTTGGTATTTCGCCGCCTCCGTCAGGAACAACGCTTGCAACTCATGCAGCTTGTCGGGGTTCCTGGATGCGAGGTCGTCGCATTCCGAGTAATCGTTGGCAACATTATAAAGCTCCCACTGGTAATTGTTAACGTCCGGCATCTTGGACGTTCCCATGAGCCAAGGTGGGAATGGCGGAGTGGTAGCGGCGATCCAACCGTCGTGATAGATAGCCCGGTTCGCGAACATCTCGAAGTATTGAGTTATACGCGTCGAAGGCGCGTTGGCATTCGCCTGATCGAACGTGTAAGCCATGCTGACGCCTTCGATCGGTTTCTGTTTAATCCCGCTGACTTCCTCGGGCGCCTGAATTCCAGCGGCCTCGAGGATTGTCGGAACGATATCAATCATATGGTGGAACTGGGGGCGAATGCCGCCAACATCTTTAATGTGTCCGGGCCATGAAATAGCCATCCCCTGCCGGGTTCCGCCGAAATGCGACGCCACCTGTTTGGTCCACTTGAAGGGTGTGTCAAACGCCCAAGACCATGCCACCGCCATATGGGGATAGGTCTTGGCCGAGCCCCAGTTCTCATAATGCGCTAACTGCAGCGCGTGAGGAGCATCCAGAATACCGTTGTAAGCGGTCATTTGATTGTAGGTGCCGGACGGAGTGCCTTCAGGGCTAGTGCCGTTATCGCCGCTAATATAGATGATCAGCGTGTTGTCGAGCTTGCCCATGTCCTGGACTTCCTGGATGACACGGCCAATCTCATAGTCGGTATACGCTACGTACGCTGCAAATACTTCCGTTTCGCGTGCATAGAGTTTTTTCTGCACGGGGGTCAACGAGTCCCATTTCGGCAGGACGGCCGGCCAGGGAGTGAGCTGTGTATTCGAGGGAATCACGCCGAGCCGCTTCTGATTGGCAAAAATCTGCTCGCGCAATTTTTCCCATCCCAAGTCGAACTTGCCTTTGAACTTTTCAATCCACTCCGGTTTCGGCTGGTGCGGCGAGTGCGTGCCGCCGGGCACGTAATAGACGAAGAACGGCTTGTCGGGTGCGGACGCGTTCAAATCACGCATGTACTTGATGGCGGCGTCAGCCAGGTCGGTGGTGAGGTTGTAGCCGGGCTTGCCGATCCATGGAAATACTTGAGTCGTGTTGCGAAACAGATACGGCGTCCACTGGTCGGTTTCGCCACCCATGAAGCCGTAAAAGTACTCAAAGCCCATGCCGACCGGCCACTGATCGAATGGCCCAGCCGAGCTGTATTGATAGGTAGGCGTATTGTGGTTCTTACCAAACCACGAGGTCGCGTAGCCGTTTTCCTTGAGGACCTCGCCCACTGTGGCGCTTTCAGGACCGATGATGGAGTCATAGCCGGGGTAGCCCGTGGACATTTCGCCGACGACGCCGTAGCCGACCGAGTGGTGGTTGCGTCCGGTGATTAGCGCAGCTCTTGTGGGTGAGCAAAGAGCAGTGGAGTGGAACTGCGTGTAGCGCAACCCCGCCTTGGCGACGCGGTCCATGGCCGGTGTCGGAATGACACCGCCAAATGTACCTGAAACGCCGTAGCCCTGGTCATCGGTCATGATGAGGAGCACATTTGGCGCGCCCTTGGGTGGAACGACCCGCGGAGGCCACCAAGGTGTGGATTCCGGAGCACCTTCCTTGATCACTCCGCCAAATCTCCCCGGAGCGGGCGGAAGTTGATTCCCCTCGATTGTGGTCGTCGCGGCAGGCGAACCCGGCACGCCCGAGACCTGCTGCGCCACAATCGGTGCAACCGCCGCCGGCAGAAACATCAGCGAGATTACCACCGGAATCAGCAATGCTTGAGTCCGGCGATGCCAAGACTTCAATTCTCGTTTCGCGTTCATATCGGCATCCGACTCACAACCCGAATGTGACTCCGAGTACAAGAGCGTTGCCCTTCACCGTGTTGGTCGCTGTGAATGTGTCGACCCACCGGAACTGGAACGCCATCGATGGCTTCTTGGCTTTCGCAACATAGAGGACCATGGGACCGGCACCCCAGGCGTTAAGCCGGAACCCATGCAACCTGTTGGCGAGCGGCCCGGTGTCGTTGGTTATTTGAGTGATGTTGGAAACAACGGCGCCAACCCCAAATTTCGGTGAGAAGTACTGTACCACCATGCCGGCCCAATTGAATACAGTGCCGCTCGTGTACCTCGTGGTCGGGTTCTCACTGTAGATATCAAAGCCTATGTAGTTGTCGAATTCCATGCCGCGCTTTTTCCACAAGAAAGTGTGCGTCACGTTCGGCTCGATCGTCCATTCGTTCATTGCCATCCCAAGACTGGACAAACTGGCCCCCTGATAAGGCCCCGTCGGAGCAAAGACCCTGGTTGAGATCGCCAAATTGTTGTTCTCACTGAAATGAATGCCAACGGTTAGCGGTGTGAAGAACACATCCGCCAGGCCCGAGCTGGAACTACTCGCCCTTGCCAGCGGCGAGCCATTGAGCTGCGTGGTAGCGGTCGAACCTATCCAGTTAACGGGCAGATAAAACGCGGAGGAGAGACTGACTTTGGTTACCTCGGTCTTGTAAACGTACTGTGGTACGAGCAGGTTCTCGCTCACGTCAGCAGTGACGTGGCCATAGAGCTGCCCGCCTATCGGCACCTCTGTTCCGCCTGAGATCCTGCCCATATAGCCAACCGGCATCATGGTGAAGCTAAAGCCTGCCTCTGCTGGGACCACTCCTCCTTGCGGCATGACCCACAGACCGGGGAGGGTGCGGCCCAGGGCTTGCTCCACCGCAGACGCCGGCACGGCGCCCACAGCCAATACGACCCCAACCAAGACCATTCTTCGTGGATTCTTCACGGAAAACCTCGATTCTGCAGTTTGATAGACAGTGAAAACGGCGCATTCTTCGGTGATCGAGATCCTTCTGAAGGCGATGTGGCTTATTTTTTCTGAAGGTCGTTTCTGGCGTACATTGAGCAACTAGAGAAGTCAGGAGTGACTCCTTCCGTGCAGCTCCGTTCGATTTACAGACGTACGGGTGCGGTACCCGCGCTGCACGATCCGGTTATCGGACTGCGGATCAAAACATAGGGAACTAAGCGACAGCCACCGGGATGATCAGTAATTGCCCCATATAAATAGGTTGAAAAGACGATGATTTCGTAAATCAGATCGATGATGATGGTGACGACGAAGACTCTGGGATCTCCTTCGAGCCCTTGAGTAAAAGGTAGTGGTGGCGAACCGGATCGCTGAGAATGACCCATCCATACGCGGCGTGCCCCATCCGAACGTCTTTGAAACTCGCGCGGATTGCCAAGTCGGTCGCGGCTATCGGTTGCAGGATGAGTCGAAACGCTGGTGGTCCGTCTATTCGGACGATGAGATCCGGCTATTATTGCGTCAATAATTGCTTCTTGTCCGGTGCCCGTTTACTTGATAGCGACCCAAATCTTGCCATCGACTACCTTAGCAGCGTAAGTATTTACACGCAGCTCGCACACATTTGGGACGAAGCCCTGAATCCTTTACCAAATGTAAAGGAAGGACCCCCGCCCCGCCTGAGGACCTGCGAACGGAACGGGAGTCCCTTGCATCGCCGGAGAACTGATGCATCCTCAAGGCCAGGAGGTGCAGAGAATCAATCTACGCTGCTTTGCGCTTCGTGATCTTCTGCCGGCGTCTTGGGCTGCCAGGGCCAGCGGCTTTCCATTTCCACTCGCATAGACCAGCTCAGGAACGTACGGACGAGAATTAGAAGGCCCAGAGCGACAACATTATCTAATGTCGGCTCCAGAACAACTGTCCGGAGCACATCCGCAGCAACAAGAAGCTCCAATGCCACCAAAAGAGGTCTTCCTAAAGAGTGTTTGTCGCCCTCGGCGGCACCAACGGTACTAGAAGTACCACGTCGAAATTGGAATAGGTAGCGCAAGGCGCCCCGACTGAGAGCGATGGAAACGATGCCGGTCACAATGACGCCAACGGCAACCACCTCGATGCCAACGGACATCCACTCGATCAACTGGCGGATCGTTTCCACACGCCTATAAGCCTTTGCCGAAATCTGGGCTGCGGGGAGCAGCTAAGCAGCCACACGCTCTCGATTAAGATCTCGAATCAGGCGCCGGGTTCGCTCAACAAATGAAAGTGTGTCCGCCAGGCAGCTCTCAAGCAGTACGCCAACGCCGAAATGGCCGGTCACGTCTGCCGCCGCAATCAGAGCCACGTACTCACCTATGCGAAGGTGGACGAGGTGGCTTGCCTTCACCAAGATGAAGAGGAGCTTCGCCTCCGGGGACTGAATCTCCCCTAGCTCCCTGCGAAAGTCTTCTACGAAGACATCATGAAGGTGGCCGTTGAGCTTCATCGGCTTCTCGCCGATGAGCTTGAAGCACTCATCCAGGGACTTCAGGATTTTGTCTGAGACAAAAACCCGCGCCTCTAGGGCTTCTTTGATGTCAGGATGGTGGGCGGCTTGGCTCATCTCCTGAAAGATCTTGGTTGTGCGCTCGGTAGCCTGCCGCACATCGCTAAGCAGCAGGACGAAGAGTTCTTTGGGGTTATTAATTGGCACGAATATTTTCTCCTTTAAGTTTTGTGGTGGCTGTACGAGCCATCCACAAGATTCCCGGTTTCGATCTTCTGGTGCATTAAATCTTAAGTTGTAAACACTAACCGCGAAAGCGGCCAAGATCTGAGCTACCTGCTCCAAAACGTAGCGCCCGTTCGGCTTCACTGGACCAAAATGTTCAATCACCAAGGCCCATCGCGAAAGCTGCTCGTGTAAATACCTGATTTTAAGACCAATCGGATCCGGCGATTGGATGGTCTTCGGTGTGCGTTCCTTTCACGCATGCTAGAGCCATTAAATGAGCAATTGCCCAAACCCGTACCGGCATCTATGCTGAGCACACAGCGCGCCGGTATAGGAGATCAGGACGTCGCGGGAGAGACATCAGCCGTCGACGGGAACGAAAATTGCGGTGACCAACAACTGATCGATTCCGCTCGCCAAGGCGATACCACTGCGTTTGGAGAACTAATCAAACGGCACTATAGTAGTTGTCTCAGACGCGCATCTTCTCTGATTCGTAACCCGACCGACGCGGAGGATGAAGTGCAAAATGCTTGCTGGAAAGCGTTCGAGCGCTTGGCTCAGTTTCGGGGTGAGGGCACGTTTGCAGCATGGCTAAGCCGCATTGTAGAGAATCAATGCCTCATGCGAATCCGCGAAGACCGCCAGGCACGTTTCTTGTACCTGGATCAATCTACCGAGGCGAATGTTCGCGTCGAGCTAGTTGCGGAGGTGCCGGGGCCGGAAGATGAACTTGGTGATCAGCAACTCGAGACTTTACTTCGACTGGAGATTTCACGAATTCCACCGCTATTTCGGAACGTTTTGGTTCTTAGCGATGTCGAGCGATTGCCGATGCCCGATGTCGCTGCCCGGTTGGGACTATCGGTGCCGGCTGCGAAATCGCGGCTGGGGCGAGCCAGAGTCGAGTTGCGGACCCGCCTGATTAGGTACTGTGGACGAAGAGGCTTGAGCACACTCACTTACAAGCCCAGGTACGGCCGATTGGCGTACACGCGGGCCGCTTAATCCCTATGAGAGCGATCTCCATTCCAGGCCGACCCAACACCGGACGCAATCGGAGTTCTACGCAGATCGCCAGCCAGATTTCGGCTGCAATCGGACAGGAATTCTTCGAATCTCTAGTGACAATTCTCGCAGAAGCTCTGAGCGCTGACTGTGTTTACCTCGGTGAGTTCGTTGGCGGCGAAACTGAAAAGCTCAGGACTCTGGCCTCGTTCGTGAAAGGTCAACCTGGGTGCAACGCCGATTACGTCTTGGCGGGCACGGTCGCTGCGCTGCTAGCAACAGGTGAACCGTGGTCCTGTACGCGGGGAGCGTTGAAAAGATTCCCCTCGGATACTCTACTTCGTCAAATCGGCGCACAAGCGTGCATTGCCGTCCCGCTTCTCGACGGACAGCAGCAGGCTTCAGGGGTGTTGATGGCGGTATTCCGCCTTCCACTCGACAACACCAGGTTGCCGAAATCGATGCTGGAAAAGTTCGCCCCGAGAGCCGCTGCGGAACTTCATCGGAAGCAGGCCGAGGCGGCCCTTCGTGAGAGCGAGCAAAGATATAACGCTTTTATCACACAAAACACCGATGCTATGTGGCGCATCGAGTTCGAAAATCCAATCTCCACCAGCCTTTCAGAAGATGAACAAATCGAGAATATCTATCGTTGTGGCTATCTGGCCGAGTGCAACGACGCACTGGCGCGCCTGCTTGGCTATGAGAAGGCATCGCAGCTCATCGGTACCGGATTCGAGGAATTGGCACGTCACGCTGACCCGCGCCTGAGGGAAGACCTCCGGTCGGCCATTCGTTCGGGGTACAGATTCGACACTGTCGAGACCAAACCCATGGACAGAGATGGCCACGCCAGGCATCTTTTGCGAACGCAGTGGTGTATTGTCGAGAACGGTAAACTGCGGCGCATTTGGGGCGCATTCCGTGACCTTACAGAACTGAAGCGAGTGGAACAAGCGCTGCGGGCTTCGGAACAGCGGCTGAGTGAATTGCTGGAAAGCATGCATCTGCTTACTGTCATGTTGGACGGCGGCGGCTCCATCACAGTGTGCAACGATTATATGCTCCAGTTGACGGGTTGGCGACGGGAAGAAATTGTCGGCAAGAACTGGTTTGATCTGATGGTTCCTCTGGAAGAGCGGGAGCCTTTGCGGGCGGAATTCGCCGCTTCGTCCCTTGACTCACACGTGCCGCGTCACTTCGAAAGTGCAATCCTTGGCAAGAGTGGTGAGCGATGGTTGATTGCGTGGGAAAGTACAACCCTGCTTGATCCTCAAGGCCAAGTTTCCGGATTCGCCAGTGTCGGCCGGGATATAACTGTATCGAGGGCCCTTCAGGAGGAGCTAATCCAATCCGAGAAGTTGGAAAGCATCAGGCATTCAGTGGACAGACTGGTTCACGATTTCAGTGGTCTCACCACTATCATCGAAGGTTACTGTGAGATCTTGCTACAAGATCGACAGGACACGGATCTGGCGTACATTCCGCTGATGGAGATCAAGGCGGCAGCCGCGCGCGGAGCTGCCTTAACACAGCAATTGTCCGCGTTCAGCGAGCAGCAAGAACTCCGCCCGGAACTGCTGGATCTGAACGGTCTTATCGAAGAGATTGGCCGTACCGTGCAGCCACGACTCCCAGAGCACGTCACGCTGCAGATCGAGTTGGACCCCGCGCTAGCTCCAGTTCGCGTGGATGCCTTTCGCTTTCGCGAGGTGCTGTTGAATTTGACGACAAACGCCATCGACGCAATGCCGAAGGGCGGCCGGCTAACTTTGCACTCGTCAAACATCGAACTCGACGAAAGCGCCGTTTCACGGTTGTCGGGCGTTGCACCGGGGCATTACGTGCTGCTGGCTGTCGCCGACACTGGCGTCGGAATGAGCCAAGAAGTACAAGCGCACATATTTGAGCCGTTTTTTAGCACTAAAGGCAACGGAAGCGGTTTGGGTCTTTCCAGCGTATACGGGATCGTCCAGCAAAGCGGCGGTCACATCGTGGTCGACACGCAACCCGGGATCGGTACGATGTTTCAGATCTATTTGCCGAGAGTAAGGCCTCAGTAAATGCCGGGATCTCTAGCGACAGACGAAAAACAAAAAAAGCCGGCGATCCAGTTCCCAGAGACCGCCGGCGAAGTGAGGAGAAGTTTGTTATTGCTTCCGTATGCTACCGATGCTGAAAGGCGAGAGACGGATGCCAATAATTTCTCGGCAGCCCACTGATCGTAGCGGCTTCTACACGAGCCATCATTGATACTCGAAGCCAAAGGTGACCGGTGCTACTTGGGTCGCTATGGAGCGGCTGGCCGCGTAGGTGTAGCGTGATTCCACGAAGAACTTCCACGGAGTGTCCTTGATCCTGACAGTCAATCCGATGCCCCCGTTTGCCCCGAAAGAGCTGGTCCCAGTGCCAACACCTACTGTATTAACGTAGCCGTCAGTGCAGGTATATCCATACCATCCATAGATCGGCTGGCAAACAGTGCCAGTAGGTACAAAGGTGCTCTTGGAAATGGACGCATGTCTGTAGTACCATCCACCGCCGGCGATCACGTAATAGCCAAAGGTGTTCCCAAAACCGCTTCTGTACTTGTAGTCCGCATTAATGCTGTAAAGATTAACGCTCTGAGAAATGCCATTCAGTTGTGCGATGGCGCCAACGGAGGGAGGCAGGCCAGCCCACATGAACTGCCCTACGATCGAGTTATGTTTATCGATGTTATAGCCACCGCCGCCCTCAAAAGTCCCGCCAACGCCAGCGTATTTGGCGGTGGGGTTTAGGGGCACCGATAGGCCGCCGCCCATACTGAAGTTGAGCTTACCCTCTTCGTTCTGGTTCTGGGCCTGGATTGGGATAGTGCAGGCCGCAGCGAGTAAGCCGATCGTGATTAGAATTTTCGATGACATGAATCTAGCTCCTTTCAAAAGTTTGAATTGATGAAGTGACGCGACTCATCGACATGCCGCCAATCATAGCGATGCAGTCTGGTCACCTGGACAACTGTTCCTCGAGTCCTTCTCGTTGGCGGATACTAACACTTGTCGACGGGCCCTTAGGCCGATCAGTCTACTGAGCGTCGCCGAACGTGAAGTTAAAGCCAGAGCTAAAGCGAAGGTTATTCTGGTTGTTGTCGGTCCCCGACCTGTAGTCGTGGAGACGTGTTAGAAAGTACTCTAACTGAACAGGCCGGAAGGAAACATGTTTGCTGATCTTAATATCCAACCCTCCGCCGGCAGTCATCGCAAAGGCGGTTTGCTGCCTGGTCGCACGGAGACTGAAGCCCACCGGAATACCATCCACCAGCCCTAATACAGGCGCTGCGGTGCTCGTTGTCGCGTAGACTCCACCAAACAGAGTCTGGAAATAGGGTGTGACCCGCGACCATTTACGGACGGACACGCGTGGGCCCAACAGGAAATTGGCTACTGTGCTATCCAAGCTAATGCCCTGAATGTTGCCATTGTGGACGGCGCCCATGTCGGCCACCGCGCCAAACCAGCTGCCTAGGTTATACACAAACTGGCCGCTCCCGCCGTTGGCGCTGAACGCTGGGATGTTCATGGCCGAATTAGCTCGTGTGAATGTGTAGCCGAGGAATGTCTCCATTCGCGGCGCGTTCTCTTCTGCCACTGCGGCAAAGCTGAAAAGCAAGACTGAACCAATTCCAAAAACAATATTCTTCATTTACTCTCCTTGTGTTTGAATGTGAAGGCTTCCAACCTGCAGGATTGTCCCGAATCCGGGAGACCCGAAAGCTCTTTTCTTGACCCTTACGGGACGGTTGATCGCTTAAGGGTCGGTGAGACTTAGTTTTTTTGAATTGATCGCTCACAGGGCGGCGAACAGCGGCAGGTCAATTGACAGAAAGGGTGAGCCGCAATAAATTAAATTCCCCGTTTCCCCCCAGGGTGTGCTCACTGCGCCGTCAGCGGATAGTGGACAGCAGGATCAACAAACGAAATGGGGTTTGTTGTCCGGCCGTTCACTACCGAGACCCGATCCAA
>Ga0070714_100003234_pt1 | contig 12114 bp, 7 predicted proteins | sample LARL83metaG_FD_65450 | JGI IMG/M metagenome (GOLD analysis project Ga0070714, IMG submission 65450) | Corn, switchgrass and miscanthus rhizosphere microbial communities from Kellogg Biological Station, Michigan, USA - LAR L8-3 metaG | ecosystem: Host-associated > Plants > Roots > Rhizosphere ... | reverse complement strand
CTGGTCGCTGTCGGTGGAGGAGCAGTTCTACCTGTTCTGGCCGTTGCTTCTGTTGCTGCTGTTCAAGATCCGCGTTCGACGAGCACGTTTCGTCGGTGTCGCGATCGTCGGGGTCGGCTCGTTGGCCGTCAGTGTCTACTTCACCGAGGTGTCGAAGAGCCAGGCGTACTTCGTGACGCCGGTGCGGGTGTGGGAGTTCGCGCTCGGTGCGGTGATCGCGCTGGGTGGCACGAGGTTTGTGCTGCCACGTGTGGCGGCGAACCTGGCGTCGTTGGCCGGTGCGGCCGCGATCGGCGGTGCGGCGCTGTTCTTCGAGGACCACACCGCGTTTCCCGGTGCCACCGCGTTACTCCCGGCCGTGGGTACCGGCCTGGTCATCGTCGCTGGTACCGATCAGCGCCGGCAGTGGCATACCGTGCTGTCCGGGTCGCCACCAGTGCAGTTGGTGGGCAACATCAGCTACTCGTTGTACCTGTGGCACTGGCCGCTGATCGTGCTGGCGCCGTTCGCCTTTCCCGGCGCGTTGGTCGCCGGCGTACCGACCTTCGGGCTCCGGCTGGGCATCCTGGCAGGCTCGCTGGTGATCGCGTACGCGTCGAAACGGTGGATCGAGGACTCGGCCCGTACCTGGTCGCCGCTGGCCCGACGGACCGCGATGACCTTCACCGCGATGGTGGTGGGCATACTCGTGGTCGGCATGCTCGCCGGCGGCCTGGCCTGGACCTACCAGCGGCACGTCGCACAGGCCGCCCGGGAACAACTGGTCCGGGCGGACAGTCGTTGTCACGGCGCGAAGGTGTTATTACCGGGCAGCGGCTGCCCGGATCCCTTCGGCCCGGCCAGTGACGTGGTGATGGGACCGGCCAACGAGTACTACACGCCGCCGGCGGACTGTCCGTCGTGGATGAGTCAGTACGCGGCCGGTGACGGCACGAAGACGACCATGCGGTGCGACTTCAGCCACGGCGCGGCCGCACCGACGGTGGTGTGGCTCGTCGGTGACTCGCATGCCCAGCAATGGCAGGGACCGTTGCTGAACATCGCGCGCAAGAACCATTGGGTCCTGTACATGAGCTACCTGGGTGGCTGTCCGTTCGCGAAGGTGCAGGCCGTGGGCTACGAGGGCAGCGCGATCCCCGGCGGCGACCAGCGGTGCATGCGCTGGACGGCGTCCATGGTCGGTGTGGTCGCGGCATCCCACCCGACGTACGTGTTCACATCGTTCTTCGCCCGCGACGAACCTGTCGACGACCACACCGACCATTCGCAGGCACAGCAGTACCAGGAGGGTTTGACGCCGTACTGGTCGATGTGGACCGGTGCTGGGGCGCGGGTTTTCGTGCTCGGTGACCCGCCGCTCAACAGCAAGGTCCGAGCGATCGACTGTGTGCTGCTCAACCGGAACAACCCGCAGGTCTGTGCGGTGGCCCGGTCGGTGGCCCAACCACCCGACCCGGTGACGCTGGCTGCCAGGGCGAGCACGGATCCGAACGTGCAGCTGATCGATCTGACCAAGTACTTCTGCGACCAGGAACTCTGCTATGCGGTGGTGGGTGACACGGCCGTCTACTTCGACAGCAACCACTTGAATCTGGATTTCAGCCTCAGCCTGGAAAAGATGCTCACGGCGGCCGCTGGACTGCCGGACTGATCGGCGGCGCCCACCAGCCGGAGGGAGATCAGGTAGAACAGACCCAGCGCCATGGCCGGCGATCATGCCGTTTCCGTTGACCGTGCCTTTCACTGCAGGTTGGATGCGTAGACCAAACTTTCCTGGAACCCCACAGGGATGCCGTGAAGGCTTCGGGCGCCGGTTCGCTATCCTGATTCCGCTATTTCCACCGACGATCTTTCCGGTGTCGCAGGGGCTGATGGCATCGGAACGTCAACCTGTCCGGCTCGTCGTTGACGAGCATCAATCGACCCAGCTGAGAAGACGTGAACGACGACACTGCGAATCAGCGCACGACGGCCGTGTTCGAATTACTCGATGAGGCCGGCGCCAGCCTCGACGAGGGCACCTCGCGGCCGCTGAACGAGCGCGAACGGCGACTGGTCGTTGGTGCGGCTACCTTTCACGCCCTGTGCAAGCCCGGCCGCACGATTCGGCTGACCGTGCTGCGCGGCCCGGCCGGCACGCCACTCAGGCTGACCGACCGCAATGTGCACCGGATCGAATGGCCGGACGACTGCGAGGTGGTGGGCTCCATGGTGCTGCGGTCCACCGCGCGCCCGCCAGCCGGCAGCGAACCGGGCACCGGCCTGATAGACATCGTGGTCGATGTCGGAGGGCCGCCCGTTTACGAACACATCTACGGCAAGCGGCCGACGCTGTTCGGCCACGGCCGGCGAATGGCGCGCTTTCTCGCGCCGATCCCGTTCGACGCGCTTCGCCAGTACCGCACCGATCTGCTGGAACGGCAGTTGCGGGCAACGACGCTGGCCCGCAAGCCCGCAGTCGGTCTTGCGCACGGTATTACCGGCGTCCCAGGCGATCGGCCGGCCGCCGTGCTGTTCGGCCTGCACTGGCTGGAACTGGGCGGCGCGGAGCGTTGGGCACTGGACACCGTCCAGATCGCGTCCGCGGCCGGCTTCACACCGATCGTGATCACCGACCGCGCTTCAGCGCACCCGTGGATCACGCGGCCCGAACTGGCCGACGCGGTGGTCGTGCCACTGACCCAGCCCCTCGACCCGGGCGCCGACGCCGAGTTCCTCAACGGCCTGCTGGCCAACTTCGACATCCGTGGCGTCCACATCCACCACAACACCTGGCTCTACCAGCGCCTGCCGTGGCTCAAGGCGCAACGGCCCGAACTGCCGGTCGTCGACTCGCTGCACATCCTGGAGTGGCGGACCGGCGGCTTCGTCGACATCGCGGTCCGGCTGTCCAACGTGATCGACGTGCACCACGTCATCTCCCCGGCACTGCGCGACTACCTGCTTGGCCGGCAAGGCCTGCCGGCAGAAAAGGTCAAGCTGGCCACTCTGGCCAACCTGACCGGCCCGGACATCGCGGCGGTCGACCGCAGCCGAGCCGACGACGACCCGTTCATCGTTGTGTTCGTCGGCCGGTTCAGCCAGCAGAAGCGCCCCTATCTGTTCCTCCAACTGGCCAAGCGAGTACTCCGGACCGCGCCGGGCGAGGTCCGGTTCGTCATGCACGGCGAGGGCGAACTGCGCAACGAGGTGCGCTCGCTGTGCGTCCGCTATGGCCTCAGCGAGGTGGTCGAGCTGCGCGGTCCGGAGATCCCGGTGGCCACGACACTAGCCGAGGCAGACGTGCTGGTCATCTCGTCGGACAACGAGGGCCTCACGCTGACATCGTTCGAGGCAACGGCGGCGGGCGTGCCGGTCGTGTCCACCGACGTCGGCTCGCAGTGCTCCCTCGTCGCAACCGAGTTGCTGTGTCCACGGCACCCGTACCCGTTTCTGCAGGCCGCCACCAAGAGCGTCGTCGCCATGATGACCTCGGCCGATCTGCGCAAGAAGTGGTTGGAAGAGCAGCTCGTCAAGGCCGCAGCCTTCACCCGCCTGACCGATGCCCGCTCGTGGATCCGCGAGCTCTACCAAGGATGGATGCGTTGAACACTGTCGCCGCCGTCGTCGTCACGTACAACCGTAAGGACAAGCTCGGCACGGTGCTGGACAGCTTGCTGGCGCAGACGCAGTTGCCGGACTGGATCATCGTGGTCAACAACGCGTCGACCGACGGCACCGAGCAGATGCTGGCGAGCTACACCGACCACGACCGAGTCATCGTGCACACGCTGCCGGAGAACGCCGGCGGCGCCGGCGGTTTCGCTGCCGGCATGGCCCGTGGCTACGAACTGGGCGCGGACTTCGTCTGGATCATGGACGACGACTGCTACCCGAACCGGGACGCGCTGGAGGAACTACGGGTCGGCCTGGCCAAGGCTGAGGAGTCGATGGGCATGTCGCTGCCGTACGCGTGCTCGGTGGTCAAGTTCATCGACGGCGAGATCTGCGAGATGAACAACCCCGGCACCACGTGGGACTGGGGCAGACTGCTGGCCCGCGGCCAGAATGCTGTACTGGTCACGCACTGCTCGTTCGTCTCGGTGATGTTCTCCCGATGTGTGTTGACCCGGTACGGGCTGCCGCTGAAGGAGTACTTCATCTGGTTCGACGACCAGGAGTACACCCTCCGAGTCACCAAGCACGCCCCGGGCGTGCAGATACTGAGCAGCGTCGTCGTGCACGACATGGGCGTGAACCGGGGAGTGAACTTCGCCGACGTAACGGCTGCGAACCTATGGAAGTTCCGCTACGGCGTCCGCAACGAGACGTCCTTCCGCCTGCACCACCAGGGCGTCGGCGCCTTCCTGAAGTTCCTCGGCCGTCTGTTCACGGGCACGATGCGCGGCAACGTCCCGTGGGGCCTGCGGATCGAATTGTTCCGCAAGGCCGTCGAGGGCGTTCGCTTCAACCCGAAACCGACCTATCCGCACTCGGTGCTGTAGCGGATCCCGAACCGGCGGACCATGCCCTGTGTGCGCCGAAAATTACGTGCATGCGGATCAAGCGGCATGTTCGTATTCGTGGATTATTCCACCGAGACGGATCTGTCGACGGAGCGTGAGGTTTTCGATTCGGTCGGATTCAAGGGGCTTGGCACATGGGGCGTCTACCACTGGCGATGACTTCGCGAGCCCCACAGGGTCAGGCTTGCGTTGATGTCGGGGCTGTACACGACTACGTCGTGGCGGCGGACGTAACGCCTTCAACCACGCAGGGGCGAACACGAGGTAGGCGAAGGACAGCGCGTGGCTTCAGGGAACCCGTAGTTGGCGAACGTAGCGGAGCTAGCCGGCGGACCGCAATGCCGCCGACGGTGTGAGGCGCGCGGCGCGTAGTGCCGGATACAGGCCGGCGACCGCGCCGATCGCCAGTGCGGCCCCCGCACCGGCCCACAGCGCTATGGGCGGCACGGTGATCTGTTCGTGTTGGACGGTCGCGGTGACCGCGGTTGCCAGCACGCCGAGCGCGATGCCCACCACGCCACCGAACAACGTGAGTACCACCGCCTCGCCAAGGAACTGTGTGCCGATGTGCCGGCGGGTGGCACCGAGTGCGCGCCGGAGCCCGATCTCGCCGCGCCGTTCCAACACGCCGATCACCATCACGTTCGTCACACCGACCCCGCCGACCAGCAGCGCGATCGCGCCGAGGGCCAGAAAGAGCCCGGTGTACGCGCTGCGCGCCGCGGCCTGGGCCATGACCACGTCCGACGGGTGGCTCACCTGTACCTGGTCCGGGTTCGCCGGGTTGGCGGTCGGGGCGAGCACCGCCCGGGTCTGGGGGACCTGGTTGGGATCGGTACGCACGTAGATCGTTGTCGGATGGCCGTCGAACCCGAAATCGGCCTGGGCGACAGGGAAACCGACCAGCGTGGCCCGGTCGATCTCGGGCGACAGCGGCGTCTGGTCGAGTATGCCGATCACGGTGAACCATCGGCCGCCGATGAACACCGCGACGTCCGGTCGTGTCGTGACGATGCCCAGGGTGACGGCCGTCTGGTAGCCGAGGACCACGGCCGGGTAGCGAGCGGTGGCTGCGTTGAGGAACACGCCGTGCGCCACGCTGCCGCCGACGGCCGCCAGCAGGCTGGGATCGGCCGCCAGCACCGAGGGGTACAGCGGAACCGCCGACACGACTACTTCGCTCACTGTCCGGCTATTTCGGGTGTGTGGCGAAGAATTGCCAGATGGTCGGGGTCGCGTTCAGTGCTGTGGATGGTGGGTCGAGGTTCAGTAGTCGTTGCGTCAGCGGGTCGGACGTTGCGCCGGGCCACTGGTGGCCTGCGCCCGCTATGGTGATCAACTCCACGGCTCGGGCGTCTGGGCAGGATGCGACGGACGTGGTGACTGCGCCGTTTGTGCTCGTCTGCGGTGACGTGCAGGCGTCGGTCTGGCGCCAGTACGCGTTGACCTGCGGTATCGGTGGCCCGTCGATGTGTGCGACGCCCGAGCCTGTGCCGCCGTTGTACGGGATGTTCTGGTCGGCTGTGCCGTGGATGTGGATGACCGACAGTGGGGTCGGTGATGGGCAGTCACCCAATTGGGTGCCGGAGTCGGGGCCGATGGCGGCCAGCAGCGTGGTATGGCAGGCGAGGGTGTACGCCATGATCGCGCCGTTGGAGATGCCGGTGGCGTAGATCCGGTGTGGGTCGATGGGGATCTGCCGCTGGATGGTGGCGATCATGCCGGTGAGGAATGCGACGTCGTCGATGTTGTTGGCGGCTGGTCGGCCGCAGCAGCCGCCGCCGGTGTTCCACGCTCGGTCCACGCCATCGGGGTAGGCGACCACGAAGTGATCCAGGTCGGCCTGCTCGTCCCAGTGATACGACTTCTCCGCCTGGGCGCCGGTGCCGAATCCGCCGTGCAGCATCACGACCAGGGGTGCGGGCGAGGTCGGTGCCGCTGGGACATAGAGGAGGTAGGTTCTGGCGCGCCCGTCGACCGTGATGGTCTGCGTCGATCGGCCGCTCGGCATCGTTGGGGCGTCGGATCGGTCGTGGGCCGGGCCGCAGCCGGCCAGTGCCAGCACGGCCAGCAGCCCCAGTGCGATCGCCGGGTGGCGGGCGGTGGAGATCACCTCGCCCAACTTAGGCACCATTTCTGTTGGGTGGCTGAAGGTGCCGATCACCAGGACAAACAAGGCCTCGGCGCTACCGACGCCGTCGCGTTCACACCTCTCGGCGAGCGGTTTCGTGCGGCGTGGTTGAGTTTCGTCCGTACCGGCAACCCTGCGTGGTGTGCATCGCACACCTAGTCATTGGCACGATGGAGCTCTTTCATGATCGCGACCAGGGCCACTCGGGACCTGTTCCGCACTGTTGCGTTGACCTGTGTATTGGTGCTGATTGCGGCGATCGCGGTGTGGTGGGTGTTTTTCGGAGCGAGTTCGCGGCGGATCAGCGCCTATTTCGATCAGGCGATCGGGGTATATGCCGGATCGAAGGTCGATGTGCTCGGGGTGCCGGTGGGCAGTATCGACGCGGTGGTTCCCATGGGCACTCAGGTGCGGGTGGACATGTCGGTGGATCGGTCGGTGTCGATACCGGCGAACGCGGACGCCGTGGTGGTGGCCCCGTCGGTGGTGTCCGACCGGTACGTCCAACTCGCGCCGGTGTATGTCGGCGGGCCGACGATGTCGGACAACGCGGTGATTCCGGTGTCCCGCACCGCGACACCGGTCGAGTTGGATCAGCTCTTTCAGAGCCTGAACAAGGTCGCCACGGACCTGGGGCCGAACGGCGCCAATGCGAACGGCTCGCTGTCGGATCTGCTCGACACCGCCGCTGCCAATCTGGCCGGTAACGGACAGAACCTGCACGACACTGTGACCGAGCTGTCCCAACTGACCGGCACGTTGGACGCCAACAAGGCCAACCTGTTCAGCACGGTGGACAACCTGGCGAATTTCACGACCACGCTGGCCGACAGCGACGCCTCGGTACGCCAGTTGTCCCGGCAACTCGACGACGTGACCGGGTTTCTGGCCGGGCAGCGTGGCAACCTGGCCGGCGCGGTGTCCGAGCTGGGTTCCGCGTTGGGGCGGGTGCAGGCGTTCATCGCGGACAACCGAGCGACCATAAGATCCAATGTGGACAATCTGGCCGGTGTGACCAAGGTGCTGGTGGACGAGCGGTCCGCGCTGGCCGAGGTGCTCGACGACGCGCCGCTGGTGCTGAGCAACGGGATCAACACCTACAACGCCGCGTCCGGCGCGCTCGACGGCCGGGCGGACATCAACGAGTTGGCCCAACCGCCGATGGTCGGCGTGTGCAAGCTGCTGGAACAGGTCAGCCCGAACACCATCCCCGGCCCGATCGCGAGCGCCTGCGCCCAACTCGCGCCGGTTGTTCAGGGCCTGGTCCCGCTGCCATCACCGGCACAGGTGATCCAGTCCCTGAACCAGGGCACATTGCCGCCGCTGCCGCTGCCCATCGCGGGCGTCGTCTACGGCACGCCCAGCACGGGTGGACGATGAGGGCATCTGGTCAGGCCGGTTTGTTCGCGGCCAGTTCGGCGAGCTGGGCGCGGGCGGCGACGACGAGTTCGTCGTTGGTGTTGGCGTGTCCGGCCAGGCCCCAGCCGCCATTGGGTGCCTCGGTGATCGGTGGCGGGCCGCCGCTACCCAGTCTTCGGCCCAGGCGAGGCGTTGTTCGCCGACGCCTTCGGCGGTGGCGGCGCGCAGTCGGGTCAGCGTGGACATCGCCTCGCCTCGGTCTAGCCCGTGGGCGCGCAGCAATGCGTAGGTGAACATGCCGGTGCGATGGATGCCGGCGGAGCAGTGGATGACCATATGGGCGCCGTTGCGGATGAGGTCGACCAGTGTCGTCAGCGCCGCGACTATGTTTCGGTTGCTTTCGGGTGCGGGTTGCTGGCCGTTGGGCAGGTCGATCCAGATCCACTCCAGTCCGGCTGCCCGCGCCGCGTTTCCCATCACCAGAGCGCCCTCGCGCTTGGAGAGCAACGTAACCAGGTGGGTCACGCCGGCGGATCGCATGGTGGGCAACAGTTTGAGCTTGGGCCGGTGGGTGATCGCGACGGCGCCCGCACCGACACCGACCAGGTGCGGCTGAGTCACGGGACCGTAGTGTAGGAACGGCTGATGATCGGGCCAACCGATTTTCGCGTCAAGCACGGCGGCGCTCGCGGGTCATCGCGAGCGCCGCCTGTCGACCCCGGCAAGGCCGGGGTCGACGACGCTCTTAGTTCAACGAGTAGGAGAGGTCGCCCCAGATCGGGTCGAAATTGCTGTGGTTGCCGTAGGCCGTTGCATAGGCCGAAAGCGCTCGAGCCTCCGGGCTGGTGGTTTCCCACCTGATGACCGAATAGGTTGGCGTCACGATGGCCTTCCGCCCTCCGGTCTCGAGGCCCGTCCGCAGAACGTCGCCACCTACGTGTTCAACCACGGGGAGACCTCCGATGTGGGACGAGGCACCTTCCCATGCGGTCGCCAGGCTGGACTCTCCAGGCAGTTTTCCGAAGCCGCCGGCGGCGACGGACAACACGGTGCCCAGCGCCTCGCTACCGGCATCCGAATAATCGCCGGCGGAGAGATACAGACCCGAGCTGATTGCGCCCGCTGACACGGACAGCGCCGTGGCCCACTCGCCGACGACCGGAATGAAGCTGGCATAGCTGGCCCATGTGCTCACGCCCGCGGCGAACCGTGCGGCGCGCTTGAGGAAGCACCGCCATCCGTGGCAGGCGGCTGCCTGTGCTTCCGCGGCGGCCTGCTCCTTTTCCTGCTGGAACGCCTGCGCGGCTTGGATGTTGTTCGCGATCGCGGCCTTCTGTGCCGTTTGCTCGGCGAGCATGCGCCAGTAGTCAGCGTCGTTGGCGTGTCGGTCGGTGTTGGCGATGCATGCTTGGTTGGTGCAACTGTCGGCGTAGTTGCCCTGGGACTGGTCGTACCAGTACTGGTTCGGGTTCGGTCCGCGTGGGTCGCCGTTCGCGGTGCCGGGGGCGCAGCCGTCGGCGTAGACGCCGTTGCCACACGTTTGGTCAGTGCTGGTACACGAGTTGTCGGAGCCGCACGTTCCGTCGTAGCTGCCTCCGCCGCCGCCGGACAGGGTCATCGTGCCGGTCGGGTCCGTGCCGTTGACCGGGTCGTCGGCGGCGTAGGCGTAGCCGTTCATCTGGCGTTGGTCGCCGGACTCGAGCACCGGGTCGACGCTCAGGAAACGGCCGGTGGTCGGGTCGTACTGGCGGGCGCCGAGCAGGTCCAGCCCGCTGGCCGGGTCCTGGGGTTGGCCCAGGTAGGCGTGTTGGTCGGCCCAGGCGGACTGGGCGGTGCCGGCGAGTTGGTTGCCGTACGGGTCGAAGTAGCGGACCTGGTAGGCCAATGTGGACTGGTTGACCTGCGTCGTGGCGGTGCCGAGAGCGTCGGTCAGTTCGTAGTAGACGGTGCCGGAACTCTCGCGTACTACCGTGATGCCGTCGGGCGATGCCGTGTAGTACCGGCGGCCGGCGACCACACCGTTGCCGGTGTTGAGGATCAACTGCTCGCCGAATGGAAGATAAGCGATCACCTGGTTGACAGCGGGGTCGCGCTGGATGAGCAGTGCGCCGTCGGCCCCGTAGGTGTACGTGGCGGCGATGCCCGTCGTGGTGTTCGTGGCCGACGCGACGCGGCCCTCGGCGTCGTAGCTGAAGGACTGGCCGGCGCGTGTCTTGGTGTTGCCCGCGGCGTCATAGGTGTAGCTGCTGCTGGTGGTGCCCTTGGGTCCCGTGGTGGTCACGGACTGGGTCGCGTCCGGGGTCGCCGATGCGGTGGTGGCGCCGGTGGCCGCGTTGTACCCGGTGTAGGCCAGGGTTTGGGTGGTGTTGTTGGTGGTGGAGCTGACCGACGTGTCGTGGTTCGTCTGCTGGACGCGGTCGCCGAGTGCGTCGTAGCTGTACGTCTGCCAGTACGGCGCCGGGCCGCCGGTGACCTTGCCGGCAACCGGATTGGCGTCGGCACAGGAGCCGATGCCGTGGATCTGGCCGGTCGTCGGGTCGTTCACCGGGTCGGTGCTGGTGAATGCCTGGGTCAACCGGCCGAGCCGGTCGTAGCCGTAGCACTGGGTGTCGGGAGTGCCCACGCCGGCCTGCGTGGTCGAGTCCGATGTGATCAGTCCGGCCTGGTCGTAGGTGTAGCCGGTGGTGGCGATGACGTTGTTCGACGTCTGGAGCGCGTCGGATGTCGTGAGCATCCGATGCGTTGCCTGGTCGTAGGTTTCGGTGCGCTGCAGTTGGGCGCCGGATGGCCCGAAGTTGGTCTGTAGCACCTGACCCTGCGGCGTGTAGTCGACGTTGTCGAGATAGGTGAAGGTGTCGCCGTAGGCCACCAGCGTGCCGGCCAGATTGTAGGAGTAGTTGACCTGCTCGCGCGGCAGTCCGCCCTCCGCGCCGTATCGCGTGCCGGCGGGCAGCGACGTCTCGGTGGTGTGCTGGTCGGTGGTCGAGTAACTGCCGGCCAGGTTCCCCTCCCCCGACGGGATGGTCATGGTCTGACCGGTGGACTGATACAGCGCGGTGTACCCGGCCACCGTGTCGGTGTACGCGTGGGCGGGGTCGTTCGCGCCGTTCGTGTACCGGGTCTGCGCGGTCAGCTTGCCCTTGGCCAGCGTGTCGTAGGTGAAGACGGCCATCTGGTTCGTGGCGCTCGCGGCCACGCCACCGGTCGTGTTGTATTCGGCGGCCTTGCGGTTCAGCTTGTCGTAGCCGTACGTGAGCTGGTTGCCGTTCGCGTCGGTGGTCGTCGCGACGTTGCCGACCGCGTCGTAGGTGGTGCCGCTGGTGCCGGTGCCCGGGTCGACGGCCGTGATCTGCCGGCCGTGCAGGTCGTAGGTCGACGACCAGGTGTTGCCGACGGCGTCCGTCATCGTGGCCGTCTTGCCCGCGGCGTTGTAGGTGTACGTGGTCACCGCGGCGTTGGCGGCGTTGTCGGTCGGTGTCGCGGTGGTGTAGGCCCAACTGGCGATGGTGCGCCCGAGCGCGTCGGCGAACGTGGAGGTCGCGGTCCCGCCGGAGGGCGGGGTGACGTCGGTCTGGTCCAACCCGGGATGGGCCGTGGTGGTGGCGTACTGGTTGATGCCGTACGCGACCGTCAACAACTGCGTGGTGCGGCCGATGCCGTCGTAGAAGGTCTCGTTCTCCTGCGGTACGACCGAATCGTTCGCCACCTGGAACAACGTGGTCGACGGGCCGGCGTCGGTGTTGTAGTAGGCGTCGGTGACCTTCACGGTCTGGCCGAGGCTGTTGTAGTGCGTGTCGGTGATCAGCCGGCCGGGCTCGTTGTCCGTGGTGTGCGTCTGGACCTGGATCAGCCGCAGCGAAGCGTCGTAGATCTGCACGGTCGGCGTGTACGAGCCGTCGTCCCGCAGTGTCTGCGTGGTGACGGTCGACGGCACGGTGTTGCTCACCGCGTAGCTGTACGTCTGGTCGGCCGGCCCGCCGGATGCCTGGGCGTGCAGCGGCGACCAGACCGCGGTCACCCGACCGAGACCGTCGTACGTCTTGGTCGTCAGCTCGCCGTTGACGTCCGTGGCCGCGATCACCAGGCCACGGGCGGGATCCAGGGTCTGGCTGGAACTCC
>Ga0070714_100003233_pt1 | contig 12116 bp, 7 predicted proteins | sample LARL83metaG_FD_65450 | JGI IMG/M metagenome (GOLD analysis project Ga0070714, IMG submission 65450) | Corn, switchgrass and miscanthus rhizosphere microbial communities from Kellogg Biological Station, Michigan, USA - LAR L8-3 metaG | ecosystem: Host-associated > Plants > Roots > Rhizosphere ... | reverse complement strand
CGCTTCCCATGTGGGGCGTGATCAGGACGTTGTCGCGGTGCTGAAGCGGATGGTCCGGCGGGATCGGCTCGGGGTCCGTCACGTCGAGCGCTGCACCGGCGATCCGGCCGGAATCCAGCGCGCGCACGAGCGCGCCGGTGTCGACTACTCCCCCGCGCGCCGCGTTGACCAGCATCGCGCTCGGCTTCATCCTGGCAAATGCCTCGTCGCCGAACAACCCGCGCGTCTGGGCGGTGAGCGGAACGAGCAGGACGACGCAATCGGCTTCGGCCAGCAGCGCATCGAACGGGCGGTACGCCGCACCCGTCTGCAGGTCGTCGGCGCGCGGACGGCGGTTGGAATAGATCACCTTCATCCCACTGACCTGCGCTCGCCGCGCGACCGCGAGCCCGATCGCACCGAAGCCGACGATTCCCAGCACCGAGCCGGCGACGTCGTGGCCGTACGGCACGTCGAGGCCGGCCGCCCAACGGCCGGAGCGCGCCCATGCAAGTGCGCGGCCGAAGGTTCGAACCGCCGCTACGATCAGCCAGAACGCCGTGTCCGCAACCGCTTCGTCGAGCGAGCCGCGCGAGTTCGTCAGGACGATGCCGCGCTCGCGCAGTGCAGCGAGATCGACGTTGTCGTATCCGACCGATTGCAGCGCCACGATCCGCAGCGCCGGCGCCGCCGCGAGCAACGCCGAGTCGATCGGCGTCCCCGACGCGGCGAGCACGCCGACGGCGTCGCCGAGCGCAGCGTTCCACGCGGTGCGGGGCAACGTCGAGACGTCCGTCACCCGGGTGCGCGCGCGCAGACGTTCGAGCACGACGGCGGGGACGTCCGTCAGCAGCACGATGTGCCCGCCGTCGCCGTCGCTCACCTCAAAGCAGATCCGCGATCGCTTTGCCGACCTCGGCGGTGCTTGCGGTCCCGCCGATGTCGCGCGTGCGCGGGCCGTCGGCCAGTCCGCGCTCGATGGCGTCGACCACCGCGTCGGCGGCGTCACGGTGACCGAGATGATCGAGCATCAACGCGCCCGACCAGATCTGTCCGATCGGGTTCGCGACGTGCCGGCCGGCGATGTCGGGTGCCGAGCCGTGCACCGGTTCGAACAACGAGGGAAACGCGCGCTCCGGATTGAGGTTCGCGGAGGGCGCGATCCCGATCGTGCCGGTGACGGCCGGCCCGAGATCGGAGAGGATGTCGCCGAACAGATTCGAGCCGACGACGACGTCGAACCAATCCGGGTGCTGCACGAAATGCGCGGTCAAGATGTCGATGTGATACTGATCGGTCCGCACGTCGGCGTAGTCCGCGGCGATCGCCTTGAAGCGTTCGTCCCAGTACGGCATCGTGATCGCGATGCCGTTCGATTTGGTGGCGGAGGTCAGGTGCTTGTTCTCACGGCTGCGCGCGAGCTCGAATGCGTAGCGCATGACGCGATCGACGCCGCGGCGGGTGAAGACGGACTCCTGGATCACGAACTCCGCCTCGGTCCCCTCGAACATCCGGCCGCCGACCGAGGAGTACTCGCCCTCGGTGTTCTCGCGCACGATCCAGAAGTCGATCTCGCCGGCCGCGCGGCCGGCGAGCGGTGAGCGAATCCCGGGCATCAGCCGCACCGGGCGCAGGTTCACGTACTGCTGAAAACCGCGCCGCATCGGGATCAGGAGCCCCCACAGCGAGACATGGTCCGGTACGTTCGGAAACCCGACCGCGCCGAAGAAGATCGCATCGTGACCTTTGATCTGCTCGAGCCCGTCGGCCGGCATCATCGCACCGGTCTTCGCGTAGCGCTCGCAGCTCCAATCGAAGTACTGCCAGTCGAACCGGATCCCGTGCCGGCGGCCGACGGCGTCGAGCACGCGGATCCCTTCGGGGACGACCTCGTTGCCGATGCCGTCGCCCGGGATCGTCGCGATCCGATATGTTTTCACCGCGCCGCTACCGTCCGGAGACTTTTCCGAGGAACCCGAGCGAGATCCACGGCACGAACGCGACGATCAGCAAGCCGAGGATCAGCACGCCGAGATACGGCAGCATCGGCCGAACGACGTTCTCGGGGTTGGCTTTGCCGATCGCGCTCGCCGCGTAGAAGCCGATGCCCAGCGGCGGTGAGAACAGACCGACGCCCATTGCCAGCACGGCGACGATCGCGTAATGGACCTCGTTGATCCCGGCCGCCTTCGCGACCGGGAACAATAGCGGCCCGAACAGCACCATCGCCGGGATCCCTTCGAGCACCGATCCCAGCACGATGAACATCACGATCGAGAGCAGCATGATCCCGACCGCGCCGCCCGGCGCGTGGCCGAGAATGTCGGCCAACTGTTGCGCGAAGCCGGATTGCGTGAGCGCCCAACCCATCGCCGTCGCGGTTGCGATGATCAGCAGGATCGCGCCGGCCAGCGAGACCGTGTCGACCAGCGTCGGAAACAACGTGCGCCACTTGAACTCGCGGTAGACGAACACCCCGATCAGCAGCGTGTAGATGATGCCGACGACGCTGACTTCGGTCGCGGTCGCGATGCCGTCGACGACGAAGTAGCGGATCAGCAGCGGCAGCACCAAGCCGGGAATCGCGTATAGGAATGCGCGGCCGACGACCGGCCAGGTCGCGAACGTCGCCAGCGTCGCGTTTTCTTTTTTGGCATACCACAACGCGACGATGATGAGCAGTATCGAGCACACGACCGCAGGGAGCAGGCCGGCGGTGAACATGTCGCGGATCGAAACGCCGGTGACGGAGCCGATGATGATCAGCACCAGCGACGGCGGGATCGTCTCGGCCATCGCACCCGACGTGGCGAGCAGTGCGATCATCGAGGGACGCTTCTCGCCGCGCCGCTCCATGTCGGGGAAGAGTACCGGCGCGACGGCCGCCATGTCCGCGATCTTCGAGCCGGAGATCCCGGAGACGAGGTACATCGCCGCCACCAGCACGATCGAGAGACCGCCGCGGAAGTGGCCGACCAGACTTGCGAGCGCCTCGACCAGCCGCCGCGCGATCCCGGCCGTCTCCATCAACAGCCCGAGGAAGATGAACAGCGGGACGGCGAGCAGCACGAGGTTCGAGATCCCCTCCTGCATGCGTCCGACGACCGTGTTGAGCGGGACCGCCGTCGTGATGGCGAGATAGCTGAGCGTTCCGACGCCGAAAGAGAACGCGATCGGCACGCCGATCGCCACGCATGCGCCGACCAGCACGACGAAAAACAACACCAAGTTGAAGTTGCCGAGCCCGCCGAAGACCCCGCGCCCGAACCAGGCCGCGGCGCTCAGCGCGATCGCCGCGGCCACGACGGCGGCGACGACGATCGGGTCGCCTTCGCTCAACCGCAACAGCGCGAGCACCAGAATCAGCGCCAACCCGACGATGATCGCAAGCACGACATACGACTGCGGAATGCTCAGCGCGGGCGTGAGGTCGATCTGCTCCTGCTGGAAGAACTTGACGCTGGCCGGCATCAACTCGATCACGAAGATCGCGGTGATCACCGACGAGACGGTCTCGAGGATCGCGGCGATCCGGGCCGGCGCGCGGCGCACCAGAACGGAGAGCCGGATGTGCTCGCCGCGCCGGTAGGCGACGACCGAGCCGATCATCGCCAGCCACAAGAACAGGATCGTCGCCAACTCGTCAGTCCAGACCAGCGGGCGTCCGAGCACGTAGCGCGTGAAGACGCCGCTGGCGAGGATGATCACTTCGACGACCACCAGCACCGCGGCGACCGGTTCCGTGATCGCTCCGATCGCACGGTCGATCGCCGCGGCCCAAGGCCGGCGATACGCCTTCAGCGTGCCGTGGGCACTGGTCTCATCGAGGACGCTCTCGGCGATTGCCACGCGGATGCCTAGGAGCCCGTCGGGCTTTCCGGCGGGTGACGACGGGCGGACCGGCCGTCAGGCGGAACGCGACGGTTCACGGTACGTGAATCCACCTACGCGAGTTTGTTCGCGTATTTTTCGAGCGCGTTCCAGGCTTTGTCCCCGAACTCCGCCTTCCAACGCTCGTAGTACTTCGCCTCACTCAGCTTCTTCTTGAACGACGCTTTGTCGACGTCGTTGAACACCATCCCGCGGCGGGTAAGCTTGTCGCGCACGGATCGGTTCAGGTTGACGTTGTCGTTGCGCGCGGCCAGCGTCGCAGCACCCATCTCGCGCTGGATGACGCCTTGTACGTCCTTGGGGAACTTGTTCCAGACGTCTTGGTTGAACAGCGTCCAGTAGCCCGACCAGATATGCTCGGAGAGCGACACGTACTTCTGCACTTCGTAGAACTTCTGCTGCTCGATCAGCAACAGCGGGTTCTCTTGGGCGTCGATGACATGGGTTTGCAGCGACGTGTACAGCTCGCTGAGGGCGATCGGAGTCGGCGACGCGCCGAGCGACTGGAACGTGTCGACGCGGATCTTCCCGGGCGAGACGCGGATCTTCAAGCCGGCCAGATCGGCCGCGTTATGGATCGGCTTGGTCGAGGTCGTGATGTCGCGGAAGCCGTTCTCCCAGATCCGGTCGAGCACGACCAGCCCTTTGGCGGTGAACTCATCGCGAATCACCTTGCCCAGATCGCCGTCCATCGCGCGGAACACCGTCTCTCGATTGGGGAAGGCGTAGGCCAAGTTCTCGATCGACGCCAGCGGGACGATCGCGTTGAGAAACGCGCCCGGCATCGCGACTGCCTCGAGCGCACCGGTCCGCAGCTGCGAAATCATCGAGGGGTCACTGCCCAGCTGGCTGGTTGGGAACGACTTGATCGTCACCCGGCCGTTCGTCGCTTTGGCGATCCGTCCGAACGCTTCAACCGAGCGCACGTTGACCGGATGGTCGGCCGGCAAATCGTGGCCGTACTTGAGGTTGAACTCGGCTGCGCCGGCGCGCGTGACGAAGCCGATCGTGGCGAACGCGGCGGCCGTGCCCGCGACGAAACTTTGCCGGGTAACAGACATCAGGTCACTCCCCCGTGATCGAACAGCTCTTTGACGGTCTTGGGCCTCTACGTCCTCGGCCGTCCGTGGTCCCGGTCGCCGGGGATGTCGATCGCGCCGCTCTGCGCGAGGCGGCGCAGCTCGGCGTCGTCGAGCCCCAGATCGTGAGCGAGCACCTCGGCGGTGTCCGCGCCGACGACCGACGGCCCCGGCGTCAGCGCCGGTCCGCCGGCCCGCGTGAAGCGCGGAAACGCGTTGCTGATCGTGACCGTGCCGAGGTCGGGGTCGGCGAGCGTCGCCAGCGAGTTGCGTGCGACGATCTGCGGATTCGTCGCGACCGAATCGATCGTTTCGAGCGGCCCGACCGCGCAGCCGGCGGCCGTGAAGGTGGCGATCACCTCATCGCGCTGCCGCGTCGTGCAGAACCTCTCGATCAAGAGGTCGAGCGCTTCGCCGTTGACGACCCGGTCGGCGTTGGTCCGAAAGCGCGGGTCGGCGACCAGCGCGTCGCCGCCGATGGTGCGCAAGACGCGCTCGGCGACTTCTTGCGTGCTCCCGGACAGCGCGACGTACGCCCCGTCGCCGCAGCGATACGCGCCGCGCGGCGCCGTGTCTTCCATCCGGTTGCCCAACCGCCGGTGGATCGTGCCGTTCGCCGCGTACTCGGTCAACTGCGACTCGACCAGCTTCATCACTGCTTCGTAGATGGCGAAGTCGATGATCTCGCCGTCGCCGGTGCGCAAGCGACGCACGTACGCGGCGCATACCGCAGCCGCGGCGGCCTGCCCCGCCATCACGTCGGCGATCGGGAAGGCCGGAAGCAGCGGCGGCCGGTCGTCGTAGCCTGAGACGGCGGCGATGCCGGTCATCGCTTCGGCCAGCGTCCCGAACCCGGCGCGTTCACGGTACGGACCGTCTTGACCGAACGCCGTCATCCGCAAGACGACGAGATGCGGCGCGACCTCGAGCAGGCGTTCCGGCGCCAGGCTCCAGCGCTCGAGCGTCCCCGGCCGGAAGTTCTCGATGAAGACGTCGAACGACGGCAGCCAGCGCAACAACAGCGCTTGCGCCGCGGCGGAGTGCAGATCGATCGCCACGCTGCGTTTGTTGCGGCCGAGCGCCTTCCAGTAGAGGCCGATGCCGTTCTTCTGTGCGCCGTAGCGCCGGACGTGGTCGCCGGAGCCCGGCCGCTCGATCTTCACCACGTCGGCGCCGAAGTCGGCCAGCGTCGCGGCGGTCCCCGGCGCCGCGATCATCGTCGACGCGTCGAGCACGCGTACGCCTTCGAGTGGGCCACCGTACGCCATCAGGTCAGACATCTGCGGCCCGCGCCGAATTCCTCCAACCGCGCAGCTTCGCTCACATCGCGGAAGTGAGCGGCTCGTCGACCACCACTTGCAGCACGCCGTCGAGGACGCTCAGCGCCTCGAGCACCGGCGTGAGCTGCCTGTGCGCGTCGAGATCGACGCTGTAGCCGATCGAGACGCGCCGCGTCTCGCCGACTCGCACGATGTTGACGGCCTGACTGCAGCGCGCACGTTTGACCATCCGGCGCAGCTCCGCGGTGATGTGGTCGACCGCGACGCGTCCGAGGTCGGCATCGACCCGGATCGGGATCGTCACCGTTCGCGGCAGAACGCCCAGGATGACGTCGTCCGAGATCGTCAGCAGCGCGAAGGTCAACACGGTCAGGGCCAGCGAGATCGGAAACCACGCCAGGTGTCCGAGACCCATCGCCATGCCGATCGCGGAGGCCGTCCAAATCGACGCTGCGGTGGTGAGCCCGCGCGTCGTCAGCCCTTGCCGCACGATCGCGCCGGCGCCGAGGAATCCGATCCCGGTGATGACGCCGGCCGCGATGCGCGTGTCCGAAAGCAACGAGGAATAACCGGCGAACGCACACGCGCCCAGCGAGACGAGCGCGTGCGTCCGGATCCCGGCCGGCTTCTGCGTGTATTGCCGCTGAAGTCCCACGCACGCCCCGAGCGCGGCAGCGATGACCAGGTCGAGCGACGTCTCGCCGACGTTCATCATCCGTTGAGAAGTCTGCGGCTCGCGGCGAAATCCTCCAGCCGGCCAACTCTCGAGCCGCCGCGATGCTCAAGCCGGGCGCGTCGCTGCACGGCTCGCAGCGAACCGGACGTACCAGTCGAGCGCGGACGGATCCATCATCGCTTCGCGGCTGGCCACCGCGGCGGGCGGCATCCCGGACAGTACGCGCCGCACCGGAATCTCCATCTTCTTTCCGGTGAGCGTGTATGGTATCTTCTCGACGGCGTGAATCTCGTCGGGGACGTGCCGCGGGCTGCAATCGGCACGCAGCTTCGCGACGATCCGCTCGCGCAGGCTGTCGTCGAAGACGACCCCGGACGCCGGCCGCACGAACAACGGCATGTAGAACGCACCGTCCGGCGCTTCGAGGCAGACGACGAGACTGTCCGCGACCTCGTCGAGCTGCTCGACGGCGCGGTAGATCTCGGCCGATCCGATCCGCACGCCGTAGCGATTGAGCGTCGAATCGGAACGTCCGTAGATGTAGCAGCCGCCGCGGCCGTTGATCTTGATGAAATCGCCGTGCCGCCAGACGCCGGGAAACCGGTCGAAGTACGTCTCGCGATAACGTACGTCGCCCGGATCGTTCCAGAAGCGCAACGGCATCGAGGGCGCCGGGCTGGTGACGACCAGCTCGCCCACCTGGTCGAACACTTCCTCGCCGCGCTCGTTCCACGCGTGTACGTCCATCCCCAACAGCCGCGCCTGGATCTCGCCCGCGTAGACGGGCAGGAGCGGCGAACCGCCGACGAGCCCGGCGCACAATTCCGTGCCGCCCGACGGCGAGGTAACCCACAGATCGGCACCCACGCAACGGTAGAACCACGCCGTCGCTTCGGGAGTCACCGGCGAACCCGTCAGCAGAATGCTCTCCAACCGCGACAGATCGAACTGCTCGCGCGGGACGATTCCCGCTTTCTGCATGATCTGCACGAAGGTCGGGCTGGCGCCGAAACTCGTCGCGCCGGCGTCGGCCGCGAGCTGCCACAGCAACGCCGGGTCCGGATAGGCGGGATGACCGTCGTACAACACGATCGACGCGCCCTGGAGCAACGCGGAGAGCAATGCGTTCCACATCATCCAGCCGGTGGTCGTATAGAAGAACGACCGCGACTGCGGGGTGAGGTCTTGCGCGAGCCCGGTGCTCTTGAGGTGTTCGAGCAGCATCCCGGTGTGGCCGTGCACGATCGGCTTGGGCAACCCCGTCGTCCCGGACGAGAACAGCACCCATAAGGGATGATCGTGCTCGACCCTCTCGTAGGCGAACGCGCCGGCGTCGACGGGCGTCCGATCCATCAGAGCGTTCCACGGAATCATGCCGTCGAGCGGCGGCTGCGCGGACGGATCGAGATACGGAAGCCAGACCACGTGCTCGACGCTCGGGAGCTCGGCCAGAATCGTACGAGCCTCCGCGGTGCGATCGAAGTCACGCCCGCCGAACCGGTAACCGTCGGCGACGAAGATCAGCCGCGGTGCGATCTGCGCGAAGCGGTCGATCACCGTGCGCGCACCGAACTCCGGCGCCGCCGAGGACCAGATCGCGCCGATCGCGGTCGTCGCGAGCATCGCGATGACCGTCTCGGGAATATTCGGCATGTACGCGACGACGCGGTCGCCCGGCAGGACGCCGAGCGCGCGCAGTTGGGTGGCGGCGATGCGCACCGAAGCGCCGAGCTCGTGCCACGAGACGTGCGCGAGCGGCCGCAGCTCCGAACGGTGGACGAGCGCCGTCTCCCCGGCCGCCGCCCGCGACTCGTAGCGCAGGACGTGCTCTGCATAGTTCACCCGTGAACCGCGGAACCACACCGCGCCCGGCATGGTGCGTTCTCCGAGGACCGCGTCGTACGGCCGCGACGACTGCACCTCGAAGTACGACCACACCGCCGCCCAGAAGCCGTCGAGATCGTCGACCGACCAGCGCCACAGCTCGTCATAGGTCGCCAACGACACACCGCGCTCGGCCGCGACCGTGCGCATGAAGCGCGCGACCTGGGTGCGGCCGGCACGCGCGGGATCGGGCGTCCACAGCAGTTCGCCTTCGAGCGTGCTGATCGGCTCCATGCCGCCGTGGTTGCCCACGACGGCACGAGTCCCTCGAACCGGCGCCGCTACGGGGTGGCGGCGACCGCGCTTTGCGCCGCGGCGAGCCGCGCGATCGGCACGCGGTACGGCGAGCAGCTCACGTAGTCCAAACCGAGTTCGTCGCAGAAGGCGACGCTGCTCGGCTCGCCGCCGTGCTCGCCGCAGATCCCGATCTTGAGATCGCCGCGCGCCGCCCGGCCACGCTCGACGCCCATGCGCATCAGCGCACCGACGCCGACTTGGTCCAGCACCTGGAACGGATCGTCCTTGAGGATCTTCTGCTCCAAGTAGTGCGGGATGAAGCTCGCTTCGGCGTCGTCGCGCGAATAACCGTAGGTCGTCTGGGTGAGGTCGTTGGTCCCGAAGCTGAAGAACTCGGCGATGCTCGCGATCTCGCCGGCGACGATGCAGGCGCGCGGCAACTCGATCATCGTACCGATGCGGTAGCCGATCCGGATTCCGCGCGCAGCCAGCACTTCGTCGGCGACCGATTTGGTCGCGTCGTAGGTGACTTGCATCTCTTCGACCGTGCCGACGCCGGGGATCATGACGTCGGGCTCGACGTGCACGCCGCGCGCGTGCAGATCGCAGGCGGCTTCGAAGATCGCCCGCACCTGCATCGCGTAGATCTCCGGATAGACGATCCCCAACCGGCAGACGCGCAGGCCCAGCATCGGGTTTTCTTCGTGCAGCGCACGCACGCGCCCGAGCACGCGCATCTTCTCGAGGTATTCGGGGTCGGTCTCACCCTTGGTGAGCCGTAGTTCGGTCGTCGCGATCAGCAGCGCTTCCATCGACGGCAGAAACTCGTGCAGCGGCGGATCCAGCAACCGGATGGTGACCGGATACCCGCCCATCGCTTCGAGGATCTCGGCGAAGTCGGCTTGTTGGAACGGGAGCAGTTGCGCGAGCGCTTCGGCGCGCGCTTGCGGCGTGTCGCTGATGATCATGCGCTGCACGACCGGCAGCCGATCCGGCTGCATGAACATGTGCTCGGTCCGGCACAAGCCGATACCCTTGGCGCCCAGCTCGCGGGCTTTGCGCGCGTCGTCGGGGGTGTCCGCATTGGCCCACACCTGCAGGCGCATCAGTTCGTCGGCCCAGCCGAGGAACTCGTCCAACCAGGCAGGGAGCTTCGAAGGCGGCGGGATGAGCGACAGCTTGCCGAGGATCACGTTGCCGGTCGTGCCGTCGATCGTGATCCAATCGCCTTCACGCAACACCGTCCCGGCGACCGTCGCCGTCCGGTTCCGACGGTCGATCGTCATCGCGTCGAAGCCGGCGACGCACGGGCGGCCCATCCCGCGCGCGACGACCGCCGCGTGCGAGGTCGCGCCCCCGCGCGAGGTGAGGATCCCCTTCGCCGCGATCATCCCGTGCACGTCGTCGGGCGCCGTCTCGATGCGCACCAGGATCACGGCGTCGCCTGCGTTGCCGCGTTCGGCGGCCGCGTCTGCGTCAAAGACGATCTGGCCGGTCGCCGCCCCCGGCGAGGCGTTGAGACCCTTGCCCGCGACGGTGAATTTCTCGTGCGGGTCGATCCGCGCGTGGAAGAGCTGGTCGAGCGACGCGGCGTCGACGCGCCCCAGCGCTTCGCGCTTGGTGATGAGACCGTCGCGCACGAGATCGAGCGCAATCCGGACCGCCGCCTCGGCGCTGCGCTTGCCGCTGCGCGTCTGCAGCATGTAGAGCTTCCCGCGCTCGACGGTGAACTCGAGATCCTGCATGTCGCGGTAGTGCGTCTCGAGCTGATGGGCGATCGCGACGAACTGCGCGTAGACGTCGGGCTGCGAGCTCTGCAGGTCGGAGATCTTCATCGGCGTGCGAATCCCGGCGACGACGTCCTCGCCCTGCGCGTTGCGCAGGTACTCGCCGAACAAGGCTTTCTCGCCGGTGTTCGGATCGCGGGTGAACGCGACGCCCGTCCCCGAATCATCGCCCATGTTGCCGAAGACCATCGTGCACACGCTGCACGCGGTCCCCCATTCGTCGGAGATCTTGTTGAACGCGCGATAGTCTTTCGCGCGTTTGGAATGCCAGGAGTCGAACACCGCCTCGATCGCCAGCTCGAGCTGTTCGTACACGTCTTGAGGAAACGGCTTGCCGGTGTGATGGCGGACGATCTCGCGATACTGCGCGATCACTTCTTTCCAGCGGTCGGCGGGCAGCTCCGGATCCGTCGCGACGCCGGCTTTCTGTTTCGCCTCCTCGACGACGTCGTCGAACTCGTGTTTTGCGATCTCGAGCACGACGTTACCGAACATCGCCATGAAGCGGCGGTACGCGTCGTACGCGAAGCGGTCGTTGCCGGTCAGCTTGGCCAGTCCCAACACCGTTTCGTCGTTGAGGCCGAGGTTGAGAATCGTGTCCATCATCCCGGGCATCGAGACGCGGGCGCCGCTCCGAACCGAGACCAGCAGCGGGTTCGCCATCCGCCCGAAGCCCTTGCCGGTGCGCTGTTCGAGCTCGCCCATCGCGGCCCGGATCTCGCCGGCCAGACCCTCGGGCAGTTTGCGTCCGGCTTCGTAATAGGCGAGACAGACCTCGGTCGTCAGGGTAAAGCCGGTCGGGACGGGGAGGCCGGCACGGGTCATCTCCGCCAAGCCGGCCCCCTTGCCGCCCAGCAGATCTTTCATGTCGCCCGAGCCGTCCTCGAAGAACCAGAGGCGCTTGGAGCTCGTGTCCGGACGGTCGGCTGCGCGCGCGGGAGCCGCCTCAGACAAGGGTCTCTTTCCTTCCCCTCCAGGCGGGCTTGGAAATTGATTATAGCGCCGCGTCCGAGCGACGGAAACTTTCTCCATCTGGTCCATGGGACCAAGGTTTCCCATTCGGCGGGTGCTTCAAGCGGGCGCTTCTCGGCAACGGATCGATCTCTCGCTCCATACCCACGACATGATTCCGGGCCCCGCTGCGAGAGTCAATTCGCGTCGTGAAAGATCAACCCCAGCGTGAGCCGCTCACCCCGGCGGACCTCGCCGACCCCGTGCCGGAAGACGGTCCGATAGAAGCCGCGAGCACCCCGGACCGGCCGGACGGCGTTCGGGAAGACCACGGCGTCGCCGCGTTCGAGCG
>Ga0070714_100003232_pt1 | contig 12128 bp, 14 predicted proteins | sample LARL83metaG_FD_65450 | JGI IMG/M metagenome (GOLD analysis project Ga0070714, IMG submission 65450) | Corn, switchgrass and miscanthus rhizosphere microbial communities from Kellogg Biological Station, Michigan, USA - LAR L8-3 metaG | ecosystem: Host-associated > Plants > Roots > Rhizosphere ... | reverse complement strand
CCGAGCAGGGTGCCGACGCCGACCGCCAGCTCGCCGAACGCGATGAGGATGCCCAGCGGGACCGCGACGTGAGCCAGCGGTGAGATCAGGGCGTGGATGGGGCTGCGCCGGGCGGCGGCGGCCAGCTGGGCCTGGATCGAGGCCGGGTCGGACGCGTCGAAGAACCCCGGGTTAGCCAGCTTCTGCAGGCCTGCGAAACAGAACGTGAAACCGAGGAACGCGCGCAGCGGAAGCAGCGCGCGGCCCAGCACGTCTGGCACCGCCGCTGGCTTGGATGTCACTTCATTACCTCCCGTTGCGCGTAGCACTCTAGGGAGAGAACGTGACGATCACATGAATCAGTTCGATGGCCGGGATATCAGCTTGTCATCTTCCTCATCGCCGAGCGAGAGGAACGCCTCGTCCTCCTGGTCCGTGTGCAGCCTCAGGATCGCGTGCAGGCCGGCGATCTGCCCGCGGCGGCGACGCGCTCACCGAGCCGATCTCGGCAGCGGCCGCCTCGGCCCGGCCGCGGTCCCGCCCGACCAGGACGACCGTGGCGCCCAGCCTGTCAGGATCGGCGGCGGTTGAGCCGCCAGAAGCAGTACCAGGCCAGGGCCAAGGCGAGGATCAGGAAGGAGCCCGTCTCGGCGAACTGAAGGGGCCAGTAGTGGCTGGCGGGCTGGTAGCTTTCTGCGACCCGGATCCCGTGGCTGGCGACGCAGTTGTTCAGCGCGGCCGACGCACCCGGGACCCCGGCAGCAGGTCCTTTGTGGGAGCCCAGTGCGCCAAGTACCGCCTGCTCGCAGGACACGGGAATGGTGCGGACCGGCTGCCCGGCGGCGTTGACGCCTTCGCTGGACATGATCCAGGCGCCGGGCTGGCCGGGGACGACGCTGGCGGTGAACGCCAGCCGGGGGTTGGCCTTGATGCTGACGTTGGCTGACGCGGCCGCGATCGAGGTGACCGTCCGGCTGGTCGGGAACAGGTGCGGGCGGATCCACAGCGGGGTGATGAACTGGACGGCGGCGAAGATGGCCAGGGTGACGGCCATGGCCGGAATCGGGCGCCGGATGACCAGCCCGGCGGTGACGCCGAGGGCGAAGCCGAACGCGGCGTAGCCAAGCGGGGTGATGCCGTGCGTGGGGAAAACGAACCAGCCGAACCGGCCCTCGCTGAATATCGAGGAGCCGCCGCCGAGCCCGACGGCCTTGCCGATGGGGGCCGCCCACCAGGCCTGGATAAGGCTGAACGCCTCGGTCACGGCCATGGCGGCCGCCCCGATCAGCGCGAGCTTGACCGCCAGCCACCTGGTCCGGGTGATGCTCTGGTTCCAGGTCAGCCGGAAGGTCCCTGCTTCCAGCTCGCGGGCGATCAGCGGAGCGCCCCAGAAGACGCCGGTGATCGCGGGCGCGACGAGGATGACCAGGACACTGAGGAAATACAGGATCATGTAGGTACTGCCCGCCGGGATGAGGAAACTCCCTCCTCCGCTGGACAGCTGGTCAAGGAACTGGCTGGCCAGCCCCGCGCAGGCGCCGCCGTGGCAGGTGAGGAGCCCGCTGCTGTCGTACATGCTGGACAGGTGCGATTCGGTGGTGGCCAGCAGGATCGCGAACGCCGCCAGCGCCGCGGCCGCGGTGATGGCCTGGGCGCGGAACTGCCGCCAGGTCAGCCAGATCATTTCTGCACCTCCAGGTGGCGGTGGCTGTCGCGGGGAGCGGGGCCGGCGGCTTGCCTCATGTAGGCGAGCACCAGATCTTCCAGGCCCACCTCGGACACCGTCCAGGCCGGGTCGAGGACCTGCCCCCTGCTGCGGACCAGCAGCGTGGTCTGCACGTCGGTGTGGCTGGCGGAGATGACCTCCAGCCCGCCCGGCAGCGAGGCCGGGTCGCGGCGCGGGCCAGACAGCAGGTGATGGGTGTCCAGCAGCTCGTCGACCGGCCCGGCGACCCGCACCCGCGAGTCAACCAGCACGATCACGTAGTCGCAGGCGCGTTCCAGGTCGCTGATCAGGTGCGAGGACAGCACGACGCTCACCTCCTGCTCGGCGACCGCTTCCATCAGGTCCTGGAGGAACTCGCGGCGGGCCAGCGGATCGAGGCTGGCCACCGGCTCGTCCAGGATCAGCAGCTCCGGATGCTTCGCGGCGGCCAGGGTCAGCGCCAGCTGGGCGCGCTGCCCGCCCGACAGCGTCCCGGCCTTCTGCTTGGGGTCCAGGCCCAGCCGCCCGATGCGCGCTTGGGCCAGCTTCGCGTCCCAGCCCGGATTGAGGTGCGCGCCGAGCCTCAGGTGGTCGGCGACCGGCAGCCCGGCATACAGCGGCGCGTCCTGGGCCAGGTACCCGACCCGGGCCAGCTGCGCCGGGCCGGCGGCGGGCCGCCCGCCGAGCACCTCGATCGTGCCGGCACTGGGCGCCAGCTCCCCGGTGGCCAGGTTGATCAGGGTCGTTTTCCCGGCCCCGTTCGGGCCGACCAGGCCGACGACGTGCCCGGCCGGGATGGACAGCGTGCACCCGGCCAGCGCCCACTTCGTGCGGTACCGCTTGCCGAGCCCCTCAGTTTCGATGACAGCGGTCACGCTATGTTCTCCTCACCTGCGGACCGAAAAGTGCTGGCGAACAGGGCCTCGATGGACTCATCGTCTAGCCCGGCGCGGCGCGCCTTGGACAGCCATCGCTGCAACTCGCGACGCAGCGGCCCGTGCGCCGCCAGCGAGCCGCCGTCCAGCGTCCCGGTGACGAATGTCCCGACCCCAGGCCGGGCCGCCGTCAGCCCTTCGTATTCCAGTTCCCGGTAGGCCTTGAGCACCGTGTTCGGGTTGATCGCCAGCCCGGCGGCCACGTCCTTGACCTTGGGCAGCTGGTCGCCCTCGTGTAGCAGGCCCAGCCGCAGCGCGTGCCGGACCTGATGGATCAGCTGCAGGTACGGCGCGACACCGGACCGGCCGTCCAGGTGGAACTCGATCACCAGGCCTCCATTTATCTAGCTACCTAGCACTATAGCTCCATGGCTAGATAGCCTGTCAAGGAGATCAGGCGATGGCCGGCTGAAACACCAGGCAGACGTGGACGGGTTCCCTGGTCAGCCTGGCACTGCACTTCCGGGCAGTAGTTAAGGCAACGGCAAGCGGATGCAGCGTATGCATGGCATGCCTATCCGGCACCCTGACCGGACTTCGCCAGGAGCAGCAGTTCACGGGCCCGCCGGGCCGCTTCTCCGGGCTTGAAGTCGCCAGGGGCGGCCATCGGGCCGCTCTCCAGCCCGCGGGCGAGCACCTCGACCGCGTCGATGAGCGCATCTACCCGGGCCTCGAGCTGACGCAGCTCCGTAAGGGCCGTGCTCACGACCGAATCCGACTCAGCTGGCTCTCTCGTGTGCCTCATGCGCGTCAGGATGCACCGCCGAGACGCGCGCGGCCAGGGTCTTTCGTCATCGGGCGGGTGCCCGAAGTCCCGCGGCCCCGGGCGGTCCTGGCGGCGGCATCGATCTGGCTGAGCACCTCGGTCAGCAGGCTGGCCGTCCACGCCAGCACGGCGGCGTATTCCACGCGCAGTTCGTCCGCCGAGAGCTCGGCACTCTTCCCGGGACGGATGAGGCGGTGCAGTTCGTCCGCCAAGGCCGGGGACAGAGAGGTCTCCAGCTCGGCGACGGCGGCATCGAGCTGCTGGCTGAGCCGCGCGATCACCTCAGACGGCAGGGCCGCCTGGCGCAAGTCGTCGGCCGCGTTACCGAGCAGCGCCCAGATCCGCAGCACGCGGTCGGGTGCGTCCACGCGGAAGACCTGGTCGGTTCCGGCCCCCCATCCGACCACCACCGCCAGGCACGGCGCGACGGCGGCTCTGGCGCCGCACTGGCCGCCTGGCCCGGCCGCTTCGCCATCAGTCATCTGTTACTCCTGCCATCGCAACCCGCGGGCTGGCATCCCGCGCTTCGCCTTCAGGCTCTTCGGCCCGTCCCGCATCCCCCAGGGTCGGATGTCCCTAGTTGAGGTCGGCCTGCGGGTCACCACACGGACCTTTGCCGGGCCCTTCGTCCCTAGCCGGGATGGGCCGGCCGAGCGGCAATGGCATAAGAGACGGAAGCAGGGTCACGACGATGTCATTCACCGGAGTCCTCGGGGACACTATCGGCCGCCCAGTCCGGACGGACCAGATGTGAGGAGGTAGCGCGATGCTGTTCGCTGATCGCGCGGACGCGGGACGGCGGCTGGCGCGGTCGCTGTCGCATCTGCGCGGGACCGACGTGGTCGTGCTCGCCTTGCCGCACGGCGGCGTCCCCGTCGCGGCCGAGGTCGCACGGGAACTGCGCGCACCCCTCGACGTGATCGTGGTGCGCAAGCTCGCAGTGCCGTTCCAGCCGGAGTACGGTTTCGGTGCCATCGGCGAGGGCGGCGCACGGGTCATCGACGACCGCGTGGTCCGGCAGGCCAGGCTGACCAGGCAGGAGATCGCCAGTGTGGAGGCACGGGAGCGGGTCAGGCTGGATCACCTACTAGGCCAGCTGCGTGGCGGCCGGCTGCCGGTATCACTGGCCGACCGCATCGCGCTGGTGGTGGACGACGGGATCGGGACCGGGGCGACGGCCCGCGTCGCCTGCCTGGTGGCCAGGGCGCGGGGCGCCCGCCGGGTGATGGTCGCGGTACCGGCAGGCGCGGCTACGGCGGTCGCGTCGCTGCGGGACGACGCCGACGAGGTGACCTGCCTGCATGCTGCGTCGGCGTTCTGCGCGGTGGGCGCGTGGTACGGAGATTTCTCCCAGGTCACCGACGCGGAGGTCGCCGCTCTGCTCGGGCCAGGGCGGACATCCGCGGGTCCGGGCGAGGCCATGCCGGACCCGGCTGAGATCACGGTGGACGCCGGCGGTGTCCAGCTCCATGGGACGCTGGTGATCCCGCCCCAGATCACGGGGCTGGTGGTATTCGCCCACGGCAGCGGCCGCTGCAGGTCCAGCTCGCGCAACCAGTTCGTGGCGGCCGACCTGAACCGGGCCGGCTTCGGCACGCTCCTGGTTGACCTGCTCACCTCGCGAGAAGAACTCAGCCGGGCTTGCGTGTTCAACGTCGCCCTGCTCTCGGCCCGCCTGACGGCTGTCACTCGCTGGCTGTGCGGTCAGCCTGACATCGGCGCCATCCCGGTCGGCTACCTCGGGATCGGCACCGGTGCGGCCGCCGCGCTGGTGTCCGTGACCGGCACGCCGCGGCAGCCGGTCACGGCCATCGTGTCCCTGGGCGGGCGTCCCGACCTGGTGAGCGGCCGTCTGGCCTTGATCCGTACGCCTACCCTGCTCATAGCGGGCGGCGCGGACAAGGTGATCCTCGACCTCAACCAGCGGGCCCTGCCGCGGCTGGAGTGCGAGAGCAGGCTCGCCGTCGTTCCCGGCGCGACTCATCTGTTCGAGGAGCCGGGAGCTCTCGGCCAGGTGACGGACCTGGCCAGCGGCTGGTTCGCCCGCCATTTCGCGGGGGCGGCCACCATTGCGCCCGCAGCCTGAGGGCCGTTCTCGCGGACAACCGATCTTCAACCTGCCGGCAACAGACCATCGTCCCTGCCCTTGCGGCCAGCGGGACTTCAAGCTCGGAGCCATAAGGAACGACAAGGCTGGGTCGCCATCGGTCACGACCTGATCCGGCGGCCCGAACCTCCGTGACGGAAACGATGCGGTGGTCACGCCGCTATCGCGGCATCATCCGGTATTCCTCGATGAGGAACCAGGTCCCTTCACCGGTTGTCATCTCGTTGCGCCAGGTGATGACGTCCGGGTCGGAGGCGTCCCAGGTGAGGCGCAGGCGTACCCCCGCATCCTCCAGGGATTCGAATATCAGGCGGTCACCGTCGATCCGCCCGCGGTACACGGCGGCGTGACCGTAGTTATCGGTCATCACGGCCCGGTACTCGCCGTGCTCGGGTACCCAGCCGGACACCCAGTGCAGCTCCCACTTCACCACGAAAGTGCCATCTTCGAGGAACTGCTCTTGCTCGCAGTCCAGGACGATCCAGCGTCCGTCCTGGATGGCCCGGGCCGTGGCTTGGCCTGTTCCGGTCATCGCGGGCGTGCCCGGGCCCATCCCGCCTTCGCGGATCTCGCCCTCCCAGGTGACGTCCCGGTAGAAGCGGCTCAGTGCCGTCATCTCCGGGCCAGTCGTGATGGGCCTGGGGACCTTCGCAGCATTTCCGCCTGTACCTGTGCCGCCTGATCCTTGACTGCCTGCGGTCATATCCTGGACCTCTCCCGTTGGTGGCGTTCGGCCGCGAGATGCTCAGCTCGTTGCCTGATGCCGAGCAGGCACTTGCGCATCATGAAGGGGTCGCCGACCTCCATCAAGATCAGCTCCATCACGATGGCGGGCTTGCCCCAGTCATAGTGGCTGCGCAGCCGGGTGATAAGCCGGGTCTGCCCGGCGCCGGCCGGCTCCAGCAGCCATAGCCAGGTGCCGCCGGGCTTTTCCCACAGCATCAGGGTGCCGGGTTCGAGCCGGGTGACCCGGTAGGCGGTGGCGGGGGTGGGCTTACCGCCCATGGGCACCCAGTCCCCGACCGCGAGGTGCTGGAACTGCGGGAGGACGCGCCGGGAGCTAGGCCGGCCCAGGTTGTCCAGCAGGTCGTAACTGTAGAAGCCGGCCCGGTGCCAGCCCCACTGGACCAGCCAGGGCCAGATGTCCTCCGATGCGGCGGCGATGGTGACCGCGCGGGTGGCGTTCAGCTGCGGCCGGGGGCACAAGCCGTCGCCGTCCATCGGTCGGCTGGCCTCTACCTCGGTGGCGCCCCACCGGAAGATCCGGGGACGTATCCAGGCAAGATGCAGACCCAGCGCCGCGACGGCGCCCAAGGCGGCCACAGCGCTATGTTTCATGGCCGCGCCTCCGGCAGGCGCCAGGCGAGCCCGGTAACCGTCATGCCCACGATCGCGAATACCATCTCCAGCGGCTGGAACCCGAGCCAGCCCAGCTCGGCGGCCTCGAAGCAGACCAGGCCAAGCCCGGCGCCCATCGACAGGTCACGGGCATGCCGGCGTCCTCGCCACTGCCACCATCCGGCCAGCAGGAAGCCCCCGCCGACCAGCCCGGCCAGCAGCACGCCTGGTACCCGCCAGTCGCTGAACGGGGTCCCGGTTAGCGTGGCCGGGTCCGCGCGCAGCAGCGACCCGTCCGGGGCGGCTGCCAGCAGCACTCCGCCAACCAGCCCCGCGGCCCCGGTCACCAGTTCCAGTGCGATCAGCGCGCGCCGGGCCGCACCCGACCGCCGCGGTGCGGGCGGCCGGGCCGTGCGGCCGTGGCGGCTGGCCGGTGTAACCCTGCTCATGCTCTGACCATGCAAGATGCTGGTGAGCACGGGTTAGGGCCCAAAGTCCGCAGCCGGCCGGGACATCTGGCCCTGCACGGATGGCTGGCCAGCTTGGAGGCTGTGCGCCAGGTGTCACCGCGAGGCAGAAGAGGTGGTCATGATGGCTGTCGCGCAAGGGTATCCGGTGCGGGTGGACGCGTCGCTTGATGCGCCGTTGTCACGCTGGCTGTGGCTGGTCAAGTGGGTGCTGGTGATCCCGCATTACGTCGTGCTGGCCTTCTTGTGGGTCGCGTTCGTCGTGCTCAGCGCGGCGGCGATGGTCGCGATCGTGTTCACCGGCCGCTACCCGCGGGCCATCTTCGAGTTCAACGTGGGCGTGCTGCGGTGGACCTGGCGGGTGCAGTACTACGCGGTCGGCGCGTTCGGGACCGACAGGTATCCGCCGTTCACGCTGGCCGACGACCTGTCCTATCCGGCACACCTGGAAATCGAATACCCCGGGCAGCTCTCCCGGGGGCTGGCGCTGGTGAAATGGTGGCTGCTGGCCATCCCGCACTACCTCATCGTCGGCGTGTTCACCGGGTCCGGGCTGTGGGCGGCGTGGCAGTTCGGATACCAGGACGGCGGCTGGGGCGGTTCCGGGCTGATCGGCCTGCTGGCCGTGATCGCCGCGGTGATCTTGCTGGTGACCGGGCGGTACCCGGAGCAGATCTACGACTTCGTGCTCGGCATGAACCGGTGGGTGCTGCGGGTGGCAGGCTACGCCGCGCTGATGACCGACCAGTACCCGCCGTTCCGGCTGGACGTGGGCGGCCGCGACCCCGGCACGCTGACCCTGCCGCCGCCTCCCTCCCCGGAGATCCAGGATGCACCCGAGGCGGCGTACCTGCGCGAGACACCCCCAGGCGGCCGGCGCGGCTGGACGGGCGGCCGGATCGTCGCCGCAGTCGCCGGGGCCGTGCTCATTCTCTGCTCGGTGGGGCTGCTCGGCGGGAGCGGCGTCGCGCTGTGGGCGCAGGCGAACCGGCACGGTGGCTACGCCGACCTCGGCACCGCCAGTTACAGCGCCCCGGGCTACGCGCTCGCCAGCGACACGATCGGGCTGCACCTGGCCAGCGGCGTGGCGTCTGACCTGATCGGCACGGTGCGCATCCGGGTCACCCAGGCCAGCGGGACCATCCCGGCCTTCATCGGCATCGCCCCGGCTGACGCGGCGGCCCGCTACCTGGCCGGGGTGGACTACGCGACCGTCCGCGGCGCGGCCGGCCACCATGGCACCTACACCGAGCACGGCGGCTCCGCGCCCGCGGTCCGGCCGGGGCAGGCCGGCATCTGGACCGCGCGCGCGTCCGGGCCGGGCACCCAGACCCTCACCTGGGAGGTCCGCGGCGGCGACTGGATGGTGGTCGCGATGAACGCCGACGGCTCGCGGCCGGTGAGCCTGGGGGTCAACGTGGCCGCCACCCTGCCCGCGCTGCCGTGGCTCGCGGCCGGCCTGCTGGCCGCCGGCATCCTGTTCCTGACCGGGGGCGTCCTGCTGATCGTCGTTCCGGTGCGGCGGGCGTCCGTGCGCTGACGGCTGCCGTCGGCGGGCGCCCGGAGAGCAGCGTCTTGGAGGTGAGTGGTGATGGCGCGCAGGCTTACCCGCCGGGCAGGCCGGGCCAGCCAGGGGGCAACGGCACTGCTGCTCGGGATCGTGGGCATGGCCGCGGGGGCGGGTATCGCCACCGCGCACCTGGCCAAGGCCGGCCTGGACGCGGCCGCTGTCCTGGCCGTTATCGTGCTGGCCACCAGCCTGCTCCTGGTCGGCTGGGGCTGCGCCGCACTGGTCCGGGCGATACCGGGCTGGTGGCGGCTGCTGGCCGTGCCGGCGGCCCTGGTGCTGCTCGAGTTCGTGCTGCTGCCACTGACCGTGGCGGTCAACGCGACCAGCCGCCCGCCTGGCCCGCTGGGAGCCGCTACCCCGGCAAGCTACGGATTCGCCTATCAGGATGTCGCGTTCAGCACCGCTGACGGCATGCGGCTGTCGGCCTGGTACATCCCGGCGCGCACGGACGCCGCCGTGGTGCTGCTGCCCGGTGCCGGGGAGACCCGTACCGCGGTGCTCGGGCAGGCCGCGGTGCTGGCCCGGCATGGATACGGCGCGCTGCTTGTCGATACCCGCGGTCACGGCCGCTCCGCCGGACACGCGATGGATTTCGGCTGGTGGGGCGACCGGGACCTCGCCGCGGCGGTATCGTTCCTGGCCCGGCAGCCAGGTATCCAGGGCGGCAAGATCGCCGTGCTCGGGGAGTCCATGGGCGGTGAGCAGGCCCTGGCCGCAGCCGGTTCCGACCCGCGGGTCCGCGCCGTGGTCGCCGAGGGCGCCGAGGGCCAGCAGCTCGCCGACCGCGGGTGGCGGCCGCACGACATCACCGGCATCCTCGACCGCGGCATGGAGTGGGTGCAGTACACCGCGGCCGGGCTGCTCAGCGGGGCTCCCAGGCCGATGAGCATCCCCGATTCCATCCGGGCGGCCGCTCCCCGGCCGATGCTGATCATCGCCGGCGGCGCCCGTCCCGGCGAGCAGGCCGCGGCCCGGTGGTTCCAGGCCGCCTCACCCGCCACCGTCCAGGTCTGGATCGTCCCGGCCGCCGGGCACACCCAAGGCCTGGCGGCCGCTCCCCGCGTCTGGGAAGCCCGCGTGACCGGCTTCCTGGACGCCGCGCTCACGCCCCGTCGTTAATCCCGGCAGCAGCTCAAGGCACAGGGCGCGCGGCGATCTGCTCGACTCGTTCGCGGAAAACCCGCCATCGACGTTCGTCCTCGTGGGTGAGCACGGAGCTGGCCGCTGACAGGTCAGCGGCGTGGCCGATCAGCTCGGCCGCCGCATACAGGTAGGCCGGCGCCGTGCGCCCGCCGGCGAGATCCTTGCGCAGGGCCGCCGGAGAGAAGTCGATCCGTTCCAGCATGGTGACGGCCCGGCGCAGGTACCGCGCGATGAGCTGGGCGGTGCAGGCGTTCTGCCAGTTGTTGCCGATGATCCGGTGCCGCTCTCCCAGGAGGTCGGCGAGCTGCGGATAGGCCAGCAGCGCCTCCGCCATGGCCCAGGAGGCCTCCATGGCCGCGGCCAGCCAGGAACCGGCCTGCTCGCTGCCGACGGCAACGGCCTCGAGCTCGGACTTGATCCGGCCGATCTCGGCGGGCTCGCCCCCGCCTTCCATGAACAGGACGCCACTGAACTCGATGGCGCGGTCGTCGTTCAGGTCGGGTGTCCCGGCATACGGGCTGGGAGCGGCTTCCGCGGCGGGCTCCGCGCAGGCCCACCGTTCCGCGAGGGCGATGAGCGTGCGCGCCGTGCGCTGCAGCGAGACCGCATCGACGAGCGCCGCCTCAGAGTAGTACTTCTCGTGCTCACGGTGGTAGCGCGATAGGTTCTCCGCCACCGCCAGCAGCGCATCGCGGCCGGCGCCGGGCTGGCCTGTATCAGTCACGCTTCTCGCCTCCCGCCAGCTGCTGGCCGGAGGCCAGCGGCCACAGGGAGACGAACGGCCGGGTGCCGGCGAAATCACGCACGGCAGTATCGGACCGGAGGTCTCCCCAGCCCAGAACCGCGGCAAGCAGGCGCGTCCGGTACGGGGTGCGCGGGTCGTGGCTCAGGACCATGGCGATGGTGGAGTAACGCCTCCCGGTCTTCCGCCCGGCGTGGATCAGCAGCAGGAACATGCCGTCCAGGAGCCAGCCCCACCCCCGCCGGTACAACCGCGATACGGCCGAGCTTCCCATGGCACTCCCCGGCCGGCTTCATCGGGCCGGCGCTCGTTACCCAGCGAATGCCCGGCCGCGGTGCCCGGCTAGGGGCGAAGGTCCCGCACGATTCCCGGAAGGAGGCGCCTGGGCCACACTTGCTGTCATGGGTGCGCTGAAGCTGCTGGGCGTGCGGCAGGGGATGTTCATCCAGAGCAAGGACCCGGCGCATCCGGTGCTGCTCTTCCTGCACGGGGGGATGCCGGAGTGCTTCCTCACGGAGCGGTACCCCACCGGGCTGGAGAACGACTTCACGGTGGCCTGGCGGCGCCGCGCACGACATGAAGTCCGTGCTCAGCGGCATCTTCTGGCCCTCGCTGCGGAGCCCGCACTATACGGCCGCCGAGAAGATGCGGCTGTGGCGAGGCAAGCTCTCGTCCGGCGTGAGCGCCTTGCGGGAGGAGATGCTGGCTACCGGCTTGGCCACGCAGGTAGCGGACCTCGCCCTTCCGGCCTGTTTCTTCCGCGGCACCTGCGACTGCACCGTGAACTACCAGCTCGCGAAGGACTGCTTCGACAGGCTCAAGGCGCCGGTGAAGGGGTTCTATTCGTTCGGCCGGTCTGCCCACAGTCCCATTCTGGAAGAACCTGAGAAGGCAGGGAAAATCATGCGCGAGGACGTGCTGGCGGCGGCGAACAGCCTCGCTGACGGCGCTACTCGGTGACGATGGCGCGCAGGATATTGAGCTTCGCCGCCCGGCGGCCGGGCCAGATCGCGGCCGCGGCACCGGCCAGGGCCGCCAGTACCACCACGATCACCAGGCTCAGCACGGGGACGCTGAATTCGGTGATGCCCTGGCTCCGCATGGCCAGCACCAGCGCCCAGCCGAAGAACACGCCGATCAGCAGGCCGAGGACCGTGCCCTGCAGGGCGATGATCACCGACTCCCAGCGGACCATGGCCCGCAGCTGGTGCCTGGTCATGCCGACCGCGCGCATCACCCCGAGTTCCCTGGTGCGTTCGAAGATCGACAGTGCCAGCGTGTTGCCGATGCCGAGCAGGGCGATCAGGATCGCCAGCGCGAGCAGGGCGTAGACCAGGGACAGCATCTGCTTGATCGGCTTGGCCTGGTCGGCCTTG
>Ga0070714_100003228_pt1 | contig 12134 bp, 12 predicted proteins | sample LARL83metaG_FD_65450 | JGI IMG/M metagenome (GOLD analysis project Ga0070714, IMG submission 65450) | Corn, switchgrass and miscanthus rhizosphere microbial communities from Kellogg Biological Station, Michigan, USA - LAR L8-3 metaG | ecosystem: Host-associated > Plants > Roots > Rhizosphere ... | reverse complement strand
GCCCAATGAGCCGCTCAGCCTTCGCGGCAGTGGCCGGGACCGCGGATCAGGTCCCGGCCACCCGGTACACGGCGCCCGTAGAGGTGATCCGAACTGGCCGATTGGAACGTCACCCGGCTCGGAAACCCCTGCCACACGCGGCACGTGTCCGCGTTCCCGGCGGCCGGCCGTGTCACACCGCCCGGCCAGCCGGATTCCGTGCCGCACGGCCACGGTCCCCCACCGAGTGTGCGGCGCGGCCAGTCTTCGCTGTCGGACCCCGCTCGGCATCCGGCACCTTACGGACCCACATACGTATATTGCGCCGCCCTACTCGGCTCCGGAGCGCGGCACCCAGATCGGGATCAGGGCCGTCAGCCCGAGGATCACGGCGGCAATGACCGGGTGCAGCGCCGCGAAGTACGGCGCACTGTCCCCCGTGCCGGCGATCAGGCCCTCCACCGCCGTCAGCACGAACAACACGATCACCGTGATCATCACCCGGCGGGCGGGCCGCGCGATGATCATCGTGATCAGCAGGAGCAGCGCCAGGACGGCGAGGATGTTGCCGAGCACCCGGTGCGGGTCCAGGCTCGACGCGTCACCGACCGGTCCCTTGGCGGCGAAGATCCCGGAGCCGGCGAGGTAGAACTGCACGATCACGGCGGTGCCGAACAACATGGCGCCGTAGCGCAACAGCTTGCCGGCCATCTGGCGGGCGCCGGACGGGGCTGTCTCTTGAGTCATGGCGGCAGCCAACCATGGTCATGTCGTGGCCGCATCCGCACGGCTGCGCACGATCGGCGTACGCGCGCCGACGTAGTGCTCACAGTCAACGCCGGGTCGGTTCGTCAACGGTGAAGACCGTGCGGCAAACAGGTGCAAGGACCGAGAACTACGCCAATCGGTCCCCGATTTCTTGGCGATTCCTGGGAAACCGTCAAGTAACAACGCGTTCCCGCTGGATAGCTTCGTGATCAGGGCCTCACCTGCCGAGGCCCGAATTCGGACTCATTGGAGGAGTCAGGAATGCTGTCGAAAGACATCGGTCGCCGGGCGACCATCATCGCGGCGGCCTGCGCGGCGGTCGCGTTGACGCTCGGCGCCGCAGCGGGGGCGAACGCGACACCGGCGACGAGTGGCACCACCGGACATCACGTCCACAGCCACAAGGTCGTGATGCCGCAGCGCGGTGCGCACAACCGGGCGCAGCTGGCCGCGGGCAACCTGCAGTATGGCGGAGGTCCTGTCGAGACCAACCCCACGGTGTACCTGGTGTTCTGGGGTTCGCAATGGGACAGCGACGGTAACGGCGTCCAGCAGTACCTGACGGACTACTTCAGCGGCGTCGGTACCGGCTCGGACAACTGGTCCACGATCATGACCCAGTACACCGACGGCAACGGCAATGCCCCGACGTTCGGCAACAGCGTGCTGGGGGGTACCTGGGTCGACGACGGTTCCTCGGCGCCGGGCAACGCCAGCGCGTCGGACATCTCGAACGAGGCGAACAACGGCGCCGCGCACTTCGGCGTCTCCGGTCCGAACAACGACGTGTTCGTGGTCAGCCCGTCGGGCACCAGCCCGGATGGCTTCCCCAACAGCGGTTTCTGCGCGTGGCACGACTGGAACGGCAACGTGGCCTTCACGAACATGCCGTACGTGCTGGACGCGGGCCAGAGCTGCGGTGAGAACTCGGTGCAGCAGGCGCTCGACGGCTTCAGCATCGTCGGTGGCCACGAGTACGCCGAGGCCGTGACCGACCCCGAGCCCAGCAGCGGCTGGGTCGCGTCGGACGGCGAGGAGAACGGCGACCTGTGCGCGTGGCAGAACCTGACCACGCTGAGCCTGCCGACCGGTAGCTTCGCCATCCAGCCGACGTGGAGCAACGCCGCCGGCGGCTGCGCCACCTCCGGCTGAGTCTTCTCCAGCGTCACGACGGGCCGAGCGGTGTCACACCGCTCGGCCCGTTCTGTGCAGGGTTTATCCCCCGAAACTGCTGGGGTCGTAACAGGTGTTGGAGTTGGAGTCGAACAGCGGCGTGGTGTCCACGGGCTCGTCCGACGGAGGGTTGACGGTCACGTCACCCGATGACTGGGTCAACGCGTCCTCACAGTTGATCACGGCGTTCGAGTCGGCCGGCGGGTTGCCGCCGATCCACAGGTCGATGTGGAAGGTGCCCGATCCCTCGAAGTCCTGATCGCATTCCACGCAGTCGTCCTCCATGATGAAGTAACGGTGCAGGAATCCGTAGTAGACGATCGTGCCCGGGGCGAACTCGTTCTGGTCGGTCGCGAACGTGACCGGGTCGTCGAACGTACCGGTACCGCCCGCCTGGTCGTGAATCTGCGGGAAGGCGATGTCGGTGCCGGGCGGTGAGTTGTCCGGGAACCCGTACAGCGTCACCAGCATGCTCTGGTCGTCCTGTGGGCTGGCCATGGCCTGGCTGGCAGCCGAACTCATGAGGCCGCCGACGACCAAGGCCAACGCCGCCAACACGATCACCAGCTTGCGTTTCTTCATCGTCACCTCCACTAAGGCAGGGTTAGTAAAAGTGGCTTACTTACAATCGCGGAAGCTACTCAGCCGTTGTATACCGGTCAAGCGCGCCGACTCTGTGAAACGGCCGTGACCAGGGCGAACGCTTCCGTTGACAGTGGACGGCGGTGATGGACATCGGCAGTGGTACGCCACCGGCGGCGGGCCGCGTAGCGCGACCCGCCGCTGAGGTGGTTGCGGTGTCAGTTGTGTTGGAGCAACGGCATGTGCTCGCCGCCAGTGTCGAACATCCCGACGGCCCACGACGTCGAGCCGATGTTCGCGATGCCACCGAGGATCGAGTTGCCGTTCGCGCCACCCGGCTGTGGCGTGTCGACAGTTTGCCAGCCCGTTGTTCCGGAACCGGTGAACATCAGCGACACGTTGCTCCCGGTGTTGCTGTTCGGCACATCGGTCCCGACGGCCACCGCCTTCCCGCCGACGACCGTGACCCCGAACAGTTCGGCCCACTGCGACGGCACGGCCGGCAGCACGGCCCGCTGCCAGACCCCGCCGCGATCGACGAGCACCAGCGGCACGATGCCGGTGGCCGACGCGTCCTCGCCCACGGCGTACACCGCGCCACCGCCGACGGCGACACTGGTCAGGAACGCCGAACCCGGCGTCGCCGGCAGCGTGACGACATGCCACGCCGTGCCGTCCCAGTGCTCGACGAGGCCCTGGTCCGTCGACTCGCCGAGCCGCTGGCCAACGGCCCACACGTCGTTCGGCCCATGCGCCGACACGCCGTAGAAGATGTCACCGGTGCTGCCCGGGTCGGGGCTCGGCACGACCGTCCACTGTCGACCATCGAAATGCTCGACCAACGTGCCGTACCGGCCGGCAAGGCCCTCCTGGCCACCGACCGCCCAGGCGTCGTGCGGCGAGTCGGCCGACGCGCCGTAGAACAGGTCACGCACCGAACCCGGCTGCGGCACGTTCACGACTGTCCACTTAGTACCATCCCACGCTTCGAGCAACGCCCGGTCCTGGAAGCGCCCGTTGAGAAACACACCGGCCGCCCACGCTTTGCCGCCGGCGGCGGCGACACCGAACAGCGTGGCGAAGTTGCTGCCGGTGGTCGGCGTCGGCACGAAATGCCAACTCGTGCCGTCGAAGTGCTCGGACAACGTGAGTGTGGCGTCCTGGTTGCTGTTCGCGGTGTCCGGCAGGAAGTTGCCGACCGCCCAGACGTCGTTCGGCGCGCTGCCGGCGACAGCGCCGATGCTGTTGGCGCTGGTGCCGTTCAGCGGTGCCGGCACCACGGTCCAGCCGCCCTGGCTGGCGGTGATGCCGGTCGAGCCGAGCGGTTCGGCCGGCGACGGGCTCGGCGTGGCCACGTTCGGCGTGGCGATCGGCGTGTACGGCTGGGCCGGGGCACCGGTCACCGTGAACAGCGGGGTCATCGGCGTCGACGTGCAGGCGTTGGCCAGGCACGGCACGCCGAACGACGACTCGATCGTGTCCAGGAGTGAGAAGTGGTTGGACAGGGTGTTGTCCTGGACGCCGCGTGGGCCGTGGCTGGTGATCACGGTGGTCGCGACCTGGCCGCCGCCGTTGGTGTTGTCGTCACCCTCGTCGTAGGTCACGACGATCGCGTTGTTGCCCTTGGCCCAGAACGGCGCGTTCGTGATCCGGCCGACCAGGCCGCCGAGGTAGCGGTCGCCGAACGCGACCAGATGCTGGTTCTGCGGGTCGAGAATGTTACCCGAGTCGAGGCAGGCCGGCGGGTCGCCGTGCTCGTCGTGGCACTCGTCCGGAATGACGTAGTTGAACGCCGGTATCCGTCCGGTCGCCAGATCGGTTGACAGTTGCCCGATCGGCACCTGCCGGGCCAGGTCGGCCGGATTGTCGTTGCTGGCGAAGTTCATCACGCCGTTGTGCTTGGACGCGTAGAGCGGATCGGAGTCGGGCGCGCCGTTGCACTTCGCCGGGTAGCAGATGGCCTGGTAGCCGGCGTGCGGGACGCCCTGGAGATAGGCCTTCCAGCCGATGCCGGCCTTGTCCAGTTGTGTCATCAGGCTGGGCGCGGTGACCCGGTTCATGAAGTACGGGTTGTCGTCGGCCACGCCGAACGTGTCACCGCCGAGCATCGCGACGTAGTTCGGCTCACTCGGGTGTGACACACCGAAGTAGTTCGTGGCCAGGCCGTACGTCTGGGCGAGCTTGTTGAAGTTCGGCGCGGCCGGGTTGCCGATGATGTCGCCGAACCCGTTGTTCTCCTCGACCACGAGGAAGACGTGGTCGTAATGTGGAACCGCGTTCTGTGAGACGGCGGCGGCCTCGGTTGGTGCGCCGAGCGCCAGCACGATGCCGGCGCCGACCAGACTGATGAGAGTACGGGATCTGCTGGGGCGCAAGGAAACTCCTTCCACGCACACTGCTTCCCGCGCCGAGGAGGGCTCATCGGCGCGGTGAGCAGGGTCGCAAGGTTCGCCGGACGTGGCCGACCACGACGCCGTGAACTTTCGCGGAACATCCGTACGATGGTCGGTGCAGTCGAGAGCTGGAGTGCGAACCGTGGCGGTCGTGTTCGTGAACTACCGGGTCCAGGAGCAGCCGGGCTATGCGGCGCTGCTGCACCGCGAGCTGGCGGACCGATTCGGCGCGGACGCCGTGTTCCTGGCGGCACAGTCCATCCGACCGGGCGACAATTACGTCAGAGAGATCTTCGCCAACCTGCGCGACTGCGAGATCGTGCTGGCCGTCATGGGCAAGAACTGGGCGGCAACCCTCGACGCGGACGATTTCGACTGGGTACATCAGGAGTTGACGACCGCGTTCGCGCGGGGCGTCCGCGTGGTACCGGTACTCGTGGAGGACGCGGACCTACCGGCGGAATCCTCGTTGCCGGCCGACATCGCGGCGCTCGCGCACTGCCAGTACGTCAAACTGCGGCACTATTCGGTGGACGCGGACCTGGCCCAGATCGCCGGCCACCTGACGGCGATGACCCCGGCCCTCGTCGACCGCCGCACCGTGGCCGATGGTCAGCCGCACCTATTCCGGCCGATACACGCACCGCACTGCGACATAGCGGTGATCCCCGGCGACATCCTGCGGGTGCGCTCGATCGACATGTGGGTCAACAGCGAGAACACGGACCTGCGGATGGCGCGCGTCACGGAGTTCTCGATCTCAGCGGTGATCCGCTACTGGGGCGCCGAACGCGACTCGTCCGGCCGCGTCCGCCGCGACGTGATCGCGACCGAACTGGCATCCCGCGCCGGCCCACACCGGCCGGTGGCGCCGGGCACCGTCGTCGTCACGGGAGCCGGTGCGCTGGCGGAGACCAACAACGTCCGGCACATCCTGCACGTGGCCGCGGTACAGGGCGAACCGGGCGCGGGTTTCATGCCGGTACGCGACATCGGTTGGTGCGTCACCAACACATTGGTCCAGGCCACAGCCCTGGCCGGGTCGGACACCCACCTGCGTTCGGTGTTGTTCCCCTTGCTGGGTACTGGCGTGGGTCGCGCCGCCCTGCAACCGACCACACGGACGATGCTGCGCGCAATACTGGATTTCCTGGTTCGGGAACCGAACACCCCGTTACGACTGATCGCGATCCTCGCCTACACCGAACGGGACCGAGCGGTCCTGCGGCAGGTCCTACGCGAACTACCGGTGGCCGCGGTCGCGGAGTAATCCGTGTCAACAAAAAGTCCTGGAAATGGCAACCGGGCGCAGAAGATCGCGCCAACGACGGGTAGAACACCGCCGCTACCATTGGTTAGAGTGATTTTCGATCACCACAGTGACGACGAGGGCTCAACCTGGGTTGGACAGCCGAAGGGAGCCATGGGTGGAACACAGCCAGGAGTTACCAACACCGGCCACCACCGCCACCAACACGGCCTGGCGCAAGAGCACCGCGAGCGGCAGCAACTCCAGCGACTGCCTCGAGGTAGCTCTCATGCCGGACCTGGTGTTGGTGCGTGACTCGAAGGATGCCGAGGGCCCTCGTCTGAGGTTCGTCCCGTCGGCTTGGACGGGATTCATGGACACGCTGGGGAGAGACGCCTCCTGACATCAATGGATCGGTGTTCTTGGGAGATCGGCGGTGAGCGGCCCGCATTGCGCGAGCAGAGACCGAACGTAGGCAGCCGCGGCGAGTGACGCGTAGCCGCGCCAGGTACCGTTGCGCATGTTGTCGCCGTAGTCGCTGATGCCTCGCACCACGAACCACTCGCGGCCGTTGAGCGAGCTGCTGATGCCGATCGCGGCGCCTTCCATCTCGATCGCCAGCAGGCGATGCCGCGCGGCGATGTGATCGCGGGTGTCGACGTCGCGCACCGAGCGATCAGCGCTGCCGATCAGGCCGTAGTGCACCTTGGGGAGTCCCTTGCGGTGGCCGCTGCGGTCCCGGCGTGGGTGGCCCAGTCGGTTGCCCGAGTTGTCGTATACGACGTCGGTCCGCTCGTTCGGGCGGGCATAGCTCTCGAAGTCGTTCGTGAGCCACTGCTCCCAGGGCCGCACATCCCGAAGCTCCAGCGCCCGCAGTTTGTTGGCGCAGCGCATGAGCACCGGGGATGGGACCGGGAACCCCTGGCGTAGCTGGGTACTGCCCGGACTGACCGTCACGTGGTCGTACTCGACCATTCCTTCCGCGACCACGACGTCACCGAGCCGCACGTGCTGGTCGGGCCGGCTCACCTGCGGTATCCCGGCGGCGATTCCGACCATGATCACGACTTTGATCGAGGGATAGCTACGGATCATGTTCGCGCAGCCGTCCGCGGCGGCATTGGTCGCGGTCGACCCCAGCAGGGTGAGCGCGACCGTGTGGTTCGGCTGTCCGGGGACACTGGGCAGCCCGCCCAGCGTGTACTGCGCCGGATCGGGACTGACATATCGGTCGACAGGATCCTCGAGGAGACCCGACATCGCGGTGTACTCCACGGGCAGTGCGGTGACCAGGCCAAAGGTCGGCTGATCACCTCGCGCGGGTTCAGGTGCGCGACGGCGCGCGAGGGACGATGCGCCACGCGGGCGGATACTGTCGTCCCGCCTTCGCCCAAGCGTCGGCATCGGCATCGTTTTCCCCTTTCTCTCGCCAGGTTCGACAAACGCGGTGTTGAGTTGTGCCCGGCTCCCACGCACCCGCGGGAGCCGGGTGTCCGGTCTAGCTCGGGCGGCTCGAGCGCAGGGACTCGATCACGGTCCCGAGCATTTCGTTGGTGTCCGCCCTGGAGAGGGCGATCGCTTCCAACTCGAGGAACGCCTCCACGTAGTTGCTGGTCTCCTCCGGATTGTCGCGGACGAGGACGTCGCTCCTGGGTTCCTCGACGTTCACGACGAAGTCCTCGTCCTCCGATGAGTACTCGAAGACCACGAACGAACCCTTCATCCCCGGGGTCACGCCAGCCGCATAGGGCACGACCCTGATACTGAGCGATGGGCTGTTGCGGTCGTTCAGCTCCTTGAGCTTCACGAGCTGGCCGATCATCGTGTCCGGACCGCCGACCGTGCGGTGCAGGACGGCCTCGTCCAGCAGGAAGTCGCACCGAACGTCATCCCGCTCGAGCAGTTGCTGGCGGCGTTGGCGAACCTCCCACGCGCGATCGATCCGCCCCGGGCCCACCAGGTACGCCTCGAACACGCCGTAGGCATAGTCCCTGGCCTGGAGCAGGCCGGGGACCGCGTGCGCCTGGAACTGGCGGATCACGGACGCGCCGTCCTCGAACGCCAGAAAATTGATGAACTGTTGCTTGTATTGCTGGCTGTACTTGTCCCACCATGCCTCGGGCTGCGCCTTGGTCACGGCGATCATGTTCTCGACCTGTGCCTCGTTCTTGATCCCGTACAACTGGACCAGCGCCAAGACATCAGAAGTCGATACAGCGGTCGCCCCCGTCTCCAGCCGGATCACCTTGCTGAGCGACCAGCCCGCCTGATCCGCGACCTGCTTCTGCGTGAGGCCGCGCTCATCGCGGGCTCTCCGCAGGTCGGCTCGGAGTCGTCGTTGCTGGACGACCGGGGTCGTGCCCTGGGCCATTCCGTACCCATCCCTTCGCGTCGTGGTTGTCGTAGCTAGGCGGCCCCGGCGCACACATGGCGTCCTGCCAGCTTCCAACAGACCAGATCGCCCTGAGACAGGTCTCGCGTCTACACCTGGTAGCCTGATACCTGTCTCCATGCTATATCCGGCCTCAGACTAGCTGCCTGTCTGCCATATGTCAGCACGCCACACATGCACATGGCCACCTGGCGCGGCCAGCCTAGAGGTTGACGAGTCGGGCCTGACGACCACCCCAGACCTCGTGACACACGCATCGAGCGAACTGATTGCAGGCCAGCGATGCATTTCGCGAACGCAAACCCCGACACCGTCACGCTTCGGGTGAAGGATCGGCGGGTTTTTTGCCGCGTTCACACGATCATGTATTCACCCGTTCGACCCATACGGTTCAGCAAGATGTAGTCCGGTTGGCGTCCAGGAACGCGCCAACTGGCATAGAACCGGTGTGCACTATGTCCTGGCGTTGCCGCCGGCGCTTGGCGCCGACTCAGCCGGCGCGACCGGGACGACATGGACTGTCATCTCTGAGAACGTCATTACGTACCGATGATCCGCGCACTGGCTGCTTCGGTGGAATGCGCGGACCATGCTTTACGCACCCATTTCGATGACAGCAAGCGGAGCCATTTCCATGCGCACCCGCAACGACCATGCCGACCGCGATCTGGACGCGCACCGACCCGAGCGTCCCACCTCGCCCGGCGCGATCTCGGCCAGTACAGGGCTGGCCGTCGCGACCGGGCCTGCCGCGGCCGGCCTCGACCTGGCGGCGCTGGCCGGCCGGCGTACCGCGCCCGCTGCCGCGCCGCTCCAGGCCGTCTTGCCGCGTGCTGTCTTGCGCCGTGCCGTCTTGCTCCAGGCGGTCTCGCTCCGCGGCGTCGCCTTCGCCCGTACCCTCGGTCGGGGGGTGTCTTCGACATGAACAGACTACGGCTGGGCTTCGGTACCAACGGATTCGGCGATCACACGTTGTCGGACGCGCTTGCGGTCCTCGGCAATCTCGGTTACCAGGGCGTCGCGATCACGTTGGACCGTCGGCATCTCGACCCGTACGCGGAGGATCTGCCGCAGCAACTCACCAAGTTACGCAAGCGATTGGCCGAACTCGGGCTGGCCGTCGTGATCGAGACGGGTGGGCGCTACCTGCTCGACCCGTGGCACAAGCATCAGCCGACCTTGCTGTCCGACCACGGTGCCGAACTGCGCCTCGAACTGCTGATCAGCGCCGTGCGGATCGCTGCCGATCTGAATGCCGAGGCGGTGTCGTTCTGGAGCGGCGCGGCCCCGGCCGGCGTGTCCGAGGAAGCCTGTTGGGAGCGGCTGGTTTCCGGCTGCCACGTGATCCTCGCCGAAGCCGAAGAACTGGGCGTCACGGTCGGCTTCGAGCCGGAGCCGGGCATGTTCGTCGACACGCTGGACCGTTACGACGAGCTCGTCACGCGCCTCGGGCACGGCAACTCGCTCGGGCTCACGCTGGACATCGGCCACTGCCGGTGCCTCGAATCCGAGCCGGTGGCCGACTGCGTGCGGCGGGCCGCGCCTCGGCTGGTCAACGTGCAGATCGAGGACATGCGACGCGGCGAACACGAGCACCTCGAGTTCGGCGACGGCGAGATCGACTTTCGGCCGGTGCTCGAGGCCATCAACGACGTCGGCTATCCGGGGCTCGTGTCGGTGGAACTGCCCCGGCACAGCCATGCCGCGCCGGACGTCGCTCGGCGGTCGTTGCGATTCCTCCGGCAGTCGTTACGTGACCGGGCGTTGCAGCCATGACCCACACCATGCGCGTCTTCGACCCGCACCTGCACCTGCCCTCCCGTACCAACGACGACTACCAGGCCATGCGGTCAGCAGGGGTCCGGGTCGTGGTGGAACCGGCCTGCTGGTTCGGCCAGCCACGCATGTCGATCGGCCGATTCATCAACCACGTCGACGGCCTGCTCGGCTGGGAGCCGTACCGGGCGAGCGAGTTCGGCATCCATCACCACAGCACGGTCGCGCTGCACCCCGAGGAGGCCCGCGATCCTCGGCTGGTCGAGGTGCTCGACCTGCTCCGGCGCTACATCATGAAGGACCGGGTAGTGGCAGTCGGCGAGATCGGGTACGACGCCATGACGCCGGACGAGGACGAGGCGTTCGCCCGGCAACTGGACCTGGCAGTGGAACACCGCCTGCCCGCCCTGATACACACGCCCCTGTACGACCGGCTCTCCGGCACCCGGCGCAGCATGGACGTGATCCGCGAGTCCGGCATTCCGCCGGAGCACGTCGTCGTCGACCATCTTGACGAGCTCACCGCCGGCACGGTCGTCGACACCGGCTGCTGGATGGCCTTCTCGATCCACCGCGACACCGAACTGGGGCCGGATCAGATGGTCCGGCTGATGCACCGTTACGGCACCGAGCGCATCATGGTCAACTCGGCGGCCGAATGGGGCCGCAGCGACCTGCACGCGACCCGCGCCACCGCGCACGCGATGCTCGCGAACGGTTTCGACGACGACGACGTCGACCAGGTGCTCTGGCGCAACCCGATCGCGTTCTACGCGCAGAGCGGCCGCCTGGCCGCGGCCGACGTCGAACGCCCGACCGAGTTCGCCGGCAACACCGTGTGGCGGCGCAGCGCGTGATACGAGGGGTCCGTTCGGGGCCGGCGCCCGGCCGGCCCCGAACGGTTTGTAACAGAGCTTATATAAGCTCTGTTACACTCGCCTCGTGACCGAAGAACCGATGATCGACCCGACCGTGCACAGCCGATGGCGGCCGCTACGGGTGCTGCTGGACGCGATGGACGACGACATCGCCCGGGTCTACGCCGACGCCCACATCGACGGGCTCAAGACCAGCTTCGTCATGGAACTCATCCGCCTGCACATCAACGGCCCGATGACCATCACCGAGCTGGCTGAGTCGGTACACCGGACGCACTCCGCGATGAGCCAGAAGGTCGCCGCGATGCGCAAGGCCGGCTTCGTCCGGACCACGGCCGGTCCGGACGCGCGCAGCAAGAAGATCACGCTGACGCCCCGTGCCCGGCACATCGTCGGACGACTGGCGGCCGAGTGGCGGGCGACCGAGGCGGCCATCGCCGAGATCGAGGCCGAGATCCCGTACGCGATGAGCCAGGTCGTCACCGACATCGAGGCGGCCCTGGGGCGCAAGAGCTTCCACGACCGGATCGCCGAGAAACTGGCCGAGGACGACGCGTGGCAGGGATAAGCACGCTGACCAAGGCTGTCGTCGATCTGGGGCCGCTGCGTCGGTCGCGGCAGTTCCGCCGCTTGTGGATCGGCCGGACGTGTTCGAGCTTCGGCAGCCAGATGACGCTGGTCGCGGTCATGTTCCAGGTGTGGCAGAGCACGCACAGCACGGTCTGGACCGGCGCGGTCGCGCTGGCGCAAGCACTGCCGTTGATCGCGTTCGGCCTGTTCGCGGGGGCGTTGATCGACCGGCGGGACCGGCGACTGGTCTATCTCGTGGCGGTCGTCGGGATGGCGGTGTGTTCGGCGCTGCTGGCCGTGCAGGGGTTCTTCGGCCAGTTGCCGGTGATGGGTGTGTTGCTCGTGCTGGCCGTGCAGTCGTGTTTCGTCGCGGC
>Ga0070714_100003226_pt1 | contig 12140 bp, 29 predicted proteins | sample LARL83metaG_FD_65450 | JGI IMG/M metagenome (GOLD analysis project Ga0070714, IMG submission 65450) | Corn, switchgrass and miscanthus rhizosphere microbial communities from Kellogg Biological Station, Michigan, USA - LAR L8-3 metaG | ecosystem: Host-associated > Plants > Roots > Rhizosphere ... | reverse complement strand
CCACCCTTCGAGCAAGAGCCGGCATAAGATACTAATAAACAAACTTAGGGAGTGCGGATTATGACATGGATATACTTAACAAACACTGATGGTTATGGATGTCTTACTGTGGGGTTTTATGACCCGCAAGGAGAATTTCATGGTGACAGCGACCATAGTTCAGTAGAGAGCGCGGCAGCAAGGGTTCATTACCTTAATGGCGGTCAATCCAAGGAGAATGAAAATGAAACACCATAAAACCCCCGTTGAATACGATCTTGAGAAGTACGAGCGTGAGCTTTCAACACTAGAGCACATAAGGGATTACGTTCAAGTCAAGATCGACATAGCAAAAGGACACATAGACATGTGTAAACACGTTATAGATGAAAGGGAGGAAAAAAGTGTCTCTAACTAATGGCATTGAGGTTTTTAATGAGGAAAGATTGAAGAAAGTCAAAGATATTTCTGGTGAATTGCTTCTTCCTAACGGTAAATTGAAGCTATTGTCTTATAAAGATTATCAAAAATTTGAATTTGATGACTTAAGAATTTTTTGTCATCAATATGCGCGCTACGGTCTCCCCACCATTGAGTTGATAAATTATCTAAATAACATTATCAAAGGTCGTTCATGTATTGAAATTGGTTCAGGACATGGGGATTTAGGTTATCATCTAAAAATTCCTATGACAGATAACAAGGCTCAATTATGGCCCATTATAAGAAAACATTATGAAAGGATGGGACAACCAATAATTGATTACCCTGATGATATAGAAGAATTGGATGCCTTAGAAGCTGTAACAAAATATAATCCAAAGGTTGTCATTGGGAGTTGGGTCACAACATATTCGCCCACAGAGAAAAATTATTCATCCAGCCCTTTCGGTATAAAAGAAGACAAAATATTAAATTATGTAGAAACTCTTATATTAATTGGAAATCTTGAAAGCCATGGCAAAAAACCAATTCTCAAATTTGGCCATCTTCTAATTAAAGATGCTCCTTTTATAGTTTCCAGAGCTAAAAAACAAAAATATAATGTAATTTATGTTTGGGGATAACCCGCAGGGAGGTCACTGCCTCGTTCCCTGCTCACCTTATTCTATCACACTTCTTTTGCCTTAAGCTGTTCTGCTAAAGACTCAACTTCAGATGTGACGTAAGAGATGTTTCTATAAATATTATCCCAATATATTTCCGTATGCATCCCTGGGGAATGATCCCCAGCATGCCCACAATCAAAACCAAACCACCACACGTGGTCTCCATCTTCCGCTACATGACAAATTCCTTTTTCTGGATCGCCCTGACAATGATCGCTAAAGGTAATTCCGCCGTGAACATCTAAATAATCACCATCTTTTTCAAATAAAGTATGGTTTTTATCAACGGCAACATAGCCGCACAAGGTACCAAATTGATTTCTTTTTATCAAGCATGGGTAGCCAGTTTCAGAATCAACCCAAGAAACGCGGTCAGGCTCGTTTTTCCACTCCCCGTGCGGCCAGTGTCTTTTATCGATGTATGTTTGTTCTTTTTTCATTTTGTTTTTCCTTTCTTAACGTGCGCGCTTCTGTCAGCTACCGCAAATATCTGCCCTGTAGTATTCTTTAGAAGATAAAGTTTATCAACAATTTTACGGACAATTTTTCCTTATTATTCTGATACCCTAGGGGTTGTTCATCCTTTTATCCACAGAAATTGTGGATAACTATTCTAAAACTGCCACCATCTTTTTTTCTTAGGCATATGAAGCCTTCTTACATACTTATCCCTCAGCCACTCTTCGACCTTCTTTTCCAATTCTTCGTCAGATCGAGCAAAGAAGGTCATGGCTTGAATGTTAAAAGATGTGCGAAGTTTTTGATAGACATCATCATTAACTTTTTTAATGAATTCTTGCTCATACCGTCTTTGGGCTTCAATTTTTTGGTTCTGTTCCAATGTTATCTTATCTGGGTTTTTATTCATTTTCGTTCCTTAAACTCAGAAATTGTGGATAACTATTCATCATCAATGCCCAGTTCGTCACGAACGTAAATCGCTATTTCATTAACTGAATGGTGAACATTGAAAAAACCAATCCCTACAAAAGCGTAAAAAGCAGCCTTATCTAATTTATTTTCAAACTTTGTAGAAGCTTTTATAATATCAGCTTTAATCTTTCCAAGTTGTTTTGAAACATCTTTAAGGCCGTCTAGTATGGGGTTGACCAATTCCATCATTGATTCTTGGCTCATTCCTTCTTTATTTTCCATTGTTTTTTTCTCTTTCTGATATTTTTAATAAATTGTGATCAATTTGCCCTTTGATGTCTTTAACTGCCAAATTTCTAACCCTATCCACTGAGAAAGCATTATAAATAGTTTTAGATAAAGCCAAACTGAGAGCGTATAATATGTTTTCTGTTGGCTCTCCTTTACATATGGCCATAATTTGATCCGTCAACTGCATTGTTTTAGAAAAACTATCCAGCGCGCATTGACCTTCTTCACTGGATTGTATATATTCTCTTTTTTCTTCTATGGACATATCTTCATTCTCCAAGAATTCCAGAATCTTTTTCATTTCATCTAATGACATTTCCATCATGCTGCTATCCTCCTGATGTTTTCTGATGTTATAAGCTCTTTGCGCAATTCACTCAAGCCGCTCGCAACAATAGCGCGGCTTTCATTGTTAGTTCTTGGCTCGAAGGTGTCATATGGACTTCTTTCAGAGTACATCTTGACCGGACTTGGCGCCGTGACAGCTACCTTCGGCTTTGTCACCTCATCTCTACCGTAATCTTCTAACCAGCAAGCCCCCATAAGCCAGTTGTTGGGCATCTTGGTGTAAAGGTCTTGGTTTGAGTTGTAATCCTTCCCTATAGCGGCAGCAACGATCCTATCCCTATGCCGTGCGTAGGACTTGGCTTTGTAAAGAAGTCCCTCAAAACCAACTTTCTTTCTTGCCTCACAAAATTGCACATAAGCCTTATCCTTATTTTGCTTTCTTGGGTAGACCTCCCACCACTCTTCAAACTCATTTTTGAATGGTTCTTCTATTATATTATCTATTAATCTTATTATATGTTGATGTGGAGTTGACACAAATGTCGACTCACCCCCCCCTTTTTCTGACAAGAATGTCGACTCACTATGGGGGTTATCCACAGGGGGAGTTGACACAAATGTCGACTCACTTTTTTCCATCCATTCATGATCTAAGAGGTAGTAGACGTTTGATAGTTTTTTACCCCGTCTGGTCACATGAACGAGGCTGAATTTTTCAAGTTCCTTTACTGCTCGATCGACAGTTCGTTCGCACCTCCCCATATTCTCTGCAAGGGTGGATCTAAATGGAAAGGCTCTATTGTGTTTTCTGGAATATCCCACAAGCCACCCGTATAGGATTTTTGATGTTGATGTGATTTCATGACGTTTAGAAAGCCATACGGGAATTTGGATGTGGGGAACTTTTTCGGACATAATACTTTTCTCCTTTATCTGTTAAAAAAAATTAACTTTTACGGAAAAAAGCCCTTGCAGTTATCTTTGAGTTGAGTTATAACCAAGATAACTTGTGTGATTGCAAGTTTTGTTTCTTTTATATCTGCGTATTTTCCGTGCGTATTTTCCGTGAAAGTTAATATGTTTTAGAAAAACCCATCTTCAAAAATGGGTTTTTCTTTTACATCTCTCAATATCTCTAAAATTAAGTCGATATTCATTCGACAAAATTGCGCACATTCTGTCTCAGAGTCAAGACCCAATTTTACTGAGGATTATTTTTATCAACCTTATCGAGGAAATATGCAATCATTGCAGACTTAAGGCTCGCTATAGCCTCTATAATGATATCCGCCACTTCTTGCCCATAATCATCAACAAGCTCCTCTTCCCAAAGGTATGGCTCGATAAGCTCGTATGAATCAGGGTTGTTGAAGAGGGTTATCATAAGCTCCTCTCCTTTGGATAAAACCCTAATTGTGGCCGCTATCCCCCTTTCATATAAGTCCGCTTCAACCTCTAAAACTCCTTCCCACTTGGTCGAGTCCAGTTCTAATTTTGCTATTATATCTGCGCTCATTTTCGTTTTCCCCTACCGCTGCATTGGTAGGAAACTATCGCAAGCATAATAATAATACCTAAAATTGTAATTATACATGTCCACCTCATAACAGGGTCATTTGTTGCTAATTTTGTTATAATTTCTGTAATCATTTAATTTAATTTCTCCGTAAATAAGTTAATACATTTTTTAACATCATAAAAAGCTATAGGGATTGCCCATACTATTTGTCAAGTTTTTAAAAAAATTGCCCATACTGTTGATTTGATATAAAAATACTTGTAATTTTGATTTGTGATCCTATATAATTACAAGGAACGCTTTTCAACTTATGGGAGAAAACTTTTGACGGATAATATAAAACAAAATGAAAATTATGAATTAAATTTTAAGAAACAATATGAACACATTTGGGATAAAAAGAAATCAACTGTTAATGTTAATAAATATAATAGACTTCTTGTCGACTGCATTCGAATTGCGGAAAAGTCCAAGGGTATGGCGGAAGCCAACCAAGCGGCAGCTAATGCGGCCTTGAGGGAACGAACAGACCTTTATTGGAAACGAAAATATGAATCAAAATACACAAGCGGTTACGTACCCTACACGAACGAGGAGCTTTCCGCTTCAGATAGACAGCAAGAGAATTTAATGGAAATGGGGTACGACTCATGAGCATGTCCGAACAATTAGATCAATTAGCCACCGCACTTTCGGCTTTTCAGGGAGAAGTTACAGACGCTCGAAAAGATGTAAGCGGTTATAATTATAAATATGCAGACCTTTCTCAGGTGCTAGACATTGCAAGACCCCTTATGGCGAAGCATGGATTGTCTCTAGCTCAATTTCCTGGAAGTGCTGGCGATAAGGTAACGATTGAGTCGTACCTGCTACACAAATCCGGCCAGTTTATAAGTGGCACTATTGAAATGCCAGTTACGCTTAATAAGGGTATGACACATGCTCAGTGTGTGGGGAGTGTGATTACCTATGCTAGACGCTATGCGACAGGGGCTATTTTGGGAATTACACAAACAGACAATGACGCGGCAGGTGAGGAAGCAAAACATGATAATTTTGAAAAAACATCCCCTAAAATTGACGAAAAACAATTGAAACACTTGTTGCAGGTCGCCCCTGCTGATAGACTTATTGCCTACATGAACGCAAACAACATATCGAGGTACGAGGACTTTAATGTTGGTCAATACCAATTTATCATTGATAAACTTCGCCTAGAGAGCATGGAAAAGAAGGTGGCTTAAATGAATGTTCGAGAGATGGTTCTTGATCGCTTAGAAAAGATTGAGAAACTTTGCGATTATGAATCCAACAAAGAACAAATGAAACGCAAAATATATAGGGGGTGGTATTCGGACAAGCTGATTCTTTACAGAGATGAAGTAAAATTTCTTAAGGCTTTGTGCCTCGCTTTCCGAAAGGATAGTGAGGTCAAGGATGAAAAAATAATTTTATAACCTTGAAATATTTTTGTAGGTTTGATATAAGTGGCGCGTAGCCAAATCCCAAACTGATTCATAAAAATAAAAACAGGGATAAAATGGATAAAAATAGTTTCAAAGAATTATTAAAAAAAACTGCCGATATGTTTTCTAAATCTGATGATGTGGAAAACTTTTTGGAAACTATTGAGGGGTGTGAGCTTTACGATATGACTTGTCATGAAGTTTTGTCGAACTTGAGCTATCAAGAAAGGTCAGACCCCACTTTTAAGCGCGTGATTTTGAAACTTATGCATTGGAGGCACTCAATGGATGAAACGTTTCCAGAAATACAAGAATATGAATTTGAAGACAAAATCATGACTCCCAGCAATGTTGTTGATTTTTCTTCTTTTAGAAAACAACACTCTCCTAGGAGAAATGTAGGTTGAACATAAACAAACCAAAACCGTGGGCATTAAACGGTGTATCTGAAGAAGCGCGTAAATTTGTTGAAATCACGGCTTACGAAAGCCACAGAAAATATGGCGAAGCTGTTAATGATATTATTCTTGAATATCAGGAACTAAAGAAATATTATGACGAAAATTACCCATACCGATATTCGAATAAACCTCGTACTAAAGTAGAATCTGTTCAAACTCCGTTTAAGCATGAGTGGATCGAAATCAAAAAAAAGCCATGGTACCAAATATGGTAGAATGTATTTTAACAATGACAATTGTTATAAGCTTAGTTGTTTATAGTTTTATTTCTCTCTCAAAAAAACCAAGTTAATTAGTTTTTGCATGTCTGTTATGCAAAAACACCATCATCACTAGCTTTCAATGCCTTATAATAACTAAATTTACATATCCCCAATGCCTTAATTGCCTCATGTGGAGGTAAAATCCTATGTAATTCTTTTGCCCTTTTTATAACGTGGGGGTGCAAAACCCTTGGTCTCCCACCCACTCGACCTTGAGCGCGGGCATGTGCTATACCGTCTTTAACCTTTCGGACAATTTCCTCTCTTTGCATTTCAAGGATGGCCGCACTTATCTTAAAATAGAACCTGCCCATAATTGTTGATGTATCACAATTATAATCCAGAAAGATAAAGTTGATATTTCTTGCCTCGAAGTCTTCAAGAATAGCTTGTAACTTAGAGCCCGTCCGACCTAATCGGCTCATATCATATAAAACCAGAAAATCCCCTGGCTGAATTTTGCTGAGAATCACATTTAATTGATAACGCGAGTTGTTAGCCCCCGACCTTTTCTCTGCGTAAATTTCATCACAACCCGCTTCTTTTAATTTTTCAAGTTGAACGTCTAAATTTTGAGCATGGGTAGAAACGCGCGCATAACCATATTTCATGAAAAAACTCCTTATTGTTTTTGTTTGTTAGAGTGTTTTTATTAATTTCTGTTATTTGTAGTTAAACAAACTATTTTAAGTAAATTTTTTTAGGGATTCACCCTTAATTTTTTTAATAAATTGTATAATCACATTCAGAATTAGAAATCCAAAAATTAAGGAGTTCTTTTAGCTGAGGATCAAACATCTGGGATTCGTACATTCCTATTATTATTTTTTGTCCATCTTTTTGTTTTATTCTGCTTTGACCATCTGATCTAGCTATAATTTCATTGGTATAAGTTCTTAAATCAAAAATAACTCCGTTCTCAAGGTCTTGAGAATAAACTGTAAATAGCTTTATTTTATTATAATTTGTTTTAATTTTTAAAACTCCTAATATGATTGTTGCTCATATGGGATTCTATACCCATACCCTCCGATTTTCGTCGGAACTCTAGAAACTGAGCTAATGAGCAACTATGGGGTACCCTGTGATGTTTATTCAACAGGAGCCACATAGTACCCCACCTTAAATTTATAACCACCTACGTAGAAAAAGTCATTAAAAATGTCTTAAGCGTGACTAACCTGAAATAAGGAAGAGAAGCACCGACTCTTATTTCATGTTGAGCTTCCAAATGGAGATAAGGGGGGGGTTAATCCTATTTTGAGTTTTTAAATTTTTTGAATTTTTCACTCATAGATATTGCATCTTTCTTAAGTACTTTCATGATGTCGGTCATAGTTGAATCAAAGTCCAAATCGCATACGTCACACATAGCGGCAGTGTGGACAATTAGACAATCCGCTATAGCAGCTGTAGCATCTCTTGGGGATTCTCTCCTTATCATTAAAAAAAGTTCATGTGCAAGTCTTTTTCTCTTTGCTATGATTTTTTCTTTTTCGTCGGGGGTCATTCTTATTTTTCCGTTTCTATCTCTTTTAAATCTAAGGTGCTTCGATTTATGGGCATTTTTACATAAATTATTCTATCATCCCGTGTTCCATAAATTTCAATCGTATTTGGGAAGTCATCAGAGACGATAATGGATTTTACATCCAAATCCCCGATCTCATCTCTAAACCACATGAACTTGTGAGCAACATCAGAAAATTTCATTTCTATTTTTCCGTAAAATTAGAGTTCATAAAATTTTAACAACTTAAGGAGAGTGAGGGACATGAGTCAAGGATTTTGCCGAGTTTTCCACAAAATGCATGTTTTACGAAATTTTATCAAAAAGCCTTAGAGTGTTTTTTATTATACCTTCATAAACTGTTATAGTGGATTCTTGGCCGCCTTCTTTTTTAAGCTGGTCAATACGCAGCAAAGCAAAATCAAGTTCCTTTTGCAATTGATTCAAAAAAAAAGTTGGGGGCTTTTCTGCCTCACGCATTATTTTTCTTTCACAGAATTCTTTATTTTGTTTGAGAACTGATTCCCATATCATTCGATCTAAAGCATGTCTTTTCATCGCGGAATTATATTCCGCCCTAGCGATAATAGATCTTACAAAAAAGCCAAGTCCAAACCCCCATATCCAACCTATCCATGGATTACTAATAACCTCAATAATAAATCCGTTAATTGTCATGCTAGTCTCTATCATCTGTCGAAATTCTCCTCATTTTTCGACATGTTTTGATGATGTGTCGATTGCTTAAGCACATTATCTTGAAGCAAAAGGTACTTGGCAGTAGCAAGCGTTAGTCTATTAAGGTATGGGTCTACATTTACTCTCACAAAGCCAGATATAACATCTTCTATCATTAGAATGCACCGCTCCATCTCAAGCTTCAATGATTCTTCTTCATTGGTCATATCTTATTTTCCTTTTCCTATGCCATAATGCCCATGAGGGCGTAAGGATTAACTTTCAAGGTTTCTTTTAAAAGTGACGCCCTCTTCACTCATTTTCCCTAAATAGTTCGGAGGGATTATGGGAATCGAACCCACATGACTCAAATCCGACCACGGGTACCCCTCCAGGAAATGCCATTGACCGGTTAGCATTCCCTTATTCGCATTTTTCATTTTCCCTTTATAAGAGGCTATTTTATGTCAAGAGACATGCTCTTTGAGTTAAACAGCAGCTAAAATATTTAAAGCAGGGCTTCCTATCCTACTACCTCATTTTCCTCTTTGATATGGAATATAGAGTTTTTTAACCCAAACATCTCCATCACAAACTAAAATTTCAGTTCCTTCAGGCAGTTCGTGAATTAAATTGTCAGCTCTTTTGGCTGCATCTTCAAGTGAATCGAACTGTAGGTCTCTTTTTAAGAAACTCATACCGCTTATGGGGTTTTCTGGAAGTCTATATTTTACATTCCACATTTTCATTTTCCATAACGTAAATGATCCTCAAGAGTGGTCACAACTTTTTCTAAGGCGTGAATATACCCCGTCCTATATGCGACGCCATAACTTTTCTCTCCAGCCCACCCAAAGTCTTTCTTGAGTTCTACATGAATGTTATTCATGTTAAGCTTAAGGTCTTCAATGAGTTCTTTTGTTTTTTCAGGTGTCATATCATTTTCCATAACGTCTATTATGCGATTTCTATTATTAAATAAGTCCCTTTATCAGAAACAACGTTAAATTTAGTTACGTTACATAACTCAGGCTCATAATCAGAATGAACACCAATTCCTTGTTGCAACGCCCAAACCAATAATGGAACATCATCTCCAAGGTCTTTTGTTATCTCTCTGAGATCACCCAAGGTCATGGCCTTCTCTTCACTCACTCGCTGCCTCCAATATTTCATTTAACTTACTGCTAAATATTTGAAACTTTGGGTGATTCCATATATCTGCACATTTCAAATCAGCAACCGTATTGTATCCATAATACCGGAGGTTGTTTTTAGTTTTGGTACTTAAGTTTAGTACATCAATGTCGTCTTTTAGATCGCCTACGGTCATTGCCTTCTCCTCACTCACGGCCATTTTTCCTATATAGGGCTTAAGGATACCGCGTGTTTGTTTCCATGAATCCGGCTTACCTTCACTCACTCGCTGCCTCCCTGTGACCAACAATAATGGCTTCATCTACAAAATCGGATGGATGAGTATCATTATACGTACCGCCTGGATTATGCATTGTGCATTCGCCGCTCCAACCTGCACCAAGCCTTACCCTGCAAAGTCTGATATGTTTTTTATCAACAGGATTGGCGGTGAAATCATATGGAGTTTCAAAATTACTCCCCCACGTAAAAACGGGAAGGGTAGGATCAAAAGTCTTAAAAAATTCTACAATCTCCCCCGCGGTCATCGGCTTATCAGTCATTTAACCTCCTTACACTCAGGCATCAGTTTTTCCAGTTTCATCCTATAATTCTTCAGCTCTAGCTCTAATACACGATCCATTAAATCATGTCTTTCTTTTTGCTCTCTTAAAAGGGCGCGCCATATAGAAACAATGGTATAAATATGACAGATTGCCATTATGCTATATAGAAACAACTCAATCATCCAACTCTCATTCATCTTTTTAAATAACCTTAATATGTATATAATAACCACATGATTAAATTTCAAGGGGTATATCATGAAATATTTGATTAAATTGATTTCTATAGGGCTTTATCGACGGAAATGCGTTAAGGGAGGATTAATAACAAATATAAGTAAGAATTATTTTTTATCAACAAATATTTAAAAAATTTTTATTAAATTAATTTGTTATTAGATTGTTTTTTCTCGAAAAACCACTTGCGCACAACATCTAACGAATCATTCTTGACAGTGATAACCGTGGTTCCACAGCCTGAAAGAAAAAATGCTATTGTTAAGGCTATAGACATAAGAACGATCCCTAAAACCATATCTTTTGTATTAAACATTTTTTAGATATTCCTTAAAAATGCGCTTAAGCCTATAAACAAACCTAAATTTGCGCCAAAGAATAGTTCGCCCCAATCGGAGCCATCCCATACATACCCATCTCTTTGTCTATAATGAAGAGGAAGATGATAAGATATTAAATAAATTACCCCCATTAATAGACCAGATAAGGCAAATTTATAGAACCCTATAAAAAAACCTGCGGGGAATGTTAAAATCAACCCCCTGATGGTTAGCATAAGTGTATCTTTTATGGGGTTTTCCATGATATTCCATGGCGACCACCTGAACGTAAAACCCGTAAATAACAGAACCAGAAAAACAATCCATTGTTTCCATTCATGGGTAAAAAACACCGGAAAGGATATTACTAATGCCACAAAGATTCGTGCGGGCGTTGTTGCCCAAAATGGAATGACTTCCTTTATACAATTTGCCAACCAACCTCCACGGATACGGTTGGCAATAGCACACGGGATAAACCATAAGAACCACAGCATTATTTATAATCTCTCATGACGGCTTAGGATATTTATTTTTAATTGCTTGTCTAATTATCTGTAATGCGTCTGCTGAACCAGGACGATTTTCAACAACCTTTTCCCAAATGGCAACAGATAAATTATCTATAGTGACACCTTCTTTATCGTATTCTTTTGACCTTAACCTTTGGTATTCTGTATCTGACATTTCTTTTTGGTAAATAATATTTTTATCATTAAGTTCTTCTTCAGAAACAGGGGGAAGCTCATCTAAAAAAGTTAATCCTGAATAGTCATCCCCGTCTAATGACCATTGACGCCCCAAATAATATTTTGATAATAAAATAGGTATATTCATATTAACCCTTAATCTCCATAACAGTTATTGTACTTGTGACACGTGATCCTTCAACTGAGTTTACATCTGTAATAGACTGGTTAATGGCTCCAGTAGCGCCACTACCCATTCTAACTTGAATTTTATAGGTGGTAGAGCCGGTAGTCGCGGGGCTGTCTAGATAAACTATAGAGTTGGAAATAACATCATTAGCGGAAGCATTATAGGAAGCTGCTGTACATTGTATCCTGCTGGCTGCTGCATCTCCAACTAGAACACTAGTTGATCCCCGTACAAGGTTGGCGTGTAGACCACTATTTGCTGTAGAAGACCCTAAAGAAAGTTGAACGAAAACAAGTACAGTGTTGGAAGATGAGGATGGTGTAATGCTAACTGATAGCCCTGTTACATCGACAAAAGCGGTTGATGTAGTAGTAAACACACTTGTTTTTACCGTGGACACTATTTGAAGAGGCACACCTGTCGCAACAGTCAAAGTTCCTGTACTCGTTATTGTCCCCCCACTTAAGCCCGATCCCGTTGCAATGCTCGTGACCGTTCCAGCGTTGGAAACGGGAGAAATCAACTGGAAGTTTGTGCCATCATATATAACTTCCACAAGCTGGT
>Ga0070714_100003225_pt1 | contig 12144 bp, 8 predicted proteins | sample LARL83metaG_FD_65450 | JGI IMG/M metagenome (GOLD analysis project Ga0070714, IMG submission 65450) | Corn, switchgrass and miscanthus rhizosphere microbial communities from Kellogg Biological Station, Michigan, USA - LAR L8-3 metaG | ecosystem: Host-associated > Plants > Roots > Rhizosphere ... | reverse complement strand
TGGCTGGCACGGCATCGGGCCCCTGCCGCTGGAGATGACCGGCCTCCAGGCGGGCCCGGGTCGCGTCCCACCGGCTCATCACGTCCAACTTGGCCACAGCGTTAACCGCCATCCGCGCGCGCAGCTGGCGCCCGCCGGGATCATCCGGCGGTTTCTCGCCCGCGAACCCGGCCGCGAACCCGGCTGCCAGGTTGTGATTGGTAAGCGCCGTCAGCGCGCAATCGACATACCGCAGCTCATTGAACGCCTGGCCCATGATCATGTACGCGACGTACTCGTTGAGGTCAGCCTGGCTCTCGGCCAGCTCTTCGGGCGTCGGCTCCTGCATGTCCACCGGGGTCACCGTAGCGCCGACCGCCGACATTCCGGGGGGCCGCCCGACCCTCCCCAAGATCAGTCATTCGTTCATTCCATCGTTTATTCATCATAGACGAATGAACGAACGACCGGTAAGCTCGTGTCATGAGCGATACGACATCTGCCACGTGTGCTTTCCCCGGATGCGACCAGCCGGTAGCGCCTCCACCGGCCACGGGCGGGCGCAGCCGTTACTGCGATGACCCCGATCACACCGCGACGACGGCTTTCCGGGCGCGCCGCACCCAGGGCCGCGATGAGCCCGGCAGCGGGGAGCGGTCAGCGAGTCTCGCCGGGGCGACCTTGCGAGAGAACGTCGCGCGCCTGGGCCAGATGCTCGCCGAGTTTCAGGCTCTGAGCCAGCAGGCCGTCGAGCACCTCCAGGTGGCCACCAATCCTGAAGTGGTTCAAGCGGAACTGGCTGCTGTACGCGCCGAGGCACTCCAGGCAGTCGCTACAGCTCAAGGTGAGCTAGCCGCAGAGCAGCAGGCACGACTTACCGCTGATGAGGCAGCCGAGGCAGCGACCGCCGAGACGCAAGCCGCCAGGCAGCTCACAGAAGCAGCTGAGACCCGGGCGCGCGAAGCGCACGAGCGCCTGGCCGAGGCCATGGCGGCGCACGCCGCGGAGGTGGAGCGGATCCGCGCCGACGCGCAGGAGCGGATCGACGCCGCGGCCGCCGAGCGTGACGCCGCGGTGGAGCAGGCCGAGGCGGACAAGGCCGCCGCACGCGCCGAGGCGGACGAGCGCGTGAGGCGCGCCGAGACGCAGGCGCAGGAGCGGGCCGAGCGGGAGCGGGCCGAGGCTGACGCGCAGGTCGGCGCCGCGAACGGCGCCCGGGACCAGGCTCTCGCGCAGGCCGCGCAGGCCGATCAGCGCTCCGCGGCCGCCGACGCACGCGCCGAGCGGGCCCGGGAAGACGCCGCGCGCGAACTCGAGCAGCTACGCGCCGCCGCCGAGCGGGAGCGGGAGCAGCTCGCCGCGCGCCTGGCCGAGGCGCAGGCTGACGCCCAGGCCGCGCAGCAGCGCCTTGACGAGCAGGCCGCCAGCCACGCGGCCGAGCTAGACCGGGTACGCGCTGATGCGGCCCGCGAGCGCGACGAGCTGCGCGCCGCGATGGAATCCCTCGCGCAGGTGCTCGAGGAGTCGCGCGGCGAGCTGCGCGCCCGGGCCGAGCGCGCCGAGCGGGACCTCGACGCCGCGCGGGCCGAGCTGGCCCGCGCGCCGGTAAGCGGGGGAGGGGACGCTCCTGGCACAGGCGGGCAGGCACCGGCATAGCACGAGACCAAAGGACCCGGCCAGAGCCCCCCGGGGGGCCCTGAGGCCCCCGGCATTCCTACGGCGCCAGGCGGCGGCCCTACTGTACGATATTTAGCGTACGTGCTGTATGGTGGCTGCCGCACAGCACGGCGCGGAGACCAGTCAATTGCCGGGAATCGCGGGCCGGGCTCACGACGAAAGCGAGGCTAGGTTGGTGGCTATGACGGCGCATATGACGGGGGACGAGCAAGACCCCCCGGCTGAGCAGCCGCGCGCCGCCGCGACACTGGAGCAAGCCATCAACCCGCTTCAGCGCCTGATCCGGCAGCGGCTGCATGAGCGGAGCTGGTCCTACGGCGACGTCGCCCGCCGCGGCGGCCTGCCCCGGTCCACCGTCTACACCCTCGCCACGACGCGGAACCTGGCCCGGCCGCCGCGCCCGGCCACCATCGACGCGCTCGCCAAAGGTCTCGACGTCCCGGTCTCCGCGGTCCGCGCCGCCGCCGCCGAGTCCACCGGCCTGCACTACTACGACGAGCCCCCGGCCAGGCCCCAGGACCCAGGTGACCGGGAGCGGGAGCTCCTGATCGCCAGCATCGACGAGCTGACGCCCGAAGACCGGCGTCACGTGGCCGCGCTGGTCGAATCGCTGCGGAACAGGGCTTCGCCGGAGTCGCCGAACCGTTAGCGCCCGGTCGATCGCCGCGGTGCTGCACGGCGCGCCGGTCATGACCGGCCAGGACTACATGAGCCTTAGCCGCACCAGGCCCCCCGTCCAGAGCCCGGCCCAGAACCGGAGCCGACCCTTCCGGGTGGGGCCTGGCGGAATGCGGGATCAGGCTATTCCGGAGTTGATCCGCTCACGGATCAGGTTGCCAAGCTCGGCGTCCGGCTGCAGGCTGTCCCGGCCGGTCTTGGGGATGAAGCCCCGCACATTGCGGCCTTCCTGGTCGAGAAGAAGGAACAGCCGCCCGGTTTCGCATGCGCCTGCCAGCGCCGACCACGGCAGGAAGGCGGCCGACCCGTCCGGCGCCCTCCAGGCCACGCCGTCGTCCCTGAGCTTGTGCTCATACGTCCCGCGCGGCCATACGCCGTTCGCGAGCGCATGGCGGGCCTGGCGCCCGGGTGACAGCCGCCACGCCCGCAGCGCGCTCCAGCAGGCCAGCAGCAGACACAGGCTGGCACCGGCGATCAATTCGTCCAGCAGGAGTCCGCGGTGAGCGCCGTAGGCCGCTGGCCTGGTGATGACGAGCCGCAGCAGGACGAGCGACTCCGCCAGCAGTGCCGCGAACATGACTCCGGCGATCAGCCAGGAACGGCGCATGAGGGTGAGAAGACGCGACGCCGCCATTATCTCGCGTACGTCTTCCCACCCGAGTTCGCATCGCAGAACGAGGGTGTCCGCTACTCCTGCCATCGTCATATTGCGAATATAGTACGCCAGCCCGGCGGTTGTGAACCTCGGGCCCGCAGCTGACTATACGCCCGAAGTTATACGCGGGTCATGTGTGCCCTGCGCAGCTGGAGGCCAGCGTGTCACGAGATAAGTCAACCAGTATATATTGCCTGGTCAGAGGGTTGTTGTCCAGCCTTGGTTTGTCCTTTTCCCCGACGCACTCAATCGTCTCGGACGGCAAGATCTTAAGCACGCCCCACGCCGGACTCCCGGTAAACGCATTCGAGCTCGAGTGGTCCTGTCCGATTCGCCCATGACAAGTGTCATGACCCATGTTGAGTGTCATGGATTATTGATTACGATGCCCACTTGTGCGGGCCGGGAAGGGACGGGGAATCTGGAATTGTTTCTGTTCCCACATAGGCAAGGAGGCCTGTGATGAACAAGGCAAGGAAGCTGGAGCTGTCGAAGGAGACCCTGCGCTGTCTGGACGACCAGGATCTGACGGACGTCGCCGGCGGCGGTGGCAAGGGAGGCGGCGAGAACAACAACTCCTTCATCTGCGTGAGTGCCCAGCAGGCAAACAGCTGCGTGTGCCAGAGCGTGGCCTGCGACGTCGACATCTTCTGACCGGAGGCTCGCGGCAGCATGTACCGACAGCACGGTCAGCAGATGACCCTCCAGCCGGCACCGGATATGACCCGGCTGATGCCCGTGCATGCTGCCCCGCTCCGCGATGCCCCGGCCTTTGAGGGGGCCGGGGCATCGCGTCCCCCGCTGCTGTCCGGTGCGCTCAGAAACCAGGCTCTCCACCTGGCCGGCACGCTCGCAGAAACACTTCGCCCCGCGCCCGCGGCCGGCCGCCGGGACGTATCCCTGGCGTCCGGGTCCGCCGGCCTGGCCGTCTGCAACGGGCAGCTCGCCCGGACACGCTGCGACCCGCGGGCGGCCGCCGCCGCCCTCACCCGCCTGGAGGAGGCCGTCGACGCGCTGGCCACCCAGCCGCTCATAAGCTCGCTGTACTCGGGCTTCCCCGGGATCGCCTGGGCCGTCGAGCTGGTGGACAGGCTGCTCGGCGCCGGGGGCGAGGACCGCAGCGGCGACATCGACGACGCGCTGACGAGCCTGCTGCGGCGGTACCCGGAGGATGCGCCGTACGACCTGATCAACGGGCTCACCGGGCTAGGTGTCTACGCGCTGGCCCGCTGGCCGCGTCCCGGCGCCGCGCCGTGCGTCCTCGGCGTGGTCGGGCAGCTCGCCCGGCGGGCCCGGCATGACCGGGACGGCGTCTTCTGGTGGACACCGCCGTCGTGGCACGGCCCGCGCCGGGAGCAGTACCGGCCCGGCGGGGTGGACCTGGGGGTGGCGCACGGCATCGCCGGGGTCATCCCGTTCCTCGCCCGGGTGCACCGGCTCGGGCTGGCCCGGCAGACCGTCCGCCCGCTGCTCGACGGGGCCGTCCGCTGGCTGCTGGCCCACATGGTCGACGTTGGGTCCGGGCCGACGGTCCCGTACTTCGCGGCCGGCGGTGACCAGCCGGGACCGGCCCGTTCCGCCTGGTGCTACGGCGACCCCGGCGTGGCCGCGGCGCTGCTGCTCGCGGCACGCGACGCCGGCGAGCCGGCCTGGGCGGCGGCGGCGACCGGCCTGGCGGTGCGGGCCGCCGCCCGGCCGGCCGACCAGACAGGCGTCACGGACGCCGGGCTGTGCCACGGGTCGGCCGGGCTGGCGCACCTGTTCAACCGGATGTACCAGATGACCGCAGAGCCGGCACTCGCCGACGCGGCGCGGTTCTGGGTGGAGCGGACTGTTGAGCTGTGCTCCGCGATGGCGCCCGGCCGGGGCGTGACACCCGCCGAGGCGGCGCGGCCTGCGTGGAAAGGTCCCGGGCTGCTCGAGGGCGCCGCGGGCATCGCGCTGGCCATGGAGGCCGCGGCCACCACCGCCGAACCCGTCTGGGACCAGATGCTGCTCGTCTCCGCCGCGGGAACTCCCGGAGCGCAGCCGCGATGACCGGCCGCGGCACGCCCGACCCGGTGACGGTACCCGCCCGCGCCGCCGGGGGCGTGTCGCCGGCCATGCCCGACAACCTTGCCGCGACGGCCAGCCGCCGCTGGCCAGCGCCGTTGCGGCTGATGGCGGTGCACGCGCACCCGGACGACGAGTCGAGCAAGGGCGCGGCGACGATGGCGCGTTATGCCCGCTGCGGAGTGGATGTCATGGTCTGCACCCTCACCGGCGGGGAGCGGGGCGACATTCTCAACAAGGCTATGGACCGGCCCGAGATCCGGGCCAACCTCAGCCGCGTCCGGCGGCAGGAGATGGCCCGCGCCGGGGAGATCCTGGGCGTGCACCAGCAGTTCCTGGGATTCACCGACTCTGGCCTGCCCGAGGGCGACCCGCCCCCGCCGCTGCCGGAGGGCTGCTTCGCGCTGCAGAAGCTGGAAGACGCCGCCGGGCCGCTGGTCCGGGCGGTGCGGGAGTTCCGGCCGCACGTGATGCTGACCTACGACGAGAACGGCGGCTACCCGCATCCGGACCATGTCATGACTCACCAGGTCAGCGTGGAGGCGTTCGATGCCGCCGCCGACCCGGACCGCTACCCGGGCTGCGGTGAGCCCTGGCAGCCGCTCAAGCTGTACTACTTCGTCAGCTGGTTCACCGCGCTGCAGGAGGAGATAGAGCGGCGGAGGCTGGAGCCCCCGTACACGGAGTGGTTCAAGCGCTGGGACGACGGGAACCGTGCCGCCCGCCGGCTGGGGATCACCACCCGCGTCCCGTGCGCGGACTTCTTCGCGGTCCGCGACCAGGCCCTGCTCGCCCACGCCACCCAGATCGACCCCGGGAGTTCCTGGTTCGCCTGCCCGGTCGAGGTCCAGCAGGCAGCGTGGCCGACCGAGGACTATCACCTCGCCAGGTCGGTGGTGAACGCAGGACTGCCGGAGGATGACCTGTTCGCCGGCGTCCGGGAGACGCTGGTCGCCTCCGCCGCGGAAACTGCCGGAGCGCAGCCGCGATGACCGGCCGCGGCACGCCCGGCCCGGCGGTGACACCGTCCGGGTTCTTCGTCCTGCGGACGCCCCTGCTGCCGTTCACGGAGATAACCGCCTGGGGAGACGGATTGCAGGCGCCGGCGGCCGCCGGCGACCCCGGTGTCCTCGGTGAGGCCGTGGCCGCGGACCGGGCCCAGCTGCGCCGCCGGCTCGAGGACATCGTCACGACGCCCGAGTTCCGGGATGCCTTGTTCGTCGCCTCACCTGGCCTCGCGGCGGCGGCCGACCTATGGCGCAAGGAGCCGGACAGCGACAAGGGCCGCGCCACCGAGCGGTCGCTGGTCTCCTACGTCCTGCGGGCCGCGGCCAGGCCTACCCCGTTCGGGCTTTTCGCCGGGTGCACGACCGGGATCATCGGCGAGCGCACCCGCCTGCGGCTCGGCGGCGGCCCCGGCTACCGCCGCCACACCCGCCTGGACATGGACTACCTGTGGGCCCTGGCCGAAGCGGTCGAACACGACCCCCGCCTGCGCGGGGAACTCGACTACCGGCCGAATTCCAGCCTCTACCAGGTCGGCGACCGGCTGCTGTTCGCCGAGGCGAGCCAGAGCCGGTCCGGCCGGTCCTACCGGCTGGCGGCCGTGGCCGCGACACCGTACCTGATGCAGACGCTCGCCCGGGCCCGCGACGGCGCCCGGCTCGGCACCCTGGCCGCCGCGCTGGCCGACGACGACATCACCCGCGCCGAGGCCGATGAGTACATCGCCGAGCTCGCCGGCAGCCAGGTCCTCGTAGCCGACGTCCGGCCGCAGCTGACCGGCGCCCCGCCGGCCGACACCCTCGGGACGGCCCTGCGCCGCCACGAGCGCACCGCGGGCCTCGCGCACCGGCTCGGCCAGGCGGCCGGCGAGCTCGCCACGATCGACGCCGACGGCATCGGGGTGCCTGCCGAGCGGTACCGTACGGCCGCGGCCGTCCTGGACGGGCTTCCAGTGGCCCCGGACCTGTCGCGCTTCGTGCAGGTCGACCTGATGAAGCCAGGCCACGAGGTCACGCTCGGCGCCGACGTCGTGACGGAGCTACTGCGGGGCGTGGAGATCCTGCACGCCCTGACCCGCTACCGCGGGCACGAGGGCCTCCGGCAGTTCAGCGAGCAGTTCACCCAGCGCTACGAGACCCGGGAGGTTCCGCTGGCGCTGGCGCTCGATGAGGAGAACGGCATCGGGTTCGAGCGGTCCGGCTCGCCGGCCGCCGAGGCGGCACCGCTGCTCGCCGGGCTGCCGCTAGGCCGCGGCCAGGACCAGTCCGCGTCCTGGACCCGCCGCGACGCGTTCCTGCTCGGCAAGCTCACCCGCGCGCTCGCCACCGGGAGCGGCCAGATCACCATCGAGGCATCCGAGGCCGCAGCTGTCCGTGCCAGCGATATCCCGCCGCTGCCCGACGCGTTCGAGGTGCTGGCCGCGGTCGTGGCCGAGCCTGAGAAGGCGACGGGGCACGGTGACTTCCAGGTGGTGCTGCACTCGGCGTCGGGGCCGTCCGGCGCCCGGCTGCTCGGCCGCTTCTGCCACGCCGACGACCAGCTCCGCCAGCTCGTCCGGGCGCACCTGGCGGCCGAGGAGGCGGTCCACCCGGAGCGCGCGTTCGCCGAGGTCGTGCACCTGCCGGAGGGACGGGTCGGCAACATCTTGAGCCGGCCGGTGCTGCGCGGCTACGAGATCCCGTACCTGGGACGCTCCGGCGCGCCCGCCGGCCGGCAACTGCCCCTGTCTGACCTGCTCGTGTCCGTCCAGGGCGAGCGGATCGTGCTCCGCTCCCGCCGGCTCGGGCGCGAGGTGATCCCGCGGCTCACCACCGCGCACAACCACGCCGGGCGCGGCCTGGGTGTCTACCGCTTCCTGTGCGCGCTGCAGCACCAGCAGGTCACCCCCGGGATCACCTGGGACTGGGGGCCGCTGGGGCAGGCGCCGTTCCTTCCCCGCGTGGTCAGCGGCCGGGTGATCTTGTCCAGGGCCCGCTGGAACCTCGGCGAGAGCGACCTGGCCGCCTTCGGCGAGCCGCGGGGAGCCGGCCAGTTCGCCGCCGTGCAGCGGCTTCGCGAACGCCGCCGCATGCCGCGGTACGTGGCCCTCGCCGACGGGGACAACGAGCTGGCAGCCGACCTGGACAACGTGCTGAGCATCGAGGCGCTCGCGCACGAGGTACGGGGCCGCACGTCCGCGTCGCTGGTCGAGATGGTGCCCGGCCCGGGCCAGCTGTGCGCCTCCGGGCCCGAGGGGCCGTTCACCCACCAGGTCATCGTGCCGTTCGCCCGGTCCTCACCGCAGCCGCCGGCACGATCGCCCGGCCGGCCAGCCGCGACGTCGTGCGCCCGGCGGTTCCCGCCCGGCTCGGAGTGGCTGTACGTCAAGCTGTTCACCGGCCCGGCGACCGCGGACCAGGTGCTGAGCCGGGCCGCTCGCGCCGTCGGGTCATCGCTGCAGGCCGGCGGGGCCGACCGGTGGTTCTTCATCCGCTACGCGGACCCCGGCTGGCACCTGCGGCTCCGGGTCCACGGCGCGCCGGACAAGCTGCTGGCCGAGACGCTGCCCCTGCTGCACCGCGCCACGGCACCGCTGCTGGAGACCGGCCAGCTCTGGCGCGTCCAGCTCGACACCTACGAGCGGGAGGTCGAGCGGTACGGCGGCGACGCCGGGATCGGCCTGGCCGAACGCGTCTTCCACGCCGACAGCGACGCGGTGCTCGCCATCGCGGGCCAGCTCACCGGAGATGCCGGCGCGGAGCTGCGGTGGCGGGTGGCCCTGCGCGGCATCGACCTGCTGTTTGACGACCTCGGCCTGACACTGGAGCAGAAACGGGACATCGCCGGGCGGGCCCGGCACGGGTACGGGAGCGAGTTCGGCGCCGGCGGCGCCTTCTCCCGCGAGGTCAGCCGCCGGTACCGCACCGAGCGGGCGTCCGTGGAGGCCCTGCTCGACCCGCACCGGGACCCGCCGGCCGAGCTGGCCGCCAGCCTGCGGGTGCTGCACCAGCGGTCCATGGCGCTCGCGCCGGCCGCGCAGGAGCTGCGCGCCCTGGCGGACGCGGGACGGCTTTCCGCCGGCATCTCGGAACTGGCGATGAGCCTCGCGCACATGCACGTCAACCGGATGCTGCGCTCAGCCCAGCGGGCCCAGGAACTCGTCCTGTACGAGCTGCTCGGCCGTGCCTACAGCTCCCAGGCGGCCCGGAGGTCCCGGTGAGCGACTGGGACGCGATCTTCGGTGAGGCGGCGCTGGGGCTCGACCTGGCCAAGCCGGATCTTGTGCCAGCCGGCTCCGGCCAGGCGCCGACCCGCCGCAGCCAGCGACCGGCCGGGCAGGGCCCGCTTGATCCACCACGGGACCGGCCGGCCGGGCAGGCCGCGGCCAGCTCAGCCGCCGCACCAGCAGGACGGGGTGCCCGCCCTTCGCAAGCCGCCGGGCCGTCCCTGAAGCTGGTGAGCCGCCCGCCGGCCCCGGCGACCAACCCGGAGGCGATCTTCCGGCGGGAGGCGCTGGAGTTCCGTGCCCGCGGCCGCGACACCCCCGGCGGGGTGGTCCGCCTCGGCTCCCGGTGGATCCACTGGGCGTACCGGATCACGCTCGTCCTCGTGGTCCTCGCCATAGCCGGCATGTGGGTGATCCGCACCAGCGAGAGCACCTCGGGCCCCGCGGTCATCGACGGCCGCACCGGGACGGCCGCCGTCCTGCTGCCGGCCGCGGCCGGCCCGGACCTGGCGAGCTCGCGGGGGCTCACCGTCACGCTTCCAGGGGGGAAGCCCGTCCGGGTCACCGGCCTGCACGCCCAGCTGGCCAGCGCCTCGTCCATCCGGCGGGCTGGCCTCGTCCCTCCGGCCCAGCCCGCCATCCTGGTGACCGGCCAGCTGGATCCGGGCGCCGCCGCCGCGGTCGCGCAGGACGCGCACCTGCAGACCCGGGCATCGGTCGTGCTGCGCTCCGAACCGCTGGCCGACGTCCTGGCCCGCCAGTTCGGCGCGATGCTCGGCACCGGGGCCGCGCCATGAGCCGGGGTATCCCGCCCATCCGGCAGATGGAAGATGCCGACTGCGGCGCGGCCTGCCTGGCCATGGTGCTCGGCTACTTCGGCAAGCACGCCGACCTGCGCGAGCTGCGGGATGCGACCGGAGCCGGCCGCGACGGCGTCACCGCGCTGTCCATCGTGAACGCCGCGCGCGCCTACGGCCTGCGGGCCCGCGGCGTGAAGGCAGACACCGGCGACCTCCGGCATCTGCCACGCGGATCGATCCTGCACTGGGAGTTCAGCCATTTCGTCGTGTTCGACCGCGTCACGCGCGGCGGGATCCGGGTGGTCGACCCGGCGCACGGGCGGCGGACCGTGCCGGTGAACGACCTGCGCCGCGCGTACACCGGCGTCGCCATCATCTGCGAGCCCTCCGACGATTTCGGCCGCGGCAGCTCCCGCGCCAAGGGCACCTGGCGGTACCTGCGGCCGATGCTCCGGCAGTCGCGGAACATGGTCCGGGTCCTTGCGACGTCCCTGCTCATCAGGCTCGCCGCGCTCGGGCTGCCGCTGCTCACCGCACTGGTCGTGGACGAGATCGTCCCGCGCAACGACCACCGTCTCCTCCTGGTGCTGACCGCCGGCGTCGGCGTGGTCATCGGCTACAACTTCCTGGCGGCGTTCCTGCGCGCCAACCTGCTACTCGAACTGCGGACCCGCCTCGACATGGGCCTGACCATGGGATTCATCGACCACCTGGTCAAGCTGCCGTACAACTTCTTCCTCCGCAGATCCTCCGGTGACCTGATGATGCGCCTGCAGAGCAACACCGTAGTGCGCGATATCCTCGCGACCGGGACCTTGTCCGCGGCCCTGGACGGCAGCTTCGCGAGCCTGTACCTGATCCTGCTGTTCGTCATCAGCCCCGTCCTGGCCGTCGTAGTGCTCGTCCTCGCGCTCCTCCAAGTCACCACCATGGTGCTGGCCTGGCGGCGCAACCAGCGGCTGATGTCCAGCAGCCTGCAGGCGCAGGCCGACACCCAGAGCTACGCCTACGAGCTGCTCGCCGGCATCGAGACGCTCAAGGCGTCCGGCGCCGAGCACCGCGCCGCCGACCACTGGGGCGGGCTGTTCGCCGATCAGGTCAACATCGACCTGACCCGCGGCCGCCTCATGGCCGCAGTCGACTCCGTCATGAGCACCCTGCAGGTCGCCTCGCCGCTGGTCATCTTGATGGTGGGCACCTTCCAGGTGCTCGCCGGGCACATGTCGCTCGGCACCATGCTGAGCGTCGCCGCCCTGGGGGCGGGGTTCCTCGGCCCCCTGGCGGCGATGGTTTCCAGCGGCCTGCAGCTGCAGCTGCTCACCAGCTACATGCAGCGCATCAACGACGTCCTGGACACCCCGCGTGAACAGCATGGCGAGCACGTCAGTCCCGCGCCCCGGCTCACCGGCCAGATCCGGGCCGACGACGTGTCGTTCTCCTACGGCAAGCTCGCGCCCCCGGTACTCAGCGACGTCTCGCTGGAGATCCAGCCGGGCCAGCACATCGGCATCGTCGGCCGGTCCGGATCCGGGAAGTCGACCCTGGCGCACCTGCTGCTCGGCCTGTACCGGCCGACGTCCGGGCGGATCGAGTACGACGGCCAGGACCTCGCCAGCTTCGACGCCGGGTCCGTCCGCCGCCAGCTCGGCATCGTCACCCAGCGTCCCTACCTGTTCGGGTCCTCTGTCCGGGAGAACATCGCCCTGACCAACCCGGAGCTGCCGCTCGAGGCCGTCGCCGAGGCGGCCCGGATCGCCTGCGTGCACGACGACATCGCCGCGATGCCGATGGGCTACGAAACCCAGCTGCACGACGGCGGCGCCTCGGTCTCCGGCGGGCAGCGGCAGCGCATCGCGCTCGCCCGCGCCCTGGTCCACCGGCCCTCGATCCTGCTGCTCGACGAGGCGACCAGCGAGCTGGACACCGTCACCGAGCAGACGATCTACACCAACCTCGACGCGATCTCCTCGACGACCATCGTGATCGCGCACCGGCTGAGCACCATCCGCAACGCCGACCTGATCCTGGTCATGGACGAGGGCAGGATCGCCGAGACCGGGACACACGAGCAGCTACTCGCACGAGGCGGAGCG
>Ga0070714_100003224_pt1 | contig 12144 bp, 8 predicted proteins | sample LARL83metaG_FD_65450 | JGI IMG/M metagenome (GOLD analysis project Ga0070714, IMG submission 65450) | Corn, switchgrass and miscanthus rhizosphere microbial communities from Kellogg Biological Station, Michigan, USA - LAR L8-3 metaG | ecosystem: Host-associated > Plants > Roots > Rhizosphere ... | reverse complement strand
CGGCCATTTGTTCGCCGCTGACGAGAAAGAACGGCCGCACGGCGACGGTGGGCTCGGGCCGTGCGGGAAACGCGGGCCTGCGGACCTGCGCCGACGCCGGAGCCGCGACGAGAAGAGCGAGCGCGAGCGCGCCGAGCGGCCTCATCGGGCCAGCCCCAATCCGCGCAGCGCGTCGCGCGCCTGGAGCAGGCCGAACCCGAACGTGTTGTCGCGCCCGGGGCTGCCCAGATCGACCGCGCTCTGCTCCAGCGCCGCCTCGATGGCGGCCGGGCTGGTAATGCCCTGCTGCATCAGCATCGCCGCCACGCCGGAGACGTGCGGCGTCGCCTGCGACGTTCCGGTGAAGTAGAAGTACGCGAGCGAATCGAAGCGCGGCGCGACGTACTGATCCGGGGGCGAATCGAACGTGTCCACCAGATCCAGATCGAGCGTCTGCTGGAGGATCCCGCCCGTCGCATCGAACCCCCGGAACGAGCCGCCCGGCGCCGACAGCTCGATCCACGGGCCGGTGCTCGAGTAAAAAGCGTGCGCCTTGTTCTTGTCGACCGCCGCCACCGAGACCGCTCCCGGCACGCGCGACGCGATTTCCGCGAGCACCTCGGTCGGATTGCCGTCCTCGAAGTCGTTGCCGCCGGCGATGGCGATGAACGCGCCTTTGCCCACGGCGTACCGGACGGCGTCCTCGATCACCGGAGCGGACCCGGCCGGTCCGCTCGCATTGAGGCTCATGTTGATGATCCGCGCGCCGTTGTCCACAGCGTACCGGATGCCCTGCGCCACCACGTCGTCGGACCCGCCCGTCTCGGACGCGGCGCCGAAGATGACGTCCCATTCGCTGGCGAGCACCTTGACCGGCATCAGCTTGACGTTGAAGGCGACGCCGGCGGTTCCGCCGCCGTTGGCCTGATCCCCGCCGCTGTTACGGTTGTTCGTCGTCTGGCCGACCGTGCCCGTGACGTGCGTGCCGTGCCCGTCGAAATCGAGCGGAGTGTCGTCGTTCCAGATGAAGTCGTGGGGCGCGACGAAGCGGCTGGCCGGTCCGAGCTCGCTCGCCATGACGAAGGACAGCGTGAGATCGCCGAGCGCCGGATACACCGTGCCCCCGGAGCCCGCCGGCAGCACGTTGCCGTCGGAATCCACGCTGAACGCATTGGCATGAAGGTGCATCGTCCGGTTGGCGAACGCCACGCCGGTGTCGACCACAGCTACCGTAATCGACGATCCGGCGGCGGGCTGAATCGCCCACGCGCGCTCCATGTCGATCATCGGGAGATTCCACTGGTCCGAATAGAACTTGTCGTTGGGCACGAACGTCGTCGCGGCCGCGTGCACGCGATACGCGGGCTGCGCGTACTCGACTTCCGGGCGAGCGGACAACGTCCGCGCGACCGCTTCCGCGTCCTCGCTCGGGTCCATCGCGACGATGTCGAAGTTCGCGTAGTCCGGCCGCGTGCGCATCGAACCGGTGCGCGTCGCGGAACGGACCGAATCGGCGCGCGACTCCGCGGAGGCGGCGTCGCGGAATTTCACGATCACCTTGCCGGCGACGTACGGCGCGCCTGACGCGCCGGTGCGATCGGGCACGGCGGTCATCGCGCGGATCGAGCGGCGGCGCACGACGACCGGACTGTCTGGCGCCTGCGTCATCAGGGGGCTGATGCCGCGTTCGATCGGACGCGGCGCGAATCGGTCGAGCACTTCCCGCGGACCGCGGCGGTCCTGGCCGTGGCCGTCGATGCCGCCGGCAAGCGCGAGCGCCACCGCGACGGCAAGCGACGACAACGAGAGGCGAATGAGACGGGGTCCGGACATTGGATTATTCTACTGGAGACTTCTGGGATGCCCGAGACACTGTTTGAGAAGATCTGGCGCGCGCACGCCGTGAGAACCCTCGCGACCGGCCAGACGCAGCTCTTCATCGGCTTGCATCTCATTCACGAAGTCACGACACCGCAGGCCTTCGACGCGCTGCGACGCGAGCGTCTGCCGGTCGCGTTTCCGCGTCGTACTTTTGCCACAATCGATCACATCGTGCCGACGGCGCGGCGGGAGCGTCCGTTTCTCGACGTGATGGCCGAGGACATGACGGCGGCGCTGGAGCGCAATTGCCGCGAGTTCGGCATTCCGCTGTGGACGCCGGGCGACGACAAGCAGGGAATCGTCCACGTCATCGGACCGGAGCTCGGGCTGACTCAGCCGGGAATGACCATCGCCTGCGGCGACAGCCACACCTCCACACACGGCGCGCTGGGCGCCATCGCCTTCGGCATCGGCACCTCCCAAGTGCGCGACGTGCTGGCCACGCAGAGCCTCGCGCTCGATCCGCTGAAGGTCCGCCGCGTCGACGTGAACGGCCGCCTCGGCCCCGGCGTATACGCGAAAGACGTGATTCTGACGGTCATCCGGCGGCTGGGCGTGGAAGGCGGCGTCGGCTTCGCCTACGAGTACGGCGGAACCACCGTGGACGCCATGTCGATCGAGGAGCGGATGACCATCTGCAACATGTCGATCGAGGGCGGCGCGCGCGTCGGCTACGTCAACCCGGACGACGCCACGTTCGCGTTCCTGCGCGGCAGGCCCTTCGCGCCGGCCGGCGACGAATTCGACCGCGCGGTCGCGTGGTGGCGCCAAATCGCGTCGGATCGGGACGCGCCGTACACCGATCGCGTGGAGTTCGACGCCGGCGCGATCGAGCCGACGGTCACCTGGGGCATCAATCCCGGACAGTCGGTCGCCATCGGCGAGCCGATCGACGCGCCATCCGACGACGAAGGGCTCGCCTTCATGGGCTTCACGCGCGGAGCGCGCGTGCAGGGTACGAAGATCGACGTCGCGTTCATCGGGTCGTGCACGAACGGCCGCCTCTCTGATCTTGAAGCGGCGGCGGCCATCGTCCGCGGGCAGCGCGTGGCGCCGCATGTGAGAGCGCTCGTCGTGCCAGGCTCAGAGAGTGTAAGCCGCGCCGCCGAGGCGCGCGGGCTCGATCGAACCTTCGTCGACGCCGGGTTCGAATGGCGCGGCGCCGGTTGCTCCATGTGCCTCGGCATGAATCCCGACAAGCTCGAAGGCCGGCAAATCTGCGCCTCGTCGTCGAATCGCAATTTCAAGGGGCGTCAGGGGAGCCCGACAGGACGGACGCTGCTCATGAGCCCGGCGATGGTCGCCGCTGCAGCGGTCGCCGGCGAGGTCGTCGACGTCCGGACGATGCTCGACAACCGTCGGTCAGCAACCGCCGGCCACCAGTCGCCACGCGACAGCCACTAATCAGCAGTGACCAGCCGCCAGCCATCAGCCGTCGACGCCGTGGAAGGCCGCGGGCTCCCGCTTCGCGGCAACGACGTCGACACCGATCGGATCATGCCGGCGCGCTTTCTGCGTGCCGTCTCGTGGGAAGGACTCGAGCAGCACCTCTTCGAGGACGACCGCGCGGCGCGGCCTGATCATCCGTTCAGCGATCCCCGCTATCGAGGCGCCAGCGTGCTGGTGGTGAACGCGAACTTCGGGTGCGGGTCGTCGCGCGAGCATGCGCCGCAGGGCCTCGCGCGCGCGGGCATCCGGGCGATCGTCGGCGAGTCGTTCGCCGAGATCTTCCAAGGCAACGCGCTCATGCTGGGCATCCCGTGCTTCGCGGCCGACGCGCAGTCGATCGAACGCTTGCAGACGATCGTCGAGCACACGCCGACGGTCGTCATCCATGCGCGCGTCGACTCGGGAGTCGTCACGGCGGGCCATTTGAAGTTCACGGCGTCGCTGCCGGCCGTCGCGCGGGACGCGCTCCTCAGCGGGCAGTGGAACCCCACCGCGATGCTCCTCGACCGCTTCGACGAGGTGCGCGCCCTCGCGGACCGGCTGCCGTATCTCAACGGATTCTAGAGGCCATCTTCCGCAGTCATGTAGCGTCCGCCTTTAGGCGGACGACGGTTACCCATGTCCCCGGCTGTACAGACCACGGCCGGCTGAAGCCGGCCGCTACACGAATCGAGGACGTACCGTCCGCGTTCGGCGGACATCGACCATATCGACGATGTAGCGTCCGCCTTCAGGCGGACGTTCACGGCCGGCTGAAGCCGGCCGCTACACGAATCGAGGATGTACCGTCCGCGTCCGGCGGACATCGACCATGTCGACGATGTAGCGTCCGCCTTTAGGCGGACGTCCACCGCTGCCGACGGCCGCGATCGCAGGCAATGGCGATCAATTCGACTGTTGAGCCACCTCGAGGAACGCGTTCGCGGCATGCGACCGGTGGTCCCGGCGGCACACCAGCGTGACCTGGCGCCGGCGGGAGATTCCGGCGACCGGGATGGCGATGAGGCGGCGGCTCGCGATCTCGGTGAGCGCGCACCGGCGCGGCAGCAGCGCCACGCCGAGATTCAGCTCCACCGCGCGCTTGATGCCGTCGAGGCTCGGCAGGGCGATGACGATGTCGAGCGGCACGCGGCGGGCTTCGAACAGCCGCAGCACCCGTTCGCGGGCAGGCGACGGATCGTTGTGCGCGACGACGGCCTGGCCGGCGACGTCCTCCATCTCGACCCGCTTGCGCCGTGCGAGCGCATGCGACGGCGGCACCAGCAGCACGAGCTCGTCGCTGCCGACCGACACCTCGAGCAGCCCCGGCTCCGAAGGATGAAACGTGAGCGCGCCGAAGTCGAGGCTGCCCTGCTGGACTTCGACGGCGATCTGGCGGGCCGGGATGCGGCGCACGTCGATGACGATGCGCGGATGGCGGGCGCGGAACCGGCCGATGAGCGGCAGGAGCGTGTGCACGGCGGCTTCGTTCGCGCCGACGAGGACGCGCCCGCGGCGCAGGTCGCGCAGCTCGCGCACCGCCGATTCGGTTTCTTCGGCGAGCCTCACGAGCCGCTGCGCGTAGTTCTGCAGCATGACGCCGGCGTCGGTGAGCGTGCCGGTCTTCGACGATCGATCGAACAGCTCCTCGCCGAGCGCCCGCTCGAGCCGCCGCACCGTCTGGCTGACGGCGGGCTGCGTGAGGTGCACCTTCCCGGCGGCGCGCGAAAAACTCCGCTCGTCGGCGACCGCCAGGAAGACGCGCAGCGCTCCGATGTCCATAACCGACCGTTATTGTATCGTAAATATTATCACTTTGACTTCTATGCGGCCCGGACGCGACAATCGCGGCCATGGCTGAGGCATCCAATCGGATCGTGATCTTCGACACGACGCTCCGCGACGGCGAACAGGCGCCGGGCTTCTCGCTCGACGTCGCGGCCAAGGTCGCCCTGGCGCGCGCCATCGACGCGCTCGGCGCCGACGTGATCGAAGCCGGCTTTCCCATCGCGTCGCCGGCCGACGCGGAAGCCGTCTGGCAGGTGTCGCGCGAGGTCCGGCGCCCCGTGATTGCGGCGCTCGCCCGCTGCCGCCCCGCGGACATCGAGGAAGCCGCGCGCTCGCTCGGGCCGGCCGCGCGGCGGCGGCTGCACATTTTCCTGGCCACATCCGACCTGCACCTGTCGCGCAAGCTGCAGATGTCGCGCGAGTCGTGCCTCGAGGCGATCGTCGACGGCGCCCGGCTGGCCCGCCGCTTCACCGACGATGTGGAATTTTCGGCGGAGGACGCGACGCGCAGCGACCGCGACTTTCTGTGCCGGGTGATCGAGGCCGTGATCCGGGCCGGCTGCCGCACGATCAACCTCCCCGACACGGTCGGCTACGCGACGCCGGACGAAATGCGCGAGTTCTTCATCGACGTGCGGACGCGCGTGCCGAACGCCGACCAGGTGATCTTCAGCACCCACTGCCACGACGACCTGGGGCTCGCGACCGCGAACAGCCTGGCGGCGATCCAGGGCGGCGCCCGGCAGGTGGAGTGCACGATCAACGGCATCGGCGAGCGCGCCGGCAACGCGGCGCTCGAGGAAATCGTGATGGCGCTCAAGGTCCGCCGCAACCGCCTGCCGTTCGACACCGCCGTCGACGCGCGCGCGCTGTACGAGACGAGCCAGCTGCTCACGGCCCTCACCGAAGAGGCCGTGCAGGCGAACAAGGCAATCGTCGGGCGCAACGCGTTCGCGCACGAGGCGGGCATCCACCAGGACGGCGTGCTCAAGGACCCGCGCACCTACGAGATCATCCGGCCGCAGGACGTCGGCCAGCCGGCCGCGCGGCTCGTGCTCGGCAAACACTCGGGACGCCACGCCGTGGAGAGCCGCTCGGAGGCGCTCGGCATCGAGCTGACGCCGCCGGAGCTCGAGCAGCTCTATCGCGCCGTCATTCAGCTGGGCGAGCGGCGGAAAACCGTCGGCGACGGCGACCTTCGACGGCTCGTCGCGAAAATCCGCACGGTGGACAGCGAACCGGCCGCGGCGCCCGCGCCGCATGCCGACGCGGTCGGCTACGGTCACGGGGTCTGAGTCAATTCCTGATTCTCGGTTCGCGTTGGCGGCCGGCGTCAGCCGGCCGTCGACGTCCGCCTGAAGGCGGACGCTACATCGCCTCACCCTCGACGTCCGCCTGAAGGCGGACGCTACATCGCCTCACCCCCGACGTCCGCCTGAAGGCGGACGCTACATCGCCTCACCCTCGACGTCCGCCTGAAGGCCGACGCTACATCACCTCACCCCCGACGTCCGCCCGAAGGCGGACGCGACGGGGCCATGCAACGCGCGCTCGAGCGATTTGCAATTCGCAATTCGCAATCTCATACAATGTTCGAATGATCCCACTTCGGGACGTCATTCCGTCCCGGACCACGCCTTACATCACCGTCACGATCATCATCCTCAACGTGCTGGCCTGGCTCTACGAGCTGACCATGCCGCCCCGGCAGCTGAACGCCTTTCTGTACCTCTACGGCGTCGTGCCCGCCACCTTCAGCGCGCCGACGCTCATCACCTCGATGTTCCTGCACGGCGGCTGGATGCACGTGATCGGGAACATGTGGTACCTCTGGATCTTCGGCGACAACGTCGAAGACCGCGTGGGCCACGGCCGCTTCATCATCTTCTACCTGCTCTGCGGCATGGCCGCGGCGCTCGGGCAGATGGCAATCGACCCGACGTCCACGCTGCCGACGATCGGCGCGAGCGGCGCGATTGCCGGCATCATGGGCGCCTACTTCGTGCTGTATCCGCAGTCGCGGGTGCTGACGCTCGTCACGATCATCTTCTTCTGGGAGCTCGTCGAGCTGCCCGCGATCGTGCTGCTCGGGTTCTGGTTCCTGATGCAGCTGTTCAGCGCGGGCGCGATTGCCGTCACGGCAAGCACCAACGGCGGCGGCGTCGCCTTCATGGCGCACGTCGTCGGCTTCGTCTGCGGCCTGGTAGGCGTGTTCGTGTTCAAGAAGCGGCAGCAGCCCGAGCAGTGGTGGGCGTAGCCGCTCTTAGGTCTTCGTGCGCAGCTGCCGCGACACCCGCGCGAGCTCGAGGAGCAGCTTCTCGAGCTCCGCGTCGAACTGCTCCGGCGGCATCGACGATTTTCTCGCCTTCAGCGCCTCGATCTGCGACTGCAGCTCGGCCTGCCGCTTGATCAGCGCGTCGCGCGCGCTGTCGCCTGTGGCCGCGGCGACGGCGTCGGATTCGATGTAGGTGACTTTCGCGATGGCGCCGTCGGGCCCGGGATTCTGCGCTTCCCGTCCGATTCCGGCGCCGCTGTCGTCGAGCAGCGGACGCTCCGTCGGCAGCTGGCCGTGCTGCTCGAACCATCCTCGGACCCCGGCGCTCGCGTAGCTGAACGCCTCCCACAGCGACACGCGTCCGTTCTTGTCCAGATCCGCCGCGGGATCGTCGAACGCCTTGACGAAGAAATCCGGAAACACCGTCTCGAACTGCTGCGCGGCCGAATCGGTCGCCGTGACGACGACGCGCCCGCGGGCGGCGAGCTTGCGGAGGAATGGAAAGCTGGCAGCGGTCGTGTCGACGAACGCCAGCCGTCCGGGCATCGCTTTGAGCAGGTCGCCCCATTCGCTGGCGCTCAGGTCCGGGCCGACGAGATTGAACTTCGCGTCCTCGCCGTCGGCGGACGTGCCGTGTCCGAACAGGACGACGAAGAGCAGATCGTCCTTGCCCATCCGGCGGCGGAGGTCGGCAAAGAGGCGCTGGACGTTTTCGCGCGTCGCCAGCCCGACGCCGACGCTTTCGTGGTCCGCGAGCACGAACACATGCCCATCGTCGAAGCGCAGCTTCTCGCGCAGCGTGTCGACGAAGGAGGCGCGCCAGGTGTCGTACTTGCGGGCGTACTGGTCGCCGCCCGATGCGCCCGTGATGACCACGGCGTAGTGGTCCGCGGCGGACGCGGCGTGGACGGACAGGAGAATGCACAAATGCACGAATGCAAGAATGCACACGGCTCGCATTCGTGCATTCCTGCATTCGTGCATTCGTGCATTATCACATTTCACCTGAGCCCCCATCGCCGTCTGAGCGTCCATTCAACCGACAGCAGCGCGACGATCAGTCCAAAAGCCCAGGGCTCGTGCCACAGGTCGCGCTGCTCCGGCGCCGCGTTCTGCGGCACTGCCTGACGGAGGAGCGGCGCGATGCGCGCCGCGTCGGCCTCTTTCACGTACCGGCCGCCGGTCGAGCGCGCAAGGCGCCGGAGCAGCCCTTCGTTCAACCGCGGATCGACGAATTCGCGGTCGCTGCCGCCGACGTAGACCCATCGATCGGCGGCGCCGAGCGGCGTCGCGCCGCGACGCGCGTCCGCGTGAATCCTGTACAACCCGGCCTGCTCGGCCGCGATCGTGCCCGCAAAGCGTCCGCCGTCGGCGTGGCGGAGCTTCAGGGGGTGCGGCTCCCCGCCAGGCGCGGTAATCGTCGCCTCGACGGTCGCGTCGGCGGCCGGCGCGAAGGCCGCGTCGCGCGTCTCGATGGTGACGGCGATGGCGTCGCCCGGTTCAGGTGACTCCGGCAGCGTGATCGTCACCTGGTCGGGCGCCGGCGTGGCGAGCCAGCGCGCCGCCTGGCGCCAGAAAAACTCGTGCGTGCGATCGGTCGACGACAGCATCATCTTCCAGCGCCACGACGCCTCGCCGGCGAAAATCATGGACCGGCCGCGCCCGTACTGCTGCACGGCGACGACCGGATAGATGCCGCCGCCCGGCGCCGAGGTGACGGCCAGCACCATCGCGCCGGGCCGGGGACCTCCAAGCGGCGCGCTCGCGGCCAGCGGCGGCAGCGCGGCCCACAGCTTGCGCGTCTCTTCCGGCGTGTCGCCGATGCGCATGATCGGATGCTGCTCGCCTTCGGTCGTCACGACGATTTTGTTGTGCGCCGCCACGTCGCCCGGCGAGAACGATGTGCGGACGACGCCGCGACGATCGTTCAGTTCGACGGGCAGCACCTCTTCGAGCGGCGTCCCGCTCAGGCCGCGCTGCGCGAAGGAACGCCCGCCGAACACCAGGAGACCGCCGCCACGCTCCGAGACGAAGTCGGCCGTCATCGCGAGCTGCGCGCGCGTGAAGAACTCGCCCTCGACGTTCGCGATCACCAGCGCATCGTACTGATAGAGGTCCTCTTTCCTGGTGGGAAAGCCGGTCGTGAGCGCGGCCGCGCGGCCGCCGCCGGCCTGGACGAAGAAGGTGTTCTGGCCGTCGCTGTTCTTGCCCTTCCGCGTCACCGAGTCGACCTCGAGGCCGGGATCGAGCGTGAGCGCGCGCTTCGTGAAGCTGTGCTCGAACCCCGGCGCGCCCTCGACCATCAGCACGCGCCGCTTCCGGCCGGCCGGACTCACGAGCACGCTGCGCGTGTTGTTCTCGACGACCGGCTCCGATTCCTCCGCGGGAATCTCGGCGGTGTACACCGTTGGCGCCGCGAGATCCGGCGACACGACGAACGTCGCGTCCACAGGCGAGCCGTCCGCGGGTGGAACGATCCGGCGCGTATCGACGACGCGGCCGTTGGCGAGGAGGCGGAGCTGAAACGGCGTGCGGCCGAATCCCGAGCTGACCGCCGCCACGTGCAGATCGACCGACGCGTGATCGAGCTTCGGATCCCCGGCGGTCACGCCGAGGACCTCGCGGTCGCGAGGGCCGTCGGGCGACCCGATGCCGACCGTGAAGACCGGCGGTCCTCCCGCCGCGGCGTGGGCGCCGGAGGCGCGGCTCGTGTCCCCGCCGTCGGACAGGACCACGATCCCCGCGACACGCTGACCTCGGTAGCGCTCGCGAACCGCGTCCAGCGACGAGGCGAGCTCGGTCCGCCTTGCATTCGCGGTCAGTCGATCTGGCACCGCGGCGCCGAGGCCGTCGCCGACCGAATAGAGCTCTGTCTGGAATTCGCGCTTCAGCGCGGGGAGAAGCTGCCGGTTCAGCAGCGCTCCGGCGCGCGCGATGCGCGTCTCGCCCCCGCTGTCGGCCAGCCGCATGCTGCGTGAAACGTCGACGAGAATCGGGACGACCGCGTCGCGCGCGGCCGACGGCGGGAGGATGGCGACGGGCCGAAAGACGAACACGACCAGCGCGGCGAGCGCGAGCGCCCGCATGCCGCCGAGGACCGCCCGCTGACCGGCCGCGAGCGGCGCGAGGGGACGGCGGTATTCGAGAACGGCCAGCGCGGCGATGCCCGCCGCGAGCAGCACGGCGAGCCACCACGGAAAGGGATACGCGAAGTGCACTAGCCGCCCTTCTTCTTCGCGGCGAGCGCCTTGAAGTAGCTCTCCACCTGCTTTTGGTACTCGGGCGGCGCTTTGTCGTCGACGCCCGCCGCCAGCCGATCGTGCGCTTCCCTCGCCTGCAGCCTCTGCGACAGCGTCGACTCGGCGGCGTCGAGCGCCTGGGTCGCCTGCTGGCGGAGCTGCTCCCAGCGCGCGAAGTCCTGTTTGAACGCCTCAGTGCCGGGGGCCGACAGCGTCATGCCCTGGCCTTCGTACGTGAATCCGCTGCCGCCGCGCGAGTAGGTGGGGTCGTCGCGCTTCAGCTCGTCCATCAGCTCGCGCGTCTGCTGAAGCTGACGCTCGTACTCCTGCTTCAATCGCGACAAGTCGGTGCCCGAGCTCCCGTTTCCTGCCTGCTGGCCTTCCCCGCCCCGACCCGTCGCGCCGGGCGTCTTCTGCGAGCTGGGTTGGTCGGATCCCCTGCCATCCTGCTTGCCGGCGCGCGCGATCTGGCGGCTGAGCGAAGCCATCTTCTCTTTCAGGTCCTGCGCCCGCTGCAGCTGGTCCGAGAGCTTCTTGGATTCGCCGTCCTTCGCGCCGGTTCCGGCGCCGATTCTGTCGGCGAGACGGTCGAGCGAACGCGCGAGCTCCTGCTGCGCGTCCGCCTGGCGCTCAGCGCCGCCCTCCGGGCCGCGCAGCGCGTCGGCCGCTTTCTGCATCCGATCGACGAGCTGCTGTTGTTCGATCTCCCGCGCCGCCGCCTCGGCGGCATGCTTCACCGCTTCGGGACTCGCCGCCTCTTTCGCAGCCGCGGCACCCGCCGCGCCCTTCGCACCGTCGCTCGCCTCTTTCGCGGTGTTCTTCAAACTTTCCTGCAGCCGGCGCGCACGGTCGGCGAGACGCTCCTGCTCTCCAGCCAGACGGCGCTTCGCATCCTTCGCCGCGTCACCCTGCGCGCTCTTGTTCAGCTCGGAGGCGACCTGGCGCTCCGCATCCGCCAGCTGGCGCGCCTCGAGCTGCAGCTCTCCGAGGGCTCGACGCTGCTGCTCCGGGCTCGCGTTCTGAATCTGCTGCTCGAGCTCGCGCAGTTTCTCGAGCGCCCGATTGCCGCGCGCGGTTGCCTGGCTCGGATCCTGCCGGCGAAGATCGCTCGCGGCGCTGCGCATCTCTTCGGAAATGTCGCGCATCTGCTTGCCGCGTTCCGTCTGGCCGCCCGACTTCGCTCCGTTCGCCGACTGGCTCTGCTGCCCTCCCTGCTTGCCGGACGACTGCCGATCCGACGCCTGCTGGTTGCTCTCGGACCCGCTCATCTGCCGCGACAGCTCCTCGGCCTGCTGGCGCAACTCGGACTGCTCGCGCGTCAGCCGATCGAGCTCGCGTTTCAGCGCCTCGTCGGTCATGTTCTCGCGCTGCCTGGCGAGCTCCTGCTGCCGTTTGACGAGCTCGTCCTGGCGGCGCGCGAGGTCCTTGATCTTGTCGAGCGCGCTCTGGGACGAATCTTCGCGCGAGCTGCTGGCCGAGGCGCGATTCTCGTAATTGGTCTGGGTCTGCTTCTGCAGCTCCTTGTCGAACAAGGTCGACATGTCGTAGTTGCGG
>Ga0070714_100003223_pt1 | contig 12145 bp, 10 predicted proteins | sample LARL83metaG_FD_65450 | JGI IMG/M metagenome (GOLD analysis project Ga0070714, IMG submission 65450) | Corn, switchgrass and miscanthus rhizosphere microbial communities from Kellogg Biological Station, Michigan, USA - LAR L8-3 metaG | ecosystem: Host-associated > Plants > Roots > Rhizosphere ... | reverse complement strand
CTTCGCGGTCACTCCGCGCGCATTCTCCTGGCTGATTGCCATCCGCACTACGGCGACCCGCAGTAGCCTGAAAAGTCCTCGGTGGCGGGTCCGAGCCAGTGTGTCCCAATCGTGATCGGGCGGATTACCCCGATTTAGGGGATTACAGGAAGGCGAGCCATGGCCATCTTCAGTCCTGGCCTGCGGCCCGTGGAGGAGCCCAGGACCAAGGGTCTCAAAACAGGCGCTCTTGGCCTGGTGTCCAGCGTGGCCATCGGCATGGCCTCGACCGCCCCGGCCTACAGCCTGGCCGCGACGCTGTTCTTCGTGGTGGCCGCCGTCGGGCTGAAGTCCCCGCTGGTCGCCGTGCTCGCGTTCGTGCCCATGCTGCTGTGCTCGATCGGCTTCAGCGAGCTGAACAAGGCCGATCCTGACTGCGGAACCACGTTCATCTGGTCGGCCCGGGCGTTCGGGCCGAAAACCGGCTGGGCCGGCGGCTGGGCCATCATCGCGGCCGACGTCCTGGTCATGACCAGCCTGGCCCAGGTGGCCGGACAGTACTTCTTCTTCCTCATCCAGGGACCGGACAGCGCGATCGGGGCCAACGCCTCCGGCGGCTGGGTGCTGCTGGTCGGCATCGTGTGGATCGCCGCGATGACCTACATCTGCTACCGCGGCATCGAGGTCTCGGCCACCTTCCAGAAGGTGCTGCTGTCCATCGAGATCAGCATGCTGCTGGTCATGTCGGTCACGGCGCTGATCCGGGTGTTCGGCAGTCATCCGCCGCCGGGGTCGCTGCACCCGAGCCTCAGCTGGCTGTCGCCGTCGCACCTGACCGTTTCGGCCTTTGTGTCCGGGATCATCTTGATGCTGTTCATCTACTGGGGCTGGGACACCGCCTTGTCCGTCAACGAGGAGACCGCGGACAAGTCCCGGACGCCGGGCCGGGCGGGGATCATCTCGACGGTCCTGCTGCTCGTCACCTACCTGACCGTGATCGTCGCCGTGCAGGCGTTCGCCGGCATCGGCGGCCGGGGCGTCGGGCTCACCAATCCGGCGCACCAGTTCGACGTGCTGTCGGTCACCGGGGGAGCGATCTTCGGCACCTCCGGCTTTGGCCTGGTCTTGTCCCGGCTGCTGATCCTCATGGTGCTCAGCTCGGCCGCCGCCTCGACCCAGACCACGATCCTGCCGTCCGCCCGCACAACGCTGTCGATGGCCGCCTACGGAGCGCTGCCCGAGTCGTTCGCCAAGATCCACCCCAGGTACCTGACCCCGACGGTGTCCACGGTTGTGGTGGGAGTCAGTTCGATCGCCCTGTACATCCCCCTGAACTACATTTCCGGCGGCAACCCAATCGCTGACGCGGTCACCGCGATCGGCCTGTACATCGCGTTCTACTACGGGCTGACCGCGTTCTCCTGCGTCTGGTCCTACCGGGCCACGCTGACCAGCAGCGCCTGGAATCTGTGGATGCGCGGGATTTTGCCGGGGCTGGGCGGCCTGATCATGTACGCGGCCGGCTTCTACAGCCTGCAGAGCGACTGGGTCGCGTCCAACAGCTATACCACGTGGACGGTGCCAGGCCTGCACTGGCAGATCGGCGGTATCTTCGTCATCGCCGCGCTGTCGGCGTTGGCCGGAGTGATCAGTTTTGCCTTCATGCGCATCACCGGCCCTGCCTTCTTCCGCAAGGAAACTCTCACTAGGACCAACCCCGTGCTTGTCTTCAGCCAGGAGCTGTGAGCCAGGCCGGCGCTGGTTCAGCCGGCGGGCATCCGGATGCCCGCCGACCCGGAAAAGTTCTTAGTCACTGGAGGAATTGTCCATCTGTGCTGATAATGAGCAGATTAGGGCAACGATCATGCCGTCTGGCCGCTAGCTGGTTTCGCCAGCCAAGCGGTCCCCGGCCCGGGGGGGAAAGCAGAAACATGGATATCGCCTCTACAACTCGCCCAGTCGAGGCCGGGGCGCCCGGCCACGCCGCCCGCTTATGGCGGTCCGTGAGCACGGCGCCGTGAGCAGCGCAGTGTCGCCCGCGGTCCCGGCGGCCGCCGCCCACGGCCGGCCGTCCTGGCCCGTCATGTCCGGGGCGGTGCCGATGCTGGCCGAAGGTTTCAGCGTCAGACCCGAGACGGCGCCTGGCCTGGCGGCTGCGCTGCCGGTCGGGGCCGCGGTCGCGCTCGTCCCGGATCGGGCGGCGGCCCAGGCTGCCGTCCCCGGCCAGATGGCGGCGCCCAAAGCGCTGGACTGGGGGAGGTCATCGGGTAAGACCCAGGTCGCCGCGGCTTTCGCCGAGTCGCTGTGGCTGTCACACGGGGTCGACCTGCTGGTCTGGGTCGAGGCCACGAGCCGGGCCTCGGTGCTGTCCGGCTACGCCGCGGCGACGGCCGCCGCCACCGGCCGGGGCCAGGCGAGCACCTGTGAGTCGGTCGCTGCCCAGTTCCTCAGCTGGCTGGGCGAGACCAGCCGCTCGTGGCTGGTGGTGCTCGATGACCTGGCCGACCCGGCGAACATGGATGGTCTGTGGCCGGCCGGCCCGGCTGGCCGGGTGCTGGTGACCTCCTCCGACGCCGCGGCCGTCCCCAGCGGCATGCAGGTGGTGCCGGTCGGGCCGTTCAGCCTGCGGGAGGCGATCAGCTTTCTGAGCGGGCGCCTGATGGCCGACCCGGACAAGCGTTCCGGCGCGGTCGAGCTGACTCAGGACCTCGACTTCGAGCCGGTCGCGCTGGCCCAGGCCAGCGCCGTGATCGCCAACTCCCCGCTGACCTGCCGCGAGTACCGGGCCCACTTCGGGCGCAGGCGGCAGCAGCTGGCCGACTCATCCAGCGCACGGCCGTCGGCAGCGGCGGTGACGTGGACGTTCTCGTTCGAACGGGCGGATCAGCTGGCGCCCGATGGGTCGGCCCAGTTGCTGCTGGCCCTGGCCGCGCTGCTGGACGGGCGCGGTATTCCAGAAACCGTCTTCGCCACTCCCGCGGCAGGAGAATTCCTCGCGGCCGGCGGTGTCCCGGCCAGGGAGCGTGCCCGCGCGGCGCTGGCGGCGCTGGAACAGGCCGGCCTGCTGACCGTCGAGCCGGTGATCGACCCACCGACGGTCCGGATCAACCCCGTGCTGCAGGCGGGGCTGCGGGCCGTGATGCCAGAAGACCTGCCGGATCGGGCGGCGAGGTCGGTCGCGGACGCGCTGCTCCAGGCCTGGCCGGAGCAGGATCTGCCCGGCTGGCCTGCTTCCGGCCTGCGATCCTGCGTGGCGGCCCTCCGGCGGATCACCGGGGACCTGCTGTGGGACGGCTGCTGTCATCGGCTGCTGGTCCGGGCGGGGGACAGCCTGGACCGTGTCCGCCTGACCGAAGCCGCCGTGGAGCACTGGCACGACCTGGCCACGACCAGCGGCCGCCTGCTCGGCGACGGGCACCCGGACACGATGCTGGCCAGCCAGCGGCTGGCCGACGCCTACCTTGCGGCCGGGCGCCCGGATGAGGCCATTCCGTGGTTCCAGTGGGTACTCGACAGCCTCACCCGCGAGCTCGGGCAAGATCACCGTCACGTGATCGAGGCCAGGCGCCGCCTGGGCCACGCCTTCGTGGCGGCGCAGCGGTTCCCGGCTGCGATCACCCTCCTGGAAACCGCGGTGTCCCAATCCGAGCAGGTCAGCGGGCCAGAGCATGCCGACACGCTCGGTGCGCGCGACGAGCTCGCCGCCGCCTACCTGGCTGCGGGCCAGTACGCCGACGCCGTCACCCTCTACCGGCGCACGCTGGCCGACCGAGAGCGCACCCAAGGAGCCCGGCACCCCGAGACGATGACCACGCGTCACGGCCTGGCCGACTCCTACCTGGCCAGCGGCCGGCCCAAGGAGGCCGTGGCCGCCTACAAGCGGGTGGTGGCCGACCGGGAGCGCGTGCTGGGGCCCGATCACCTGGACACGCTCGCGGCGCGGAACAACCTCGGCGCCGCCTATCAGGAGACCGGCAAGACGGCCGCGGCGGAGCTGGCCTGCGAGCAGGCCTGGGCCGGGTTCGAGCGGGTGCTCGGCCCACGTCACCCTGACACGCTGCGGAGCCGGGCCGGGCTGGCCCAGCTGTACCGCCAGCTGGGGCGCTATGGCGACGCCCGCGCGCTGCTCCGCGACACTATCGACCGCCTGGAGCGCATCCTGCCCGATGGCGATCCGCTGATCACCGAACTGCGCCAGAACCTGGCCGACATCGGCGAAGAGTAAGAAGCCAATCATCACGCAGCTCCCCGGAGGGACAGGGTGACGTCAGGCCGGGATTCCTTACGGCAGGGCCGGGCCAGAGGTGGCGCACTCGCGGCGCTGGCCGCCGCCCTGCTCGCGGGGTGCAGCGGAAGCAGCGGCGGGACGGGGCCGGCCGCCAGCACTCCGGCGGCCCCGGCCGCTCCGGCGCCGTCTGCCGCGGCCGCGATCACTGTGCGAAGCCCCGCGTTCGCCGCGGGCGCGAAGATCCCGGCCAGGTTCTCCTGCCGCGGCAGCAACACACCCATCCCGCTGGCCTGGACCGGCATCCCATCAGCCACAGGAAGCGTCGCCATGATCATGGACGATCCGGATGCGCCCAGCGGGACCTTCACGCACTGGGTGGTGTTCAACCTGCCGGTCGGCAGCACCGGCATCGCCAACGGCCACATCCCGGCCGGCGCGGCCCAGGCCCAGAACGGGCGCGGGCAGGCCGCCTACACCGGCCCGTGCCCGCCGAGCGGAACCCATCACTACCGCTTCACGGTCTACGCCGAGCCGAAGAAACTGCCGCTGCGGGCCGGGGCCTCGCTGCGCGCGGCGCTGGCCGCGATCAAGGCGGACCCCATCTCCACCGGCCGGCTGGTCGGGCTGTTCAGCAGCGGCTAGCCAGGAGCGCGCTGGTCCGCGTGCTCCTCCCGGACGGGCACCTCGCGGCGAAGGCCTACGGCCGGCCGACCGGCGGCGGGCGCGGCACCTACGTTTCGTTCCCCGTTCCTGACCGCCCTGAGCTGGTGGCCTTGGTCGTCAAAGCAGCCAGCCGCGCTAGCTCTCTGTGGGCCGCCCACCGCGGCCTCAGCTGAAATGTGACCAGGCGAGCCGGTGCTCGAGCGCTCAGCGTATGGTGACGGTGCCGAACACCCCTTCCCCGCCGTTGGCTCCCGTGACCACGCAGCGGGTGGCAGTTGGGCAGCGGCGGCCAAACCGCCCGCGAATCGAAAAGTGCGCAAATATGTCATTCCGAGCCCCCCGATTTTTGATGCCTTGTGTGGCGTGATAATTAAGGCGCCGCGGCCCAAGGAAGCGGGTCGCCGATGTGTTAATGGCGCCCCGCCGAATTATGGCACCAGTTATAACGCCCGCCGGATGTCAGCGTCAGCGGAGACCGGTCCCCGCTGAATTCTCACCGGAGAGCGCCTGGATTGCTCGTCGTGGCGGGGCCGATGTGGACCTTGTCGCCGGCCCGGACCTGGCCCGGGGTGATGACCTTGGCGTAGACGCCGGCGCAGGTTTGCAGGCCGGAGCCTTCGATGGGGATGCGGTTGTTCCGGGCCAGGGTACGCAGCACCTGCGGATCACCCGGGTCCTGGCCGTGGGCGAGGGTCGGCACGGCACACCGCGGAGTGGGCAGGAAGATCTCCAGGCGGACCTGGCCGCCAATGGCCAGCTGCTGGCCGACCCAGTCGTTCTCGGCGTAGCCGCTCATCTCGGGGGTGGCCAGTATCAGGTTGGGCCGGAACACCCGCGGGTGGGGTGTTGTGCCGGCCGCGCCGCTGATCTCGGCCAACGTCGCGGTGGTGATGAGATGAACGGGGGCATAGTCCAGGAAGCTGTCACCCGGTGCCTCCTGGGACAGCTCGAGCGACTCGAAAGCTACCTCGGCGCCGGCTCCGTGGGCGAGCACTTCTTCGGGCACCGCCCGGTCAATCCCGGCACCTGGTTCACGCCCCCGGCGCAGTGCTACCGGGCGCCCTACGAACTCCGTCAGCACCTGATTCGCGCCGGGCCCGCCGGCCCGCACCGAGGTACCGTCCGGCAGCGTGATCGTGACCGCAGGTTCTGCACCGCCGGCGCCTGCGTGGCACTCGGCGCGCAACTGCAGCAAGCAGCGCCACAGGCGAGGCTGCTTGGCGCTGGCGACCTTGCCGGTCTGCAGATCGATCAGAGCCCAGCCGCGATCACCGGCCAGGCCGGAAACGCCCACCTGCGCCTGCTCGACGCGGGTGCCGAGCATGGATTTGACCGGGTAGCGGAAGACCGCATCAACGGCAGGCACGTCAGTCACGCTACTGATACCCGTCTTCGCCCACCGCCCTGCTGGCTGTGAACCGGCGGCACATTTGCCCCCGGACCGGCACGTTGTGCGGAAGACGGGTAATCTCGCGCTCGGTGTCCCTGCGCGCTGGCGAAGGGTTGCTGGGTCCGGCCCATGTGGGCGTTGGGAGCAGGGATGGAACCGCTTTCCGCGAACGATCCGCGCACGGTCGGTGAATTCCAGCTGCGCGCCCGGCTGGGTAGCGGCGGCATGGGCCGGGTGTATCTCGGGTTCTCCCCGGCGGGGCGGGCGGTGGCCGTGAAGGTCGTCCATCCCGAGCTGGCCAGAGACCAGCAGTTCAACCACAGGTTCCGGCAGGAGGTAGCTGCCGCGCGCGCGGTCAGCGGCATCTACACCGCGCCGGTGGTGACCGCCGGCCTGGACGATGACCCGCCGTGGCTGGCCACCGTGTTCGTGCCCGGGCCGTCGCTGGCCACGGTCATCTCCTCCCGCGGCCCGCTGCCCGAGGCGGCCGCGTGGCGGCTCGCCGCCGGCCTGGCCGAGGCACTGCAGGCCGTGCACGCCTGCGGCCTGGTCCACCGCGATCTCAAGCCGGCCAACGTGCTGCTCGCGGCGGACGGGCCGCACGTGATCGACTTTGGCATCTCCCGCGCGCTCAACGGCACCGCACTGACCACCAAGGGCATGGTGGTCGGCACGCCCGGCTTCATGTCACCCGAGCAGGCCGGGGGGGAGCAGGTCGGGCCGGCCACTGACGTGTTCTCGCTCGGCGGTGTGCTGGCCTACGCGGCGGCGGGCACTCCGGCGTTCGGCGAGGGGGCTCCGGCTGCGGTGCTGTACCGGGTGGTCAGCGGCCAGCCGGACCTGGCCAGGGTGCCGCCGGGACTGCGGGAGATCGTGGCCGCCTGCCTGGCTAAGAACCCAGCCGACCGGCCGGGGCTGGCTGCCGTGGCCGCCATGATCTCCCGCCACGGGCCGGCGGTCGCGGCGTCGCCGACGTCGTTCTGGCCCGGCCCGCTGGCCGAGGTCATCCGCCTCTACCAGGCGGAGTCCGGATACGACGTGAGCTTTGCGATGGCGACACACACCATGACCGCGCGCCAGTCCGGGGCCACGGTGGCCCCACCCGCCGCGTACGATCCGGCGGGCAGGTCGCAGCCTCCGGACGGCCCGCCGTGGACGCCGCAGCCCTCGGCGGTGCCCTGGCCAGAGCGATCGAGGGCGCCATATTCGCCGGCACCGGGGTGGCCCGCGCAGCCCGCCCCGGCACGGCGCGGTATGCCGGGGTCGGTGCTCACCGCGGTCAGGCTGATGTACGCCGGGGCAGCCGTCAACCTGATAAACGTCATCGTGAGCCTGGCGGCGATCAACCTGACCAAGGCCGACTTCGAGGCCCAGCATCCGCTCGCGCAGGACTCCGCTCAGGGGGCCGCGTCGCTGACGGCGGCCGGGGTGATCATAAGCGGCGCGGTTGGCATCTGGCTTTGGCTAGGGCTGGCCTCGGCCACCCGGAAGGGCCGGAGATGGCCCCGGACGGTCGGCACGATCCTGTTCGGGCTGGACACCGTCGGGCTGCTGGCCACGCTCGGCAGGGCCGGCATCCCCGCGGTCAAGACGTTCAGCGTGCTGATATGGCTGATCGGCCTGACAGCAGTGATCTCACTGTGGCGGCGGCCATCGAGCGACTACTTCGCCGCCTCACGCCGCCGCTGAGCGGCAAGCTGGCCGGTACTGCCGGGTCAGCGGACTTCGGTGTATTCGCTACGGTCCAGCTGCACGAGGTTGGTGTAGTCGCTGCCGTCTGGCTCTGCGGCGTCGGTGTACTGGCTGCCGTCCAGCCGCACGACGGGGAAACCGCCCCCGGAGAGCAGCTTGCGCAGCTGCCGCATCCCGCTCATGCCCGCGAGCGCAACCGCTATGGCAGCCGCGAGGACCGACCCCCCGGCCAGCGCCAGGCCGCCGGCGACGTGTCCCAGGATCATCATGATCACGGCGGCCAGCAGGGCCACCGGCACGGCCGCCACCAGCAGCAGCGCGAGCAGCATCACGGCGATCATGGCCTTAGCCGACCTGCTCGGTGTCCGCTCCGCGTACCAACCGGTCATCAACGCTCACCTCTCAAGGCCCGGCACCCGTCCAGGCTACAGGCCTGCCCAACGACACGATATGTCGCGTCCTACCCTTGGCAACGCGCCTCTCGACCAGAATCATCCCGCCACCGTCCGGCGCCGTCGGTTCACCTAGGTCACCAGGTGGCGGGCCAGGAAGGCCAGCGACGGGAGTTCTTGCTCAACAAAGAATGAGCCGGTGTGGCAGCCCTTGCCGAAGCTGATGTCGGCGCCGGCCGGCAGGGCGCGGGCGAGCGCCTGGACACCGGGGTAGAAGGGGTCGTCCTTTCCCGCTGCGATCCGCACCGGCAGGCCGGCCAGCGCCGCGGTGTGGGTAATGACGTTGCTGCCGGCAAAGGCTGCCGCTGAGGCGTAGGCGCCAGCGTTGGCGTCCTTGGCCTGCTGGTAGCTGGTCCAGACCGCTGGGCTGATCGCGGCCACCGCGGCGAACAGGAGCGGGTGCTTCTCGGTCAGAAGCAAGGCGCCGTAACCCCCCATCGAGATGCCCATGATCCCGGTCAGCTGCGGCGGGCGCCCCAGGCCCTGGCGCCGGCACCGGGGGATCAGCTCGCTGATCACCATGGCCATCGGGTTGTCTCCGGGATGGGGGTTCCAGTACCCGTTGCCGCCATCGACGGTGACCATTGCCATCGGGCCAAGCGGCTGGCCGTTGACCTTCAGCGCCACAGCCTGCGCCGGCGACATGCCAGCCAGGGCATCAGCGTGGCTGGCGCCGTAGCCGTGGAGCATGATCACCAGCGGCAGCTCATCCCCGGCGTGGTGCCCAGGCGGGTAGGCGAGCGTGTACCCGACTGTCTGCCTGCGGGCATTGGAGTAAAACGTGCCAGAGAACGAGGGTCCCCGCGGCGAGTAGACCAGAACGGGATGAGGGACGGAACATGCACCATCGAGGGCGTCGAGCTTGGCCTTGCCCGGCAGGACGCCGTGATCGATGAGCTCTGCGCCGGCAATCCCGGCGGCGATCACCGCCGTGGCGCCACCCAGCCCGGCCGCCAGCACGCGACGCCGGGTCCACATCCGACGTCCGCCCTCAGCCCGGCCGGTTGCCTGGCCGCCCGCTGCCACATCTCATGATCCCGCCTCCGGCACCGGCCCACGCCAGGAAACCTAACGATCTGCGTCGGATCCGGACGAGAGGTGGCGGGGCATCTGCTGAGAACGGCGGCTTGTGAAACGGTGCACAAGGCGTCTCCGCGGAAACGTCCTGGATACGCTCTCTCAGGGAGTTGGTATCTCAGCGTTTATGTGGGTCGGGCCGCCGGGTGGGCTGACGACGGACAGGACGCCGCCTGCCACCTCGGGACCGGCATGCCCGCGGCGACCTCGCGGACCAGGACGCCGACTGGCCTGCTGCCCAGCGTGGCGGGGGGAACAGGCCCGGGCGAGCTGCTCGAGGTCAGCCACCGCGCTGGCAGCTGGCTGCGGAGGTCGCGGGCGGATTCGCCGTCCAGCCGGCCAGCAGCTGGTCTACCGTCTGCAGATGCTCCCCGGGACCGGCGCGGAGCCGGGCCGCGAGCGCCTGGCGCTCCTCGTCGGCCACGGTGAGCAGGCGCTTACGCGATTCCCTGACCGCCTCGGCCTGCTCGCGCACCTCGGCGCTGATCCGGGCGTTCTCCAGGGCGAGCGCGGCCGCAACCGCCGCCGCATGGGACAGCGCAGAACCGGATTCGGCGGTCAGGCCGCCGATCAACGCCACCTCACCCCCGCCCGGCGCCGGCACGCGGGTTACTCGGTCGTTTCCTGGATCTGCCGCGGGCGGTGGCTCGACGGCCCGTCCTTGCTCGTCTACCCAGCCCCGTCCCGGCAGGGCGTACCGGACTTCCAGGCCCGGTCGCCCGTTCGGCCGTGGCGGAGGCGGCCGCCTACCGGCTGGTGGCCTACACCGCCTACACGGCTGGGCGGCTGGACGGCCCGGTCATCCGTCAGGGTGGACGGCGACGAGGCCATGCTTCGGATCCAGATCGAGGCAGACGGTATAGGCGGAGAGCCAGCCGCGGAGATCATGGCCCGCGCCAGCGACCGGATCGCCGCGGCCAGCGGTTCGGCCACCGTCGAGACAGCTCCGGCGGGGACGGGCGCAGCCCGGTCGACGATCACGGCGGAGTTTCCGTGCGCGTCGTGATAGCTGAAGACATGGCCTTGCTGCGGCAGGGGCTGGCCCGGCTGCTCACCGACGCGGGATTCGATGTCGCCGGCAGCGCCGGCGACGCGGAAGAACTGCTCGACCTGGTCGCCCGATCCGAGCCGGACGCCGCGCTCATCGACATCAAGATGCCGCCCACGCACACCGACGAGGGCCTGCGCGCGGCGACCGTCATCCGGGAGCGGTACCCCAAGACCGCGGTCTTGCTGCTGTCCAGCTACCTGGAGGCCCGCTACGCCGAGGCCCTGCTCTCCGATCATCCGGCCGGATCCGGGTACCTGCTCAAGGACCGCGTCTACGACGCGGCCGTGGTCGGCGACGCGCTGCGCCGGGTGAGCACCGGTGAATGCGTCATCGATCCCGAGATCATCAGCCAGCTGCTGCGCCGCGGCCGGGAGCGCAACCCGCTCGACGCGCTCACCGAGCGGGAACGCGAGATCCTCAGCCTCATGGCTCAGGGCTATTCCAACGACTCGATCTGCAACCAGCTGGTCATCTCCCGCAGGACCGTGGAATCCCACGTGAGCAGCGTGTTCGCCAAACTGGGCATCGTCGAGTCGCCGGAGAGCAGCCGGCGCGTGCTCGCCGTGCTCGCCTACCTGCAGAGCTGACGCGACATCCGTCGGTTAGCTCCGCCACCACGTGCGTTCGAGTGCCCGATCGGTGCCGCCAGTGCGGTCCAGCGCGTCGAGCTCGGCGATCTCCTCCTCCGACAGCCGGAAGTCGAAGAGCTGGGCGTTCTCGGTGATGCGCTCGCGGTGGGTCGACTTCGGGATAACCGGGATGCTCCGCTCGATGCACCAGCGCAGCAGCACCTGGGCGGGAGTGCGGTTGTGGCGGCGCGCGATCCGCGCGACCGTGTCGCTGGCGAGGTGGCGGCCGGTTCCCAGCGGGCTGTAGGCCTCGACTGCGATCTCATTCTGGCAGCACGCGTCGAGGAGCGCCTTGCGGTACTCGTAGGGACTGAACTGCACCTGATTCAGGACCGGCGGGACCGTCGCGGTCGCGAGTAGCTGTCGCAGCTCGCCAACACCGAAGTTGGAGACCCCGATCGACCGCGCATAGCCGAGCTCCCGGGCCTGCTCCATCCCGGGCCACGCCCAGGTCGGGCCACCCGCGGGCCAGTGGATAATGTACAGGTCTACGTAGTCGACTCCGAGCCGCTGCAGGCTGCGCTCGACCTCCGCGACCGGGTCCTTCCGCCCCGGAAAGAACTTGGTGGTGATGAACACCTCCCCGCGCGGGACGCCGCTCTCGCGCAACCCCTGTCCCACGCTCCCCTCATTGCCATAGGCCTGTGCCGTGTCGATGTGCCGGTAGCCGAGCTCGAGCGCCCAGCGGACGGCGTCCACGCACTCGCGGCTGTTCTCCACTTGCCAGACACCCAGGCCAACCAGCGGGATCTCGTTCCCGTCTGCGAGCACGCGGGCTCTTCCGTCTGCCGTCACTACATCCGTCGACATCGCATCCCTCCTTGACTGACCGAAACGCTCCCGGTCGCTCAGCTGTTTCCGCATGCGATCGGCACCTAACCCGCCTCTGGTGCCGAACGAGCAGGGTTTTACGGTCCGAACGTGGCACCACGCTCCTCGGCACGCGGCGCGGGGCGCGGTATGCCGGAGTCATGAGCGATCCCG
>Ga0070714_100003222_pt1 | contig 12146 bp, 11 predicted proteins | sample LARL83metaG_FD_65450 | JGI IMG/M metagenome (GOLD analysis project Ga0070714, IMG submission 65450) | Corn, switchgrass and miscanthus rhizosphere microbial communities from Kellogg Biological Station, Michigan, USA - LAR L8-3 metaG | ecosystem: Host-associated > Plants > Roots > Rhizosphere ... | reverse complement strand
GGGGGCACGGGGTTGGGGTTGTCAGCGGGCGGGTGGGGGTGCGATGGGGCTGATGTGGAAGCCTGCGACGAGCCAGCCGGCGTCGCGGCGGATGAGGATGTGGGTGATCCGGAACGGGCCGCCGGGTGCGGGATTTCCCTGGTAGGTGGCTTGCTGGGTGCGGGTGGAGATGGTGACGGCGGTGGCCCCGTACTGGCGGACCTGCGTCTCGTCATTGGTCAGGGCCTGGTAGACGAGGTCGCCGGTCTGGTGGCCGGCCAGCCACTGGGGCTTGGTGAGCACGAAGCCGAGCGGGCCGACGCAGGCGAAGTCGTCGTCGAGGAGGGCGGCGAGCGAGCCGGCATGGCCGGTACGCTCGGCCAAGGTGAAGCGGTGCAGGACGTCGCGGATCTGCTCGTCGGTGGTGGTCATGACGGATTTCCTTCCGGTGCGGAACGGTGGCGGGGCAGGAACAGTGCGGTGATGAGCGCGGCCGCGGTGAGCGCGACCGCCACCCAGAACGCGGTGCCGAACGCGTGCGCGAGCGCGGGTGCCAGGTGTTCCCTGGTGGCGACGGGCAGCGTGCCGAGTACGGCGCCGCCTCGCATGTTCGGGGCCTGGCGGGTGATGGTGGCCTGGCGGGTGATGTTGTCCTGGAGCGTGACGGCCAGCAGCGCGGTGCCGATCGAGCCGCCGACGCGCTGGACGGTGTTGAGCGTGCCGGTGACGGAGCCCATCGCCGATCGCGGCAGGCCCTGGTAGGCGGCGGCCATCAGGGGGACGAATGTCGCGCCGAGGCCGAGTCCGATGACGAACAACGCGGCGGCCAGGACGGCGTGTGGTGTCACCGCTCCGACCTGGGTGTAGACAGCCAGGCCGGCCAGGCCGAGGGCGATCCCGGCGGGGACCACCACAGCGGCGCCGGCACGATCGGTGACCTTGCCCGCCACCGGCAGCGCCACCGCCGCGCCGAGGGCCTGCGGCGCGAGCAGCAGGCCGGTCGCCAGCGGGCTGGCGCCGCGCACGATCTGCCAGTACAGCGGCAGCAGCACCAGCGCGCCGAACAGCGCGACGGCAACCACGAGGCTGGTGACCACCGAGACGGCGAAGCCCCGGTACCGCAGCAGCGTGATGTCGACTAGCGCCTGCTCGCCGCGGGCACGAGCGTACACCGCGTACAGCGCGAGCAGGGCCAGGCCCGCGGCGAGCAGCGCCACGGTCAGCGTGCCGCCGAAGCCGCCATGGCTGCCCGCCTCGGACATCCCGTAGGTGATGCTGGTGACGCCGCCGCTGAGCAGCAGCAGCCCGCGCAGGTCGAGACGGTCGCCGGGGCGCGCGCTACCGCCTGGCAGCAGCCGCATCGCCAGCACGATCGTGAGCAGGCCGAGCGGCGGGTTGATGAAGAAGATCCACCGCCAGCCGACGCTGGACACGATCAGCCCGCCAAGCACCGGGCCGCTCACCGAGCCGAGCAGCATCGGCACGCCGAGCATGCTCATCACCCTGCCCATCCGCTTCGGCCCCGCGGCCTCCGCGATGATGAGCTGGCCGACGGGCATGATCATGCCGCCGCCGATGCCCTGGAGGACGCGGAACCCGATCAGCTCGCCGGCCGAGGTTGCCGCGCCGGACAGCGCTGAGCTCACCGCGAACACCGCGAGCGCGGTGACGAACACGCGCCGGGCGCCGTACCGTCGCGCCGCCCAGCCAGTAGCCGGGATGACCGCGGCGAAGCCGAGCAGGTAGCCGGTGAGCACCCACTGAACGGTCGTGATGGATGCGTGGAACGACTCGCCGATCACGCGGGTCGCGACGTTGACGATCGTCGCGTCCAGGATCGGCATGATCGCGCCGAGCACGACGACCGCGCCCAGGGCGATCAGCTGACGGTCCAGGCCTTGCGGGCCGGTGCCCGCCGGGGCCGTCGCGGGAGCGACTGCTCGTCCAGCCACGATAACCACCTGCCTATCCGGAGGATTTCCCTTCGCTTAGGAGTCACGGTACGACTTTGTGGAGGATTTGTCTATCGTTTAGTACGCTGGCCACGTGGCAGCGACACGAACCGTCCCGGGAACCCGTCCACTGCGGGCCGACGCCCGGGACAACCAGCGCCGGATCCTGACGGCGGCCAGGGACGTGTTCATCGAGCAGGGCGCGGGCGCTCCGCTCGACGAGATCGCCCGCCGGGCCGGAATCGGGATCGCGACCCTGTACCGGCGGTTCCCGGACCGGAAGGCGCTCATCCGCGCGGTCGCCCTGGACGCGATCCGGGGCAGCGCCGAGGACGCGCGCCGGGCAGCGCGGGAGGAGCCGGACGCGTTCGCGGCGCTCGTCCGCTATATGCACGACGCCGTCGACGCACGGACCGCGGCGGTGATCCCCGCCCTGCTGGGCGAGATCGACTTCGGCGACGACGAGCTCGCGCGTGCCCGCGAGGAGAGCCCTTCGACCATCGAACCGCTGGTCGAGGGCGCCAAGCAGGCCGGGGCGCTGCGCGCCGACGTGACCGCCGGCGACATCGGAATGCTGATCGTCCGGATGACCCGGCCGTTGCCCGGCCCGTTCCCAGCCGAGCTGAACAACGGCCTCAGCCATCGTCACCTGGCGCTGCTGATCGACGGGCTGCGGCCCGCCGCACGCGAGCCCGCCGCACGCGAGCCCGTGCTGCCCGGCCCCGCGCTGAGCATGGCGGATCTGCGCGGCATGCCGACGCCGGCCTCCGGATCGCAAGCGCGAGTCGCGGGCGACGCACCGTTGCCGTTATGCCGCCGTAAGAACTATGTGTTACAGAGCGAATCGTTATATTTACTTTGAGTTGCAGCCGGGCTTGTCTGGGCTGATCACGAGGCGATTACAAAGGCATAACCTGCGACGTAAGAACCTCGTAATGAATTAGCGGCAGATTTCCGGCAAAACGGGAATCTTGCGAAGTTGCCGATCTTCGCATCGGCGCAGGTCTACCGTGAGCGCCCGGGAGAGTTCGCAGGGGCGACCGAAAAGGTGGATACACATGCGCCGCCGTCGTAACAGGCACAGTACTCGCACGATCGCGATCACCATTGGTTCGGCGGTAGTGGCCGGCGTGAGCGTCGTGGTGGCCATCGCGGCGTCGAGCGGCGGCAGTCCGAAGGCGGTGCACCCGGAGGCGGTTTCGTCATCGATGGGTGTCGCGTCCTCGGCGGTCAACGACACCTGCGTGATCGTCGTCCCGGCGCATCCGCTGACCGCGAAGGGGCTGGCGACTCCGTACCAGCTCACCGGCCCGGGCGGGGAAACGCCCGCGGCGTCCGGCTGCGAGATGATCAACTGGATCAATCTGGGCGCCTTCGTGCAGGCCACGATCTTGAACCCGAAGACCGGCGCGCTGTCCGTGTACGACCCGCTGGTCATCACGCAGGGCACCACGCCGGCCGTCGCGCCGGTGGTGCCGAAGCTGCCGCCGCACGCGATCGTCACCATCGACATCGGGTTCAACGGCCCCAGGCTGCTCCAGGCCGGTGCCACGCCGGGCGCGCTCGCCGAGGGCAACTGCACCGACGGGATGCCGGGATCGCCGTTCGGCCAGGTGTCGTTCTGCAACGGCCCCAACTTCTTCAAGGCCGCGCTCGGGATGATGCACTCGGGCCGGATGGACGTGCCCGCGGCGGGAACCGCGCACGCCATGATCGCGAGCGGTGGATCGCTCGGGACCGGGCGCCAGTGCCCGACCACGCGAAACTTCGACATGATCGACCAGGACCCTAGCGACAACGTCACTACTCAGTACATACTCAACCCGGCTACCGGCCAGACCGCGCAGGACAACGCGGCGAACGCGGCAATGATGCAGGGCGACCCGATGCCGAAGAACGGCAGCGACAACGCCCTTATCGATGGCTTCCTCGACCCGGCTCTCGGGTGTACCCCGCTCAGGGCACCTGACCTGGCGAACCACGGCGCGCTGACGACCTCCCAGGCGCTCGACGAACTGCTCGCCGCGGCGAACCAGCCGGCGAAAGCGGCCCTGATCCCGGAGAACGACGGAATGGTGACCGACATCGGCGGCGGGATCGACCCGGCCAAGACCGACCTGTACCGGTCCGAGATCGGGCAGCCGATGGTGGGCAGTCCGGCCGACGCGGCCAGCACTCCGCAGATGTTCTGCCAGAACATGCTGAACATCCAGACCGCGTTCCTCGCGGCCAACGAGAAGGTGCTGGCGGCCGCTCCCTCGCCGATTCCGACGGTGGGAGACACGCTGTACACGTTCCTCGCGAACCGGCTGGCCGGGTCGTTCGACAACCTGAACTGCGCGAACTTCGGCCTGACCGACCCGGTGCAGATGGTCACCAACGGCGCGGGGGCCGCGACGCAGGCCACGCTGAACACGGCGCAGCAGGTGTCCGGGTTCTAACCGGGTCGCCTGGGCGCGGGCCTGGGCTGCCCGGACGGCGGCCCAGGCGTAGCCGGTCATCTGACGCTCGTAGTCGCCGATGGCCGCGGTGACCGGCCTGCCTATCCTGCTGAGTTCGGTGGCCAGCAGGGCGGCGTCCCGGATCGCGGTGTTGGCGCCAGAGCCGCGGGACGGGCTCATCGCGTGGATCGCGTCGCCGAGGACCGTCACGCGGGTCGGCTGCCAGGGGTCGACGGGCTCGGCGGTGCGGATCGTGACCAGCGTGGTGTCCTCGACCGCCGCCAGCCCGACGAGGCGGCGAAGGTCGGGATGCCAGCGCCGGATCGTCCGGGCGGCTATCGCGTGCAGGCGTTCCGGGGTCCCGGCGGGATTTTCGGCGAACTTGCGCGCGGGGCCGGTGAGCGCCCACATCAGGTAGCCGGGGACGGCGGTGAGCTTGACGTCGGGGGCGATGCGGGCGGCGGCGTCCTGCGGGGACTCCCGGAAGTCGAGGACACCGGTGGCCATGCCGACGCCGCTGCCGATGACGGCGGTGAAGCCGCGCCACGTGTAGTCCGGGATCAGCGGACGGGACTCGGGTGTGAGCGGCGTGCGGCCGTAGAGGCAGACGTCCCCGGTCTCTTTGACGCGGGCGTGCGGGAGGTACTGCCCGCGTACCCGGGAGGCGACGCCGTCGGCGCCGACCAGGACGTCTGCCGCGGCTTGTGTTCCGTCCTCGAAGGCGATGCTGACGGTATCGTTGTGCTGCTCGAAGCTGGTGCAGGTCTTGTCATGGCGGATGTCTATGCGGGCGGCCAGGATTTCGCGGAACGTCCGGCGGTTCACCGATGTGGACAACGTTTCCGGGTTCGCGGGGTCGGCGGGGATGCCGGATTCGAGGCGCTTCTTGCGGCGAAGCCGGCTGGTGACGACGTTGATCTCGGTGCTCGGGCGGCCGCTGGTCGCGACGCAGAGCTGGTACAGGTCCGGTGGCAGGCAGGCGTGCAGCGCGCGGCCGGCGTCCAGATGGATCCGGTAGCCCTGGTCCCGGGAGTCCAGCGCGGCGTCGCGCTCGTAAACGGTGACATCCATGCCGTTGCGGACCAGGCCCTGCGCCAGGCAGAGGCCGCCGATCCCGGCGCCGATGATGGCAATCTTCATCCTGGGTCCTTAGCGGAGGCCGCGGGCCTGATCGAGGTAGGCCACCAGGTCGGCCCAGTCGGAGCTGTCGTATGCCGCCGGCTGCTGCCGGCCCTTCGCCAGCCACATCTCGCGGACCGCGTGGCCGAGCTGGTGGTCCTGGCCGCGGAGAAACTCGGAAAGCTCGTCGAGCCGGTCCACGATCCTGCGGATCGCCGGGTCGGAATACGGGGTGCCGCCGCGCATCTCATCCTGGGCTTCGGCGTAGAGGCGGGGCATCTCCACGCCGATGGCGTGCTCGGCGACCACGCCGAGGTCGGTGATCCGCCGGCGCATGGCCTCGATCTGCTCCGGGGTCAGGTAACCCTGGAGGTCCTGCGTCAGCTTGATGATCTCGATAAAGCCGTCTGGGTTGCCGGTTTTGTTCTTGCCGGATTTGTCGCGGGCGGCGAGGAGTTGCCTGCGCAGCCGCACCGCGGCCCGGATCTGCCGGTCGACCTGCCCGAGTTGCTCCTCGATGACCTCGCGCACGCCGACCTTTTCGGTGAGCAGGCCGCCGATCTGCTCAAGCGAGAGGCCAAGCTGACGCATCGCGGTGACCTGATAAAGAGCGAGCAGGTCCGCGCCGGTGTACAGCCGGTGCCCGCCCGAGGTGCGCGCCGAGGGGCTGACCAGCCCGATCTCGTCGTAGTGATGCAGCGCCCGGACGGTCAGGCCGGTCGCGGCGGCCACCTCGCCGATCCGCCAGGTGCGCTCGTCGTCCGCCATGAATACAGTGTGGGACCTCACGTAACGTCAGGTTCAAGCCCGCTGGGCGGAAGTGTCGCGCATTCTGACACGGTCTAGTGGGCTCGATTGCGCATTTGGCACGCTGGGGGCGGGCGGGGGCTAGGGGTGGGGGATGTTCATGTGGTGGAGGACGTTGCGGGTGAGGGCCTGGATTCCGGGGTCGACGGCCAGGGCGCCGGTGTAGTTGGTCGCGCCCGCGTTGAAGACGCGGCCGCCGGCCGGGCGTTCCCAGTAGATGAGGTCCGCGCCGTGGCCACGGTCCGCGCCCCAGTGCGCGACGAATCGCGGGCCGTGGTCGGCGTGGCCGAGGACAGTCAGGCCGTCGGGGTCGAGGGCGGGCATGCCTTGTACGTCGGGCAGGCCGTCCATTTCGTAGCCGCTGACGGCCGGGCCGTCATGCGATCGCGTTCCGATGAACGCGCCGTTCTCGAACGGGACCGGCTCCGGGGTCCGCATCAGGAAATGATCCGGCGCGAGCACGGTGTACGGGGCGAACGCGGTCTTGTCGCCGCTGTCGATCCAGCCCAGTGTCTCGAGCCCGAGCAGTTCGCTGGGCGCCTGACCGAGATGGGACCACTTGCCGCCGGGGCGGCCGTCGGTGTGCCACCGCTCGCCCCATTCGGCGGGTGGCAGCCAGGCGACGCCGGTGCCTTCGCCGGGATGAGTCGTCTTGCGGATCTCGATCACCTTGGTCCGCTGGTCGAAGCCGACGCGCCAGAACGCGGTGTTGCCGCTGAGGGAGAGGACGTTGCCGCCTTCGGCCAGGTAGGCGGCGACCGCGTCGCGCATCCGCTGGGTCCAGTACTCGTTGTGGCCCACGATCATCAGCGCCGCGAAGCGGCCGAGCAGGTCCGGGTCGGCGTCGAGTTCCGCGTCGGTGATGCACTCGTAGGCGTAGCCCTCGTGGGCCAGCCACGATTCAGCGAGGCGTTCGGGCCGGACCAGGTGCTGGTGCATGGTCGCGTCGCGGAGGTGGCTGCGGTGCAGGTAAGGCTGGACCCGCGGCAGCGGCATCCGCATGCCAAGGTTGAAGAACGGCCTGCCGCCTACCCCACGGGTGTACGCCGAAGACATCAGGCCAGGGATCGTCACGCCGTCTGCCGGACGGCGCGCGTACGCGGTCCAGGTGAACGTGGCGTACAGCAGCGCTACCGAACCGCGGCGACGAGGGACCGGTCGTACCACGACGAACGGCAGTTCCAGCGGGTCGTCCGCCCCGCCGGTGAGCGTGACGCGGACCAGGTAGGTCCCGCTGCCGGCATCAGCGGGGACGGTGATCTCGGCGGCGGCCGGCCAGCCGCAGTCGACCAGGTCGTCGGAGGCGAAACGGATCGAGCCGCCGCGCGTCGGGTCGGCGTCCGGGTCGTAGCCGGGACGGCCGATCGCCGTGGACGCGGCCGGGCCCGGGATGTTGAGCGTCGGCGTGTTGACCAGGTCGGCGTCGCCAGCATTTCCGCTCAAGTCATGAGCCGTCGATCCGGAGCGCTCGCGGAGCGGCCAGTGGGCGAGCAATGTTTCCCTGGCGACCGGGGGTGCCAGACAGACCGCTCGGTCCTCGGTCAGCGTCACGATCTCGTGGCGGGTCAGTGCGCGGGAGAACACGGTGATGTCGCTGACGTCCGCGTCCAGGAAGTGGTCGGCAAGGCCGCTCTCGGCCGCGGCCGCGACCCGCACGGTGCCGTTGCCGGCGCCCGGCAAAGGGGCCGCCGCCCCCTCCCCCGCGACGTCACCGTCGACCCAGAGGCGAACCCGCTGGCCGTCGGCGGTGAACGCGAGATGCACCCATTCCCCAAGCCGGCCCAGCAGCGACAGACCCGCGAACGTCCACCAGACGCGGTCGTGGTGGCCGCCGTCGCCGAGGTAGCAGCCGGGGTGGCCGTCAGCGTCGATGCCGAGCGCCCAGTGGCAGCGATCCGGATAGTCCATGTCGCTGACGACCGCCGCCCAGCTCGAGGTCTCGACGGTTGGCGGCAAGCGCCAGACGCGCACCCAGGCGGAGACCGTGGCGGGGCGGCTCAAACCGGCACCGACGAGCCCGTACGACCCGGGGTAAACGTCGTGCCGGGCCGCGCCGGGGAATTGGCGGCTGCCCAGCGGGATCTCTTCGAAGCGGTCGGCCGCGTCGTCGGGTCCGGGCCGCAGCAGCGCGCCGCGGCCGAGTCGGCCCACGGCGATCTCGTGCCCCGCCGGTGCGCTGAGATGGACCCGGAGCACGTCACCCGGCCGGACGCCGACCGGGTCCAGGTATCCGGTCAGTCCGGCCACCCGCACCGGCCGGCGGGCCGGAGCGGGTGCGGCCGCCGAGGCCGGCGGTCGCGGCCGCCAAGCGTGCGGGTGAGGCTCGTTGCCTGAGGCTTGAACCACTGTCGTTATGCGGCCAGTTTTGACGGGAAGCCGAACGCGGTGATCAGCGCAGGGTCGCCGAACGAGGTGATGCGTGAGATGCCTGCCGCGGTCGCGGTGAGCACCACGATGCCGTACGGCAGATATGTGCCGTCGTCGCCGCGGTAGTAGGCGGCGACGGCCGGCTCGCCGTTGGCGCTGGTGGGCAGCATCCGCCAGTGGCCCGGCGAACCGATGACGTGCGTCGCCATGTACGGCATGCAGAACTTGATGCCGCTGTACCAGGTGCGCAGCGGCGGCGCCTCGAGTATCGCGTCCTGGCGCAGGAGTCGCTCCAGCCCCGCGGCGTCCGCGTTCTCGAAGGCGGCGATGTACCGGTCGAGGAGCTCGCGATGTTCCGGCTCGGTCAGGTTGGCGACGTGCTCCGCGTCCGGGGCCACCTCGGCGAGCCGCGCGCGGGCCCGCTGGAGCGCGCTCTTGACCGCGACCACCGACATGCCGAGCAGCTCGGCGACCTCGGCGGCCGGCCAGCCGAGCACCTCGCGCAGGATCAGCACTGCGCGCTGGCGCGAAGGGAGGTACTGGAGGCTGGCGATCAGCGCGAGCCGGATGCTGTCCCGCGTGGCGACGATCGTCGCCGGGTCGTTCGTGTCCGAGCTGGCCAGGCGGTCCGGGAAGGGCTGCAGCCAGGGGACGGCGGGGTCGGCGGAGTTCGGCGGGATGGCGGGGTCATCGCTCGGCGCGCCGAGCCCGGATGGCAGCACCCGCCGGCTGTGGTGCTGCAGGGCGGTCAGGCACGTGTTTGTGGCGATGCGGTACAGCCAGGTGCGTACCGAGGATCGCTCCTCGAACGAGTCGAACGAACGCCAGGCGCGCATGAACGTCTCCTGAACCGCGTCTTCGGCGTCGGTCAGGGAGCCGAGCATGCGGTAGCAGTGCGCCAGCAACTCAGGCCGGTACCGCTCCGCACGGCCGGTGAACTCGTCGCTGGCCGGCATCCCCGATTCCTTTTCCAGACGCGCCATGTCTGTCCTGATGACAGAAAGGATCATCATGCGCAAGCTGAGTGTATCTACCCTGGTCACCCTCGACGGTGTCATCCAGGACCCCGGCGGCTTCGGCGAGACCGACCGAGGCGGCTGGGCGAACCCGTACTTCACCGCCCAGGCCCAGCAGGAGGCGCTGGAGCACATGCTGGCCAGCGACTATTTCCTCTTGGGGCGAGTCACGTACGAGCTGCTGCACAAGACGTGGGGCGAGGTCAAGGGCAGCGCCTACCTGGACCGGGTGAACGAGATCCCCAAGCTCGTGGCGTCGACCACGCTGACCGGGTCGCTGCCGTGGCACGCGACCTACGCAGCGTGACGGCTCACCGGGTCACGGTGCGGGGCGAGGTTGGCCCGCCCCGCACCGTCGGCGGACTAGCCCCCGGCGGGGTCCTGCATGCCCAGGGAGAACTGAGCGTTCCCCTGCTCATCGAGCCTCGCGTCGAGGATCTTGTCCTCGAGGTACATCGCGGCCTGCGGCTCGAGGAACACGCGTGCCCCGGCCGACTCGATGACCTGGTCGTTCTCCTGGGGTCCCGTCGTGGCCGTGACCTGGAGCGCGCCCGGGCTTTCCGGTTCTGGTTCGGAAGATGCGATACGCAGGCCCGTCCCTTCGGGCGTCTGCGGGGTGGACGTGACGGACTTGACGACCTCGGCGGCCGCCTCGGTCAAGACCAGCATGTTGGTCACCCTTTGCTTCTCGTCAGCAGAAGGTTCCGAGGCTAGCCGGCGAAATCACGGATTGGTAACCGATTCCGCTACCGGCGATGCCGGTTGCCCAGGGCGCCGGCCAGCCTGGCCGCGACGGCGGCGACGGCGTCGCGGAGCTCCGGACCGCCCTCGACATGGAACGGGATCGGGATCGGGGCCAGCCACTCCCCCGCGTACATCGCCGGGTTGCTGGTGGTGCCGGTCAGGACGCATCGCCGCCCGTCGCCGATGCCCTCGAGCCGGCCCATCGACGGCCGGACACAGCGCGCGACATCGTCGCGGGGAGCATCGAACACGACCCTGGTCTCGTACTCCCAGCCGACCGCCAGATGCTGCTCAAGCAGGTCGACATAATCCACGTCACCGGGTGCGCCGAACCGCTCGTCGCCGTGGGCGACAGACTGAATCCGGTCAATGCGATAGGCGCGGACCGCACCGGCGCGGTGCGAGTGGCACAGCAGATACCAGCGGCCATGCCGTACGACGACGGCCCACGGGTCGACGTCCTCCGCCCACTGGTTGCCCGATTCACTGCGGTAGACGATGCTCGCCCGGCGCTGGGCCGCGACGGCCGCGACCAGTGCGCTCGTCGTCCGGGTGCCCGGGCGGACCGCGCCGCGGTCGGGCGCGGCGGAGGCGAACCGGCGCATGGTGGCGGCCTGCTGGCCGACGTTCTCCGGCAGCGCCCGGATGAGCTTGCCCAAGGCGGCCCCGACCGGATCGTCGGCATCCGCGGCCGCGTGGCTACCGTCGAGGACGGCCATGACCAGGCCAAGCGCTTCGGCGGCACTGAACACCAGCGGCGGCAGCCGGATGCCCCGGCCGACCCGGTAGCCACCGTAAGGCCCCCGGGTCGACTCAACGGGGATCTCGGCCTCCCGCAGCATCGCGACGTACCGCCGCGCGGCCCGTTCGGTGACGCCCAGCTGCGCCGCCAGCTCGCAGGCGGTGAGGCCAGGCTGGGCCTGCAGCAGCCCGAGGACCCGCAACGCTCTGCCGGTGGGGCTAAGGTCGGTTTTCACACAGGCAGCCTAATCAGGAAGCCGAACGTCCGGAACTGCGTCTATCGTCAGGCGACATGGACATTCTGCTGATAGGCGGCCTGTGGCTCGACGGGTCGTCGGTCTGGGACGACGTCGCCGCCCAGCTAGAGGCCCATGGCCACCATGCCCTACCGGTTATCCTGCCGGGCCAGGGCGACGGAAACACGTCGGCGACGCTCGAGGATCAGGTGGCCACGGTGCTCGCGGCCGTCGACGCGGCGGCCGGGAATCCCCTGGTGGTGGGGCACTCCGCCGCCTGCGGCCTGGCGTGGCTCGCCGCCGACGCCCGCTCCGGCAAGGTCGCCAAGGTGGCCCTCATCGGCGGCTTTCCTTCCGGTGACGGCAAACCCTACTTCGAGGGGTTGCCGATCAAGGACGGTGCTTTGCCCTTCCCGGGCTGGACGGAATTCGAGGGGCCGGACTCCGTCGATCTGGACGACGCCGCTAAGGAGGCGTTCGCGTCCGCCGCCATCCCGGTCCCGGCCGGGGTGGTTAACGGGGTGATCAGGCTGACGGACGAGCGCCGGTACGAAGTCCCGGTGGTAGTGATCTGCCCGGAGTTCAGCCCAGCCCAGGCCAGGGAATGGATCGACCACGGCGAAATCCCAGAGCTGGCGAAGAGCAAGAACGTCTCGTTCGCGGACATCGATTCCGGGCACTGGCCCATGATCAGCGCGCCGGCCGAACTCGCGCGCATCTTGGCACGGGCAGCCGAACAGTGAT
>Ga0070714_100003218_pt1 | contig 12153 bp, 10 predicted proteins | sample LARL83metaG_FD_65450 | JGI IMG/M metagenome (GOLD analysis project Ga0070714, IMG submission 65450) | Corn, switchgrass and miscanthus rhizosphere microbial communities from Kellogg Biological Station, Michigan, USA - LAR L8-3 metaG | ecosystem: Host-associated > Plants > Roots > Rhizosphere ... | reverse complement strand
AGGAACAGGACGAGGAACAGCCCGCCCGCCAGGAGGAGCGCGCCGGCTACGTCCACGTGGGCGGAGCGGCCTTCGGGAGTTATGGGCATGGACCGCCAGGCGGTCAGGAAGGCAATAGCGGTGACGAGCAGGCCGAGGCCGTAGGCGGCGCGCACCCCGCCGAACTCGGTGAGCAGGCCGGCGAGGGGGTAGCCGATGCCGACCCCGATGATGGATACCACCGAGATCAGGGCGATGGTGGCCGCGCTGCGGCCTTCGGGGAGATGGTCGCGGGCCACGCCCATCATCAGCGCCGTCAGGCCGAGCCCGATTCCTTGGGCGGCCCGGCCGGCGAGCAGCCACGCGAACGGCAGTGGTAGCACGGTGAGCGCACTGCCGGCGACGACGACCGCCAGCGTGGCGAGAATCGTGGCTCGTCGGTGCGGGCCGGCTCCGAGCCGGCCGAGGACAGGCGTGGCGACCGCGCCGCTCAGCAGCGCGATGGTCAGCGTCCACTGCGCGCTGTCGAGTGAGACGTGGAACGTGGTCGCCACGCTGGTGATGAGCGGTGTCCCGAGGCTGGCGACAGCCGCCACGACCAGGGCGATGAACATCAGCGAGGGGACCAGCAGCCGCGCCTCGGAGTGCTCCCGGGTAGCGCTCACCGGTTGGTCCCGGTCGTGATGTGGCCGGACAGGCCGGGACGGATGCTGACCTCGCCGAGTGACCATCCGGTCACCGCTTCTCCCCTTCTCGGTCTTGGCTGTCGAGTGCTGCGAGATGTTGCAGCGCCGGAAGGGCAGCCATCAGGGCCTCGACCTCGTCGTCAGTGAGTTTGTCGATCAACCGCGCGAACGCCTGGACGCCCGCCTGGCGCCGCGCCCGGACGTAAGACACGCCGGCCTCGGTCAACGACACCAGCGTGACCCGCTTATCGGACGGGTCGCCTCTGCGCTCGACCAGCCCGGATTCCTCCAGCACCCGAACCAGGACGGTCATCGCGGGCTGGGTGACACCCTCAATCACGGCCAGATCGGTGATCCGCCGCGGGCCGGTCCTATCCAGGGTGGCCAGTGTGGCAGCGGACGTGACGGTCAGGTCGCGTGGAGCACGCCTCACGGCCCTGGTAGCTAGCCCGTAGAGGACCGACCCGATCGCAGTGGAAGCATGACGAGTTTGACGGTCCCGGCGGCGAGTGGCGTCTTGACGGCCCATGCTTAGAGCATACAACATTTATATGAATGCTCTATGCATCTCCCAGCCGATGGACGCTGGTGGCGCGGTCTCCTTCACCAGGCCTGCGGCTCGACGAGCCCGTGCCATAGGCACTCGGCTCCAGAGCCCGCGGATGACTGAGGCAGCTGGTGGAGTGCGACTGTCAAAGCTCTGATCCTCTCGCTGCTGTCACGATGTCTTCCAGGTGGTGGATTCCTTCGTGTGCGGCCTGACGCAGCAGCCACGTCACATCGCGTCGCTCGCCCAGGCGACTACAGGAACGCGTCAGCTGGTCCGGCCTGATCGCGGCGGCTACCGAAAGGTAATCCGCGATGTTGTGCTCCAGTGCCTCGATCACCTCCACGGGATCCTGTTCGCTGTAGTGCTGTCGTTCGGCGCGTTCCCGGTTGCGCATCGGTTCCAGCTCAGGGTCCGCCTCGGCCAGCGCGAGCGTGATCCGTAGTCGGTAGACCTCGAAGACGTCCCGGACATGGCACAGGTATTCAAGCGCCGACCAGGTCGACTCGTTCGGACGGCGCCGCAACGCGGCCTCGTCGACGGCCGCGACCGCGTGTCGGTACCGGACGGGCAGGTTGCGGACCAAAGCGATGGCCTGCACCGGCGCGAGGCTGGCGTAGGACAGCTCGCACATTGTGCAGCTGTGGTCTGCCGGCGGAAGCGGCCGGACTGCCTCGAACTCGGCCGCCCACTGCCAGCACCAGTCCAGCAGCGGCTCCAGCGCCGCAAGCGCGGCTTCGCCCAGCCCGGTCAGGGCCACCGCACCGTCGCGGCGTCGAACCAGCCGCGCCTGCGCCAACTCCTGCAGGCGGGTGTTCAGCACGCTGGACGACATGGCATCACACTCGGCCTGCAACTCGCGGAATCCGACCGGCCCCGCACGCAACTCCCACAGAATTCGGAGGGTCCAGCGCCGACCGAACAGGTCCAGGGCGGCCATGACCGGGCGTGACCCGCTTTTCGACCCGCGCGAGGGGTAACCCGGTACGGAAGGACGCGCAACCATGGCCTCTTCACCCACCGATCGCCGAAACGCTTCTCTTTTCGAAGCGGCAGGGTACCGCCTCGACGACATCAAACCGCCGAGTTCCCCGGCCCGGACGACCGGATCGGACGACCGGATCGGCCAGCTTGTTATAGGCAGCCAGCTTCTCAGGGTCTGAAACGGTGCGGTAGACACTGCCCAATAGCCTTGGCCACAGAACCTCCCGTGTTTGAAAGAGCACATATGTACCTGCCGCTCCAGCGGCCGTCCTCGTTGGCCTGCTGACCACCGCGGGTCGCCTTCGTGTCAGCAGCTGAGCTGCGGTAGACGGACGACGCGCGCGATTTCTGCGGCGCCGCCCAGGCGGATCAGGGTGCCGGACGCGCTGCGTTGTGCGCTGGCGATGATCGTGGACGGATGGCCGAGGTGATCGCCCATGTCGACTGCGATACCGGTGACGCCCTGATCCGCGAGATACGCGGCCAGACACGCTGTGCTGTTGGCGTTGGCGACATCCTCGGGGACGCCGATCGACGGGGCGAACATCCGGGCCGCCGCCCGACCGTCCGCGTTCGGGATCGAGTAGGCGTAGCAGCCCAGCAGGCCGTAGCGGTCACAGGCTGCGCGCAGTGCGGCGAAGTCCGGATCGAGCCCGGCCAGCGCGGTGCGCGTTCGCATGGGCAGCAGGAGCCGTGGCCGGCTGGGTGAGGCCACGCACGCACCGTCAGGAAGGGCTTCGCCGGCCATGCCAAGGGCGGTCGCGATCGCCCTAAGTTCGGGTTCCCCTGCGTCCCGCAGGCCGATCGGGCCGGGATCGAACGCGGCCGTCAGCCCATCTCGTTCTCGCCTTGCCCAGCCTTCGAATACGCGGCCGGTGGTGTGGAGCACCGCCCGGTAGTCGGCGCCGCAGTAGCGCAGAGCGAGGAGCGCCAGTGCGGCGACTGTGCCGTGACCGCAGGCGGGCAGCTCGCCTTCGCCCGTGAAGAACCGGAGCCGATACGACGGTCGAGCCGGACCCTCGCCGTCAACCGCGGCGATGAAGACGGCATGCGAGGTGCCTGCCGCGGCGGGGACACGCCGTCGCTCGGCATCAGTGAAGGGCGCGTCGTCGAGAACGGCAGTCGGACTGCCGCCCCGGCCCTGTCGCCGGCAGGCGCCGATGATCGTCACGTCGGGCATGGTGCCGCGCCCATCGTGACCAACATCGTCAGGTCGAGTGCGGGCGCGCTGTGTGTCAGGGCGCCGATCGAGATGAGGTGGACGCCGAGCGCTCATGACGCGGCCGGGTCTTCCACGGTCGTTCCGGTGAAGCGCCGCGTCGGACCGTCGGCGTACTCCGAGACGGCCTTGATGAACCGCTGGAAGTTCTCGCCGGCTCTGTGGAACTCCACGGCCGCCTCGTCCGTGTACGCCTCGTTGAAGTGGAACACCAGCGGGTCGGCGGGGTCGGCGAGGACATCGAACCGCAGGCAGCCCGGCTCGTCGGCCAGCGAGCCCCGGGCGTCTCGCAGGGCCTCGGCGATGAAGTCCTCGCGACGCTCGGCGGGGACGGTGAAGCTGACGGCGAACTGATACATGGTCGACTCCTCAGTCGGGGAAGAGGTCGCCAGCGCGACGAAGTGCTCCGTCCGGCAGCACCTGATCGGCGGCTCAGCCCCAGGAAACCCCACGAGACCCCGGCCGCGCCAATAGCCCCGCGAGGCCAGGACATAGGCTCGGGCCTATCGCCAGAGCAAGGAGCGGCCGTGAACGACCACCGGGGCGTCGAACTTCGCCATCTCCGCTACTTCGTCACCGTCGCCGAGGAGGGCACGATGACGGAGGCCGCACGGGTGCTGCGGATCGCGCAGCCCAGCCTGAGCCAGCAGATCAGCACCCTGGAACGAAGGGTCGGGGCCCCGCTGTTCCACCGCAGGCCCAAGGGGATGGAGCTGACCGAGGGCGGCCGGATCCTGTACGCGAGCGCCAGCCGTGCCCTGGCCGAGATCGATTCGTCGCTGGTGCAGGCGCGTGACGCGCGCCGCTTGGTCCAGGTGGGGGTCTGCGGCAGCGTTCCGGAGCACCTGCTGGCGCGGGTCGAGCGGATCTTCGGCGACGACGGATCCCTGGACGTCGAGTTCGCCGGGGCCGACTCCCAGGAGCAACTCGACCTGCTGCGAACCGGCACCCTGGCCTTCGGGGTGATGCGGGTCTTCCACGCCGTCGAAGGCCTGGCCACGCTGGCCCTGGCTGACGAGCCGCTGGGCGTACTGCTCCGCCCCGACCACCCGCTGGCCGACCACGCAGTCCTGACCTGGGCCGACCTCGCAGGCCAGGAACTCCTGTGGTTCCCCTCCAGGCGCAACCCGCGCTTCGCCAACGACGTCCTGGCCCATCTCGCCGGCCACGGCTGGTCGCCACGCCTGCATATCGTCGACGCGCGCAGTCTAGCCCTGTACCGCCACCACCTCCGCAACAGCCAGAACCTGGTCACCCTCCGAGCCCGGAACGGCTTCACAGCGGACGCGGGGATGGCATGGCGGCCGCTCGCGTCCGACCCGCCGCGCGAACGCTTCATCCTCGCCACGCTCGGCGACAGCCCGTTGGCGGGGCTGCTTGCTCACCCAGGGAGCCGGTCGTCCAACGACGGCGGCACCAGCGGACGCGGTCAGCGTGCGGCAAGCGTGCCGGCCGTCTCTCCCGGCTGCGACTCAGACGCCCTCGCTACAGTGGTCTAGACCACTCCACATCAGGCGACGGCGCCCCCGGCCAACCGGAGGGCCGTGACGGGAGTGCCGTTTCCGAGCCGGCGACGTAGCGCGCTGGCTCGACCGCCCGCGCCCAGTGACTTGGCTCAGCCTGCCACGGCGCAGGTCACCCCCCGTCAGCGGGACTACTCAACCACGCACGCGAGCCATACGGCCGCGGGACCGTCCTCGCGGGGAACAAAGGCCGGCTCACCAGGCAGAAAGCGCGCGATGTCGGCCAGGCCGGCCGCCGGAGGCAGGTCCGCCGCCTCATCGTCCTCGGCCGTCGTACCCAGCGCTTCGGCTGTTTCCTGCAACTTCACGTCCACGTCCGCCCCTTTTCCCTGATGCCCCTCCTTCGCTACCCCGCCTGCGCGGAGCATGCCAGTTCCTGGCGACCGGGCAGGATGCCGCGGGACTGCAAAGCCTTCAGGTCAGCCGCGGCGCGCGGGGCCGAAGCCCCCTCACCACCTGGCAGGCACCGCACGTCGCGCAGGCGCCGAACGCCGGCCGCGCTCTGGCCGGCATTTACGCAGGTGGCGCAGGTTTTCGGCACCCTCAGGCTTTGCGTTCAAGCTTTCCTATGACCATGCATTCCATCCTGAACAATTCTTAATAACCCGTAAAGTGAGCCACACGAAACAATTCTTAATAACCCCGTAAAGTAAGCCTGCCTGAAACAATTCTTAATAGCTACGTAAAGTGAGCCTGCTATTGTGCAGGTGCGTCTCCAATACGAAAGTTCTCTTACCTCGATGGATTCGCCGCATGAGGGGGGCTCGTGGATCTTCGTGAAGAATTGGTGTCGCAGGCGACTGCGCTCACGTTGCCTGAACCATGGTGTTCGTCGAACATTGTGGTTGTGCTGCCGACGTATCAGGAGGCAGCGAATCTGCCAACGATGGTGGCGGCCTTGTTCGACCTTCCGTTGGCGGGCCTGCGGATTCTAGTCGTCGATGACAACTCCCCAGACGGGACGGGGCAGATCGCTGAGGAATTGGCGGACTCGTACGGTCGGCATCGGCTGTGGGTGGTGCACCGGGCAGGCAAGGAGGGTCTGGGCCGGGCGTATGTGGACGGGATGTCCCGGGCGGCAACGGCGGGCGCGGAGTTCGTAGCGCAGATGGACAGTGACATGTCGCATAGTCCGGAGTACCTGCCGCAAATGCTAGGCACATTGCTGTCGGTCGGCGCGGACGTAGTGATCGGGTCGCGGTATGTGATGGGAGCGAGCGTCGGTACGGAATGGCCGTGGTACCGCAAGACCCTATCGAGGTTTGCGAACACGTACGTGCGGCTGCTACTGCGAATGGGAATCCGGGATGTAACTGCGGGATACAAGCTGTGGCGAACCACAGCGCTGGAGGCGGTTGGGCTACAGGCCATCCGGAGCAACGGGTATAGCTTTCAGGTGGAGATGAACTATCGATCCATTCGGCAGGGGCTAAAGATCATCGAACTACCGATCCATTTCTCCGATCGGGCCCAGGGAGAGTCCAAGATGAACATGAAGGTTCAGCTGGAATCCGCCCTCATGCCTTTCAAGCTCAAGCGCTACGCACGACTGTAACTGTACCGCAACGGCGCTATTGCGGTAAAGAATCCGGCGACGCGAAGGTGGGGAGTGTCGACCTCGTTGAAGGCTTTCAATGCGGCTGCTTCGATAATGCTGATCACAAGTGGTTCAGCCGCCAAAGCATTTATGCAGTTGGATTCATCAGCAGCTGCCATGGGGGTTCTCCATGAGCGCTGATCAACAGGAGTCGCCGACCTCAGGGAACCAAAGGCTTATCGCCGGATATCAGGCAGACTCGACCAGCCTGTACGAAGGACAGGATACCAGTACGCAACTAGGCGCCCGAGGGCAACGACAGGATATCGCTGACACGCAGCAGCGAGGACGGTCTCTGCTCGCTTACGTTCCGCGCCTCCGGCTCCCCATGGACAAGCGGCTAATCGCAGTCGAACGGCTAAATGAGAGACCGCCTAGGACTCAACGGACCCGGGCTCGGGCCCTCAGCTGGATGCAGCGTCTGCGGGGGCGCGTTTCACCAACTGCACGGTCGCCGATCGCGCTGCTCCTGGTCCTAAATATGCTGATCGTACTGGCGCTGATAGCTACCGCCAAGCCGTCTTGGACTGCCCATACCAAAATCGTCTTTATCGTCATGGCTTGTGCCGAGGCCCTGCTATTGAAGGGCACCCTTTCCTCATCAAAGCGTACAAATCCCATCTCCGCTGAAAGTTATTCCCTTACGTCTGCAGCGACCAAGACGGATAGGAATGAACATGAGCGCCGCGAAGGCGGCAGCCGCGCTTACCTTCAACAGCTCCAGCACCAGCTCCAGCTGCCACATTCCATAGAAAAGCTTCGTAAGCCAGTCGCGGCAAGCTCGCTCATACTGACAATTGGGTGGATTGGTTATGTGCACCCGGGGCCAGTGCCGATCTTGGGTGTCTTGATCGTCGGGGCGGCAATGCTGTCCACGATGGGGGTGAGTCGGCAGCAAGCGATCACGATGTTGCTGGCCATCGGCACTGCGGTCGCCGCTGTCGACTATATGAGCTGGCGCTTTTCCGTGACGAACTGGCGAGGCTGGTGGCTTGCTCTCCCACTACTCTTCGCCGAGACTCTAGGGGCCGTCCACACACTTGGCTTTCAGGGTACGATCTGGCCTTGGCCGGTGCCAATGAGTGAACCAGACGAGGATCCGACGCGGCACCCGATTTTCATTCTAGTCCCTACCGTGAATGAGGGAGTTGCTACTCTCAAGCCAACTCTCGAAGGGTGCGTTGCGACCCGCGAAAAATATCTTGATCGGTATCCAGATGGACAAGTGACCATTGTTGTCTGCAACGATGGCCGGGTAGCCGGGTACCCGCGCTGGATGGAGATAGAAACACTGGCGCAAGAACTCGGTGTCCGTTGCGTGACGAGAAGCGTCGGTGGTGGTGCCAAGGCAGGCAACATCGAAAATGCACGGCAGGTCTGCCAGATCACACCAGACTCGCTCCTCGTTATTTTTGATGCTGATCAGGTGCCCAATCCGGAATTCCTCATCAAGACCATCCCGCCCTTTGCTGATTCAAAAGTAGGCTGGGTTCAAAGTGGTCAGTATTATGGGAACTTGAATAATCCCGTCTCGCGCTGGGCGGACGACCAGCAATCAATGTTCTACAATCTTCTGTGCCCCGGAAAGGCGGCTCTGAATGCTGCGTTCATCTGCGGGACGAATGTCGTAATTCGCGCCGCCGCACTGGACGAGATCGGCGGGTTGCCGCAGGACTCCGTGACCGAAGACTTCGCCGCCTCGATCGCCCTTCACCCAAGGTGGCGCAGCATCTATCTACCGGACGTCCTCGCCACTGGCCTGGGACCACTCGACATTCCATCATATCTAAAGCAGCAAGGGCGCTGGGCGCTGGGCACCCTGGCTGTGTTCCGCGGTCATTGGCGCGACATCCTGCTTCCGAAGAAGAATGGATTGCGCTTTGCGCAGCGCGTGCAGTACTTCCTGGCGGGCACACATTATCTCTGTGGTTTGCGCGATCTAATCTACCTGCTTGGGCCCATCCTCTTTATCGTAACAGGGGTCCCTGCTGTCCGCACAGCACCGCTGAGCGAGTACCTGCTGCACTTCCTTCCATATTGCGTGCTCGGTATGACAGGATTGTGGTATTCCGCTCAAGGCGTGACAGGCCTGCGCGGAGTAATCATCGGCTTTGGCTCGACTCCGGCACTAATCGGAAGCCTTGTTGCCGTCGTCCTGGGGCGCAGGAAGCCCTTTGCCCTGACATCCAAGGAGGTTCAGGGACGACGGTCGCTCAAGCATCTAGGCATCTATGTGCTCTCCCTATTGCTCTGCATCGTCGCTTTCGTCTGGGCTACGCAGATCAAAGGGAGGCAGGAGACGTCACTGTTCATTAGCATGATGTGGATCATGTATTCAATGCTGCTGCTAGGAAGTTTCCTCTGGTTGGCGCTAATGGACATACGTGTACACCGGAAAGAGGCGGCCGCGATCACCCGCAGGCAAGCGTATTCTTCTAGGCTCCTCATGAAAAGGAACAGCCTCAGGCCAGTGTTGGCCCTCGGATCGGCCGCGCTGCTGGCAAGTCCTGTCCTGCTAGCTGCCCCACTGGCAGCGCTGCCAATTTTTACAAGCACCGCTGGGCAGTTCTCGATCACACGGCAGCAAGTAGATGCGCGATACATTGGAATATCGCTTCCAGTTCAATTGCTGAAAAGTCAGTCGCCGACGCTTGAGCGTGAGCTAAATACCAATTTCTCGATCGTCGGCCGAACGCAGGATATCACTGATCAGTTTGATACAGCCTGGGCGGATAGGCTCGCTGACCAAGGCGCACGCCCATGGATCGTCCTTCAGTTCGGCGATTTCGGCCCCGATCACAAGCCGACGCTGACTGCCGGCCTGCCGGCGATTTTCAACGGTGTGGATGATAGCGCGATCACACGCTGGGCTACTGAGATCCGCGATTTCGGCAAACCGGTCTATCTCACCGTCCTTCTCCAAGCAGACAAGAACTGGTCGGTATCGTCCGGCGTTGCGAATGGGGGAATTCCGGAGGATGTGCCGAAGGCCTGGGCGCACATACAATCAATCTTCCATACTGTCGGGGCAAACAACGTGGCATGGGTATGGGCCCCGGCTGATCCTCTGCATGATCGGCAATTCGCGCCACCTCTGTCCACCATCAATGTGGTCCTGCAAGACTTCATTAACTACGCTGGAACTCGGTGGCGAGATCCGGAGAAGGCGCTGCGCAGCCTTGTCCTGCGGTACCCAGGGAAACCATTGTTCATTGAGGTTAGCGTCTCCGGAACAGCCGCCGAGAAGACCGCATGGCTCAGGCGCCTTGAACGGGCAGTCGATGCATGCCCTCAGGTCTATGCTCTCCTCTACCACCAGGGCGGACCGGCACTCAATCCCACCCCAGCACAAGCGCGCAGTTGGTCGTTGGCATCCGATCCTGAGTCGCTGGCCACGTGGAAGGATATCGTGAACAAGCTCCACGGGGCGGGAGTCGCTCGTGGCAACTTACGCCGAACCGCGTATCGTCGTGACGCCGGGCCGCACGACGGCCCGCCGCATCTCGTGGCCTTGGCCGCTGATACTTGTTCTCGGCCTGCAGACCGTGGTTTCCCTCATCACATTGCATAACACAGCCTTTCAGGATGAGGCACTTTACCTATATGCCGGCCGGCAGATCCTTCACCAATGGAACGGCGGTCCTGCCCCCCTCGATAACTATGCATCTTATTTCTCTGGTTACCCATATCTTTACCCGGTCGTCGGCGGGTTCCTGGACATAGCCGGCGGGTTGGAACTAGCGCGCGACTTCAGCCTCGCTTGTATGCTGGGTGTGACTGGAATCGTTTACTGGATAACGGGTAAGCTCTTCCACCGGCCCGCGGCAATCTTCGCCTCCGCCGCCTATGCATCAACCGGCGCAGTCCTCTTCGTCGGACGCTTGGCCACTTACGACGCCATGTGTCTTTTCCTCATCGCGCTGGCAGCGGCTTTTTCGGTCCACGTCAGCATGAGCAAGCGTCCTTGGATTGCCCTTGCAATCGGGCCGGTGCTAGCCTCCGCTATCTTGGCGAAATATGCCGCCCTGTTGTTCGTTTTGCCAGTGCTCGGTCTGCTGGCCTTCTTGAGCTTCGCTTTCGTCGTGTGGTGGCGGGCTTTGACGCGTCTCTTCCTGGCCCTTGGGAGCTTCGCTATCAGCCTGGGCATCGCTTACCACACTCTTAATAAGGAGGCCCTTCAAGGCATTACTAGTACTACTACGAGTCGCGCAGTTCCGCTGAGAGCGCCGCGGGCTGACCTGTTCACTCATGTGCTGCAGATGGGTGGCGCAATTTACCTTATTGCATTCGTGGGCCTCCTTCTGCTCCTTCGGCTCCATTGGCGCTATGGCCTGCTCGCGGGGCTCCTGTTCGCCTCATCGTGGCTTGCGCCCGTCTATCACATCTATAAGCAGGAACCGGTTTCACTCGACAAGCACATCGCATACGGGCTGTTCTTTGTCATGCCACTGGCTGGCTACGCGCTGGCATGGGTGTCAGGGTGCGAGCGGCAGCCGTTCTTCAGCTTTACCCGCGGCTACTGGCTAGCCGGGGTTGCCGCCGTAATCGCAGTCTTGGCAGTGGGCTTGACTCAATCTCGCACGCTCTACGCGGATTGGGCCAATACATCAGGATTGAGTTATGGGCTGGCGGCCCAAGTGCGTGACGGATCGGGAAGGATTCTGGCCGAGGATATCGAAGTGGCTCGCTACGACGCGATGGATGTCACCGAGCCCTGGCAATGGGGGAGTTTGTATTATCCCTATTATGTTGACCGCGCAGGCCAACATCTGGACGGGAATCCCGCGTTTGCCCAGGCGATTAAGGATCGTTATTATAACTGGGTAGAACTGAGTTTCAACTATCTCCCGCAGCAGGCATACTTTGTTGCCGGTCAGATGGCGGCGACAAGAAACTACGACTTGGTCGCCGTGATTCCTTTTGCTAACTCTTACGGAAAGGGTCATTTCTACCTGTGGCGAAGCGCCCCCGCAGCAGGCCATGGCGATTTCAAGAGCCTGGCGCAGCTGAAGACGAACTCCTGGCCATGAACCCCCAGACTCCTGGCATCGGATGACTGCGAAGAGTCGATAGGAGACACGGACGGCCGGCTTGGCTACTCGTTCCGTTGAGAACCGTCGCAGGCGGCAGCCCTGGCTACGCCTTAAGATGCTAGTGACATTCCTAGCCGTGACGGCGATCACAGGTTCCCTGCTCCTGGTCAGCGAGGTGAGCGCCATTGATACTAGCCCGAGCAGCAGTGACCCTCTCGCGGATATGCAGATGTTCGTCGATCCGCACAGCCCAGCGGCCCAGGCTGCGGGGTCCCTTGACCGTTCGGACCCGGCAGCTGCCAGGCTACTGCGAAAGATCGCCGGTCAACCCGTCGGAATTTGGTTCGGCAACTGGTCAAATAGCCAAGTAAGCTCAGCCGTCCGAACCGTGATGAGCGATGCTGCCGCCTATCACTCCGTGCCGCTGCTGGTGCTCTACGCGTTTCCCAGTCGCGGCTGTACGGGCACGGTTACGGGAGCCTCGGCTGGAGCGGCAGTTTATGAGCACTGGATCGGCCAGGTAGTGGCGGGGATCGGGACGGGCATGGCAGTGGTGATCCTGGAGCCCGATGCGCTTGCTGAGTA
>Ga0070714_100003217_pt1 | contig 12153 bp, 11 predicted proteins | sample LARL83metaG_FD_65450 | JGI IMG/M metagenome (GOLD analysis project Ga0070714, IMG submission 65450) | Corn, switchgrass and miscanthus rhizosphere microbial communities from Kellogg Biological Station, Michigan, USA - LAR L8-3 metaG | ecosystem: Host-associated > Plants > Roots > Rhizosphere ... | reverse complement strand
GGCTGGCTGCGCGCCTTCCACGCGGTGGTGCCGCCGCTGGTCCGCGAGTTCGGCCCCGACATCCTGGTGACCCAGGGCGGCTGCGACTCGCACATCGAGGACCCGCTGGCCCACCTGATGCTGACCGTGGACGGCCAGCGGGCGGCGCAGCTCGCGCTGCACGAGCTGGCGCACGAGGTGTGCGGCGGGAAGTGGCTGGCCACCGGCGGTGGCGGCTACGCGGTCGTGGACGTGGTGCCGCGCACCTGGAGCCATCTGCTGTCCATCGTGGCCGGGGCGCCGCTGGACCCGGCGACGCCGACCCCGGAGGACTGGCGCGAGCACGTCCGGATCCGGATGGGCCGGACCCCGCCGTACCGGCTCACCGACGGACGCACCCCGGACTACCGGGACTGGTCGGAGGGCTACGACCCGTCGAGCTGGCTGGACCGGGCGATCCACGCCACCAGGGAGGCGACGTTCCCGCTCAACGGTCTGGACTACCTGCCCTGACCGGCAGGCTGAGCCGGTCTGGGGTCGGCCGGGATCGGGTACTGTCGATTCGACACGCTGGTCCCTAGAGTAAAAACCCGGACAAACATGTCACCCCTTCCTCAGTAGTCACTCTAGGCTCTATCCTCACGAAAGCACATACGTAAGGTCTCCGGTGGGGAAGCCGGAGGGCGGATGTGCGGCGAAAGTGCGGTGCATCATGGCCTCATCCAGCTCCGGGGACATCTCGGAGGCGAAGTTCCTCACTGTGGCGGAGGTCGCCACGGTCATGCGCGTGTCGAAGATGACCGTCTACCGGCTCGTGCACTCCGGTGAGCTGCCGGCGGTCCGCGTCGGTCGCTCGTTCCGGGTCCCCGAGGACGCGGTGAACGACTACCTGCGGCGGAGCTTCTTCCAGACCGGCTGACCCGGTCGCGCAGTTCGAAGACACCACGGTGGCGGTCCCCGGTCGGGGGCCGCCACTGTCGTTTGTAGCGCGTCGTTGTTGGGGAGGGGCCCGAACTCGGCCTGTGCGGACTTGGGGCCCCTCCCGGCGCGGCGACGGGGGCCCGAACTCGGCCTGTGCGGACTTGCGGCCCCTCCGACCCCGGGGGTCGGCTGGTCAGAAGTGCATGAAGTCCGCGGCGGTGACCCAGCGGCCGTACCGGTCCGGGTAGCTGCCGATGCCGATCCGGCGCGCGTGCGGGGACAGCAGCACCGCGCGGTGCTCGGGGGAGTGCATCCACAGGTACACCAGCCGGCGCGGGGTGATCGACCCGCGGCCGAGCGTCTCGCCCGCGTAGTAGGCGTCGCACTTGACCAGGATCCGCATCAGGTGCTGGTGGTAGAACTCGTCCTTGAGGGCCAGGTGCTTGCTCCACCGGTCGGCCACCCGGTCGGTGCAGGCCGCGAAGTGCACCCGGTTCAGGCCGTGCTCGCTGCGCATCCGGTTGATCCAGAACTTCACGCGGCGCTGGTAGAGGGTCGGCGCCATGGCCGGACTGCCCTGGTAGGCGGTGATCGTCGCGGCCGTGGGTCTGACCGCGGTGGCGCCGCCGAGGACGCCGGACACGCTCAGCAGTACGACGACCAGGGGGCCTGAGAAACGCCGCGGTGCATGCCGGGGGTCCCGGGCATGGCGTGGGCGCTCTCGCGCGGCACGATGTTTGCTCATCTCCAAGGCCCCTCCCAAGGCCTCAAGACGGTTCACGTGAACCAGCTCTCATCATGCAGCCTATGGGGTGACTCGTGGTGACAATGGGAAAATTGACGCAAGCGGGGCCGCAGCGGCGCAGTGGACCGGATTCGTGGCGAACCCGCCCCGCCGGTTAGGCTTGGCCCTCCCGACGTGTGTGCGTCGGGTCGATCTTCGAAAGGTCTGTCTGTGGGTTCTGTCATCAAGAAGCGTCGGAAGCGCATGGCGAAGAAGAAGCACCGCAAGCTGCTGAAGAAGACGCGTATCCAGCGCCGTCGTCAGGGCAAGTAGCCGCACGCCCATCCGCGCGGGGGCAGACAGGGGGCACAGACAGTGGGCCGCGTCGTGGTCGTCACCGGGGTCTCGCGGGAACCCGGGGGCCGCATCGCGCGCCTGCTGGCCGCCGATCCCGGCGTGGACCGGGTCGTCGGCGTCGACGTGGTCCCGCCGCGCGGTGACCCGGGCGAGGTCCGCTTCGTCCGCGCCGACATCCGCAACCCGGTCATCGCCAAGCTGATCGCCCGCGAGCACGTCGACACCGTCGTTCACCTCGGCCTGGTGGCCACGCCGCTGGAGGGCGGCGGACGCTCCTCGATGAAGGAGCTCAACGTGATCGGCACCATGCAGCTGCTGGCGGCCTGCCAGAAGGCGACCAGCGTGGAGCGGCTGGTGGTCCGGTCCTCCACCGTGGTCTACGGCTCCTCGCCCCGGGACCCGGCGATGTTCTCCGAGGAGATGGCCGCCAAGCGCACCCCCCGGTCCGGGTTCGGCCGGGACATGGTGGAGGTGGAGGGCTACGTCCGTGGCTTCGTCCGGCGCCGCCCCGACGTCTCGGTCACCCTGCTGCGGGTCGCCAGCGTGGTCGGTCCGCACACCCGCAGCCCGCTCACGGAGTACCTCCGGCTGCCGGTGATCCCGACCGTGCTCGGCTTCGACCCCCGGCTGCAGCTGCTGCACGAGGCCGACCTGCTGTCCGTCGTACGCCATGCCACGCTGGACGGCGTGCACGGCACCTTCAACGTCGCCGGGGACGGCATCGTGATGCTCTCCCAGGCGGCCCGACGCCTCGGGCGGCCCACCGCGCCGGTCCCGGGCATGACCCTGGGAGCCGTGACCGCGGCGCTGCGCCGCGCCGGCGCAGACTTCCCGACCGACCAGGCGGCCTTCCTCACCTACGGTCGGGGCGTGGACACCCGGCGGATGCGGGAGGTGCTCGGGTTCGAGCCGCAGCACACCACGGCGTCCGCGCTCGCCGACTTCGCCTCGTCGGTGCCGGCCGGGGTGGCCGCGCCGAGCCGGGTCAGCGGGCTGGAGGACACGCTGCTGGGCGCCCTGGGAGTGCGCCGTGGCTGAGGTGCGGGCGCTGCCCGTGGACGGCGACCCGGAGCCGGTGGACTGGCAGGCGCTGCTGGTGGGAGCCGCCGAGGAGGTGCTGGGCCCGGACTGGGAGCCCCGGCTGGCCGAGCTGCTTGCGTTCCTGCGGCGCCGGCTCACCGGCGACTACGCCGTCGACGAGTACGGCTTCGACCGCGAGCTCACCGAGCGGTTCTTCCTCGCCGCGGCCCGCCCGTTGGTGCACCGGTGGTTCCGCGTCGAGGTGCGCGGCATCGAGAACCTGCCGGAGGACGGCGGCGCGCTGGTGGTGTCCAACCACTCCGGGACGCTGCCTCTCGACGGCCTGGTCACCGGGGCGGTGATCCACGAGCACACCGGCCGGCACCTGCGGCCCCTCGGGGCCGACCTGGTGTTCCGGCTGCCGTTCATCGGCAGGCTGGCCCGGCGGAGCGGGGCCACCCTGGCCTGTCCCGACGACGCCGAGCGGATGCTGCGGGGCGGCGAGCTGGTGGGCGTGTGGCCGGAAGGGTTCAAGGGCATCGGCAAGCCGTTCGCCGAGCGCTACAAGCTGCAGCGGTTCGGCCGCGGCGGGTTCGTGGCGGCGGCGCTGCGCACCGGGGTGCCGATCGTGCCGTGCTCGGTGGTCGGCGCCGAGGAGATCTATCCGTTGGTCGGCAACCTGCCCTCGCTGGCGAGGCTGCTCGGCATCCCCTACGTGCCGGTCACCCCGTTCTTCCCGCTGCTCGGCCCGCTCGGGCTGATCCCACTGCCGTCGAAGTGGCTGATCGAGTTCGGCGAGCCGGTGCGTACCGACTCCTACGAGCCGGGGGCGGCCGACGACCCGATGCTGGTGTTCAACGTGACCGACCAGGTGCGCGACACGATCCAGCAGACGCTCTACTCGCTGCTGGGGCAACGCCGCTCGGTGTTCGGCTGACCCGGTGCCGGCGCGAGCGCCGGTGCAACGGCTCAGGGCAGCAGGCTGTCCGGGGACTGCAGGTCGGGCAGCAGCGTGGAGACCGCGCCGCCGAGGCTGCCGGTCAGCCCGCCATCCCCGCCGTTGGTGGTCTGGTTCAGGGTGCCGTCCAAGGTGCCCTTCAGGGTGCCGGTCAGGCCGTCCGTCGGCGTGGGGGTCTGCGGGAGCAGGCTGGGCAGTCCGGTCGGCGCCGGGGTGCCCGGCTGGTCCGGGGTCGGCGCCGGGGCGGTCGGCGCCGGGGCGGTCGGCGAGGTGGCGGACGGACCGGTCCCCGCGCCCGCGTCGCTGCGGGTGCGGGGTTCCTGAGTGCCCTGCCGGCCGTCCCGGGTCGGGGCAGCCCGGGGGGCGGGCACCACCACGGGATGGCTGTTGTCCAGCGGCGCCGACCCGGCCTTGTGCAGCGCCTGCTGCACCTCCGCGCGAGTGAGCAGCAGCGCCGGCACCTGCAGCGCGGGAAGCCGCGCGGCGCAGGTGGGGCAGAGCCGGGAGGCATGCTCGTCGAGGTCACGGAGCAGCACCGCGGAGCCGGCGAACCGGGCCTGGGTCGCCTCCGGCGCCTTCCGGGACAGCGCCGAGAGCCGGTGCAGGCTGTCCGCGGCGAACCGGCGGACGGCGGTGGCGTCGGCGGCGTCGCCGGTGCTGCGGAAGCTGGCGAGCAGGAGCCCAGCACCGTCGCGCGCCTCGGAGTCGAAGTCGGACAGCGTGCTGGAGATCTCCAGGCTGTTCGTGGGCTGCTCGCCGAGGAGCCCGCCGACCTCGTCCAGTCGACCGGTGGCCTGGCCGAGCAGCGCGCGGCCCTTGCCCGCGGGAGTGGATGCGATCTCGGTCTGGGCCTGCTCGATGCCGCGCTTGATGGGGTAGAGCGCCTGGCCGGGCAGCGCGGTCTGCGCCGCGGTGGCCACGCTCGCCGTACCTCCGATGAGCAGGACCGCCGTGGCGGCCGCCACCAGCCGCCGCTCCCGCGCACCCTTGGGCCGCGGGGGCACCCGCAGCTTCTGGACCTCCGGGCCGAGGAGCGTCTGCGCCTGCTCCATCAGCCGGGCGCGGAGGTCGGCGGTGTGCTCGGTGCGGGGCTGCACCGGCTCCACGGAGCCCAGTGCGGTGGCCACGCCCACCAGCGTCCGGACCTCGGCGGAGACCGGCGTCCCGGCAGGCAGCCCGCCGTCGAGCGCGGCAGCCAGCTCCTCGGCACGCCTGCGGCCCGGCGTCAGCCGGCCGAAGGGGGCCCTTCCGGGGGCGGTCATCGGTGTGGTCCTGTCTCGAGCTGGGGGCGCCGCGGCGCTGCTACCGGAACCAACGAGTCTCCGGCAGCGGAGGTTACGGCCGCGGTCATCGCAGCCCCTCCGGCAGCAGCTTGGCCAGGTTGCGCACCGCACGCAGCTGCAGCTGCTTGACGGCCCCCTCGCTGCGGTCGAGCAGCGCCGCGGTCTCGGCGATGGAGCGCCCCTGCAGGAACCGCAGGATCAAGCACTCCTGCTGCTCGGGAGGCAGCTCGTGCAGCGCCTCGAGCAGGACCTCGTTGGTCAGCGCCTCGAGCACGGCGTTCTCCGGCCCCTCGGCGGCCGCGTCGTGGGCGGACATGTCCTCGGTGGCGTACTCCAGCCGCGTCCGGCCCGCCTTGTAGTGGTCGGTGGTCAGGTTCCGGGCGATCGTGGTGAGCCAGGCCCCGAAGTCCTTGCCCTGCCACCGGAAGCTGCTCATGCCACGCAGCGCCCGGAAGAAGGTCTCCGCCGTGAGGTCTTCGGCCACCGCGACCGAGCCCACCCGGTAGTAGACGAACCGGTACACCGACGTGTGGTAGTGGTCGTAGAGCAGCCCGAACGCCTCGGTGTCCCCGCCGCGGGCCAGCTCGACGAGCCCGATCAGCCGGTCGGCCTCCGCTGGGTCGGTCTCCGAGGAGCAGCGCTGGTCGCTGCCGCCCGGGGAGCCGGGTCCGGGGGCGGGCCGGGCGTCGGGATGGAAGTCGACCGCCTCGGAGAGCAACCACCGGGCGTGGCCGGCGGCGGTCGCGGGCAGGGCCTGCGGGGCGAGCACCCAGGCCACGGCCAACCGCAGGGTCTGCAGACCCCTGCGCAGGTCGGCGTCGGCCGCGGTCATCACACTCCCTTCCCGGCCGCAGGCCGGGCTCCCAGGACACCAGATTAGGTGGCTCGTGATGGTTTGTGAACCCGTGGGTAACTTCTCCGGTCAGCCCAGCCGGCGGCGCAGTGCCATGCCGGCGGTCACCGCACCGGTGGCCGCGCCGGCGAGCGCCGCGGTGGCCAGGCCCAGCCGGGCGGCCTTCCGGCCGGTGCGGTAGTCGCGCACCCGCCAGCCGTGCGCCCGGGCGTGCGACAGGAGCCGGGAGTCGGGGTTGATCACGCACGGGTCGCCGACCAGCGAGAGCATCGGCAGGTCGTTGTAGGAGTCGGAGTACGCCGCGCAACGGGCCAGGTCCAGGCCCTCCCGCCCGGCGAGCATCCGGACCGCCTCCGCCTTGGCCGGTCCGTGCAGCATCTCTCCGACCAGTCGGCCGGTGTAGACGCCGTCGACGTGCTCAGAGACGGTGCCGAGCGCGCCGGTCAGCCCGAGCCGTTGCGCGATGATCGCGGCGACCTCGACCGGCGCGGCGGTGACCAGCCACACCCGCTGGCCCTGGGCGAGGTGCAGCTGGGCGAGCGCCCGGGTGCCCGGCCAGATCCGCTCGGCCATGACCTCCTCGAAGATCTCCTCGGCCAGGCCTTGCAGCTCCTCGACCCGGTGGCCCTCGATGAACGCCAGCGCGGACGCGCGGGCCTCGGCCACGTGGGCCGGGTCCTCCACCCCGGCCACCCGGAAGTACAGCTGCTTCCAGGCCGCGGCGAGGATGACCCGGGTGGAGAAGAACTTCCGGCGGTAGAGCCCCCGCGCCAGGTGGAACAGCGACGCGCCCTGCAGGACGGTGTTGTCGACGTCGAAGAAGGCCGCGGCGGTCGGGTCGGGAGGCGTGTCCAGGGAGGACTCCACCTCCGCGGCAGCCGCGGACGCCTCACCCGCCAGCGTGGCCTGGCCGCGCCGGCTTCTGGTCCGCCCGGGCCCTCCGGTCCGGTGGCTCGGCGCCGCGCTCACGATGCAAACCCTAGTGCGCGGTGTGCCAAAATCCGGGTTGTGACCGACAACCTCGCCGAGCTGCTGGCCGGGGCGGCCGAGCAACGCCCCGACCAGGTAGCGCTGGTCGAGCCCGCGACCGGGCGCCGGGTCACCTGGGCCGAGCTGGACCGCGAGGTGGACCGAGTGGCCCGCGGGCTGGCCGAGCTGGGGCTGGTCGCCGGCTACCGGGTCGTGCTCGCCATGACCAACCGGATCGAGCTGGTCACCTGCTACCTGGCGGTGCTGCGGTCCCGGCTGGTCGCCGTCCCGGTGAACCCGCGGGCGGCCACCGGCGAGCTGGTCAGGATGCTCGCCGACTGCGGCGGCCGGCTGGTGATCGCCGGGCCGACCACCCTGGCCACGGTGCGGCAGGCGGTCGCCGGTCTGGAGGACGCGTTGACCGGGGCCGCCCCGGAGCTGCGGGAGCGCACGCCGGTGCCCCGCGTGGCGGTGCTCGGCGCCCACCCGTTGCCCGGTGAGACGACGTACGACGCCCTGGTCGCCGAGCACTCGCCGTCGATCACCGCCGCGGGCGACCCGGAGTCGCTGGCCGTCCTGCTCTACACCGGCGGCACCTCCGGCGTGCCGCGCGCCGCGATGCTCAGCCACCGGGCGCTGCTGGCCAACATCGAGCAGGTCGCCGCGGTGACGCCGCCGATGCTGACGCGCGAGGACGTGGTGCTCGGGGTGCTGCCGCTGTTCCACGTGTACGCCCTCAACGCGGTGCTCGGGCAGGTGCTTCGGCAGCAGGCCACCCTGGTGGTGGTGGACGGCTTCGACGCCGAAGGCACCCTAAAGGTCATCGAGGACGAGTCGGTCACCGTGCTGCCGCTGGCCCCGCCGGTGTTCGCGCACTGGGCCCGCGTCGACGACCTGGCCGCCCGGCTGGCCGGCGTCCGGCTGTGCCTGTCCGGCTCCGCGCCGCTGGCTCCCGGCCCGGTGGCGGCGTTCACCGCCCGCACCGGCATCCCGGTGCACCAGGGCTACGGGCTCACCGAGGCGGCGCCGGTGGTCACCTCGACGCTGTGCAGCCGAGAGCCGAAACCCGGCTCGGTGGGCGCGCCGCTGCCCGGGGTGTCGGTGCGACTGCTCGACGCCACCGGACGCCCGGTGGAACCGGGAGACCCCGGCGAGATCCACGTCGCCGGGGACAACCTGTTCTCCGGCTACTGGCCCGACGCGGACGGCGCGCCGGCGGACGGCTGGCTGGCCACCGGGGACGTCGGGTTCCAGGACCCGGACGGTGACCTGTGCCTGGTCGACCGCGTCAAGGACCTGGTCATCGTCTCCGGGTTCAACGTCTACCCCAGCGAGGTCGAGGAGGTGCTCCGGGAGGTGCACGCGGTCGCCGACGCGGCCGTGGTCGGAGTCCCGGACGAGCGCACCGGTGAGGCCGTGGTCGCCTACGTCACCCGCAGCCCGGCCTCGTCGCTGACCGACGCCGAGATCGCGGAGGCGGTCCGCGAGTACTGCGGCTCCCGGTTGGCACGGTTCAAGCAGCCGGCCGCGGTGCACGTGGTGGCCGACCTGCCGCACACCGTCAGCGGCGAGGTGTCGCGCAGCCGGATCCGGCAGCGCGGCCGCCGCCGGATCGCGGGGCTGCTGGAATGAGCGGCCCCCGCGTCCTGCTGTACTCCCGGCCCGGCTGCCACCTCTGCGACGACGCCCGGCGGGTCATCGTGACGGTGTGCGCCGAGCTGGGGGAGGAGTTCACCGAGGTGGACATCACCACGTCCCCGGAGCTGGTCCACAGGTACGGCGAGCAGATCCCGGTGACCCTCGTCGACGGCCGGCAGCACGACTTCTGGAGGGTGGACCCGGCTCGGCTGCGGGCCGCGCTCGGCTGATCCGGCATGCCGCGTCGAGCCCGCCGGCCGGGGTCGGTTCGCAGTGACGCGGGTCACGTGTGATAACGCGGCCCCCGGCTCAGTTTGTTCTCACGTTCACAAACTCCTACAGTGATTCTCGCCGTCGGGCCCCGGCTCCGAGAGACGGGCAGGCGATCCGGCTCGGCGTACAGGAGAATCGTGACCCCAGCACGCAGCACGCGACATGGCACTCCGGATGAGGAAGTGCCGGGCACGTCGACCGCAAAGGCCCCGGAGCGGGGGATTCCCGAGGCCACCGTCGCCCGGCTGCCGGTCTACCTGCGGGCGCTGATCGCGCTGTCGGAGCGTGGCGTGGACACCTGCTCCAGCGAGAGCCTGGCCACCGCCGCCGGCGTGAACAGCGCCAAGCTCCGCAAGGACCTGTCTTACCTCGGGTCGTACGGCACCCGCGGGGTCGGCTACGACGTGGAGTACCTGCGCTACCAGATCGCCCGCGAGATCGGCGTGACGCAGGACTGGCCGGTGATCATCGTGGGTATCGGAAACCTGGGGCACGCCCTGGCGAGGTACTCCGGCTTCACCTCCCGCGGCTTCCGGATCGTGGCGCTGCTGGACAACGACCCGGCCCGCCACGGCGAGCGGCTCGGCGAGCTCGAGATCCGGGGGTACGACGAGCTCGAGGCGCTGGTGCACCACCACGACATCGCCATCGGGGTGATCGCCACTCCGGCGGACGCCGCCCAGGCAGTGTGCGACCGGCTGGTGGCGGCGGGGGTCACCAGCATCTTGAACTTCGCACCGACCGTGCTGACCGTCCCGGAGGGAGTCGACGTCCGCAAGGTGGACCTGTCCATCGAGCTGCAGATCCTGGCCTACCACGAGCAGCGCAAGGCGCTCGCGCTGCGCGACGGCGCGCCGATGGGGGTCGCCGTCGAAGCCATGGTCGACGGCGGCGTGAACGGGGTCGGCGCGGTCGAGGCGGCCGTGCAGCGCGCGGTCACCCGGAAGGTCGTCGGAGCATGAGCGTCCTGATCGTCGGCGTCTCGCACAAGTCCGCTCCGGTGTCCGTGCTGGAGCGGCTCGCCCTGGACGAGGAGGCCGCCGAGAAGCTGGCCCACCAGGTGATGACCTGCGACCACGTCCAGGAGACGACCGTGCTGGCCACCTGCAACCGCATCGAGGTCTACGCGGAGGTGGACCGGTTCCACGGCAGCGTCGAGCAGCTGTCCCGGCTGCTGTGCGAGCGGGCCGGTGAGCGGCCGGAGGAGATCGTCCCGCACCTGTACGTCCACTACGACGACGGCGCGGTCTCGCACCTCTTCCACGTGACTGCCGGGCTGGACTCGATGGTGCTCGGCGAGGGACAAGTGCTCGGCCAGGTCCGCAACGCGCTGCGCCTCGGCCAGGAGTGGGGCACCATCGGCTCGGCGCTGAACGTGCTGTTCCAGCAGGCGCTCCGAGTCGGCAAGCGGGTGCACGCCGAGACCGACATCGACCGCACCGCACCGTCGCTGGTGTCGGCGGCGGTGAGCAGCGCCGAGGCGCACGTCGGCTCGATCGCCGGCACCCGCGTCGTCGTGGTCGGCGCCGGCGCGATGGCCTCGCTCTCCGTGGTCAACCTGGCCCGGCTCGGCGCCCGCGACATCGTGGTCGCCAACCGCACCCCGGAGCGGGCCCAGCGCCTGGCTGAGGAGTACGGCGTGCGCACGATCCGGCTCGACGAGGTGGACCGGGAGCTGCCGGGCGCCGACGTGCTGGTGTCCTGCACCGGCGCGACCGGCGTGGTGCTGCCGCTGCACCGGATCGCCGAAGCACGGGCCGGTGCCGGCGCCGACCTGCCGATGGCCGTGGTGGACCTGGCTCTGCCGCACGACGTCGACCCGACGGTCGCCGACCTGCCGGGGGTGAAGCTGATCGGGCTGGCACGGCTGGCCGAGGAGCTCACCGAGGCCGACGGTGCGGCCGGCCTGACCGCGGTGCGCGAGATCGTCTCCCAGGAGATCGCCGCCTTCGTCGCCGCCCGGCACACCGCGAGCGTCACCCCGACGGTCATCGCGCTGCGCACCATGGCCACCGGGGTCGTGGAGGGCGAGATGGACCGGCTGCTGTCCCGGCTCCCGGACCTGGACCCGCAGATCCGTGCCGAGGTCGAGCTGGCCGTCCGACGGGTGGCCGACAAGCTGCTGCACCAGCCGACGGTGCGGGTCAAGGAGCTGGCCAACCAGTCCGGAGCGGTCTCCTACGCGACCGCGCTCGCCGAGCTGTTCTCGCTGGACCCCGAGGCGGTCGACGCGGTGACCCGAGCCGAAGGGGTGGCGCCATGACCGCTCCGATCCGGGTCGGCACCCGGGCGTCCCTGCTGGCGCGCACGCAGAGCGGGTTGGTCGCGGACGGGCTCCGCGAGGCGCTCGGCCGCGACGTCGCTCTCGTCGAGGTCAGCACCGAAGGCGATCGCAGCTCCGCGCCGCTGGCCTCGCTCGGTGGAGCCGGGGTGTTCGTTGGCGCGCTGCGGCAGGCGCTGCTGCGCGGTGACGTCGACGTCGCGGTGCACTCGCTGAAGGACCTGCCGACCGCCGACGAGGACGGCATCGTGCTGGCCGCGGTCCCCGGGCGCGAGGACCCCCGCGACGTGGTGGTGGCCCGGGACGGGCTGACCCTGGGCGAGCTCCCGGCCGGTGCCCGGGTCGGCACCGGCTCGCTGCGTCGAGCCGCGCAGCTGCGGGCGCTCGGGCTCGGGCTGGACGTCGTCGGGCTGCGCGGCAACGTGGACACCCGGATCGGGAAGGTCACCGGGGGTGAGCTTGACGCGGTGCTGCTGGCCCGGGCCGGCCTGGCGCGCATCGGCCGGCTCGACGAGGTGACCGAGGTGCTCGACCCGATCCAGATGCTGCCGGCGCCCGGACAGGGCGCGCTGGCGGTGGAGTGCCGCTCCGGCGACCCGCTCGCCGAGCAGGTGCGCGCCGCGGCGGACGACCCGCGGACCCGGGCCGCGGTGACCGCCGAGCGGGTGCTGCTCGCCGAGCTCGAGGCGGGCTGCTCCGCGCCGGTCGGCGCGCTGGCTGAGGTCGCCGACGGTGAGCACGGCGAGGAGCTGTGGTTGAGCGCGGTGGTGCTGTCCGTCGACGGCATGGTCGCGATCCGCCGCTCCGGGTCGGCCGGCGTGGACGCCGCCGCGCAGCTGGGCCGGGCACTGGCCGCCCAGATGCTCGACGAAGGCGCCGGGTCGCTGCTCGGGGAGC
>Ga0070714_100003216_pt1 | contig 12153 bp, 11 predicted proteins | sample LARL83metaG_FD_65450 | JGI IMG/M metagenome (GOLD analysis project Ga0070714, IMG submission 65450) | Corn, switchgrass and miscanthus rhizosphere microbial communities from Kellogg Biological Station, Michigan, USA - LAR L8-3 metaG | ecosystem: Host-associated > Plants > Roots > Rhizosphere ... | reverse complement strand
CCGGCAGACGAATGCCTAATTACCGCTGGCGTGTCGGAAGGGCTCGACCTGGCGCTGCGGGCGTTGCTGGCGCCCGGCGACGAGGTGCTGATTCCGGAGCCTTGTTATGTCGCGTACGGGCCATGTGTGAGCCTGGCAGGAGGCACGCCGGTAACGGTTGCCACCAGCGGGGCCGACGGCTTTCGCCTGCACGCTGACCGGATCGCCGCCGCCATTACACCAAGGACAAAGGCAATCCTGCTCAGCTCGCCCGCTAACCCGACCGGAGCCGTGCAGACACGTGCGGACCTGGCGGCCGTGGTCGAGCTGGCCGTGCAGCATGATCTGTACTTGGTTTCTGACGAGATATACGAGAGGCTCAGCTACCTTTCGCCGCATGTCTGCGTGGCTGCTTTGCCGGGCGCCCTGGAACGGACAGTCCTGCTGGGCGGCTTTTCGAAGGCTTACGCCATGACCGGATGGCGCGTCGGCTATCTGTGTGCCCCGGCACCCATATCGGAGCTCGCCTGCAGGATCCATCAGTACACCATGCTCTGCGCGTCACATATATCGCAACTGGCCGCACTGGAGGCGCTGCGCAGCGGCGAAGCCGACGCGGATGAAATGATTGCCGACTATGATCGCAGGCGCCGTGTCTTTGTCAAAGGCCTCTGCGAAATTGGCCTGGACTGCCCGGAGCCCGGCGGGGCGTTCTATGCGTTCCCTTCCATTAGCAGCACGGGTCTGTCCTCGCAGGAATTCGCCGAACGGCTCCTGTACGACGAGCACGTTGCCGTGGTACCCGGAGATGTCTTCGGCCCGTCAGGCGAAGGCCACGTCCGGTGCTGCTATGCGACGGCGCTGTCGGACCTGGAGGAGGCACTGGTCCGGATGGAGCGTTTCCTGGGCAAGCTTCCCGGTGCCCCCGCGCCGCCGCTGAACCGGCCCTAGAGTTAGTCGCCGATCAGTTGCTTGAAGGCGGGTTCGTCGCGGATCGGATCCAGGTCGGAGTCGTTCTTTGCGGTATCGCGAAACTCCTCCGACATCGCGATGGCGTGCCGGAGGTGATCGAGCGCGTCACTGGTGCGGCCGGAGCGGCTCTCGCAGCAGGCGAGATTGAAGAACAGCATGGGGTACTGCGGAGCGGCTGTGACCAGGGCGGCCAGACGGTCGGCGACCTCGGCGTACTCGCCCGCGAAATACAGGGGGGCCAGCGGAGCCCACAGTTCCCAGCCGCGGGCCTCGTAGGCCCTTCCCGGCGTTCCTTCCACCGCGATGACGGTCGTCCCGTCCTGCGTGGCGGTGGCCGTTCGCCTGGTGCGGGGCGGGGCGAACACGAGAGTCCCGGCCGGCGCGTCGACCCGGTCACCGTCAAGCTCGAACACCGCGTGGCCGCGCAGCACGAGAAAGAGTTCCTGGTCAGCGGTGGGGTCGTCCTCGTCGTGCGCGTTGATGACGCGGTCGCCCGCGGCACGGGCGGTCCACGCAGTCACTCCGAACGCCGTGATGCCCAGGTGGTGCCGGATCGGCCGGTAGTGGCACCCTACGTCCGTGAATTCCCCGATCTCGTCCAGGTGCGCAACCGTGTAACCAGCCATGGCCTGCCCATCGTCGCCATTCGCCGCGGCCCGGCGACATCCAGCAGGCGCCAGGCCTCCCGCTCGGCCGAGGTGCCTAGTCTGACAGACAGACGACGGACGAGTCACCCAGCTGGCCAGCGCCGGGGGACGTTCTTCGGCCAGCACCGAGCGCGACGGCGGCGTGGGCGGTGGCTTGATCCTCGCAGCCGGGGGTGGCACGATCGCCACGGTGAGCACAGCGCTGCGGGAGCTGTTGGTTCGTCACGTTGACGCCGGCACAGTTCCTGGCGCGGTCGCGCTCGTGGGTGCTGGGAACGTCGAGGTGGTCACCGCGGGCGTGGCGTCGATCGGCGGCGCCCCTATGGGCGAGAACGCGATCATGCGGATCCAGTCCATGACCAAGGCGATCACGTCGGTCGCCGCGCTGCGTCTTGTGCAGGCAGGGCGCCTGGAGCTCGACCAGAGTCTGGTGGACTGGCTGCCGGAGCTGGCTGACCGTCAGGTGCTGCGCGATCCAACGGCCGAGCTCGACGACACCGTGCCGGCTCGCCGGGCCATTACGCTTCGCCACCTTCTGACCAACACCTGCGGGTACGGCATGGTGCTCCAGGCCTCGCCGCTGCAGCGGGCGATGGCCGCGAACGGCACTGAGGCTGGCCCGGAGCCGCCGGCGATGGGCGCCGAGCAGTGGCTGCGCCGCCTGGCGGAACTTCCGCTAGCGTTCCAGCCGGGCGAAGGATGGCGCTATCACCATTCGTTTGGCGTGCTCGGCATCCTCATCTCGCGGGTGACGGGCCGTCCGCTCGGTGGGCACCTGGCCGAGGACGTTTTCGGGCCGCTCGGGATGACCGACACGGCGCTGTGGGTGGCGCAGGGCAAGCTGGACCGGCTGCCTGCGGCTTACCGGCACGGTGATGAGGGACTCGTGGAGACCGAGCCTGCCGGTGGCGGTTTCTACGCAGGGCCGCCGTCGTTCGACGTCAGCCACGGCGAGCTCGTCTCCACCGCACGCGACTACTACCGCTTCACCCGGATGCTTGCCGGAGGAGGGCGCGTCGGCGGCCAGCCGATGATCTCACCTGATCACCTGCGGCTGATGACCAGTGATCAAGTGCCGGCGGCGTGCAAGACCACCGGCAGCTTCTTCCCGGGGTTTTGGGACGGCACGGGGTGGGGCTTTGGCGTGGCCGTGAAGACCGAGGGATCCCAGCGCGGCCGCATCGGCTGGTCCGGCGGGCAGGGTACGGACTTCTTCGTCGACCCGGACGGCACGGTTGGCATCCTCCTCACGCAGGTAGAGATGGGTGCGGCCCTGTGGCCGCTGATCGAGCAGTTCCAGTCGCTGCACGAGCCGTCGTGACCGGCCGTACGGTGTGACTTGGTCCGGAGATGGACATGACGCGTTAACCCAGCTCGGATAGTTCACGTGAGCAACTGCACAGCGCACCCGCTGGGTACCTGCTCCCCTACAACACATCCACGCGCCGAAGCCTTCGAGGCCGGATACGCCGTCGGCCGTGCGCGCCGGCTCCGTGTGAGCAGGTCGTCTTCGGCCGGGTTGAACCGTGCCGTCGTGGCTCATAACCTAGGGGCCGCAGCTTCACACTCTGTCCTCGCTGCTACGTGAGTGCAGGTCAGAGGCCTGATCGCCGGAAGCCGGTCAGGCTCCTCGATCATCTGTCTGCGGTGACCGGTTGGGTACACCAGCCCACAGAATCAGCAGGCGTCAGGAGCAGGGAGGTCAGATCGGCTATCGTCGGGCAAGCCACATGGCCCAGCACGACGGCGGTCTGGATCGAGTCCTTGGGCATGGGGCGTTGTCGGGAAGTCAAGGGCCGGAGAGGGCAGTTGCTTGAGTCTTTCTGCGAGGGCAGGCTCTTCGCTGAGCGGATCGGTACTGGTCCCGCGGAGGTCGTAGCTCTCCATGGCTGGGCGAGAACGCGGGAGGACCTGATCGGCGCGCTCACCGGCTTCAACGCCGTGGCCTTCGACCTTCCAGGCTTCGGCTCGTCCCCCGAGCCAAGTACGGCCTGGGGCTCGGAAGCCTATGCTGCGCTGGTCGCTGAGGCCCTCGCCACCCTGGGCCGCCCGCAGGTGGTTCTTGGTCATTCGTTCGGCGGCAGGGTGGCGGTGCGGCTTGCCGCGCGGTGGCCGGAACTGGTCTCGGGACTAGTGCTCACTGGCGTCCCGCTGTTTGAGCGGACGTCGTCGCCGGCCTTGCCGTACCGGGCGGTCCGGTGGGCCAGCCGTCGCGGGCTGGTGCCAGCAAGCTGGCTGGAGAAGGCGCGGCAGCGCTACGGCTCTCGCGACTATCTGCGCGCTACGGAGACCATGCGCTCGATCCTTGTTCGGGTTGTGAGCGAACGCTATGACGAAGACCTCGCCCGGATCAGCTGCCCGGTAGAGCTGGTGTGGGGGGAGGACGACACCGACGCGCCTCCCGGCTTCGCAGAGCAAGCCTGCGCCATGTTGGACAAGGCGCACCTTCAGGTTCTCGAGCACGTTGGTCACATGACGCCGCTTGCGGCCCCCGGCGCGCTCCATGACGCTGTCGGCCGACTCCTCAATGTGAGCAGCTTGTGACCGGAGAAATCAGCTCCCTCTTCGCCGTCGCTGCCGCCCTCGCAGGCGGGGCGCGATGGCTGCGCATTGCCCAGCGCGAACACTACCTCCCTGGCTCGGTCACTCGCTTCGCCGTTCGCTGGTGGCGGGCGCGGCCGGACAACAAGGCGCTGGGCGTGGCCATGGTCCTCGGTGTCTGTGCGGCGTGGGCAGGCTGGTGGGAGGGGACGGCCATCGCGGGGGCGCTGAGCCTCGTGGCACCACGAGGCCTGTCCTACCGAGGCCGGAGCGCCAAGCTCCGCTGGACTCCGCGCCTCAAGAGGCTGGCCGTGACGTCGGCGCTTTGCGTCGTACTGTGCGGGGTCCTGGGTGGCGTCCTTGGTGTGCTGGCGGGGGTCGCCGCAGCGCTCGCACTCGTTGCTCCGGCCCTCGTCGACGTGGCGCTTTACGCCAATGCGCCTTTCGAGCGCAGGTCCGGTGCCGGCTTCCTCAAGGACGCCGCCCGGAAGCTTGAAAAAGTCTCCCCCCGGGTCGTTGCGATCACCGGATCATATGGAAAGACCTCAACGAAGGCCTACGTCGCCCACCTGCTCAGTGCCAAGTATGTGGCACTCCCCAGCCCGAAAAGCTTCAACAACGCTGCCGGGCTCTCTCGCGCGGTCAACGACAACCTCAGGGACAACACCGAAGTATTCGTCGCAGAGATGGGCACGTACGGCCCCGGCGAGATCAAGGCCCTGTGCCAGTGGCTGAACCCGGAGATCTCGGTGATCACCGCCATCGGCCCTGTCCACCTCGAGCGCATGGGCTCACTCGACAATATCGCACGGGCAAAGGCGGAGATTCTGGAACGCGCGCCTACCGGTGTTCTCAACATTGACGATGAGCGCCTGGCTGTTATCGCCGAGGAGTATCAGAAGAAGGACCGTCGCCTCATAAGGTGCTCGACACAGGACCTGAGCGCGGATGTTTGCGTGCGGGCTGAGAGCGATAAGCTGGACGTTCTAGTGCATGGTCATTCCATAGGCACGACCGTCATGCCAGGCATATTCCCAGGCAACGTTGCCTGCGCGGTTGGTGTGGCACTTGCGATGGATGTGTCGACCGCTGATATCGCGGCGCTGCTCCCTACCCTGGAGAATCCCAAGAACCGGCAGGGCATAGAAACCGCGCCGAACGGGGTCATCTTCATTGATGACACCTACAATTCGAATCCTGCCGGGAGCACAGGTGCCCTCGCCACGCTCCAGAAACTGGGCGCGCGGCAGCGCAGGGTCGTCGTGACGCCAGGGATGGTCGAGCTTGGCGCCGAGCAGTTCACCGCCAATGAAACGTTCGCAAGGCAAGCGGCAAACGTCGCCACCGACATTGTGATAGTTGGCCTGACGAACCGGCGCGCCCTCATGAGTGGTGCCACCGGCGGCCAGGCGAGAATAGTAGGCTGCGCAAGTCGCGGCGAGGCGGTGTCATGGGTGAGAGACAACCTGACGTCGGGCGATGTGGTGCTGTACGAAAACGACCTGCCAGACCATTATCCGTAACGAATTACTGGCGATGAGACCCGAGCAGTTTCTGCCATAGTCAGGAGTAGGCATGTCCCAGCCGGCGGTCATATTCGGCGGTCCCTCCCTCGAACACGACGTCAGCATCCTCACCGGGCTGCAGGCTGCCCGTGTGCTGGCCGGGAGCGGCAGGGAGCCGATAGTCCTCTACTGGACCGAGGTAAACAGCTGGTACCGCGTACCGTCCGGTCTTGAGGCAGACGCCTTCCTCGAAGGCGTGCCGTCTGGGGCGCGGCCGGTCGTGCTCGAGCTGGGCGGCCGTGAGCCCGGTTTCTACGAGGGACGATCGATGGGCCGGCGAAGCCGGATCGATATCTCGGCCGCGGTGGTGTGCTGCCACGGAGGCCCGGGGGAGGACGGGAGACTGCAGGGGCTTCTGGACCTGGCAGGAGTCCCCTACACCGGGCCGAGCGCCGCCTGCGCCACGTTGACGATGGACAAGCTCGCGTTCGGTGCCCTGATGGTGTCAGCCGGGCTGCCGGCGCTGCCCCGTGTCACCTGGAGCGCGTCGTCGCAGGAACCTGAGTTTCCGGCGCCGTATATCGTAAAGCCGCGGTTCGGCGGCTCGTCGATTGGGATCGAGATCGTCAACGACGTGGAGACGGCACGCCACCTTGCGCAGTCCTCGCCGCTTCTCCAGCGTGGCGCCGTCCTTGAGCCGTACCGGGAAGGCCTCGAGGACCTCTACATCGCTATCAGAAGCTACCCCAAGCTGCAGTTCTCATTGATTGAGGCACCTCGGCCCAGAGGCAGCCAGCCGGTGGGCGATGGCAATCAGATCTATGGTTACCGCCAGAAGTATCTTGAACAACAGGGCGCGGAGAGCAAAGCCAGTGAGATCCCTGCTCGGCTACCCGCTGAAACCGCAGAGTCGATGCAGGCACTTGCGGAGAGGATCGCTCATCTCACCGACCTTACCGGGGCTGCTCGGCTGGACTTCCTGTCAGATGGCACGCAAGTGTGGGTGAACGAGCTGAACTCAATTCCGGGAGCGATGGCTTTTCGCCTGTGGGCTGAGTCGGGCGTGAAACATCAGCAGCTGTTGTCCGACATGCTCGATGAGGCCTTGGCGCAGCCGAGGGCGCGCCGCGCCTTCGATCCCTCAGATCGTCACGCAAGCGAACGCAAGATGCAAACCCTGCAGGTCGCAGGAAAGATCGCACACAAGCTGACCGGCGGGTGATCTGAACGGGAAAGCACATGCCGCCGGTACCTGTGTATGTTCCAAAGAGGCAGCCGGATGACAACGCCCCGTGGATTGCGTTTGGCTCGGGCCCGCTGGAATATCAGCGCTGGATCCCTGAGATCTGCGGAATATGCTGCCTGAAGATGGTCGGCGACACTATCGGCGTCACCAACGGTCTCAGCCTTTATGAGCTTACCATGATGGCTCTGGAGAACGGCACGTACAGCGTGGACGAGCGCGGCACTGTCCGGGGCGCTTTTCATTATCCCCTGGCCGAACTGGCGGAGCGTCTCGGAATACGCTGTCGCGTCATGCCGACGCTAGGCATCAGCGAGATCAAGGACGCGCTAGCCCAGGGAAAGTATGCGATTCTGTCCATCGATGCCGCGAGGGTTGACAGTTCTCTGGAGGGCGGCCATTTGGTGCTGGTCTACGGGTACGACGCGCGCGCAGGCTGCTTCTTGCTGCACGACTGTTCATCGATAATGCAGCCAGATGGGTGTGGCGTGAGCATTTCTGAGCATGCGATGGCGCGGATCTCGAACAGCAAGGGACTTGTCGCGGGCTGAGCGACCGCCCCGCCGAGGGCTTGATGTCGCGGGGCGGCGGGAGCCGTAGGTTGGGGGGATGGCAGACGACATGGACGGTGCCTTCGCCAACTTCGCCACGGCGACGCTCGACGGCTTGCTGGAGCGTCAGCCGGAGTGGGCCACCGGCGTCGGCGATCACCGTCACGACGACCGGCTCACCGTAGGCACCGCCGCGCACTACGAGGAGGCCAGCCGCTGGGCCGGTGACCGTCTGGCCGAGTTGGCGGGCATCGATGCCGGCCGCCTCCCCCCGCAGTACCAGGTGGACGCGCTGATCCTCGCGAACCAGCTCACCCGGCTTCGGTTCATGATCGGCGAGCTGCGTGAGCAGGAGTGGAATCCCATGGTCGCCAACCCCGGCCGGGCGATATACAACCTGCTCGCCCGCGACTTCGCACCGCTGCCGGACCGGCTGCGCAGCGCCACCGGGCGGCTGGCCATGCTGCCGGAATCCCTCGCCGCCGCACGAGCGGTGCTCGGCGCCATGCCAGAGGTCCACATCGAGACGGCACTCACCCAGTTCGCCGGGACCGAGCGCCTGCTCACCGGGGAACTCGCCCGGCAGGCCGCCGAGGTCAACGGCGGCGAGTCAAGCCTGGCCGGCGTGCTGCCGCAGGCACTGGAGGCGCTGGCCGAGCACACGCGCTGGCTGGAGGAGCGGCTGGCCAGCGGGCGGCGTGACGGCTTCCGCGAGCCACGGCTTGGCACCGAACTGTTCTCCCGCAAGCTGCGCCTGGTGCTCGACACCGAACTCCCGGTCGAGCAGATCCTGGCCCGCGCCGAAGCCGACCTGGCCAGGATGACCGAGGAACTGGCGGCCGCGGCGGCCGCGTTCATGGCCGCCAAGGGCAGCACGGCCAGGGACGGGGGGGACCCGATCCGCGCCGCCCTCGACTCGCTCGCCGCCGACGCTCCCGACGACGCCACCGTTCTCGGCTTCGTCAGGACGGCCTACACCGCCCAGCGTGACTTCGTGACAGCCCACGACCTGGTCACGGTGTTCGATGATCCGCTCGAGGTGATCCCGATGCCGGAGATCGACCGGGGCGTGGCCGTCGCCTACTGCGACGCGCCGGGCCCGCTGGAGACCGCCGCACTGCCCACCTTCATCGCGGTGTCACCGACACCGGAGGGCTGGGCGCAGGAGCGGGTCCGGTCGTTCTACCGCGAGTACAACCGGCACATGATCCACAACATCATGGTCCATGAGGCCATGCCCGGCCACGCCCTGCAACTCCAGCACTCCCGCAGGTTCACCGGCGCCACAACGGCGCGCGCGGCCTGGCGGTCGGGCTCGTTCGTCGAAGGCTGGGCCGTCTACGCCGAGCAGGTGATGAACGCCCACGGCTACCCCGGTGAGGGCAACCCGGGCGCGCTGGCGACGCAACGGCTGAAGGGCAAGCTCAGGACCATCATCAACGCGATCATGGACACCCGCGTGCACTGCCTGGGGATGACCGAGGCGGAGGCCATGGACCTGATGACCGGCATGGGCTACCAGGAGGAGGGCGAGGCGACTGGCAAGTGGCGCCGGGTCCTGCTGACGTCGACTCAGCTTTCCACGTACTACGTGGGGTTCCTCGAGGTCGACGGCCTGGCCGCCGACCTGCGGCGGGAGCACCCCGGCTGGCCGCAGCGGCAGTTGCACGACGCGATGCTCGCGCACGCCTCGCCGCCGGTCCGCCATCTGCGGACGCTGCTGGGCGCCGGCCCGGCGGGCTGAGGCGTGGCGAGCGTGCTGCGGGTCTCCTCCCGCAACGCGCGCTTCCAGCGGTGGCACGCCCTGCTCGGCAACAGGAACAAGCGGCAGCGCGCGGGGGAGTTCCTGGTGCAGGGGGTCCGGCCGATCTCGCTCGCCGCCAGGTTCGGCTGGCGGTTCCGCGCGCTGCTCTACGACTCGCAGCGCCCGCTCTCGCAATGGGCGCAGGCCCTGCTGCGCGACGCCGGGGCGATGCGGGTTCCGATGGCTCCCGAGTTGCTGGCCGAACTCGGTGAGAAGGACGAGGCCATCCCCGAGATTGTGGCGGTCGTGGAGATGCCCGCCGACGACCTCGGCCGTATCGGGGCCGGCGACGGCTTCCTCGGCGTGGTGCTGGACCGCCTGGCCAGCCCGGGCAACGTCGGCAGCATCATCAGGTCCGCGGACGCTCTCGGCGCGCGCGGGGTCATCGTCACCGGGCATGCGGCAGACGTCTACGACCCGCGGTGCGTGCGGGCCAGCACCGGCTCGCTGTTCGCGCTGCCGGTCGTTCGCGTGCCCGGGCCGCGGGAGGTGACCGCGTGGGTCGCGGCACAGCGGGCCCGGGGCTGCCCGGTCGTGCTGGCCGCCGCCGACGAGCGCGGCGACCGGGACGTGTGCGCTCTCGACCTGACCCAGCCCGCGCTGCTGGTCATCGGGAACGAGGGCACCGGGCTGAGCGCCGCGTGGCGCGAGGCCTCCGATGCGGTGGTCCGCATCCCGATGGCCGGCGCGGCGAGCTCCCTGAACGCAGCGGCCGCGGCGGCCGTCATGCTGTACGAGGCGGCCAGGCAGCGCCACACCAGATCCTGATTTGTTTGCGATACGCACCCCGTGGCCAGCCCCGCCCGGTGCGCGCGGAGGACGTGGTACCCCTCCTCGCCAAACGCACTCACACGGAACTCACACGCGTTCCGCGCGGCGCCCTGAGGTCCGGCAACGAAGATGGTGGCGCACGATCAACCGGGCGACCACGAGGGCAGGGATATGAACGGCGGCAGCGGTGGCCAGCGGCTAGCGCAGCGCCGCCCTGGTCCCGGGGCTGGCCTGGGCCAGCGGCCGGCGAACGGGGGCCGCCGGCCGGGGCTGCGGCTTCCCGGCCCGGGCGGCGCGCCGGGGCGGAACCCGGGAGCCCACCGCCCAGCGGTACTGGCTGCCGCCCTGGCGGGAGCCGCGCTGCTCGTGGCCGCCTGCAGTGGTGGCAGCGGGGCGCCCGCTTCGGCGAGTGAGACGAGCTACCAGAAGGCGCTGGCGTTCTCGCAGTGCATGCGTGCCCATGGCGAACCGGGCTTTCCCGATCCGCAGCCCAACGGTGACCTCCTCATCAACGGCCCCAAGGACCACCTCAACGGCGCGCTGATGAACAGGGCCAGCAAGGCCTGCCAGCATCTGATGCCGCTGGGCCCGCCGATGACCGCGGCACAGCAGCGGAAGGTCACCGCCGAGGCGCTGAAGTTCGTCGCGTGCATGCGTGCCCATGGGCTGCCGACGTTCCCGGACCCCAAGGTGGACTCGCACGGCATTGAGGTCCAAGTGCCACAGGGCGTCGCGCAGAACTCGGCGGTGCTCAAGAGCGCGCAGCAGGCCTGCAGGCACCTGGTCCCGGGCGGCCCGCCCTAAAGAACTCCTAGTACTAGGCGTCGGCTAGCACTCGCAGGATGACGGGCCGGGGCGCGGCCCGGGCGGCCGCGTCAACGACAGCGACAAGCTCGTCCTCGCGCAACTCCTCGGCGGCATCGACGATGATCACCAGCGGCTGGTCACCCTGGCCCGCGCCCCCGATGACGCGCTCGACCTCTTGCGGGTCGCGGGCCAGTGCCTCGGGCGAGAGCACCGACAAGACGATCTCGCCGGCCCGTGGCAGGCCAAGGCCCGGTGCGCCGGAGCCGGCGGCAGGCCCGGCTGGGAGGTGCTCGATGACGACCTGGCCATCGATGACGCTGGGCGGCGGGTTCGCGGCCAGGCTGCGGTCGAGCGCACCGCCTCGCGGCACCTGTACGAGGACGACGAACTGGCTACTCATGGCCCCGGAAGCCTACCGCGTCAGCGGTCCGGGCAGACGCCAGCCCACCCGGATCACCCACCCGCACACCGGCCGGGCATCTGCTGTGCCGGCCACCGAACGCCGGCCGCGCCCACGCGGGACTCCTTCCGCTGTCGGAGGCACCTGGCAGAATGCCGGTAGCTGCCCGAGCCGCCTGGGGAAGGATACCTATGCCTGCCCGCTTTCAGCTGGTCATCGACTGTGCCGACCCGGACCGGCTGGCCCGGTTCTGGGCCGCCGCGCTGGGCTATGAGCTCGCGCCGGTCCCGGCCGGATTCGCTACCTGGAACGACTTCTACCGCTCGATGGGGGTGCCCGAGGAGGAGCTGGCCGACGGGGCGGACCGGATCAGCGACCCGGAGGGCCACGGGCCGAGCATCTGGTTCCACGAGGTCCCGGATGCCAAGGTGGTCAAGAACCGGCTGCACCTCGACATCCGCGCCGGTGGCGAGTGGACGGACCCGATCGAGGCTCGCAGGAAGCGCGTCGACGCGGAGGCGAGCCGGCTGGCCGGCCTGGGCGCCACCATCACCGGCGCGTTGTCCGAGGAAGGGCTCGACCACTACGCGGTCGGGATGAAGGACCCGGAAGGCAACGAGTTCGATATCAACTGACCGCGGGGGGCGGCATGGCCGGACTGCGCTTCTGCGCCTATCAGTACCAGCACCTGCCGCTGGACGCTCTGCGAGGGCGCTGGCGGGATGCCGAGCGGTCCGGATTCGACGTGCTGTGGAACTGCGACACCGTCGTGGAGCCGGATCGGCCGCGGCACACGATGTTCGACGGTCCGGCGACGCTGACCATGATGGCCGCGGATACCGCTCGTATCCGGGTGGGGACGCTGGTCACCAGCTTGTACTTCCGCCAGCCGGTCCCGTTCGCCAAGGCGTCCATGACGGTCGATCACCTCAG